>Ga0256839_1005018_pt1 | contig 12502 bp, 19 predicted proteins | sample 354166metaG_FD_185968 | JGI IMG/M metagenome (GOLD analysis project Ga0256839, IMG submission 185968) | Hydrothermal vent microbial communities from Mid Atlantic Ridge, Atlantic Ocean - 354-166 | ecosystem: Environmental > Aquatic > Marine > Hydrothermal vents | place: Atlantic Ocean: Mid...
GCAATCGGTAACAGTTTCATCGTTACCGATTGATAGCCCCCAGAAGCACAACACCCCAGGAGAACCACTGAACTACCCAATATTTTTTTTTTTTAGAGGCACCAGCTTGCTGGTGCATCAATGGTAAACAGGGGACCAGCTTGCTGGTGCATCAATGGCAAACAGGGCACCAGCTTGCTGGTGCATCAATGGCAAACAGGGCACCAGCTTCCTGGTGCATCAACGGCAAACAGGGCACCAGCTTCCTGGTGCATCAACGGCAAACAGGGCACCAGCTTGCTGGTGCATCAATGGCAAACAGGGCACCAGCTTGCTGGTGCATCAATGGCAAACAGGGCACCAGCTTCCTGGTGCATCAATGGTAAAAAGGATAGGTTTTGGAAGTAAAATACCTAACTACAAATAGACACCTTCAAACTGTGTTCCACATGGAACATAGTTTTCCCCCCCGTTATCTTGCCCTTAAATTAGTGTACTTACCCTAAAACTAGTGCTATACTATCTTCTCCTACAACAACTGTTTTTATATACACCCAGGAGATAATTACTATGAGTAAAAAAAGACTAACCCTTTCTGCCTTTGTTACTGCACTTGCCGAATCAAATGTCACGCCAATTTGGACACCCATAACTCCATTATTACTAACAGGCAACACTGCCAGCGATATTGAAATGACTAAATTAACTAACCTTATAGTCATCTCTGACTGTAACATCACACTAAGCCTTGATTTTTTTTACCCGGAAAACGGAATTTTACGCAGTGAAATTTTTAAGAAAGAAGAGATGCATCGATTAATTCATACCGATAATATTTCTGTTTCTACCGATAAGAATGGTCTTCTTACAGAAGATGAGATCCGGCACCTTGTTTTAAATCTGAGTGATATCGGCAACTTTAGCCTAGCCTGTAAACAAGCCCTGCTTGACCACGAATATACCTTTATCAACTAAATGAAAGGAGTATAGATAATGAATACTACAGCCAACCTAATTGAAACTTTAATTGTTGAAGCTGAATCAGCCCAGTTGAACACGACTATAGATATTGAAACGTCGAATGGCCCGAGAAGCCTGCACCATTGCGACCCAACTGGTATTTATCATCTGCTAGACACCAGACTTCTACTGCCGAATAGTCTTGAGTTCATTGCCAAACACTACGTACATTACAACCCAGTCATCTGGTTGCCGACAGGTAATCTGCTCAATTTTTGGATTGGAATGATCAAATCGACGAAAGTGAGCGGACCTCGTTTTTTTGCATCGGCACTTAGACCTAACAGCATACCTAACGCAGAACAATACTGGCTGACTGACAACGGCGTAACAACGACTCGTCCTGAAAATGCAGGTCGGCCACTGGTCTACAGAATGGTAAAGCGAAAACAGTGCCTGACAGACCGTGAAGCCGAAATATACGGAGGCACGCTGATTAATGAAATACCTCGCGATGAAATTCAAGCTATGATCATTTGCGACGACCTGAATCGCAAATCTCGTGATGACAATCACCATTATATTGTGGTTTATGAGAACGTAGATAAATAAAACGTTATAAAAAAAATACGAGCATCCTGCTTGTATGAACCAACGGGTAATAACACCCAAAAACCTAGGAGATGATAAGATAATGGAAACCTTTTTACTAAGGAATGATGAGAATATGGACGTTGAGTTTGACGGCGAGCTGATTGGATCAGCCTCGACTAACCCAAATGACAGCCATCCCAATTATTCGGGCTCTGCTGGTCGCTGGGTTCACATGAGACTCTATAAAACGGAAAAAGGCTTGCTGGTGCTGGAGGAAGAAAAATGCACTAACTGGATCGACGAAACTAACCATAATATTGTTTCAACATATGAAACAGAGGCCGATTTAATTGCTGACCTTGGCACATCTAAACTGTCAAAAGAGCTCTATGAAAGCGCTGGTATTAAAGCCGTTCGTCGATTGCTGTAGAGATCGTTTTTCTGCTTAAAAACATGTGTCCGGGCTCTAGCCCGGCCACATATTTAACAACTCAGAGGAGCGTTTTATAATGACGATACACAAACTGAAGATTGACTGTAACTACCTTTTTGCCAAATTGCTTGGCCTTAAACTCTTTGAGATCCGAAAAAATGACCGTGATTTTCAAGTCGGGGATATCGTGGCGTATGAGCATCCAGGTGAAAACCTAAATGCTCGGAGAGTTCACTTCGAGATTCTTTATATTACCGATTTTATGCAAAAACCCGGCTATATTGTTTTCGCCGAGAAACCCAGAACTGACCTCGATTAATTGATAACTGGAGATAAATAGAAATGACAAATACAGAAATTTTCAACAATGCCGAAGATAAATGCAATGATCTTTTAAACAAGAAAAAAAGCATGAGCCTTTTTCAAATTTACATATCCGAACTTTTGAACGATGACGAACATGGTTGCAGCGATGCCGTTTATTGTGTTTTTCTAAATGAGTGCCGAATTAACATTCCTCGGCGCCGTTATAACGAATATCTGGCGGACCAGCGCGACTGCCCTCGCTGGCTACTGGATTTCTGTAAGGCTCAACTGATTCGACGCGCGTTAGGTCATGATATAGGCAACAAACTGGCAGAGCTCCTCTTTCTTTGAATTTTTTTTTTCAAAAAAAGCCTGCGACAGCAGGCTTTTTTTTTTTTTCGGGAATATACCTTTATGAAAATATTGATCGGATTTGAATATAGTGGGACCGTACGAGACGCCTTCATATCGAGAGGGCATGAGGCCATATCTTGTGATATCTTACCGACTGAAAAAGCAGGCCCACACTATCAGTGCTGCTTTTTTGATCTTGACCACTCCTCGTATGATTTGATAATTGCTCACCCGCCATGCACTGCTGTCTGCGTTAGCGGCAATAGACATTATTCTGGGACCCAAGCTCGGATTGACGGTATCAGATTAATTGATAGAGTTTGGCAAACCAATACTGAGAAGCTTTGCATAGAAAACCCCGTGGGTGTGATTAATTCTTTTCTGTCTCATATGCCAAAACCTTACTACGTTCAGCCTTATGAACACGGGCATGGAGAAACTAAAAGAACAGGATTGTGGACCCGTGGACTACCTAGGCTTGTGCCTAGCAATCCAGTCAAGGGCAGGGTAAACAGAATACACATGATGCCGCCAAGCAGAGATAGAGGTAAACTTCGTTCGAGAACCTATCCAGGCATCGCGGCGGCAATGGCCGAACAGTGGGGTTAAATGTGACAAAATAAAAAAAAGGGCCAGCTTGCTGGCCCATCCTTATTTATGCCGCAGGCATGTAAGCCGCGCACTGAGTGATAAATGACCTCAGAAATATCACGGCGAAACCTGCCCATTTTTTTTTCAACTACGGACCGCAGCGGAAAAAAAAAAGAACCTAACTCTTGGATAATCTTTTTTTCGTTCTGCCAAAAAACCACCCTGCAGAACGCTTTTTTTTCAAATCGCTTTATTTCTTTTTACTTCCGCGATTTTATCTGCTCAACGAGATGGTTAACTTCGACTTCTACACGTATCAATCTGGCTTGCGTCTTGACATGCAAACCAACAATTGCCGTTAGATTAACTAATGCTGCCATAATTACCGTTATTATAGACAACTGTTCCATTCCTTCTTCTCCATGTATTAATTTTCCAAAAAAAAAGCCCGTACAGCTAACTGTACGGGCAAATAACCCAGGAAAGGCATACTTTAGGTATAGACAGGGGGGACCGCACCGGGGATAGTAGTCAGACCCATAACAAATAGTGCATATTGGTAGTTTAGAAAAACATTCCCATTGCTCTTTGCAGTACCCTGACCGCCACCGGCGACAGTTTGAGGGACACCAGCAAGAAGAGCAGTAAGACCACTGGCAGCAGTGTCCCAGGCGGCTTGTTCTGCACCAGTGAGACCGGCCCAAATCGCATCTGATGCGAGCATGTTGGTATTTCCAGCGCCGATCATATTATCAACCAGGAATGAATTCCAGGACGCCGAACCGGTGGTGATTGCTGATATTTCAGCTTTATCGGTTCCAGTTAATCCGGCGCGGATTTGTGTTGACTGATTAACAAATTTCTGCGCGGAACCGGCAGCGCGCATAGAGTTTCGAGCAGTTTCCTGCCCGGCGGATCGTGGATTTGCTGGAATCACGAGATTGCGAACGTATTGCACGCCCTTTGATTTTGCAAAAACGATGGTTCCCGCGTAAGCACCTGATGCCTCGATAGAAAAAAGCGGACCTGAAACTTTTGCCATGATGATTTTACCTCTCTAACTGAATAAAAAAAATACACTAAGTTTATACTTTGGCACGCTTTTTGCTTCCTGTCAAAATGCTGCCCATTGGTTATCAATCAAATCGAGTATTTCTTGGTCGGTGATGACTCTGTTAAATGATTGCACTATTGATATTTGACCGTCCCATGGGTATTCGAGAGGGTCACCAGCGATAGTTAGCGGACCTGTAACAGCGTTTAAGGTGCCGGGGATTGAGGCTGATTCGTAGCCAGAGATACCATTTCGCCAGTAATTTATGTGCAGGACTGGCGGTTCATATCTAAAAAACATGTAATGCCATTCATCATCCTGCCCCAGTGTGATGCCATTGCTTGCACTCGCGGTGATATTCCCGCCTGATGTTCTCACTAGGAAATTGATTACGCCCCCCGCGCTTTTGTAGATGGTAACGGGCGACTGAGGCTGTTCTCCCAGAGAAAAAATGACTTGCGGAGTCGAGTCAGGGACCAACAATCCAGGATTATTAATAACAGTAAAAACACTGAAGCCTGAGAGGTATTCTGATGTTGGGAGTATCGGACCGGAAACGTGATCTGTGCCGCCCCCTGAATTATCAAGCACAAATCCTCTTGGTGTTGAAACGCGGCGGATTGCTTGAGCTCCCAGAAACTGTGAGTTCCTTCCGAATCCAGAAGAATCAAGGATCGTGTTGCCTGTGCCATTGAAGAGATAACTTAAAGTGACTGACTGACCGAGAGCACTGGTGTCACTAACATTAATGCCAGGCAATGGTTGCCCACTGGCTCCGATGTTGTTCAATTGTTCTCTTAAATACAGGTTCCAGCCGGTTAAATTAACGGCGCTGCCGGCAGCGTTATACTGTTCCTTGTCGGCTGCTGATAGTGCGTTCCATGTGGCTACGGCAGCGCTAAAAGCATCGCGTCTTTCGACTTGGATGAATGATGGTGCCGAGGGATTTCTTTTTCCTGGATAATGGTAAGGCGTGACAATACTGCCTCTCTTTGTTGTTCTAAAAGATATTTTATCCATTATTGTACCTGATGCTACTTGGCTCAATAACGGCCCTTTGACTTTAGCCATAATGTTCACCCTCTCTTCAATTTTTTTAAATAAGACCTTTCATGTGCAGGCCTACAAAAAGCTTATACCCTGTTAGCTCTGATCCTTCTGCCTTTTTCCGATAGCTCTGCTTATCTTCCTCAGTGAGCAATTTCCATGCTGCAACAGCGCTCGACATTTTTCCCCTTTGTGTGATTTGTGGTTCTGTTTTAGGGTCAACGGGAATGACATGAACTCGACGCTGGAGCCCTACATTTTCCCTGTCACCTCTATTACCGTAGCCTTTCTGAACCCTCTGGTAGACCATTTTCTTTAATAGTCCGTCTCTTTGATCCACCTCCATAACCTTGCCTGTTGGTAATTTGCTGATTTTATCTAGTTCAATATCGATCATTGAGTACACTCCGGGTTATCTATCAAATACTGTCGCCAATAATCTCCCCACTTTGGTATTATTCTCCAAACAAACTGACCCCCATCCAAGATCAATGTTTTTGGTATTTGTGAGTGGAGTATCTTCGCATTCTTCATACAGCCCGCTATATTTTTAGGCAAATTGTTAACTGCTGCTTTATTTCTGCGGTCCGTTATTAAATATGATTTACCGTTGATGGTGGTATAAACACCAATATTTCTTAACTTTCCATTTGCGGAATCTGCATATAACGGTTTTATCAGCCTGACTGTCATTTTTTTAAATCCTCATGGCATTATATAAATAGTTGATGAAGGGATAGCCTTAAGATTAGCATACACGTTAGGTCCAAAATATTTACCGAACGGCGGAAGAAACGCGATGTGAAGAACAGCTTGTACTGAACTGCTTTGTATCTTGAACTTTGTTATTTCAGCTAACGAAAAATAAAATTTTGATTGGTATGACCACAAAATATCTTGCTGACTCTGCGGCTCTTGTTGTCTGAACCGCCCATCCAAACCTTTATATTGAGATATTATCGGGTACCAAATATCTCCGGGCGAGGTGTTTGACAGTGGGTTATAGTAAAAAAATAGACGCGGCCATAATCTTGATATTGACCAAGATGCGCTTATGCGCACATCAACATTAACTTCAAAAAACACGGATGAATTCTCATTCCTCCCGGATATTCCCCAGTAATCAAAAACATTCCTAGAGGTTACAAGGTAGTCATCCGACCATATATTATTCATTGCACTACCTGACCAACCTAGTGATGGTTCTGGCATTGTGTCAAAGGTACTGGTTTGATTATATCTACTGATTGCAAGCGGATATACGCAATTCGTTCTAAAAATTGGCGGGTTCTGGTTATTGGTATTTCCGGGCGGCGGCATCGGATTGCAGTTAGGTATTTGGAGCTCACTATCTGCCCATGCCATTTCTCTTCTTACAAAATATTCAGGATCAAAAATTCCTGACTTTATTTCTTCAAATATAATTTGTTCTTTCTCCTTAGACGCAAGTGAAGATAAGTAAGGGTGAAATTTTTTTACCGCTCTCTTTGCAGCCTCTCTAGAATCTCTTGTAAAAATCCTAGTCTCTTTTCGCTTTTGAGGCCGTGTCTTTTTTGTAACAACATCGGCAATTCCGTCTGAGAATGTCCCACGTCTATTGTATATCACAACTTTATCCATACTTTCCTGAAGTGAAGACGGGATAACTCTGTTTAATGTTCTTGCCATATTCTACCTGCCCATCTTCCAACAGTAATTAAATTCGTCCATGGCAAAGCTTGCTATATCTAATGACTGTATCATGATTGAGATATCTCTGTTCTTTGTTATAGCTCTGGCAGATATATTATGACTACCGACTATAGTGATACTTCCATCGATAATTATTTGTTTTTGGTGCAACAATTCATGACCACCCATAAATTTTACTTTAACGCCTGCTTCTCGCATTTTTTCTGCCGCTTTATAGTTAAAAGCATTTATCCTAGCATGCGGTCCTGTTGCTGATAGTACTATTCTGCAATTTACTCCTCTTATCGCTGCTCTTATTATCTGTCCTATTATTGATGTTGATTTTTCATTCTGATTTATAGTTCCAGGAGACACACCAAACATTGTTATAAATACTGTTTTACGTGCATTTTCAATAGACTGACTTACCACATTTACGTAGTTGTCTTTTTTTAAATATGCAACAACAACATTGCCTTCTTGAATGTATTGCGGCCTGACTTGTATTGGCGTGCCATTTATCAGCTTTAACATGGTAGCACCGGATTATTTCCTTGACTTACATTTTGTAAAAACCACTCACTCCAAAACAACTTATATCCTGTCTTATTGTATGTTTGTCCACAGTCTTTCCATAGTTGTTTTTCTGTTTCGCTCATGGCGCTCCATGCGGAAGACATGGCGGCGACTGAGTTTGCTTGAGCCTGTTGAGCAGGGGTTCTTTGATTCTTTCTTTTTGGTACACCCGACGCGATTGTATTACCGTTAACAGCGGAGAATGTTATCTCACGTCTAAATGTTCCGCTTGCCGACAATGAGAATAGTGGCCCGACAACTTTAACCATTAGTTAACCTCCAAACTGGTAAAATTCTTCCATAAAGAATAATCAACAAGGTAACTACGTTTTGATGATATCCAACTTACAATATCATCGTATATTAATTCGTAACCTTTAAAATAGCCAAGGTCATTTATTTTAAAATCATTGAGCTTTTGTTGATCTATCTTTTCTCTAATACTATTCCTTATCTCTTTAATATGACCTGACTTAGGTGGATTATTCATTTTCCAACCTAAACGGGTTGCCCATTTTATAAATCCGTCGAATGCTTTTTCACCCTTAAAGATGGCGTTGTATCTACCAATGACACTCTTTATTGTCTGTATTCGTCCTGATATTGCGTGTATGACTTTCTTTTTTTGATAGCGCACTTTTTTTTCTTTTTCTGGAATATCAGCTACTTGGTGTTGGATTTCATTCTTTGTGGCAAATAGCTTGCTGTATTTTTCTTGATGCTTAAGCCTTGCAAGCATCATTATTTCACCTAAACATGCCGCGCTGTACTGCCCAACTGATTCCCATCCAGGTGCTCTTGCTGATGCTGATATTGCGTATCTGTTGCCGCGTATCCGCCCTTGATCACTCATACTACCTGATTTTGAGAGATATCCGATGGCCTTCGAGAGATATGCTGTTGATGATTCGCTTTTTCTAATTTTCTCTAAATGTACACTTCCATTCCCCCAAATAGATTCTATCCTCTTTGCCCAACACGGAAACCATCCAAAGTCTACCGACCAGTTCATAAGGAAATGGACATGTGGATTATCTTCGCCTTTTTCGTTTTTCGGGCATTCTGCTACCCATAAATATGCAAAATCAGTTTCTTTTCTATCGTTATTCCCTACTTTCTTTGCATCCTCATTCCAATCTATAGGTGTGTAATCGCCATTTTTTCGTTGCACGCGCCGTCTGAATCGCTGATATTTTGGTACCCATCCCCTCAGTCTCATTTTTTTTATCGAATTAAAGAATCTGGATACTTCTTTTTGTAGAGATGTCTCGAAAACGTATTTTTTGGACACCCTGGGGCCAACAAATTCCAGTTCTTCTTTTGGTACTTTGTCATACCTTACTGGGCAGAATAGCCCATTTTCTGGAGGGTATTTGCCGAATTCATCACCTGCCCTGCATACATGGTCGTAGCCTATCCGTGGATTCTTCGAGTGGGTACGACGGTATCCACTGTGATCGTGTGTGATCAATTTATATACAGGTAGCCTTTTTTTAAGCTTTTCACGAGCTTCCTTATTGAGAGTTATTGTGCCAAAAACTTGGAAACCACCTAACTTTTTCTCGACATAAGCACCGGAGTCCATAATTTTACTCAACGCCTTGGAATTCAATGCAGTAGTGTATCTTGGCCCGAAATGGAGCGGGGGAGGTGAATGTGTTGGAACCTCGGGGGATATTCTTAACCTCCACTCGTCCGACCATGGACGGTAGGCTATTGTGGCGCGTGTTCGGTCATCGGGTATGGCACGCTGTGATAACCGGTATTCTGCGTCAGACGCTGCCATCTTCAAAGCTAAGTACAATTTAGACCGACTTTCTTGCTGTGTCCGACTTTTGGCGCGCTTGTCTAGTCTATGCAGACTTTGTGCCACTTTTCCCTCCTTTGTCATCCTTAAACCTCTTCTTTAATGAACCTAAACTATTGGTTTATTCTTGCTACATCCTGAAATCAGCGAGCACCACCGCGTTAGCGGCAGCGGCCCGCAGGGCGAAGACGCTGCTTTTTGCGGCTGAGTGCGTAGCACCGCAGAGCGGCAGGGCACTTTAGTGCCCGGCAACGCCCAAAAACATGGTTAGGGCATTAACCCAATCACAGTTAATTGATAGCGAGCCTCTTGTAAAGCGAGACAGTAACCTGCCTGCCCAATAAATTTACACCTCTCTGGGTTCATGATGTTTGTTGAGTACCGGGCGCATTTTTTTTCGACACACGCTGTTTGGCTGATGGGACAACGTGAGCCGTGAGGTATCGGCACCTTAAATGCGTTTAACGATGTTATTGCACGAGAGTTAACTTGCTCTGTGGCGACTATTTGGGCTGCAAAAGTGCAAACACCTATGGATTCTAAGGGCAAATCATTGAATCTATCTCTCTCTATAAAGAATCCACATGATTTTTCAGTGCAAAATTCTGAGTTAACCGGGCATAAAGATAAGACCGGTATCGCCGAGTAATTTTCACGATCCGTTTTTTTTGGTATTGCACTAATGTTTAATCGTATATTCATGATGGCCGCCGCTATTATGAATCGTCACCTTAAAAAAAGGGCGTGGCCGGAGACACCGACCACGCTGGGCGACTGCGGTTTCTGGATTCAGTAGCTAACTGATAACCGCAAAGAGATAATATAAAAATAGCTGATAACTTCAACCTACCCATAAGGGATATTGACATCATGGAAAAAATACTATACAGAAAAAATCTTGGCTATCAACTTATGAGAGATTTCGCAATTAAAACGAATATTAAGCGGATAAAAAAGGTAAAGCACGAGTTCATAGATCTTAATTCAGAGGGTTTAATTTTGATAAAAAGTGGCTATGCATGGGATGGCCCAAGCGGACCAACTTTAGACACTCATACGTTTATGCGTGGATCATTAGTACATGACGCATTCTACGAACTAATACGCCTTGGTTTTGTTGACAAAAAGGATCGAAAAAAAGCTGATAAACTACTTAGAGAGATGTGTATTACGGACGGAATGACAAAGTTTCGAGCATGGTATGTCTACAACTCTTTACGGTTTGCCGGTGGTTTATCTGTCCGTTCATCCAGTAACGACGATATACTAGTATCGCCTCTCGACTAGTTCTTTTTCAGAAAAAAAATAGTGCAGCGTGCGCCAGCACGCTGCACTATTTTTTTTTCTTTTGCCGTTTATTTTTTACGTTATTCTCTTGATAGCATAATAACTTTCATAAAAAAAAATAGTTGCTTTTACTTTGAGCTTTCAAGCCGCCCCAGGCGGCGAGGCAATGAGCTATGGGCTCTTCTCTTTCCGGCAGCCATCTTGCTTTCATGCCGCTCTAGGCGGCACGGATGGATGTTGGGCAAAAAAAATAGTTTCTTTTACTTTGAGCTTTCAAGCCGCCCCAGGCGGCGAGGCAATGAGCTACGGGCTCTTCTCTTTCCGGCGGCCATCTTGCTTTCATGCCGCTCTAGGCGGCACGGATGGGTGTTGGGCAAAAAAAATAGTTGCTTTTACTTTGAGCTTTCAAGCCGCCCCAGGCGGCGAGGCAATGAGCTATGGGCTCTTCTTTTTCCGGCAGCCATCTTGCTTTCATGCCGCTCTAGGCGGCACGGATGGATGTTGGGCAAAAAAAATAGTTTCTTTTACTTTGAGCTTTCAAGACGCCCCAGGCGGCGAGGCAATGAGCTACGGGCTCTTCTCTTTCCGGCGGCCATCTTGCTTTCATGCCGCTCTAGGCGGCACGGATGGGTGTTGGGCAAAAAAAATATTTGCTTTTACTTTGAGCTTTCAAGCCGCCCCAGGCGGCGAGGTAATGAGCTATGGGCTCTTCTCTTTCCGGCAGCCATCTTGCTTTCATGCCGCTCTAGGCGGCACGGATGGATGTTGGGCAAAAAAAAAAGCTGCGCGCGCGATAGCGCGCGCAGCTTTTTTTTTGTTTGGTGCTGGCAAGATAGCAAACTACAACAAAGCCGCCCTAGGCGGCGGGGTTGAAAGAGTAGAGCGAGGCAGGACGCCGAAGCGACAAGGAGAACCACAGACTGCCATGCTGCCCTAGGCAGCAGAGCACGAAATGTGATACTGCCGGGCCTGCCTTTACTTTGAGCTTTCAAGCCGCCCCAGGCGGCGAGGCAATGAGCTACGGGCTCTTCTCTTTCCGGTGGCCATCTTGCTTTCATGCCGCTCTAGGCGGCACGGATGGGTGTTGGGCAAAAAAAATATTTGCTTTTACTTTGAGCTTTCAAGCCGCCCCAGGCGGCGAGGCAATGAGCTACGGGCTTTTCTCTTTCCGGCGGCTATCTTGCTTTCATGCCGCTCTAGGCGGCACGGATGGATCTTGGGCAAAAAAAAAAGCTGCGCGCGCGATAGCGCGCGCAGCTTTTTTTTTGCTTGGTGCTGGCAAGATAGCAAACTACAACAAAGCCGCCCTAGGCGGCGGGGTTGAAAGAGCAGAGCGAGGCAGGACGCCGAAGCGACAAGGAGAACCACAGGCTGCCATGCTGCCCTAGGCAGCAGAGCACGAAACGTGATACTGCCGGGCCTGCTTTGCCCGAAGGGCAAAGCAGAGTGATGGGCCTGGGGGGGGCTCCCCGCACACCGTGCGGGGAGCCCCCCACGCGAGGCAGGACGCCGAGCGAAGGGGGGCGGATGGGCGGGACACCGGGGCGGGGTTTCAGTGGAGGCAGGGGGCGGGGGGCGGTAGAAACAACCTGCACGCCTAGTGCATGGACGCACGGGGAGCGAGGAAAGATTACCTTACGAAGCCCGGGCTTGCACCGCGCGGAAATAGAATAACAGGAAAGAGAAATTGAAAGGGGTAGAGACAGCGCGGAACTATATTAAACACCAAGGCAAAAGTTTACGAAGAAATATAAAAAATGAACTGAAAATTTATGTGGCTACAGTTTTAGGAAAAGCTAAAGAGTAAACACACTGAACAAATAATCAGTAGTATTTGTTTTAA
>Ga0256839_1005019_pt1 | contig 12502 bp, 4 predicted proteins | sample 354166metaG_FD_185968 | JGI IMG/M metagenome (GOLD analysis project Ga0256839, IMG submission 185968) | Hydrothermal vent microbial communities from Mid Atlantic Ridge, Atlantic Ocean - 354-166 | ecosystem: Environmental > Aquatic > Marine > Hydrothermal vents | place: Atlantic Ocean: Mid...
GATCCTTGTACTCGGGGTACTTGCCGTGACGGCGCCACCAGTGAGGCGACGAGCCGCAGACCCAGATTTCATCTTTGTCGGTGATCGACATGCCCCAGGGCATGATGATGTTGGCCCACTGATCGATGAACTCTCCGTCTTGATGGAACACCTGAATGCGAGCACTATTGCGGTCGGCCACATAGAGGCGTCCTCGAGAGTCGATCACGATCGCGTGAGGCAAAATGAACTGCCCCGGTTTGGAACCATACTCGCCCCAGGCCTTGATGAACTTGCCTTCCCGGTTGAAATGCACGATGCGGCGGTTGCCGTAACCGTCGGTCACAAAGATGTCGCCGCTTCGGGCGATCGCCATGTCGGTCGGCATATTGAAGTGCCGCTCGTCGTTTCCTTTCTCGCCCTTGACTCCCAGCGTCATCAGCAACTTCCCCTGCGGGGTGTATTTCTGCACGATGTGCAAACCGAAGTCGGCAAGCCAGATGTTCCCCTCATGGTCGATGCGCAGGTGATGGGGATTGACGAACCGGCCCTTGCCCCAACTGTGGACGAATCGGCCGTCGGTCGTATAGACCTGCACCGGATCGAGCCCCTTGCGGAAGAACCACACCTGGTCCTTGGAGTCGATCGCCAAGCCCGACACCCATCCCTTGCCGCTGATCGAGTCGGGACGAGCCGGCCAACTGGGATCGACGTCATACTCGACGATCGTCGGATTCTCGGCCCAACTGGGATTCTGGGCACGGCCAACGGCCGCACCACCGGACCATGCAGCCAGTGCCCATGCCGCCGCGAAAAGAACCGATCGAACGGAACATCGGGTCGGTCGCTGCATCATGCCTCTCCTTGCTTGTGTCATTGTCGTCTTTCTCAGGCGCCATCCGATGGGGCGGGCAACCATGCCCGACACCGCTTGCCGCGCGGCGGTCGGTGTGGATAGGTCCATCGTGGCTGCCAGCGAGCCAACCGGCTATCCCATCGTAATGCGGCGCGCGAGCAAAGGGAATCAGTGCCAATCCGCAAAGAACCGATCGATGGCTTCGAATTGCAGGCCCGGGTCCGGACGCCCGGGCGTCTCACCGCCGATCCAGCGAACTTCGTCCCACCCGTCCGGCGAACCGACCAGCCGCGCATTTCGCCACTGTTGGATTCGCGTGAAAAAGCGGCCGGTCCGCTGCTCCAGGCGGTCCGCCCCGACTCGAAACACACTCCCTCGATCGGTCCCCATCAACGCCACCTGATCGTCGGCACCGCCGAAGTCGTAGACGTAGACCCGGTCGAAGTCGCGGACGGATCGTCGCAACGCTCCCGATTTCCAAACCGCGAATCCGCCGCCGCCACTCCACGATTCGGCTCGAGGACTCCCAAAGAAGCGAGCCACATCGTCCGGGCCACCACCCGAGTCGATCTGCAGATCTTCGATACGGGTGAATTTGAAGTGGAATCCCTTGCCGAAGTAGCGAGCCGAATCGGAAAGAGACAAGAACGTGTCACTTCCCGTGCTGCCGACAACTTCCGCTCGATCCAGACCTTCACCTCCGTCGAGATAGACCCGGTCGAACGTGCGGCCTCGCAGCTCCAGACCATCGCCTACCAGGGAGACTTCGCGCGGGTCGATTTGGAAAAGGTCGTCACCGGCGCCCGACGCGATTCGCAGCACATCGTCCTCACCGCCACCGGATACCAGATCGAGAATGGCGGCATCGATCGCCGTCAACTTCGTTGCCGCACTCGACCATTCCAGTCGGCCTTCGACAACGCGAACGGTTTCGGATCGACGCGTCCCATAGACCCGCAGTCGGTCGTCGCCGCCGACTCCTTCGAAGCGGACGGCCCGGATCCGCTCGGACAACCACGAGTAGCGAACACCGTCCAGCGAGACCGTGATCCGCGTGCCGAGCCCCACCACCGTGCCGGTTGCCTCGTTGCCGCCGGAGATCACCAGCGTTCCATCGTCCAGGCGAACCCGGTTGGCGATCGTCAGCTCGAAGGGCGGCTGCGGCGCGACGATGAGCGCAAGACGGTCGCCGCGACGAACATTGACATCGATCCTGCGGCCGCCGAACCGGTAGTCGCGTGCCGGGCGGACAACTCGGCCGTCGGACAGTACGAGTTGCCAGGTGGAGATATCTGAGGAAGTGGCCAATGTCAGTCGCCCGTCACGCACCGCCGTCCAGCCGAAAGTCGTCGTGGCTGTGGCGCCCAACTGCAGCGTCGTTTGATCGACCTCGCCCAGATCGATCTCGGCGGCCTCCCACCGCAGATCGACGGCGTATCGTCCGATCCGTCCCCGACTGCCGACTTCTAGAAAATAGTCTCGGCCCGGTTCGACTTGGTAAACCCACTTCTGATTACGAAGCACTCTGGCCGCCCCGACGATTTCCCACACGAGTCCGTCGGGAGGATCGTCCCGCCACTGAGCGTCCACCCATCCACCGGCCGATACTTGGAAACGAAAGACGTCGCGGTCCGCCGTTGTGGCGATCAGGCCCGCGACCGTCGAATCAGTGTCGAGGAGTTCGAGATCGTAGGCTTCTCCACGGCTGTCTCCGTAGTCGTCGGCGGGAACGAGCGAGCCGATGGCCGCGGCCAGGTCGAGCGCCCGGTAGGTTCGATCGGTCAGTGGATCATCGACAGGGGTGGCGGTCTGCTTCAGCACGTCCGCGATGGCCCTCGGCGTCACGGCTGGTGCACCATAGATCCCCATCGCCTGGCGAACGAGGGCGGCGGCTCCCACGACAACCGGCGCCGCCATGCTCGTTCCGGAAGCGGCGGCCCAATCGTCGTTGATCCGATCTCGGCCCAGCAGATGATCGGGGACCGTGCTGACGATGTTCTCTCCGGGAGCCGCCAACATGCGCTCGAGGCGTTGCGTGAACGCACTGAGTCGTCCCGTGGCGTCCAAGCTTCCCACCGGCAGCACGTAGGGGCTGGCGGCCGGGTAGCTCAGTCCGGGTCGACCATATCGACCGAAATCGTTCCCGGCGGCCGCCACGACCAGGATGCCGGCGTCCCAAAGCGTCCGGAGTTCGTCTTCAAGTACGGCATAGTCGGGGGGCGACGTTCCGTTGTACGACGTGCCCAGTGACAGGTTCACGGCAGTGATCGGATACCGATAGGCGTCGCGGTTGTCGGCGACCCACCTCAGCGCCTGTTCGACCCACGCCAGGCTTCCGTTTCCCAAGTCGTCGAAAACGCGGACGGACACGAGGTCCACCCCGGGAGCCACACCGGGACGGAGTTGGTCGTCCGATGCGATGATGCCGGCGACGTGCGTGCCATGAAAGCCGGCAGGGCCGTCATCGTAGGGATCGGCGTCTTGTTCGGCCACGTCCCAGCCTCCGACGACGCGAGCCGCACTGCCGTAGCCGCTGCCGAGGGCCCGCTGGTCGTAGGCGATCCCCGTATCGATCACGGCGATCGTCTGCCCGCGCCCCGTCAGTCCGTACAGACTGCGTACTTTGTCGAGTTGCACTCCTTTACCGAACCGCTCGGTCGACGCGACGGCGGTCCTCACCGAACCCTCCTGAGGAAACGGCTCAACGCTCCCTACCGAAGCGCTCACACTCGACAGCACACAGCGATTCTCCAGTGGCTCGAACGTCACCGGCCGGCGCAAGGCGCGGCGGCGAGTTCGCAAACGCATGGGTGCTCAATCAATTGGGTGTTACATCAATGGCGTTTGCCCGCTTTCGAAGCGGCTCGCGGGAGCCGTCGTGGGAAAGTCGAGCGGTCGGCTGCCGGGCAGCCAATTCGTCTTGGGGAGAAGTGGGGTGACTTGCCGGGCAAGTCGACGAGAGGAGTCATCCGACGGACATCCGGCCGTCAGGCAAATATAGGTCGGCTTTAGCGAAAAGAAAGAAAAAAATGCCCGCGGGCGGGCGACCCGTCCGGTCTGCGCGGATTCGCTCGATTTTCCGCCGAGCCCTTCCGACAACACCAGATAGCACGTCTGATCCGATGATCTCGTCAGGGACAACCGGCCCCCGTCCTTTCCTACCAGGAGCCACCACGTTGAACTGGCTTTCGCTGCTCAAGTCGCTCCACCTGCGTCACTTTTCCAAACCGAAGTCTCACCGGCGGCTCTACCGCCTGGTCCATCGGTGCCGTTGCCGGCGAATCGTCGAATTGGGCATCACCGATCTGAACCGCACGCTGCGGATGTTGAGCGTGGCAGGCTGTCTCGAAGCGGACGAGCCGGTGCGGTACACGGGTGTCGACTGTTTTGAAGCTCGAGACGAACACGCGCCTCGGCTGCAACTGAAGGAAACTCACCGATCGCTGGCGGCGACCGGTTCCCGGTTTCGGTTGGCACCGGGAACAGCGGCGTCGGTACTGAGGCGACTCGCCAACGAACTGGCCGACACCGATCTGCTGCTCGTCTCGGCGTTCAGCCAACTTGAGCCCGACTCGGATGCCTGGTACTACGTTCCCCGAATGTTGCACCAGCGGAGCCTGGTGCTGGTGGAGTCCCTTTCGCAGGAGGGAACGCCCGAGTTTGCGATGCTTCCCATCAGCGAAATCGAATCCCGAGCGGAAGCGGCTTCGAGACGCCGGCGACGGGCCGCCTAGCTCGACACGTTCCCGCTCGTGCCGAGGCGGTGCATCGTTTCCGAGTCGGCCACGCCGATCGTCACCCGAAAAAGCGGAGCGACCAAACTCCGTGCCCCGAATCCTTCGCCGTCCCCGAACACGCGGTTCCCAACGATTCTCCGACGGCGACACGCCACTGTGGCGGACTCTTCCCCCCAACGCACGTTTCCCCGACTCGCCCCGGCACGGCCCGGCTTCCCCACGGCATCCCGAATCGAACTCACCAAAAACGGGATTTGCCACTTGACAGCCTCTGAGAAATCGCTACTATGAAACCAAATCTAGTTTCTTAGTAGATCGTCATTCGAGAAGGAGGCAGTGGCGGATGGCACGTCCCAAGGCGAGGCAGTTGACGCAGCGCGAGCTGGAAATCATGCATGTTTTTTGGGACCGAGGCGAATCGAGTGTCGCCGAGATCCGAGACGCACTGGCCGGTTCCGGCCGCGATCTGGCTTACACGACCGTCGCCACGCTGGTCAAAATCCTCGTGCAGAAGAAGTTCCTCAGGCAAGTCAATCGCGAGCGTCCGTTCCGTTTCGTTCCGGACCGGAGTTATGAGGAGGTCTCCCGCTATCTGCTGGGGGACTTCGTCCGCCGTGTCTTCCGTGGTTCGCGCGAACAGTTGCTGGTGCGACTGATGGAGGAACGACCGTTATCGACACAAGAGCGCCGGGTACTGGAAGAACTCATCCGCCACCAGCAATCGGGTGGTTGAGATTGGCTACGGGGGAACGGGAGGTTGATCAATGACCGGCTGGCCCAGTCTGGTGTTGTGGTGCAGTGCCCAGGTCACGGTGATTTGTGCACTGGCGATCGTCGCCGATCGTGCGGTGTTGCGCCGCTGGGCTCATTCGCCGGTTCCGTTCGCGGCGTTGTTGGCCATTCCCACGATCACCGTGTTATCGCTTGGGCCGCTGTCCCAGTGGAGTTGGCTTCCGGAATCGGCTGCCGTCCTGGAACTCTCGCCTGGCCGCGCGGTCGATCCACCCTCGTCGACTCCCGTCATCTTTGATCCGCCACCATCGCATTCCTCCGAGAAGACATCTGCCCGGCCAATGTCGCCTGGTGGCGATGATCGCCCGTCGCCGCGTCGAGGCGAACGCCCGTCTCCTGCGACCATCTCGCAGGCGGCAGCCGAATCGACGGTTGACGAGAGCACCGACACGGCGCGGCGGATCGTCTCGCGCGACTCGCCCGACGCTCCCCGCGATTCCGATCGGGCGACCGCGGCTTCCGTCGGCAAGCGTGCTTCGCCCTCACCTGCCGTGGCGGCCGTTCGGGAAATCGACTGGCCGGCAACTCTGGCCGGGGCGATGCTGGTCGCCGTCGCCGTCGGTTTCGTGCGGCTGGCGTTGGGAGTGCTCGGTCTGATCCATCTCGTGCGCCGCAGCCGTCTCCTCGATGACCCTTGGCTCGACAATCTGGTGGGCGAAGTCGCCGGGCGACTGGGGGTGTCTCCCACCGTATCGCTTCGCGAAGCGGGCGCGTTGTCGACCGCCGCGACGGTTTCCTGGCCGCAGACCATCCTGTTGCCCACGACGTGGCGAAGCTGGAGCCGCCAGGAGCTTCTGGCGGTCCTGGCTCACGAATTGGCGCATATTCGGCAGCGCGACTTCACTAGTTGGTTGCTGGCTCAGGCGGGTGTGGTGCTCCACTACTACCATCCGTTGGTTCACTACCTGGCATCCCGCCTGCGACTGCATCAGGAGTTTCTCGCGGACTCCCTCGCAGCCAAGGCGATCGGAGACGAGCGGGCCTACATCGGCTCGCTGGCTCATCTCGCCTTGTCGCAGCCCAGCTACCCGTCTTTGCTGATCGCTCGTTCCTTTCTTCCTCGTCGCCGACTCATCGTAAGGAGAATCCAGATGTTGCAACAGCGCACCCCCCAGTTCCCGCTCTCGGGTTTCCCACAGCGTATTCTGTGTGCCGCGGTCGTTCTGGCTGCCGTCGGCATGGCCGGCCTGCGTCTTCCGGCGGCCTCCACGCAGGAGCCAGGACCGGCCGGCGGCCCGACCGATGCGCCGAACGCCGGCGTCGCGGGTTCCCAGCAAGCCGGCTCGAAACCCGCGATTCGCGTTGACACCGAGGCGATCGAGGGTGTCTGGAATGTCGGCCGGCTGATCGCAGCGACCCCCACGATCAAGCCACCTGGTGCGCTGGTGCCGCCGACGCCGGTCCGGCTGGTGTTTCGTGAGGGCCATTACTATCTGCTCGACCGCTCGAGAGTTCTGGATCAGGGCGACTATCGCATCGAAGAATCGAGCAATGGTGCTTATCAGTTGATCGTATCGCGTCCCGGAAAGGACGGCGGAGCGAAGAACTGGTGGCTGCCGACGGACGCGAACACTGCGCTGGTCCTGTTCGACGACTCTCAAAGTCAAGTACAAGTAACGGTCCACTGGTCGATGGAACTGACACGTGATCCGGATCCGGCCGCGTTGGTGCGGTGCCACGAAGTAATCGAGAAGCATCCGGTTTCTCCGGTACAACTCAAGATGCAGCCGTTGCTCTTCGACTGGCTGATTCTGCAATACAATCAGAATGTGCGATCGGGGAAAGAAGTTCCCAGCGGTGATCGGGAGCTGGCGGGCCGGCTGCTGCGTCGCACCTGCGCCCAATGTCACGACGGCAATTGGCAGGATCGTCGTCTGAGTTTGGACTGGGTTCCCACCGATGCCGCTTTCGTGGCGGCCATCCGTGTGTCCAAGCTGGGCCGACATCGATTCGGCTCCGACTTCGCTCGGCATTTCGGTCTCGACTGGCCATCCGGGGGCCAACCGACAGCGCCGCTCGAGATCCGGCAGGTTACAGTCATCTCATTCTCTTGGGACCTGTTCAAGCAGCGCGCCCTCTCACTCCCCACCGCGTCGGCTCTCGTGCTGCACTTGAAGAAGCCCATCTCGCCCGAGGCCGCCCAGCAGGCCTTTGCGCCTCTGTTGGGGCGAACCCGCACGCGAACGGTAGGCCGTTACCGATACTGGAAATCGAAGGAAGACGGCAACCTACGGTGCGTGTGGCGCAGCGAGGACGGCCGCACGGTCATTGTCGGGCTGGATGAGCCCGGCTTTCTGCGCGTCCTGGCGGCCGGGCGACGCGGTGTCAGCGCCCCCCCGTGGTTCGGCGGCACCGATCCACCGATCAGCAGCTACCTCTCCCCTGTGTCCTTTCCCTGGAGAGCGGGGATCAACCCGAACCCCAACGGACTTGCCGACTTCCACAACTGGTTCGGTTTCTATAAACACGACTATCGACTTCCCGGCGGTGTACCGATCGACGCTCGATTGGTCGCCGATCTCCTGATGTACGTCCCCCTGTTTCGCCTGCGCTCGGACGCCGACATGCAACGGGCACTCGCGTTTCTTCCGTCGGAACAGCGCAGCGACGCGAACCGACTGGCATCTTTGGGCACGGAGCTGATTCTGGGTGCCAAACTCGGACCCCGACGAACCTACATGGCGCTGTACTACACCACCAAGAGTTCCCAAGTCGCGGATGACAGTTGGTCGGCTCGGGATGTCGGTTCCCGTCTCCAGGCCGGGCGCGAAGGTGGGCTGGCGTCGCTGGTCGACTCGCTGTTCCTTTCGACGCGTCTGGCCTTGTCGAACAGTCGTGACCGCGTGAGCCGCCAGAATGCCGCCGATGTTCTCGACCGGCTCGATCGTCTCAATGCGGCAGAGGAGGTTCTCGATTCCGTTCGAGCATTCGCCACCAACGAGGCGGTGACGCTCCACGCGGTCGTGCCGACCGACACACTCGAGCGTCTGCTCAAGAGTTTCCGGCTTGCGTCGGCCGACACGGCGGACGACACCGAGTAGACAAAGCGAAAAGCGTCCCGCTCGGCCCATCTCTCCGATGCCTTCGGTATTCCCTGCCCAGCCTCCGTCACGATTCGTCGACGCGGACTTCGCTTCCTTCACGCCGGTGTCGGCGGAAGTCGACGGCACGATCGAACACGCCGACACCGTCGAAGTTGTAATAGAAAGCGTCCAGGCCGCCGTCTCCTTCCAACAGATCTTTGCCGTCGTCGCGCTTGACCGTGGAGTCGGTCAGCGAGACGCCGGTGCCCGCCAAGTTGCCGGCACCGGTGCGGATATTGCCGATGCGGGTCGCGTAGTCGCGGCTCGCCAGCCACTCGGAGAAGATGATATCGAGTGCCTGCCAGTCGTCGTCATAATCGGTCGTCCCGGCGACCAGCAGATCCTGCCCGGCTCCCCCCACGATTCGGTCACTTCCCCAGCCACCGATGATCAGATCCCGTCCCCGTCGACCGTCGAGGCGATCATCGCCTCGGCCTCCGAGGATCAAATCGTGTCCACCATCGCCGCGTATTCGATCATGGCCTTTGCCTCCGTCGACGCGGTCGTCGCCTCGGCCGGCACTGATCCAGTCGTCGCCGGTTCCGCCGAAGATCTGGTCATTGCCGGCTCGACCGTGGATGTGGTCGTTGCCGCCGCCTCCGCGGAGCACGTCATCGCCATTGCCGCCAATCAGCACGTCGTTCCCTTTGCCGCCGTACAGCCGGGCGTCGATCGGCGAACGGCTCGAATCGGCGGCCCGATTGAAGGTGCGGAGATGAAGATCGTCCGCGCCGTCACAACCATAGACGACGACACGGGTGATGCCGACGGCGGAAAAAGTGGCCGATACGGCTCCTCTCTGATCACCGTCGTCATCGTCATGGTCGTGGTCATCGCGACCATCACGCCGGTTGAACCGGGCCCACACTTTGATCACACCGCCGTCCACGTTGTGGCGGACGTGGATCCTGTCTCTCCCGCCGGTCCCCACGACGAAGAGGGTTTGTCCCACCTTGCCGATGCCCTGGACGGCCAGTCGGATCGTCTCCTTGGCGATACCGCCGTTGCCGTCGTCGACCGTGACCTGGGCCCGGTAGATTCCGGCAGCGGCGAATGAGTGCAAACCGGAAAACGTGCGAGTCGCCGCATCGACGTTGCCGAGCGTCTCGATGGCGGAACCGTCTCCCCAATCAATGGTCACCGTGTGGCGATCGCCGGCATCCGCGTCGGAGAACGCTCCGGCAATGGTCACGCGGCCGTCGGTCGACGCCTGGCAAGGGGTCTCATTCGGCGATGTCAGCCGGACGATGTCGGGCGCATCGTTGGTTCCGGCGACCGTGATGGTCAATGTCGCCGACGCACTCAATCCCTCGTCGTCGCTCATCGTGTACTGCACCACCACGGTCGCCTCGCTCCCCAGGGGAAGCTCGTCGAAATCGGTTCCGGGCTGGAACGTCAACACGCCTTCACTCGTCTCGGTCACCGATCCGGTGGCCAGGCTGTTCCCGCTGCTCAGCCCCGAAACCACGATCGAATCGATCGAATCGAGTGAGAAGTTGGACGGGTCGTCTCCCGGGTCGGGATCGGTGTCGTTGGCCAGCACGTCGATGGACGCGGACGTATTCTCGTCGGTCGTCAACGCATCGTCGACGGCGGTCGGAGGACGGTTGGAAATGTCGAAAGGAGACAGCCCGACAAAGTAATCCTCGCCGATGTCGCCCCGAAAGATGTCATCGCCGGCACTGCCGATCAGAATGTCGGGGCCGGGCCCACCAATCAGCGTGTCACCGACGCCACCTTGCCGAGTATCGGCGCTGATCGCATAGCGGTAGAGGAACAACTCGTACTGGCCCGTATCGTCATCGGGGACGGCGGCGCCCGCGAACGTATCGACCTCGACGTAGTAGGTTCCCGTTGCGGGAAGCCGAACGTCGAGCAGCAGCGGATCCTGGCTCGAGATGCCGTCGTCGCTGACCGCCGCTCGCCCGTAGTAGCCGACCGGATTTCCGGCAGCGTCGTAGAGCCGGATGATGGCGTCGATGCCGTCGGAAAGCCGATGTTCCAAGGAGGCCGACAGAACTTCGAGCGTGACCAGCTCGCCTTGCCGTCCGGCAAACGCGTAGAGGTCGTTCTCACTGGTTCCGGCACTCGTCAATCCGATGGCCCCCACGACATTGATCGCACGGACCTGAAGGAACGTTCCATTGTTGACCGCGCCCGGAGGCAGCCGATTGGGGACGGCGATCGGGACCAACTCGCCCAGATCGCGCGCGGAAGCGCCTAGGCCCGCGGGAGCCGAGACAGTGGGCAAGTCCCCTTCCTGCACCGTGGTACTCGCATCGGCGAACGCCAGCTTGATCAGCGATCGCTCACTCAGATAGGTGTCCGACAACGTGTCATCGGATCGGCTGCCGACCGAAGCCGGAGAAGCCATCACGTGTTGCGGTGTTTCGAAGGCGTCGTCGGGCCCGCGATACCCCGGGCGCGTCGCGTCATAGTAATAGGTGACGGCGATCTCGGGTGATTGGGGCCGACTGTTCCAGTTCAATGTCAATCGACCGGACGCCGCGTCGAACACTCCCGACGTCACGCTGCCATTGCCGGACAGATCAACCAATTGCACGATGCCATTGCCGTCGACGCTGAACGTGGCGACGCGCGTGTCGCCGTCGTAGATGGTTCCGTTGGGAGCCGCGAAGGCGTTGGCGCGATCGTTGCCGGCCTGGATCACGGGCGCGATCAGCACGGGACTGTTGCCGAACCGGAATTCGTAGGGATAAGGGGCCGCCGAGGCGGCGAGAGGGCTCCCCACGATCGATTCACCCCGCGACACGCTCTTCTCGATCAGCCCCTCGAAAACGCCGTACGCCAGTCCGGTGGCCGGATTGGTACCGATCGGTCCGAAAGCGTCCGAGTGGCGAAGCCCCAGCAAATGGCCGACTTCGTGCGCCATCACGGTCGCCGTCATTGCCACAAAATTGGCACTCGATCCGGCCGGCTGGCCCCGCTTGCCGAGAAACGCGTTGACGTTCACTGCCGCCAGCGAGCCCGGATTGAAATTGCGCCAGTCGAGTTCGCGCGCCACGCCACCGACCAGCACTTCGTTCTCGTCGCGGCCGCCGGCATTCACAGTCACGGTGGCATAATAGCCGATCGCCGGCCGCGTCTGCGTAAACGATACACTGAAAGGCGAGCCGAACAGTTCCTCCAACCGGGCTTCGATCGCGTTACGCTCTTCGATCGAATAGGTCTTCTCGCCCGGCCCGGTCGCCGAATCGAAATCGAGATAGACCACCTGCGTGAAGCTTCCCTGGATGACGTCGGCGCCGGGACCGCCCTCGAGCCGGTCGACACCGCCTCCACCCACCAGGATGTTGGCTTGGCTGTTTCCGACGATCGTGTCATTGTAACTCGTGGCACGGACGTTTTCGAACGTGCCATCGAGCTTCACGATGTTGCCGGCCGCGTCGACGGTCTGATCGGCCGCCGAATTGAGGTCGAGTGTGACGGGGAGCGAGGCGGCACCCAGGTCGAGCCAATCGATGCCGGCCGAATCGGTCAACACGTCGCGGCGCCCCGGCTGCTGGACATAGGTGTCGTTCCCGGGGCCGCCGTCCAGAGTGTCGTCGCCGGGACCGCCTTCGATCACGTCGTCTCCGTCTCCGGCACTGAGCCGGTCATTGCCGGGGCCGCCGCTGAGCCGATCCGCGTAGCCGGTTCCCAGCAAGGTATCATCGCCGTCGAATCCGAACAGAATGGCCTCGCCGTTGAATCCGGAAGCGTCGAGCGTGTTGGCGCCGGGACCGCCTCCCAAAGCGACTTGTTCGATGTCATAGTGGATTTCCGTGGACTCGCCGGCGATCACCAGCGTTGTGGCCAACATCGTGATGTCGGCATCCCGCACCTCGACGAGTCGATCCTTGCCGCTCCCCCCTTCGAACGTGTCCTTGCCGACACCACCGGTCAGCCGATCGTCGCCCGCACCACCGAAAATCACGTCGTCCCCGGCACCCGCGATCAGCGTGTCGTCGCCGTCGCCACCGATCAATGTGTCGTTGCCATCGGGAGCGTTGGGATCGGTCTGGTCGCCGCCGTAGATCACGTCGTCCCCGGCG
>Ga0256839_1005020_pt1 | contig 12500 bp, 8 predicted proteins | sample 354166metaG_FD_185968 | JGI IMG/M metagenome (GOLD analysis project Ga0256839, IMG submission 185968) | Hydrothermal vent microbial communities from Mid Atlantic Ridge, Atlantic Ocean - 354-166 | ecosystem: Environmental > Aquatic > Marine > Hydrothermal vents | place: Atlantic Ocean: Mid...
AAATTTGCCAGCCAAGAAACTGAAAACGACATCAAAATAAAAGTGCTCAACATAATGACAGCCGAAGGTATGCCTGCCGCTCAGCCAAGAAAAATGGCTTGATTTAAAGGATTATTAGCAATAGCTACGTGTGCTCGATTTATGCAACAAAGCCCAATGCAGCAACCTTTTTCTCATAAAAGAAAAGCCAACTACCACTTCGAACAACGTTTGAAGCTCTGACAGTAGGTGATCTATTTTATCTTTAAGTTCTGATGAAAGCATGCCTAAAAATAATAATCTCAAGTTTCGGTAGTCAAAAGCAATTGATTCAAATTAAAGATTTTCAGTATTTCGTTGTCCTTTAGAACTACTGAGACTATCTTCTTTTTTTACATTTACATCTATACCCAAACTGAAATGGTTTGGGAGATTTACAACTCACAAACCAGCGAAAGATAAGAAGTTTGGGAGGCTGACGCCTCCCAAATCACTTCGCCATGAGTATAAGTCGAAAATCTCGGATATTTGGCCAACCATACCTCTGAGCCGGCATAAACTCAAAAAACTTCTCAAAAAGGTGTTCAGTTTATCAAAAGAAGCAAAGTAACCAGAGGTGATCTGTAGATTATTCGCATATTGTATCGGGAGTTGTTTTGGCTCTTATTTAGATACAATACACTGAATTTCATTAATTTGCAATACAATCAACTCCCACTTTTTTACCCCTTTTTTAACCCCCGAAACTTGAGTAATAATCTTTTTCTAAACTCAGCATCTTGGGCTGAATAGTGACAATTTTCATACTGATCCTCATGGAGCTTGCTTTGCCACCATTATTTTTCACCTTTTGAATAGGTGTTTTTCCACGAGTCAATTGTCAATAAAGTTGACGATATCTTTATTCGTCACACTTTGACAAATCAACTGATAATCAATTGTTTTTTCTGTTCGTCAATAGCTAAATCTACTTTTTTGCGAATAGTTTTTTTAACGTCGTAGTGTCACGAGACCAAAGAACAACACGCCTATTATCATAAGACATCCAATCACTATCGGATGGATCCATAACCTTACTAGGTAAACTTGGAGCTTGTCGGAGTTCGCAACCACCAAATCTTTCAATACCACGAACAGTGTGGCCTCAACAATTCGCAAGAGTATGTTGTACGTACTTAGTGGAGTTTTTATTCTACGCGCCATATCTAAACGGACAATATTCGGATCAGCAATTCAGTAAAACCTAAACCGACTAAATCGAAATTCTGTCACCTTGCGCCCCTCCTCCTCCCGCGCAATGCGCTCGGTCGTGCTGGCTAGGCAGGGAATGCCTGCAGCTTTTAATCGCTGCACCAACCTACAGGTAAAAGTCATCTCGCCCATCAGGTGCACTGCTGCGGGCGATTCTTTTATTATTTTTTGAAAATATTCATCTACGAGTTGGTCTAACTCCTCTTCCGACATTTCAGGGGGTATTGCAGGGAAAGCCATATCTTCTACCTTCCCAAACAAACGCTCAGCTTCCACCCGCTGTGCTTCCTGCCAGGATGAAAGGGGGTGGTTGGAGAGGTTGAGGAGAAAGTTCCCTTGTTGAATGGGGCCCTCTGAGGATTGCCCCGTCACAATAGCCTCTGCTTGATTAATGAAGTCCTTCAACCCAGTTTCAAAAGTCTTCGCTCTGGTGGTTCCGGTATACCCTCCATGATTGATGTCATTCCTCAAGCCAGTTAAGGATATATACAAATCCTTAAACGACAGGATCATTTCATCTTCGACCAATTTCTTACACCTATCGGCATAGACTTTTGCTTTTCCGTGCCACTCGGATTCGTCCTTTCCCACCACATTGAAGGCAGCGGAGATCAAGTCCCTTGCCTCTTTGTTCCCCCAATGAAAAAATGAGTCCTGTGGCTCGAAGTGTAGGCATAACCAAGTAAGTATCCCTTCCTGCAACTGGGTAATCCCCTGCTGGTACATTCCATGCGCTGCACACCACTTAGCCGACTTGAGCCAATGCAAGGGATCGTTATTCCTGAAGGGAGCTACTTTATTGGCCAAAATTTTAATAATGGCGTTAAGAGGCTTGATAAAGCTCTGATGATCTTCAAAAAACTGGAGGTTGTCGTTGAGGTTGTCAAAGTCAATGCTTTGATATATTTTGGCTCCGCGGTTTGTGACAATAGCTTTTGCCATTTCTTCCGTGGTGTTACTGATAATGCGCAATCGGCTGGCTATCTCGTCTGCTCCTTCTGTCTCAGCCAACACCGGACTGATTCGTTTTCTCGTCAACTGGCGCAGGTTACTCACCTTGCCATAGTGCACAAACTCATAAGCAGCATTGGTCCAGTCCTGCAACTCAGAGACGCTCAGCAGGTCGAGGACGGGCGCATTGCGCGCTTCCATCGGCATTTTCGCCACTTCAGGTGCGGGTCCCAGCTTCTCAAATGCTCCGTAGAAAATGGCGTTGACCTGTATTTTTCTCAGCGCTTTGGCATAATTGAGCAATGCCATTCCCAGCAGAGGCAAAGAGCGAAAAGCATGTGTAATGTCGAAGTACACTTCATCGCCATCCTCTATACAGCCAAAAACGATTTCGAAGATTTCCCAAATCTCCTCTGAAGAAAAGCCTTCCGGAATGCACACATCCGTAATTTGCTCCTCAACACCAAGCTGCTTCAGCCGACTAAAAAGTCCGACATTAGGCAAATCATACCCCTGAGTATTCTTGTTCCACTGCCCGTCATCTTCCCAATTCATTCTCCGGGCCATATCGGTCAGGAAAAAGCAGAATCGGTCATCACCACCAAAATCCTTGCAATACATTTGGATTAAAGCTTCCTGCACATACTTGACGCCATCTACGCGATTGGAAGGGGCTGTTTCATCGTAATAATTGCACTCGACGTAATTATTGGTGCCGAGAAAGGAAAGAAAGAGTTTGCGGGGCATGTGGCGTTTTCGTTTTATGGATCAACAAAATATTAACTAAACTAATATTTTTTGAGAATTTCTTCCAATTTCTTTTCAAATGGCGGAGGGGTTGGATCAGAGTATTTTTCCGGTGGCGTAAAGCACAAGCACTGAACACCCATATTTGTAAGGCTATTGACTCTATTTTTTTGTTCATTAAACAAAGAGCTTTCCGGGAAATAAGGCATCACCACCCACATGCGCCCCACCTGACTCGTCAGGCGGCGAAGTTGAAAAACCCTTGAATTCAGATCTTTCACTTTCTTCCGAGATTCGGTTACTCCTGTTTTGCACTCAAAACTCAATACCGTGCCATTCAGCAAGGTGATGGCCACATCCAGCTCGGCGATTTTGCGTATCTCATCCCAAAGTTCTACTTGACCCGTTACTTCCTTCAAAACATTTCGGTACGAGGGTCGCTCTTGGAAAAATCGCACGATTCTTTCAAACGCTATTTGCTCGAACATGGGACCCACATCATCGTGGCCCTGCTGGCCCCGTTTTTGCTCAATGAGGCGGTAAAATGTTTCCATCTTTTTTGGCTCGAAGGCATAAGCGTACTCCTCACCATACCTCCAACTCAGTTTCGCCGATTTCAAAAGCGCATTTTTCAGCCGCACGATCGCACTGAGTGACAACATTCGACCGGGTTGATAATGCTCCTGGCGAGGTGCCGCCGCTTTAATAGTCAAGCTATCATACACTCTCAGCATGCAAGGCATATCGCTCCCATGCAAGTAGTACACCTCCCAAGCCCGCTTAGTCAGCACATTGCCCACCCCGAAAAGGCCTAAGGGCCACAAAAAAAATCGCAAAAAAGAACGCCTTGATTCAGCCAACACATGGCCCGCACCGAAAAGGCCTAAAGGGGTGAGCTTGGGCCCACCATTCAACACGAAATAGACACGAGCCGGAGGCTCCGCCAATTTATTGACAAATTGCAGGATCGGCTGGCTAATGGTCTTGGGTGCATACAGGTCGGCTACTTTACGCCTGTGGCTTTTAAGCCCATAGTCGGATCGCAGCAGTGCGATGCTCGCATCTGCCCACTGCCCCACTTCCGCTTCTCGACTCTCCAGCCACAATATCTGATCGCCTTTTTGGGCATATTGCAAAATGGGCGGGAGGTTCGACACACCCTGCCCCGTAGCCACCGCCACAAACAGGCTGTAATCTGAGGTTTCCATAATATGCTCAATTTCCTACCAGTTCCTGGTAGAGTACCTGGGCTCGGTCTTCACCCAACCAGCCCTTGATATTCGTCCAAGGCAACTGGTGAAATGGCCGAGGTTTGTCATGACGATGAAATTTACTGCGTTTGATGCGTTGCGACTCCACCTCGAAAGACTTGCGCACAGCTGCTTCAATCTGCTGCAACTGCTCCTCCGTAAAACGGCCTCCGAGTCGCTGCCACAGATCGCGCCTATGATTGATTTTCCTTTTTATCGCTTCAAAAGCATAGTTCTCGCCAAAATCAAATGGTTGGACAGCTTCTCGAGCTTTTTCCTCCTTCAGCACCTCTCTGCGCGCTTCCACGGCTTCCAGCACATCTTCCCACACTTCACGGAACCTCCCATCGATCTCGAGCTTATCTCTCTCCATGTTGAGCACTTCCTGATTGCCCGCTTCTGCTATTCTCGCTTTGGCCATTTCCAGAAGCGCTTTTCTTTTCAATTGCCGCAGGGTCGGGGGCCACTGTCTTACCTCAGCTGCCAGTGCTTCCAAGTCGGTTAGTGCTTTTTCATATTCCCCCTCAGATATTGTTTTTTCAATATCGCTGATGCGCTTTTGTATGTGCGCTTCGATCTGCTTTTCGCGCAGGAAAGTCCTTTGCGCTTCCCACTGCTGCCACTTGCCTTCATCCGCTTGCTTGTAAGCGTCCGGGCTTGCACATGCCTCCAAGGGGGACAGTTGAAAGCCAGTTAACTCGGAATAGTCTTGTAGGTAGAGGCCTTGCTTTTTGACTTCGCTAAAATCATCGAGTTCCATGTACGCCAATCGGCTTTCATCTTCAGCCAGTCGGGCCATGGCAAGCAGCTCGCGCCAATACGCTGACTTGTGCCAGTTGGGGTCGTGGTTTTTCATCTCACATGCAAAGGCTTCGAGGAACTCTTCCACCGGTGCGGTGCGATAGGCTGCTTGCTCCACCAGCAGCAGCTTCGTGACTTCTATCTGCACGCGCCCGTAGCCAAAGGGTTTGGCCCCTCCCAGCGAGTGAAAGCATTGATCGCCCTGTCCATGGAAGGTCAATGCCGAGAGAATGCCGCCCAGCTCTGCTGGCTTGAGGTTGTGAAAGCGAATCTTGGTCACAAACTCGGTCCCTGCTGGCAGTGGCTGAAAGCGGGAAATGAGGTTCTTTTCTTCCGGTTTTGGCTGGTGATCGGCAATGCCGCCATGCACGGGATAGCGCTTGTAGCCTCGCAGTTGGGGGTTGTGATTATAGGTGTTGTACCGCTTTGTTTTTCCGTTTTTCCCCGATTGTTTGAGGTAAAAAGGATAATAGGAAGACTTGGGCGATGCCAGCACGATTTCGCGCTCCTCCAAAGGCTGAGGATTTCCCGTGGCAAAAGCATGGGCGACCATGACGCGGCCTTTCAAGGCATCTTTCTCATCTTTGTCCACATACCCAAATAGCGCTTCTACAAAGTCGGGTTTTGCCACAGCCTCGCCATATGGCAGGCATTGGGCCACCGAAGAGCGCGTGGGCTCCTTGTACATAAAGGTCAAGCCGAAATCCCTGATTTGTCGCCTCTTTCCGTCATTATTTTCATACCGAAAAAATACGGGAACGCCTTCCTTTAGCTTCTTTTTCCAATATTTCCAATCGTCTAATTCGTCGTGTTCGCCGTTGCGGCAAGTGAGCAAGAAGCTGCGCATCACGGCATATTCCACTTCTATCCGACGGTCGTCGCGACGCACCACATCTGCTCTTCTTCCCTTGAATACGTATTCGCCCTTTCGCGCTTGTCCATTGTTGTAGGTCATCGCCTGTCCCGTGCATACAATTCTACCCCAGAAGGTTTCCTTGTCATAATCTTCCTGGGCAAAGCGCACGTAATCCAAAGGCTGGAATCGAGACTTCCAGCTTTCTGGGCGGCCATCTGCTACTGTGTATTCCTCAAATTTGCGCTCTAGGGCTACACCTTGCAACAATTGTTCGTACTTGTATCTCCCAGTTTTATTGGAAAAATCTCGCTCAATATTAGCCCTCCCATTTTTCTTGAAATGCTCCCCGAATTTTCTTCCCACAGGTAAGATTTCATCCAGTTCCGTATAGCGAATTTTATAGGGTTTGCCGCAAGGATAGATGTAGAAACTCCCTTCGCGCTTGACCAGGTAGCCAGCGTATATATTTCCCTTATCTTCAACGAGGCTGTATCCTTCATCAGCCACTTCTCCCCGGTTTTTGATAATCTGGCGCACGGCGTGTCGGTGGTCGTTGATATACGTCATCTTGCTGCGCGAGAGGATCTCCAGCACACTTCGCAGCATGCCTTTGAGTGATGTAGCAGGGATGAAATACCGCCTTTGGTTCTGGACACAGATATGCGAAAAACAAGAGTCTTTGGCGTTTTTGGACTGCCCGTTTCGAATGAAGATGGGTGTGCGTGCGGTGATGCGCAGATGCAGCTCGCCGCTTACTGCGTCGCTGAAGGGAATGTCGTGACTGACGCGTTCGGCCCACTTGGGGAAGAATACCTCTCCTTGCGTGGTGGGAGCTGGCACAAAGTTATATGGTGATTTTGCTGTTACCATAGTAAGAGCTTTTTATTGTGGTGCAATGTCAAAACCTCGAAAGATCCAGGCTACGGGTCTGAGTACTTCGGCGCCATCGCAATAGGGGTCTGCTTGCGGCTGCCAGAGGCGCACAAAGCGGAGCTTTGCCACCCTTGGGTCCAGGCGGTAGGGCAGATAAGCGTGCTCCTCAGCTACTACCTCTTCGGGTAGCTGCTGCCAATTGAAGGATTGAATGATCAGGCGCCCTGTATGTACGACCTGATACGACCGCTGCGCCTTCGAGTCGTAGAGCAAGGCTTCCACCACAAAGTGCTTGTCGGCTGCTCCAGGCCATTCGGGCAAGTGCTCATCTATCAAGGTAATGGGCTGCACCCGATCGGAATACCACACATACCCCTGATACGATTCGTTGGGTATATCAGACAATTGATTGAGCAACTGAATCATAGGTATTGAATTTATTCTATGTTCTTGGCAAGGAGAGGTCATTTTGCCGAGGCTATGGCTTGCTCGTAGTCAAAAATTTTCTGGCCATTTTTCCACAGTTGTCCCACAAAGACGCCGTGCCCTTTGGTCGTCAGGCCGCCCAGGGGCAAAAGCCCTCGGCATACATCCATCAAGGCCATTTCGAAGGCTTGCTCGATGAGCTCCTTTTCGCGGGCCTCGAACGGCACGACATGTATATCGATGTGTACTTCGCCCAATTCATCGGTCAGATAAGTGGCTTTTTCGGCATACAGTGCGCCGTCTATGGGGCCGCCTGTAAAGCGATCGATGGCCACGTGGTTAAAGATGTGGGTATCTAATGCCATGTAGATAAACAGATCATCGACCAGCACCACGCCGCGCCGTCCCGTACGGGCCGCGTTGTCGTCTGCTTCCAGGAAGCCGTCGTGATCTATGTGCTCCAGCTTGGTGCCTCCTTCCAATCCGAAGAGGGCGTATACCGCGCTATTCATCCCCTCCACCACGATTTTTTCCAAAGGCGAGTTGGCGAACACTTCTGCGTAGCGCTCCTTGAGCAGGTTGAAGTGGTAACAAGTGCGGTGCCGCAAAGCGCCTTTGATGGAAGAGCCCGGAATGAGGTATTGGGGCTTTTCGGAAAAGTGAATGCAGTTATGATCATCGTAATACACCGTGTGTTCGGCCACTGGCACGTCATCTACTTCTTCATCGGCTTGTCCGGAACCGAAAAAGAAAAAGCTTTCAGGTTTCAACACCAGCTGGTAGTGCATTGCCTCCCCCTCGCTTGGGGGGCAACTTTGCTGTTTGAGTTGAGGCAAGCGTTCGGGGGCCACAACAGGGCAAAAGGAGGGGTTGTAATTCAAGTACGCATCAAAGTCGGCATCCACTCGCAGATCGAATCGGTGATCTTCGAGGTAGATGGCTGCGAGGCGACCATAGCCGCGACGGGTGCCGTGCCCTACCCGGAAGGTGGAAGCGCGCAACACGTCCAATACTTTTTCCCAATTGGGTTGATCGGCCTTATCGCCCCGCATTTCCAGCTCAGCCACAAAACGACAGCCCTTGTACACGACCTCGTTGTCGAACAGTCCTTTGTCCATAGCCACCCCGCGATGATTGATGCGCACGTGGTTGCGCGTGGGCAAATACCTGAAGTGCTTCGCCGCGAGCCCTTCATATTTTTCGACATTATCCAGCGCAGGTACTTCGTTCTCTAACACCAGATAGGCCGAAGACACGCGCAGCTTGGCTCCTTTGCCGCTCTTTTTGTCGGCATAGCCAAATATCTCTTTCCACACAGAAGCATCTTCAGCGGTATCTTCCAGCGCATGGCGGATCACCCCACACAGCGAGGTGCCCGGAATGTAGGGGAAGCCATAAGCATCGGTGGCTACCACAGCATCTTTGACCAAGCTGCCACTGCCCGAGCCGACGAAAAGCGGCGTGCGCGCCTCAAGTACGACGCGTGCAATGTATCGCATTGGGTATAAAGCCATATCATTCATTGTTTTGCTTGCGTTCTTTCTGGTTATGCTTGGCCATTTCGCTGGCCAAAAACACCACGTAGTCGGTATTGGTGAAGTCTTCTTTCCTTTCTTCTATTGCTTGCTTCAGCCGAGCTGCCAGGTTGTTGCCAATGATGGGGCGCCATTCCTTGCCTCGGGTTGTCTCTTCACCTAGCAAGCCCTCCTCGGCAAAGAGCTTATTGAGCAAATCATCCATGTCGGAAGCAGTCGAGGCGTACTGCCGGATGAGTCCCCACTGGCTGGGCGAGATAGCTTTGAAATATTGGGCCTGGTTGGCCATAAAGTCCTTGACTGCTGCAGCGATTTCTTGCTCCTCCGCCACTTGCTTGCGCTGTTGCTGTAGCAGGCGCGCCAGCGGCGTGGTTATTTCTTTTTTCTCGTGTTCCTCAGGGGTAAGTGACACTTTTTGCAACCTTAGGCACCATTCTGGCACTTCAGATGCACCTTCCTTGACTTGCAGAAAAGATGGATTGTAGCACACCCAACCCATGCCCTCTGCCGTGAAGCCTCCTACCATAGTGGGCAAGTCGGTCCGACGCACGGGCTCGTTCAGCTCAATGACGATAACACTTCCGCACCGGATGCAGTCGCGGCGCATGGTGATGGCATTGCGCTTGGCGTTTCTAGTGCTGAAGCTGTGAGGGCGTACTTGCGAGCGTGCGAAGTCCACTCGGCCTTTTACGCCAAAATGAGTTGCTGCAGGTGTCTGTGTAGGCATACCCCATTCGTCAAAGAGGCACAAGTCACTGAGCACATACACGACCAACTGGCCTTCGATCTGGTCGGGTCCTGATGCCTCTGGAGCAGGCGTTGCTTCTGCCATCGGCTCGATGCGTACCAGGCCGTACTGGGCACTTTTCGATTTGCCCACATGGCGCACGCCTATCAAATGTTGTTCGATGAGGTCCATCCAATGGGGATCCTCGGCGCGCACGGAAAAGCCGAACTCCAGGCCCCGCCTCAAAGCTTCCATACCATACATGGCTTCGTCTTTTGAGCGGCGCATGCTGCGGTCTTGAGCCGATTTCAAGCTCAGGTACTTGGGCAACTCACTTACATACTTGCCCGAAGGTGTGAAAAAGCCTCTTCGCTGCTGTTCAAATTGTACACTTGGATCTGAGAAGAAGAAATCGGGATTCCGATGAAACAGATATGCCGGTGCCTCGTGGATTTTTTCACCCTTTTTCGTGTACAAGCAAAATGGGATGGGGTAGCTACGCTCGCCGTTCAGCAATACATAGGCATCGCCAAATGAGACTTGGCCACTGTGGAATAGTGCCTGGGCTTGTGTAGGAGTGAGCGAGTCGTAGCACGCATTGGCTACAATGCCGAGAAAGTTGCTACCAGGTATATACTCGAGCGTAGCCACATTGGTCTGGTCGGTCGCCAGACTCGCGCTGATGACTACATCGCTGAGCAAAGTGACTTTAAAGTGCTTTTCTATCATGCCTCAGTTATTTTCAAGTACTAATGATACAGCGACCAAAACCTCGGTTCTTGCCAATGCCGATATAGCGCACCCATTTGAATGCCTGGTGCAACAATGTCTTGACTGCTTCATCCTCAACATACAGCCATACGCTGCCCTTGAGCGTCAAAGGCATGCAAAACTCAAAGGTGCGCAGCGTGTGGGGCTTCACGATGCCGTTTGGCTGGATGGCCGTAAAAGAGATGCGCCGGAACAACTGCTCTTGCAGCCCATTGCTGCAGATTTCTTCAGCCTCTTTTTGCGGAAGCACGACATCAGAAAAAAAAGCCTGGCCCTGCTGCCCGCCCTCATCGCGGGCATCCGCCCCCACGCCAAAGAGCGCATCGATTTGCGCAGCATACTGATTGCTACGCACCTCGTTGATCTCTTCTGCCGCTTCGCGCAAAATACCTTTAATGGTTTTGCCCGGCACAAAGGGCAACCCCTTAGCATCTTTGATGGGGAGCACGTCCGATTCCACGCCTGCATCCAAGCCGCTGCCACAACTCCAGTCAGACATAAATTGTAAGTTGTATTTGACTTCTTTCATGCTGCCTCTTTTTGGTTCTACATCATAGAATACACGCTAAGCACGTCGTAAAGAATAGAAGGCTTGTTTTCTACTTCCAAACGCTTGCAGAAATCTCCGTTGACTTGCTTCATGCGACTTAGCAACATGCTGGCGCGCTCGGGCTGGATCTTGAGCAGTTCGATGTACTGCCTCAACTTGGACAAGGCTTTTTGCTCCTCCTCCTTATTGCGCGATTCGTACAGAGCTTGGGCGTGCCGCATCAAGTCGTCCAAAAGGGCATACTTGCCCTGACCATTGGGCTGACGCAAAAAATATGGATCGGCATATAAAGGCCGCTCTTTCTTTTCCAGACCTTCTGAGATGCCATACGTGCGCTTGCGCATCTCTTCCAGCGACTCCACATAAGAGCTTTGCACTTTAAATATGCTCACCGAAGAAGGGGGTGAGGTCTCGTCGAGGCCCTTTGAAGCTTTTTTTGCCTCTTTGGTCAGCTTTTCAGCTAAATCGATACCGTAATGGAAGGGGAACTTGTGTTTGATAAAGGCCACACCCGCACAAGCCGTCAGGCCATTTCCCAAATTGGGATCTTCTTTGGTGTACTGCTCAAACAACTCCAAATATCGCTTCACGAATGCGAGCGCTTTGTCGGCCCGAATGACTAAGGTGATGTCGTCGCCCCCCAAAATGATGGGGCGCAAAATGTAGTACTTTTCCTCTTTAGTGGCATCCAACACCTCCCTGCAAGCCCCATTCACAGCTCTTTTGGTGGCATTTGCCAGGGCTTCTGAAAATTTTTTCAATCGCTCGTGCGCATCCCTTTCCGCCAACAGGGAAATAACCCTTCTCCCAATGCTATTGCCATCGGCATGGACCACTGCTATCCACGACATGCGCTCCGCATCGCCGTCCTCAGTCTGTTTTATCAGCTCTTTGAACGAATAGGGAAGCCTATCCTTTTTCACCTCAGGCAAGCCCGTGAAATCTTCGAAAAACGGCAAAGCATCCTCACTAGAAAAATTAAGTTTTGCTGAAGTTAGCAAATCCAAGTACTCCCCTTTTTTTCTAACAATCGCAGCACCGCCGGTGCGACGCGATTTGAGTACGCCCATAAATGGCGGATCTGGACTTATCAGAGATTTGTTCCTTTGCGCCTGCAACAGCTGGTGTATCTGCCTATAGACCTGTTGAAACTGATTTTCTCCTTCAATGGGCACAAGCACTTGAGAAAACTGTATTCCCGGCACCTTTTCAGCAAGATACTTGGGAAAGTCCCTGGCAATCCTTTTCCCTACTTCGTCATCTACCACACACCTGAAGTTGGCGGCGGCTGCAGTTATGACCTCAATTGTACTTGTGTTGACATCGAGATCTCTACAAAACTGGTTAAAAATTGAAGGCGCATTGCCACGCCCTGAGAAGGCATTGTCTAACAATGCACTTGCTCCAATGATTTCTCTGAGTCTATTAGTTTGAAAAATGTATTGCTGGATTCCTTGTATAGAAGCAGCATAGAGATATTTCCTCATGGGAATAATCAGTTTATTAACTATAAGATGAGCGGGAAGGAACGTTTTTAAGAACTTTATCCTTACGCACCCCCTTCGCCATGCCGAAGCCTACGGAGGCGCCTTTACCCAATCCGATAAAGTCTGGCAAGGCCGTATTCGTTTCAAACAGCAGGCTAAAGGACAGCAGGTATTGTCTTTTGTAGGGCAGATACTTGGTCTCTTTGATGTGGCGTATTTCCACCTCTAACTGCCCGTCGATGTACCAGTCGATGCTTTTGGCGAAAGCCAAGATGTTGCCGCGCAGTATGTCCTGC
>Ga0256839_1005021_pt1 | contig 12499 bp, 16 predicted proteins | sample 354166metaG_FD_185968 | JGI IMG/M metagenome (GOLD analysis project Ga0256839, IMG submission 185968) | Hydrothermal vent microbial communities from Mid Atlantic Ridge, Atlantic Ocean - 354-166 | ecosystem: Environmental > Aquatic > Marine > Hydrothermal vents | place: Atlantic Ocean: Mid...
ACGTACTCCAACCCTACCAACAAGTCAAAGACACCAGAAGCAACCAAGCCTTTACCAATGTAGATGCTATACTTGATGGAGAGATAGATAAACTTTTAGAGGGTGTGCTTATTGCTCAAGCAAGATAAACACCTATGTTGTTATTGTTTATGTAGTGTTTTATCTTCTAATCTAAAAAAAGTATTACATCTTGCAGCCAAAACTTCATCATGTGTGACCAAGATAAGCCCTGCCTCTGTATTTTTAATATAGTCTAAAAGTACATCCATTACCAATGCTGCTGTCTCCTTGTCTAAATTACCTGTGGGTTCATCTGCAAAGATTATGCGTGGTTTTTTACTCAAGACTCTGGCAATAGACACACGCTGTTGCTGCCCTCCTGAAAGTTCACCAAGACGTTGCCCCATGAGCTCTTTTATCTCTAACTTCTCCAAAATACTTTCATCTAACTCTTCTCCACTTAACATACTGGCTACTTCTATATTTTCCATGGCTGACATCCCCTTAAAAAGGTAGTGAAACTGAAAAATAATACCTATATCAAAACGACGTAACACTTCAATAGCATCATCGTTTAAACGATAAAGATCTTCCCCTAAAAGTATTACTTTTCCATTATTGGGCTTCAAAAATGTAGAAAAAATATGTAAAAGTGTAGACTTACCAGAACCACTGCGTCCTACGATAGCTTTAGACTCATGAGATGCTAAAGTAAAATCAATATCGGTAAACAGTGTATAGTCAAAACTATGTGAAATATGGGTAGCTTCTAAAAGCATTTGAGACATAATAAACCTTAAAATAAATTAGGTTATTTTAACATAATAAAGTAAGTGGTAAATTGATTTAGAAAGTTTTAATATTATGAAAATATGCTAAGAGGAATAGTCTTCTAGTTTGCTATAGATTTGGAGGTTGTGCTGAAGGAGTGTACGTCAAGTACACCCCACTTACGCTTTAGCAACAGGGGTATCGGCATTTAGTGCCAGACATGACTGAACGCACTCCTTCATATATGCAGTGAAACAGAAGAACTATTTGTTCATTTGCGCGGCAACTTCTGCTGCGAAGTCTTCTTCTTCTACTTCAATACCTTCACCCACCTCAAGTCTAACAAAACGGGTGATTTCTGCTGTACCACCAGCTGCTTTTGCTTTATCTGCAATGTACTCAGCTACAGTTTTACTGTCATCCATTACAAATTTTTGATCAAGAAGACACTGTTCTTGATCTAGTGTTGTATTGTCTGAAATAAATCTAGCAATTTTACCTGGAAGAATTTTGTCCCAAATTTTTTCTGGTTTACCTTCAGCTGCAAGCTCTGCTTTTAAATCAGATTCTGCTTTAGTCATAACCTCATCAGTCAATTGACTCATAGAGATATACTGAGGAATATTTTTCTCCGTTTTACCTAAACGTCTAAGTTCTTCATTTTCTTTTTCAATCGCTACGATTCTACCTTTAGTCTCATCCTCAACATATTTTGCATCAAAATCTTTATAAGAAAGTGTAGAGGGGCTCATCGCTGCTGCATGCATTGCAACATCTTTAAGTGCAGATGTCATAGCTTCAGCAGTAGCAGCAGAGTCACATTTGGCTTCTATAATCACACCATTTTGACCATTTGAATGCACATAACCATTGACAGCAGTATTTTCATCAGCATTGATTAATGCTGAACGTCTAACCACAAGTTTTTCACCAATAGTAGCAACTTGTAAAGAAAGATAGTCTGCAAAAGGCTGACCATCAATATCTGATGCATTAATTGCTTCTGCATCTGCAAGGTTATTATCAAATGCATGATTAATCACAGTTGACATAACATTTAAAAATTTATCATTTTGGGCAACAAAGTCAGTTTGAGAATTAATCTCAACAACAACTGCTTTTTTACCCTCCACTTTTACCCCAATCGCACCTTCAGCAGCTACTTTACCAGCTTTTTTTGCTGCAGCACCCATACCTTGGTCTCGGAGCCATTCTACGGCTTTATCCATATCACCATCAGATTCTTTTAATGCTTTTTTACAATCCATCATACCAGCATCAGTCATCTCTCTGAGTTTTTTTATATCTTTAGGTCCAAAGTTTGCCATCTTATGCTCCTGCTAATTCTTTTGCTGATGCTACAGCCTCTTTAAAGTCACCCTTGAAAGAGTATTTCTCTTCCATAACTGTAATTTGTTCAGCAGTCATATTTGCTACGTCAGCATATGTATAGAAACCTTCATCATTGAGTTTTCCCTGATATACTTTCCCGACACCAACAATTTTAGTTAAATCATCACCTTTAGTTTCTTCTTTAGGTGCTGTTTTTTCTTCTACAAGCTTAGCTACTTCAGTTTCTGTTGCTGGAGCTGCTGTCTCTTCAGATGCTGCTTCAGCCATCACTGCTTCGATTTCACCAGCAGCTACTTCTGCAACTTCTTCTCCATTGGCTTCTGCATATGCTGCTTTACCTTCGATGATAGCTTCAGCCATCTCTTTACAGAAAAGGTTAATTGAACGAATCGCATCATCATTTCCTGGAATTGGGTAGTCAATCACATCTGGATCACAGTTGGTATCAAGTGGAGCAATCACTTTCATACCCATTCTTTTTGCTTCTTTTACTGCGATGTGCTCTTTTACAGCATCTACAACAAACATCAACTCTGGAAGTTTTTTCATGTGTCTGAAACCTTCAAGGTATGAAGAGAGTTTTTCTTTCTTTCTTAAAAGCATCAATGCTTCTTTTTTAGTCAACATATCTAGCTGACCATTTTCTTCCATTTGCTCGATGATTTCAAGTTTTCTGATAGATTTTTTCATAGTTGGATAGTTCGTTAACATTCCACCTAACCATCTTGTAGCAACATAAGGCATACCACATCTCTCAGCATGCTCTTTTACTGCTTGACGTGCTTGTTTTTTAGTTCCTACAAAAAGAACTGTTTGTCCTTCAGCAGCTGCATCTCTTACAACATTATACGTATATTTGAAGTATCTAAGTGTTTTTTGAAGGTCGATAATATAGATGTTTTTTCTTGCACCGAAAATGAATTTCTTCATTTTTGGATTCCATCTTCTTGTTTGGTGTCCGAAGTGTACTCCACACTCCAATAAGTCTTTCATTGTTACCATAATTTCTCCTTGGGTAATACATTACAGCCTAAGCCATCTACTAAAAACTCTTAGAGCTCATAGAACATAACTTAGGCTGGGTTAAAAAGCATTGCTTCATCACTAGGTTTAATCCGCTGTAGTCCTCAATGTTCATGCCAATATTTGACATTACACAACCGTGCAAGGAATAACTACATGTGTATTTTCCATTACTCAAAATGAATAAGGAACGCGATTATACCGAAATGTTATTTAAAATTTTATAAAGGGGATTGTTTCTGGCGTTTAATCGCTTTTTTATATCGAGGCAAAGAAGATTTAATAAAATAATAGATAACCAGAAGAAAGGTAATGATAGTTAACGGTATATATTGCACGAAAGCAACGGAAACACACAAAGCTAGCATAACCATTACTTCTCTTGTTAAGTAGAGTAATGGTTTTGTTTTTCCCACAGCAAATCTTCTGTCAAGCCATAAATTTTGATAGTCCACACATACACCTTCTAAACATTTTTTAAGAATTATTATTCAAAAAATAATACTTTATAAATGTCAAAAAATGTCAAATTTAAGATTGTAATGCTGTAAGCTTCTCCTTTACCTCATCTACATGTCCTTTTACTCTTACTTTGTCCCATACTGCTGCTATTTTTCCATCAGGATTGATAATAAACGTAGAACGTACTACACCCATATACTCTTTCCCCATAAATTTTTTAAGCTGCCATACTCCAAAAAGGTTACACAGTTCTTTTTCTTCATCTGCAAGGAGAGTAATAGTAAGCTCTTTTTTTTCGATGAAGTTTCTATGTTTTTTAGGAGAGTCAGGACTTACCCCTAAAATAGTGGCATTCAGTTTGGAAAAGTCTGGCTCTGCAGCTGTAAAATCACATGCTTCTGTTGTACATCCTGGAGTGTTGTCTTTGGGATAAAAGTAAAGTACTATCCATCTACCTTTTATATCTCTAAAGCACATCTCTTCTTCATCTTGATTTGGCAGACAAAAGTCTGGTACTGTATCACCTACTTGTAACATAGTGCATCCTTATATTTTTTTAGATAGTATATCAAATGAAAAATGAAAAAGAAGTATTACTCGCAGAGATAGAAAAACTCATTGCTTATGGAAGAGAAGAACCTACCATAAACCCAAACCTTTTAGCCTACCTTGAAGTAGAGGATCTCATACATACCAAAGCCAAACTACTTGAGCGCGTGGGTAAGTTGAGTGAGGAAGATAAAGAGTGGTTGGAGCAGTTTAAAAAATATGATTAATTTCTAAAATCAATCGATTTATCAAACTCAATATTATACTTTTTTAAAATCTCACTCTGTTTTGCCTGCGCTTCTTCACGATCTATAATCACTTTGACACCATCTTCATCTTCTAAAACGATGTACTTTTCTTTCACACTTTGCATCTTTTCATAAAATTCTTTAAAATCAACAAATTTTTCACCATTTATTTTTTCTATCGTCCACATGCCAAAATCATTATTTCCTCTAGTTAAGTTAGAGGCTAACACTTTTAAAAGCACAACTTTTTCTTTTACATCTTCTTCTTGCCACTGGGAAGCCAGATAACTTAACATCAAACGATTTCGTGTTGTTGAACGTATGAGATTTCTTGTTAATGGAGAAAAAACATAACCGCCATATACAAAATATGAAGGCATCGTGTCATAGCGTGTTGTTTTGACCAGATACATATCATCTGCAACATATTTCAGTTTTGCATCTATTTGCATTTTCTTTTTATCTCGAATAATATCAAGCTTAATACTCTCACCCATTTGATATCTATCGATAAAATATTGATAATTTGTATATTCATATTCTCGAAATGCTACCGTACCGTCATCTTCTATTTTATGACCATCTATTTTGATCAAAATATCTGCTTCTTTAATGATACCTTTTAACGAAGAATTATAAAGTATTTTATCCACCAACACACCCGTAATGCTATCTTCAAGGTCATAATAACGTCGTAGGGTAGGGTTTTCCAGTTTTTGCGTGCCTATCCCTAAATCTGCAAAACCATCATAACGACCATCTTTCATGTCTTCTATAAAATGTTCAACCATATTTACAGGCACTAGATATCCAATATTTTGAGACTTACTGATAACCTGCATCACGACACCGACTATCTTACCGCCAGAAAGGGCTGGACCCCCAGAGTTTCCTGGGTTGACTGCTGCATCCACCTGTACTGCCAAAAAAGACTCTCCACTATGCGCATAGGTATGATGTTCCACACGTGAGACCACTCCGATAGTTGCAGAGAGTGTACTCCCACCCATAGGGTATCCATACACAACAATTTTTTGTTCTACATCTGGTAAAGTCCCAAACTTCAGAGGTATTACACCTTCAAAAAAATCTTTATTTTCAACTTTTAAAAGTGCTAAATCTGCTTGATGTGATACTGCATATACTTTTGCGATATAGCGTTTTCTCTGTCCATAACGTTGCACTTCTATAAAAGCCTGATTGGCAACAACATGGGCATTGGTTAAAATAAAATTATCTTTTATAATCGCACCAGAACCTGTACTGCTTCTCATGGAGCTTGACCATGGCTCTTGATAGTTAGGTACTTTTGCCGTAGTGTATATTTTAACAATCGCTTGCTTGCTAATGTCATCTTGGTATTTATCCGCATACAAAACCATGGCACTACAGACCAAAAATAATAGTATTTTCATTACTCACCTTTGTATTTTTCTGCATCAAAGCAGGGAATATTTTGTTTTTGTGCTTCTTGTGTCATCAGCCCTGTCTCATGACTCGACAACAATTGTCTATTTTCATCATAGAGTTTTGAAGAACACACCCCACAACTGGGACTTCTGTCTTTTCCTATATAAAGGTCAATGTCATGATATTTTTCAAAGAAGTTTTTAGCATATTGTATCACTGGTGCAGAAAGGTCTTCACCTGTATCATTACTAAAAGCCCTATTGCCTTTACTGGTCTGTAGTAAATCCATGGTAGGTCGTGGAGTACCAAACGCATAATTTTCTGGACAAAAAGGAATAAGTGTGGCATTTTTTAGGGTATCAAGGAGTGCTGTATTTTTATTCGAGCTTCCATCATACCGACAAGTCTCACCCAAGAGACAGGCTGAAATGGCTACTTTCACTTAGACTGTCTACACCATAAAAAGAAGCACATATACCCATAAACCTGTAACGGCTGTGAGAACTATCCAAATAAATGCTCGTTTACCTGCTTTTTTATGTGCTTCAGAGTAAAGCCCTGGTAATGTTTTCTTTTTACTGTCTTTACGTGCAGAAACAAGCGTATGTGTCCAGATACCAAACCCAACAAGAGCAACAATAATATGAAAAATCAATACATAAAAGGCATAACTTCTTGAAACAGAAGATCCTTCTACAAAGCCTTCATATCCACCACCTACACGAACACCATATTCAAAGTAGGCTACGACAATCACCGCAACCACAAAAATAATCGTCTGTACCTGCGCATGTAGCTGATACTTTTGCTTCTTTGCAAAAGAAATAGCGATGAGTACCAAAAATGGTAATAACGCTACCATAATCATCACAAAATCCATAAAAAATGGTGCCCGCGTCCCTAAAAAACCTGACTGAAACATATAATCCATACTTACATCCTATTCAAATACTTTGCATAAGCATATCAAAACACTCTTAACAAATAATGATGGATTTCACTTCCGTAAATTCTTCAAGTGCCCATTTAGGACCTTCACGTCCAACACCTGAGAGTTTGGATCCCCCATAAGGTTGTACATCAAAACGAAGTGTTGGGATATCATTAATCACTACACCTCCACACTCTGCATCTTCGATAAATGCCTGTGTCATTTTTAAATCATTGGTAAAGATAGAAAACTGTAATCCATAAGGAGAATCATTCATCTTTTTTACCGCGACTTCATAAGAAGGTACAGCAACTAGTGATACAATAGGTGCAAAGACCTCTTCACAAATAATTTTCATATCATCTCTTACATCTGCCATGACGGTAGGTGCAAAAATACCTTCAATTTCTTTCCCCCCTGCGACTACTCTTGCCCCTTCATTTTGTGCAGAGGCTATCCAGGTTTTGGCCCTATTTTTAGACTCTTCATCAATAAGTGGTCCCATAAAAGTTTCTTCCTCATAAGGCGAACCCACTTTTAATTTACTAGTCTCTTGCGCCATAAGTATCGTAAATGCTTCATACACTGTTTCGTGTACATAAATACGCTGCAATGAGATACACACTTGTCCAGAATTATAAAATGCCCCAAAAGCACAACGTTTTGCTGCAACTTCCAAGTCTGCACTTGTGTCTATATATGTCGCCGCATTCCCACCCAGTTCCAAACTCACTTTTTTGATACCTGCTTGTTTGGTAATGATATTTCCAACCTGTACTGAACCCGTAAATGATATCACTCTAGGTATATCACTTTGTACCAATGCTGAACCTACCTCGGCATCACCATAGACTACGCAAAGCGCATCTTGCACAGCATATTTAGAATCCACAAACAATTTTGCAAACATATACGCTACCATAGGTGCTTCAGGCGTAGGTTTTAGTACCACTGCATTCCCAGCTCCAAGTGCTGGAGCTATTTTGTGTGCAACAAGATTTAAGGGGAAATTAAAGGGAGTAATACAGGCGACAACACCCACAGGTTCACGTCTAAAATATGCTAGTGTTTTTTTGCCACTTGGCATAATATCTGTAGGTATTGTCTCTCCATGCAAATGAGCCAGTTCCATCGCCGTAACACGAATAGTCTCCACGCAACGTTCAACTTCTATACGAGAAAAAGCTATAGGTTTTGCCACTTCTTTTGCTAACATCATAGCAAACGCCTCTTTTTTCTCGGTAAGTTTCTGAGCAACATCTTCTAACCATAAAATTCGCTGAGAAAGCGGTGATTTTGCCGCTTCTTTACTTGCCAGTTTTGCAATTTGTAAAGCCTGTACAGTATCATCTGCGTCACAAATGGGAGCATGGCTTACTACTTTTCCATCAAAAGGACTTTTCCGTTCTTGTTTTTTTTCTTTTGTCTCTTCTGTTGAGCCAAAAAATATTTTAGCTTCAGCAATTTCTGGCAGTTTATCATTAAATATTCCAAACATACTTATCCCCTATATATAAAATTACTTAAATTATAGCAAATTGAAAGTACAGCATGCCACTACCAAAGCCCTCATACTTCAAAAAAGTGAAAAGATAAAGACTTTTGGGTAAATTTAGAGAGGTTTTAAGAGTTTGAAAGAAGCGTTTGTATTTCCTATGGGTACTGTTTTTTAAACTTACGGGTTTGTCTTTAACAATTAAAGAGATATTTTCATTGTTAACAATAAGGAGAAAATGATAAAAACACTTTTATAATAACTAAAAACCCATGAGGAGACTAATACTATCAACGTATGAAAAAAAGAGGATGATGTATGTTGTCAAAAAGGAGATACTGTGCTATCATCATACATGCATAAAATAAATGCCTTTATGAAATGGCAAGAACTAAGACTGTATCTATTATTATACACATAGATGTTTGGATGAGACTTAAACTCGCACAAGGGACAATACCCATTTTAGAGGAAAAAATATGAGAAAAAATGAAACGTATAGATGTAACAAATGTGGAAACGAAGTAGAAGTGCAAAGTGTAGGGGGTGGAACGTTAACATGCTGTAATGAAGAGATGGAAATGGTGACAAAAAACCTCACCATGGTAAACCTCATGAAAGCTTTTGCAGGTGAATCAATGGCTAGAAATAAATATGAGTACTTTGCAAAAGTAGCACAAAAAGAGGGCTATAGAGACATCGCTGCACACTTTCAGAGGGCAGCAAATAATGAGAAAACCCATGCTAAACTAGAACTCTCCCTTCATAACAGAATGCAAACAAACTCTGACAATAACTTTGGCAGCACCCAAGAGAACTTGCAAATGGCTATAGATGGAGAGCATTACGAGCATACAGACATGTACCCAGATTTTGCCAAGATAGCCAAAGAAGAAGGCTATGAAGAAGCAGCCAGACTCTTTAAAGGTATAGGTAAAATAGAAATAGAACATGAAAAGATGTTCTTACTCATGCTAGCACGTATGAAAAATGGTACGGTGTACGAGAGTGACTTAGAAGATGAAGCGTGGATCTGTGAAGTGTGTGGACATATACATTATGGTAACAAAGCCCCAGAGGTATGTCCTGTATGTAAACACCCAAAATCATACCAATCCAGACTAAATGACATCAAATAAAGGAACTATCATGGCATACAATACACTCACAGAAGAAGAAAAATATGTGATACTCAACAAAGGAACAGAACGCTCTTTTACAGGAAAGTTTTGGGATCATAAAGAAAATGGAATGTACACCTGCCGTCAGTGCAATGCTGAACTCTTTCCTTCAAATGCCAAATTTGATTCAGGCACAGGATGGCCTAGCTTTGATGATGCAGTTGAAGGTGCAGTCACAGAAGTACCTGATGCAGACGGTAGACGTATAGAAATTGTCTGTGCCAACTGTGGTGGACATTTAGGACATGTGTTTAAAGGTGAGAGAATGACAGAAAAAAGTACACGTCACTGCGTAAACTCTATCTCTCTTGATTTTATCCCAAAAGAACAGTGATACATTGATATCCACACATCATCATATATGCAAAAAGGGGAGAGGTAATATATTACCCTTCCATTTGTTTGTTTTTTTGTGTTTCTATTTCTGTTTCATACACCATCATTTGCATACGTACTTCGTTTATCTGTTCTGGTGTGACATTGTCATCACTCGACCATGCAACTTCCACTTCACCACCATATTCTGCACCCATCATCTCGATTTTTCTAGCATAGTCATTGATGTCTATACACATCTCCGTGCTCTCTTCTTTGCTGGTATCTGAAAGTTCGATATACCATCTTCCCATAGGATTACTTTTAATCACAGATTCTATAATCACCATCTACACACCTCCTTGAAAATCTTTCTTTTTCAAGTCGCCATTATAGATGATATCACGAACATCTACACTATCCATGTTAAGCATATCTGGCACAACATCTGCTTCTTCTAGCTCTTTAATGGCACCTTCGAGTTCTTCTTGATAGGTTTGCATCATATCTGCAGCTATGACCCCTTTGGTTTTTTGGATGGCTACCAATTTTTTTATCTCTTCTTCTACACCCTCACCTTCTATGGTCACTATCATCTTACCTTTTTCTTTGTCTCCAAAGTGATAGTCACATACACCTGAGGCTTCCAGTTCTTCTTTTAACGCATCATAGTTTTTTGGTAGTACCTGTACTACTATACTTGATATATTCATTTTTCTCTCCTATTGGTTTAATTTCCACATCATCACAGTGTTGTCATCACTGGCTGAAAAAAGTGTGTTCTCATCTTTAAAGAGTATGGTGTTTAGTGTACTCTTTTGCCCTTTAAGGATGGCTATTTTAGACTTGGTACTTACATCATAAATAGAGATATTATTTTGTTCATCCATCGCAAAGGCTACTTGTTTTGCACTAGGACTAAGTGCCGTAGCATAGATAAGAAAATCCCCATGGATATACGTACCCTTTCCATTAGTTAAAAAATATAAAGTCCCTCGTCTATCTTGTCCTGCACCAGAGGCGATACCTTGCTTGAAGTCTACCTTATAGACATTGTCTACATTTTGTCCTTGAAGCACTTTGAGTATCTTTCCTGTTTGGGTATCTATGATGTTAAGTACACCACTTTCACAAGCAAAGACTGCTTGGGTTTTGTCTTCATTGAGTGCAAAATCAGAAAATTTGGATTCGCTCAACTGTACACGAAACAGCTCTTTTTTCTTAGAGATGTCATAAAGAACCGCTTCATTACTAAGAAGACCTAGTAAAATATGCTCTTTGCTTACAAACCGAGCCTTGATAGCCACTATCTTATCTTCTGCGTTAAGAAGTTGTTTTATCTCATTGTTTTCATGTATCCATAGATTGACATAGCCCCCTTTACCACTATCACTCAGGAGTAGATACCTTTGTGCTATCTTGTCTACAGAAAAGACTCTAGGAGGTACAGTCTCTCCAGTAAAGTCTTTGACTTTAGGAAGCGTTATATTTTTAGTGAATACATGTTGCTCATAATCATACACTTGTACCATGCCATTATCAGTGGCTATGAGTAAGACATTATCATATAAGACCATATCTTTGACTGTACCATTAACTTCTATTTGTTGCATAGGCGTACCTATGCTTGTGGCATGTAAGTAACCTATCAAAAGGAAAAAAGCAACTAAAATTTTCTTCACGCTACTTCCTCTTCTACTATACCCAGTACCATATGTGCGATATCTGCTTCATCTAACTCTGTTTGTATCCCGTACAAATCTATCTCAGAGAGATGAAACTCTTCTACATCTTTATGGTGTTTGAGTTTTTTTACTAACGCAACCATCACTTCTTCACCTATAGCCTCTTGTAGTCTTTCTGTAATATACACAAGATAATTAAAATCTTCAGGGTCAATGCCGTCAAATTCATCTGAATCGTCATCATCATAGTTTTCATCTATCACCATAAGGTAACGTAACTCTGTGATGTCTTCTTCTAATGCTTTAAAAACCTTTGGGTAACGCTCTTTTAAATCTACTATATTCAAACTATTTTCTCCATACTTGAATTTGGTATTTCTATAACATATGGGGTAAAATCTATCGCCTGTGTAGGGCAACGGCTCAAACAAAATCCACAACCTGTACATTTGTCCATATCTATCACAGGATTAAACATCCCGTTAAAGAGTATCGCATCATCTATACATGGTTCTTTACAGGAAAAGCATATCACCCCATTATGAGCCACGCAACCCTCTGTAGAGATGCGAAATGTAGCATTAAGATGCTCTGCTGTATGGCTGTTTTCTAGGCTCAGTACATTAGGCTCACAAGCACTTGCACAGTCTTCACAAAATGTACATCCACTACTTACAAAACTAAGCATTGGCGTGCCATCTGCTTGTATGACTATGATCTCTTCATCACAAGAAGCTACACATGCCTTGCTTTCGCATGACACACACTCCTTCTGAAAAAGAGACTCACTCAGACCATAAGGTGGCCTCACCACTAAAAGTGAGCTCTCCTTATTTTGTCCCAGTGGTTTTTTTAATGCATTTAAAAAATCGCGTCTACTAGCCACTATTCTACACCCTCATTCATTGCATCTGCTAGAGATGAATGTGATTTAAATTTTGTCTCTTTGAAGTCTGGCACAAAAGTATTGGCTACATCTGTTTTTGTTTTTGACTGTGGTGCATGACACTGCGTACAGTTAAAACGACCTTGATATAGCGTATCTGTTTTTTTAGCTTTTGCTATTTTCACGTCAG
>Ga0256839_1005022_pt1 | contig 12498 bp, 14 predicted proteins | sample 354166metaG_FD_185968 | JGI IMG/M metagenome (GOLD analysis project Ga0256839, IMG submission 185968) | Hydrothermal vent microbial communities from Mid Atlantic Ridge, Atlantic Ocean - 354-166 | ecosystem: Environmental > Aquatic > Marine > Hydrothermal vents | place: Atlantic Ocean: Mid...
AACTGCCCGTGCAAAACGACTCCTATTATGAAGCTTTCGGCCCCGCAGCCCAAGAGACAAGCCCGGGAAGTTTCCCCCTGGAGCAACACTGGCATTCCCCCTGGGGGCCGACTACCATGGATCGGCGAAAGCGGTGTGGGAGTTGCCGTGTCGGGCCGCGGCGCGGAACGCAACCGGACACCTCACCCTTCTCAGGAGTGGTCCCATGTCTTGGTTCGGCAGGAGCGCGGGTTGGGTTTTGGTGGTGGTGGCAATTAGTGGGCTGGAGAGCCGCTTCGGTCTCGCCCCGGCTTGGGCTCAACACACCCACCAGGTGCTTTCCCAACGGGAAGCGGCCCAGTACGGGCTTTATCGGGCGTGGTACGGGCATTTTTCGCGTGCCGGGCAGCACGATCAGATTGCCGGGGTGGTGCTTTACGTGCCCCCGGCCCCCGCCCCGGACAGCCAGCCGGAACCGCAAGCCGAAGGGGAGCAACAGCAGGATGCCCAAGCAGCGAATGCGGCAGAGAAAAACGCGGCAAAAAGCAAAGCCCCTGCCACCTCCCGGCCCCCGCTGATGCTCTACGTCTATACCAAGCACGGGCGGCTGCACGCCGTGGAGGCGGAGACGGGCCGCCTGCACTGGAGCCTGCAGGTGGGCGACCGCCGCTTCCGCTGCGAAACCCCGGCGGTGAGCGGGCGCTGGATCGCCGTGATCCACGGCTTGCAGTTGATTTTGTTTGATCGAGAAACGGGGGAGCGAAAGTGGAAACGAAAACTCCAGCACACCAGCGCCGTGGGACCGGCCATTGCCCGGGACTGGATCCTGGTGCCTTCCCTGGGCGGGCGAATCACCGGTTTCCATGCCGAGGACCCTAGCCGACGCTGGTACGCAGTGGCCGATTCGCAAATCTTCACTCCCCCGGCGGCCACCTCGAACCGTTTCGTCTGGTGCACGATCCGGGGCAACGTGTATGTGGGCCGATACGAAAGCGGCAAGTTTCCCTTCATGGTGCCCACCCAGGCGTTTGTGGCCGCCCGCCCCACCGTCTGGGGATCCACGGTTTACGTGCCCACCCAGGGCGGGTTCGTCTATGCTATCGATACCCGAAACGGCGTGTTGCAGTGGCGGCACACTTCGGCCGATCCCATCTATGAGCCGGTGGTGGCTACCGGCGACTCGGTGTTCGTGGTTCATTTGCTGGGGGCCTGCCATTGCTTGGAGCGATTGACGGGTCGCCCGCGCTGGTCCGCCACTGGAATCAAGAAGATTCTGGCCGTCAGTCGCCGGCGGGTGTACGCCCTGGGGCGGGAGGGAAAAGTGGTGGTGCTGGACCGCAACAGCGGCGCCCGGGTGGGCACGCTCCCCTGGTACCCCGGTGACCTGCTGCTGACCAACCTGCAAACTGACCGCATCTATGTGGGCACGCGGGATGGGTTTCTACTCTGCGTGCGGGAACTGGAACAGGAAGCCCCGCTGATCCACCGCCGGGCTACTCCGCAAAAATCCCCCTCCGGCTCGACCCCAAGCGATACCGGCGAAAAGAAAGAAGAACCCAAGGACGCCTTCGATTTCTAGTCCGGGGCGGGAGCATCATCTTGTTCCACCAGCACGGTATCCTCGTGCTCGTAGGGGGGCGTGCAGCAACACAGGAAGCGGAGCTCTTGGGTGCCGGTGTTGCGGATGGTGTGGACGGCCCTGGGCGGGATGGCGATGGCGTCTCCCGCTCTCACCCGGCGGCATTCCTTGCCGATTCGCATCTCTCCAACTCCTTGGAGAATGAAATAGATTTCCTCGGTTTTGCGGTGGTAGTGGGGGGTGGTGGCCGCCCCGGGCACAAGCCGCGCCTCGGCCAGCGATTGCAGCCGGATGCAGGAGTTGCGATAGGCCAGCAGCTCGCGGATCTGCGAGCCGTCTTTGGTGACGAAGGCGGGCACGTCGTCAAGATTGCGCACGTCCACGGCGGGATTCCCCGAGGGTCCAAGGGCGTCAGCGTCGCAAACGTCCGATCCGTTCCAGCAGCTCGTTGCGGAGGCTGCCCGGGGGCATCTGGTCGGCCGCCTTTTGGGCCCGGGCCAGCAGTTGGCCCACTTCGGCGGCACGCCCGGCCGCAGTGGCTGCCTCGGCCAGGTCGGCCCAGGCGTGGCCCCGGCTCAGGGGATCCTCGATCTGCCCGGCGCACTGCTTGGCCTTTTTCCAGGCTTCTGCGGAGGGCATGTCGGCCTGGCGGCGTGCCTGGGCCACCAGGGCCCACAGCCGGGAGCGGTCCCGGGGACCTTGAGCCTGGGTCTCCAGCCCCTCCAGCGAGGCGATCACCCGCCGGGCCCCTGCCGCCTGCTTCCACTTCTGGTAGGCGGCCGCCAACTGGACGAACAGTTGGGCCTTCTCCTGCAAGGGGAGTTGTCCCGAGCCGCTGCCTACCTCGATCGCGGCCACTTCCTCCTCGGCCCGGCGGAGCGTGTTGGCCGCCTGGGTGGTTTGCTTCATTTCGAACTGGGCTCGGGCCAGCTTGATCAGTACGGTGACGCGGTCTTCGGGGGATTTGACCCGTTGCAAGGCCGATTGCCCTTGCCGGAGGAACTGCCCAGCCTGGCTCAGCTCGCCCAGTCGGGTGTAGGCTCGGGCCAGGAACAACCACGCCCCGGCCTGCGCCGCCGGATCGGCGATCTGGCCGCAGGCTTTTTGAGCCAGGGCCAGGGTCTGGCGGGCTCCGCTGCGGTCGCCCAGGCGGCGCTGCCGGTCGGCCAGGCGGATCAGCTCCCGGGCGCGGAACTCTGGATCAGGCTCCCGCTGGGCCTGGGCCACCAGCTGGGACAGCGGCACCGCCTCGGCAGAGTCCCCCGATCCGCACCCGGCCACGGCAAGCAGCAGCACCGCAGCTACCGCCCAGCCAAACCTGCCCCGAGTGCCCGCTCCCCAAACCGTTAACGCCCCTGGGATGCAAAAAAGGTGTCTCATCATAGAAGCGTGCCCGGCACCTGCGACCTCGTTCCAAAGGGACTTCTTCCCCGGAAATGCCCGACTCTCCGGGGCCAAAGCCACCCTCCCTATCACTGTAGAGGAAACCTGCCGGGGGGTAAACCGAGTCGGCCTTCGGGGCGTGCCATCCGGGGGTGAAGGGATTGTAGGGGTGGTAGGGGTTAGGCCGCCAGATTTTTCTTGCTTTGCGGGTTAGGGAATGTACTTCCCTTTGGCATCCTCGTCTCCTGTATGGAACACTCTAGCAGGAGCCTCATGCCATGATGCAGCCACCTTGGAAAACGACCTTTCACGTGCTGCGGCAGACCGAAAACGATGCCGCCGTTCCCGTGCTGCTGGCCGGGTTGGATGCCCGCGATCCGCAGGTGCAGCAGGAATCGCTGCGCGCGCTGCTGGATCGCCGCAGCGTGACCGGACAGCGGGAGATCGTCCGCCGGTTGCACCGTTTGCCGGCCCAGTGGAAGCCCCTGCTGGAGCAGCGCCGCGCGCGGCTGGAGTCGGCGCTGCGCGACGCGTTGCTGGGCGAGGAGGAACAATCCCGGCACAACGCCTACTATGCCGTGGTGTGGCTACGGCAATACGACTTGCTGCCCGTGCTGCTCACCCTGCTGGAATCCCCCCAGTGCCCGGAGCCGGACCGGGTGGGCCAGACGCTGCTGCACCTGGCCGGGCGGCTGGACAGCGACCTGCACGGCATGCGCAACTATAAGGACCGCCGCGACCCCTTCCGACTGCGGCACTTCGTCCTGGGAGCCCTGGAAAAGTCCCTGCAGCGCTGGCCGCAGCATCAGCGCGACGAGGTGATCGAGAGTTTCCTCATCCTCGCCCCCCGCGACCACGTGCTGCTAAGGCGGATTCTGAGCGATCCGTTCCACCCCTGTTACTTGAAAGTGCTGGAGTTCCTCACCCACAGCAAGCGGGAGCCGATCCTGCGGCTGCTGCTGTCGTTTCTGGAGAATCCGACCGCCCCCTCGGCCGCCTTGCAAACGCTGGCCCGCAGAACCGACCCGGAGTTCCTGCAATACCTGCTCAGCAAGATCGGCTACCAGCCCAGCAAAGCCGCCGCGGCCAACCTGCGCCGCATCGAGCGGATAGCCTGGGCCGATCCGCAACAGGGGGTGCTGGACCAGCTGAGTGAGGCCCACCAATACAGTGCCGTGCAAATGCTGATCCGCTCCCGGGTCCCCCGGCAGCAGGTGTTCCGGGCGTTGAAGCACTTGTTGCAGCACGGTCACCCGGCGGGGCGTCGGGCGGCGGTGCAGGCTTTGGCGGAGTTTTCCGGGGCGGAGGCCAACCAACTGGTGCTGCAAGCCCTCCAGGACCCCGATCCGCAGGTGCAGGCTGCAGCCGTGAGCCAGGTGCGGCGGCGGAACATTCCCGGGGCGCTGTCCATCCTGGTGGAGGCCCTGGACAGCCCGCTCGCCCCCGTGCGTCGGGCGGCGGCCGCGGCGCTGCCGGAGTTTCAGTTTTCGCGTTACCTGGGCAGCTTCGACACCCTGGACGACGTGTCGCGGGAGAGCACCGGCCGGATGGTGGTGAAGGTGGATCCGCAGGCCCTGGTCAAACTCCGCCAGGAGATGCAAGCCAAGGCCCGCTCCCGGCGCCTGCGGGCAGTGGAGATGGCCCTGGCCATGGGCGTGGTCCCCCAGGTGCAAGGGACCCTGATCCAGCTGTTGCAGGACGAGGACCACCTGGTCCGCGTCGAGGCGGTGGAGGCCCTGGCCCTGGGGGAGGGAAGCGAAGTGGACGAGGCTCTCCAGCGGGCGTTGCACGACCCCAGCGTGTTGGTTCAGGACGCGGCTCGCGGCGTGTTGCAGCGCCGCGCGGCCAGCGGTCAAAGTGCCCCGTTCGACGAAGGAAACTTCCAGATATGATCCCCTGGCGGTGCCTGCTGGCCCAACTTGCCCGGCCCCAGGAGCTGGGACGCCGGTTCCGAGGTCCCGAGTCGCAGTTCGACTGGGGGGACTTGCTGGGGCTGTTGCTGTTCGTGGCGGTGGCCGCGGTGCTGGTGTGGCTGCTGCGATGGCTGTTGCAGCGGCAAAACGGCGTCCATCGCTTTTATCATCCGCGGCGGCTGTTTTTGCAGCTATGCCGGGCTCACGGGCTCTCGGGCCAGGATCGCAAACTGTTGTGGCAACTGGCCCAGTTCCTGCAACTGGAACACCCGGCCACCTTGTTCCTGCTGGCCGAGCTGTGGGAAGAAGAGGCGTTGGGGGAATCCTGGGCTCCGTGGTCCGAGGCGATCCGACGGCTGCGGGAAAGGCTCTTCGGCTCCTCCGATCCTCAATCCCCCTCCCCGCAGGAGAGCTCGGCCCGGCCCACCTCCGGCGAAACCCCTCCGGGGCAGTTCCTCACCGACATGCCCCTGGAGATGGAGACGCCTGCGGTTTGATCCCGCCGGGGTTCAACTCCCCGTGTTCTTTTCCTCGGGGGCCTGTCCCAGCACGAGGCAGCTTTCCCCTTCGGTGGCCGGGAGCACGAAGATTTTGCCGTCTCCCATGCGGCCGGTGCGGGCCGCCTGCACGATCTTGCGGATGATCTCCCCCGCCCGCGTATCGTCCACCCACAAGGATATCTCCACCTTGGGCAAGAAAGCCAAGGAGTACTCCGTGTCCCCGTAGGCGTCCAGGTAGCTCTTCTGGCGCCCGTAGCCCTTGACCTCGCGCACCGTGCAGGCTTCCAGCGGGGCGCGGCGAAGGGCTTGCAGCACCCGCTGGGCCAGAAACGGCTTGACCACGGCGATGATCTGCTTCACGCGGCCACCTGGCTCCCGGGGGCAAGAGGGGCTAGCTCCAGAAGTTCTCGCCGTACAGGTTCAGCGGCGGCTGGGTCACCACGTCGATGTCCCCCAGCACCCGCGTCTGGCAGGCCAGGCGCATCTTGTCCTCGTTGCCGATGTAGGCAAACGAAAGGGCCAGCCGCAGCCGCTCCGGCAGGGTCATGGGACTGGTGTTCTCCCGCCCCTTGGTGATCAGCACCCGGCAGGCCCCGCACATGGAAAAACCGCGGCAGTTGAGATACTTGTGGATGCCCGGATACAACTCCACTCCGGCCTTGAGGGCTTCTTTGCGGAGGTTGGCCCCTTGGGGCACTTCGATCTGTTTTTTCTCGTTGACGAAGTTGACAACAGGCATGCGATTCCCTTTCGGAAGCTCGGCGTGCAGCAACGGGTAACTCGGCCTGCTGAACCCTCTGAGGGCGGATTCTAACCCGAGGGGGAGCTTGCGCCAAAGGGGCTTTGCTCAGGGAACGTGAGACCGGGGCCGGGCCTCTGGGCCCCACTGGCAGTCCTCCCCCGGATTTTGACTCCAGCCCGCCCGGAGTGGCAAGCCGCCTTGTGGGTGTAAACGGGCCGGGGCGCTTTTGCGCTAAGCTGTAAAGGGAGCTTTACATCTTCCGGGGTGCTCCTACGGGCCGTTTCCAAGCGCCTGGTTCTAACTGCAAGCTTTGCTTGCACTTGGGCAACTTGCCCCTGGAGTGCGTTTTTTGTCCTCGCTGGCACATTTCGTGCATCCCCAGGCTAGGTGGTGTATTACCGTTTTCCCTTGGACCTTCAAGCGAGCTCTTGTCTCGAAAAGGGGGGCCGCTATGCGGAAGCTGTTGCCAAGGTTATGGAACGACCAGCAAGGGGTGGTCCAAGCGGCCGAGATGGTGCTGATCGCCACCGTGGTGCTGCTGGGAGTGATGGTGGGAATGGCTACCTGGCGCGACGGGATCAACAACGAAATGGCCGACGTGGCCCAGGCCCTGGACGACTTCGACCAAAGCTACACCGTGGCCCCGCTAACGTTCGTGCTGCCCGGCCCTGGCGGCGGCAGCCTGACGATCACCATCGGCCCGTTCGGCTTCCTGGACACCGACGACTTTTGCGACAACGGCGGCACCACCACCGAGCACTGCATCACCATCGGCACGGTGAGCGGCCCGCCGGACGGCACAGACGATTAGACGGCACAGACGATTAACTGCTTTTTTCGATTTGTCTTTTTCCAACTGGCAATTAACGTGGACCTTAGAACCACTTTCCCCAAGGTGGAACGACCGATGAGCCTGTGGCACGAATTGTGGAGCGACCAACGCGGCGGGGTCAACTCCGCCGAGCTGATGCTGATTGCAACGGTGATCATCATCGGGGCCTTGCCCGGACTGGGCGCGGTGCGCGAGGCGATCGTCAACGAGCTAGCGGACCTGGCCGCGGCCATCGGCGGCACCACCGGCACCACCGGGGCCATCTCCATCTCGGGGAGCGACTAAGCCGACGCACGAAGCGCCGAGGGACCAACGCCGATGGAACCGACCGTGGTATTGTGGGCTGTGCTGGTGGTGCTGTTCACCGCCGCCGCTGCGGTGGTGGATGTGCGCACCCACCGTCTGCCCAACCTGCTGACCGTGCCGGCGTTTGTCCTGGGCGTGGTGTTTCACGTGCTATGGGGCCTGGTCACCCAGGGGCCCTGGGGGGCCTTGAGCGGCTTGGGCTGGTCCCTGGGCGGTTTTGCCGTGGGATTCGGCATCTTGTTTGTCCTCTGGCTCATCGGCGGGGGAGGCGGCGGAGATGTGAAGTTCATGGGCGCCCTGGGCGCGTGGCTGGGCGCTTGGAATACGGCGGTGGTGTTCGTGGCCAGCGCGCTGATCAACGTGGTGCTGATCGCCCTGATCCGCACCTGGCAGTTCGTGGAAGGCAAAAAACCGCAGCGGGTCCAGGACTCCGACCCCCGCGTCCGCCGGCGGGCCATGTCCTACGGGCTGCCGGTGGCGTTGGCCACCTGGGCCGTGCTGGCCCTGCAACTGTGGAGCCAGGCCCGGGCGGGATGAAACAAACGGCAACGGAGCAACCATGTACTCGGTTCGGCGAACGACAACCACTGGCCTGCACCCCCAGCGCACCGCCGCGCTGCTGACGACCGAAATGTTGTTCGTCCTGCCTATCTTCGGCGTTTTGCTGGCCGGGATGGTCGAGCTGGGACTGCTGGTGCAAGGCCACAACGTGGTCCAGTTGGCGGCCATCGAGGGGGCCCGCGCCGCCTCGCTCCACTACCCCCACACCGACCAACGCGACCAGGCCATCCTGGCCGCGGTGCACCAGGTGCTGGGCAAGCAGCAGTGGAAGGACGCCGCCGTGGTGCTGTTTGCCGGAAACCACGTCTCCGGAGAGCCGGTGACGGTGATCGTGCAACTGCCCATGAGCCAAGTGGCTCCCGACTTGCTGGGACCGCTGGGCATCAGCATCCAAGGGCGGCTGCTGGTGGCCCAGGCCACCATGACCAAACAGTAGGAACGCGAAACACCACAACCTTTCCTTGCACAAGGAACCACGCCAAACAAGGGGGAAGGAAATGAGTGCGGCAACGATTCGGATCACGTTTTTGGCCGTGCTGGTGGGGCTCGGGGGAGCCTACGCCGTGCGCAGCTACCTGACGCCCCAGCAAAAACCCAAACAGCAGCAAACCGTCACCGTCCCGTTGGCGGCCCTGGACATCCCCGCCGGGCGGACCGTCCGCTTGGGCGATATCGCCCTCACCCCCATGTCCCGCTCCCAGCTGAAAAAAATCTCGCCCAAGAACGGCTACATCATGATGGACCCCCAGCAGATCATCGGCCGCACCCTGCGCCAGCCGCTCCAGCGCGGCCAGCCCTTCTCCACCACCAGCCTCTACCCGGAAGGTCTGGGCCCGGACGTGGTGAGCATGCTGGAGCCGGGTTATCGGGCCGTCACCCTGCGGATGGAAGACCCGGGCGATTATACCTTGCTGCCCGGCTACATGGTCGATGTGCTCTTCCGTCACAATCCGCAGCCGGGATCCACCTCCGCCGCGCTGCCGGAGATGACCATCACCCTGCTGCAAGGGGTGAAGGTGCTGAGCGTGCGGCGGTTGGGTTCGGACCCCCTGCCGGCCGGACAGGTGCAGGGCGTGGCCCCGGCCCCCTCGGACGATCCTGTGCTGGTCACCCTGGCCGTCACGCTGGAACAGGCCAGCGTGCTGCACCATGTGCAAGGCCGGGGCGAGCTGCGGCTGGTGCCCCGGGCGGCCAACGACGTGGACATCTCCGGCTACCAGAAGAAAGTCACCCTGGAGGAGATTCTGGACCTGGGACGCCCCTCCCCCCTGACCATGTTCCGCACCGACATCTACCGCGGCACGCAGCTTGAGACGAAGGTGTTCAACGGGCTGGGTCAGTTGGTGCAACAGACGGTCAACAACCCGCCCTCCACTCCGGCGATCCAGAGCGGCGCAGCGGGTGCCGGTGCCGGCGGAGGTGGCGGGGGCGGCGGAGGCTAGTTGGCCTCCCTTGCATAACCTGCCCCCTCGCCTGCTCCCCCCGGTGTGCCTGCTCCTCCCCGCGGTCCGGCGGTGCCGGGGGGAAGGGGCCTCCCTGGAGAGTTGCAGCCGGAGAGAAACCATGAAGTGTCTGCTGGCACGGCAAAAGGGCGCCGGGATACCCCGGGCAGCGGTTCCCAAGGCCGCAAGGGCCGGCGTTTTTTCCCGAGGCGGTCTGCGGAGCCGAAGCTCCCGGGCCGGACTGGCCCTGGTGGGCACGCTCATGGCCCTGGCTCTGGCTCTGGCCTGCGTGGGCGTGGCCGTGGAGCTGGCCCTGCTGGGAGCCCACCGCCAGCAACTACGCTGCATCTGTGAAAACGCTGCCCGAGCCGGAGCGGCCGCCTTGCACGACCCGGCCGTGCTCTACCTGGGCCCCGAGCAAGCCGCCACCCCGGGCCGCAACACCAGCCGCCACCGGGAAGTGCAGCGGTGCGTGCAGCAGGCCCTGGCCCAGACCCCCTTAGAGGGCAAGCCGCTGCCGCTGCGCTACGACAACTGCGACAGCCCCGACGAAGACCTGCTGATCGGCTACCTGGAACACCCCCACCCAGGACAACCCCTCTATCCCTGGCACCAGGCAAGCTGGTGCAACACGGTACGCATCCAGGGCTGGTGCCGCCAGGATCGGGCCAACGCGGTGAGCTTGGCCGTGGGGCGTTTTCTGGGTCTGGCCCAGGCCCAACTCCACGTCGCCGTGCAGGCCACGTTGGAACAACGGATTGCCGGCTTTGAGCCCTCGCCGCATGCGCCGGTGCCGTTGGCTCCCGTGGCCGTGCAGTTCCAGGGGAACGAAGCAAGCTGGTGGAGCCAGGCTTGCCGCTGCCCGGCTCGGCCCGGGGAGAACGACCGCTACCGCGTCTCGGCCCAGGGTCGCGTGGGCCGCGGCAGCGACGGGATTCCCGAAATCCAGCTCCGCATCCCCTGGCGGCACGGAACGAAAGAACCCCGCAGCTCCGGAAACGCCTGGCTGCTGCGGCTGGGTGAGGTCCCCTCGACGAATCGCTGGCTGCGCGTGCTTCGCCACGGGGCCACCGCCCAGGACCTGGCCGCCCAGGGTGGCCGGATCTCGCTTCAAGGCTCATCCAGCCGCGTGTGGCTGTGGCGGCCCGGCCACTACCAGGTGACCGAGCTTCGGCAGGGGCTGGAGTCGGTGCTGGGCAAGGTGCGCATCTGGCCGCTGGTAGTTCCCCCCGCAGGCCGCGACGGGGCAACCCAGGTGGTCTTCTTCGCCGCCGGGCAGGTGGTCGGCGTGCAGCTGGATGCCAAGCACCAGCTGCTGATCGTGTGGGTGCAGCCGGCGCTGCTGCGCACCTCCACGGCCCTGATCGATCCCCAGCGGGTACGCAATCCCTGGATCGGCAAGGTGCTGGTCAGTCAATAGCCGCTGGCATTTTGGGGGGGCTTGAATCATCCTGGAACCCAAAGAGGCATTTCCCATCCCCGCCAGGAGGCCACGATGAGCAATTCCGCTTCGGCCGTAACGACCGGCAACGGCACGCCCCAACAGCACGACACCCAGCCCCAGCTGCGCTACACCTTCCAACAGTGGGACCAGCAGCGCCGGCAGCTGCCCGAGCACGCCGATCCGGAGCGGGTCCGCTTCCAGGAGATCAAAACCCGCATTCACCAGCAGTTGGTCGAGTCGCTGGACCTTTCGGCCGTGCGCCCCGAGGACCAACCCTACCTGCTGCAACAGATGCGGCAACTGGTCCAGCAGGCGGTGGCCCAGGGCCGCTGGGAGCTGCTGCCCGAGCAACGCAACCGCATGGCCGAAGAGCTGATGGACGAGCTATTCGGGCTGGGGCCGCTGGAGCCGCTGATGCGCGACCCGGAAATCACCGACATCCTGGTCAACGATCCCTACACGGTCTATGTGGAGCGGCGCGGCCGCCTGGAGCTGACCGACGTGGTGTTCGCCGATCAGGAGCACCTGTGGCGCCTGATCCAGCGGATCGTGGCCCGGCTGGGACGCCGCATCGACGAGGCCAGCCCCATGGTCGATGCCCGGCTGCCGGACGGCTCGCGGGTCAACGCGGTGGTGCCGCCGCTGGCCCTGGGCGGGCCGTGTCTTTCCATCCGGCGGTTCGGCTTCCGCCCGCTGGAGATCGAGGACCTGCTCGCCGGCGGTTCTCTGCCGCAGCAGGTGGTCCGCTTCCTGGCCGCGGCCATTCAGGCGCGGGTGAGCATGGTCATCTCCGGCGGCACGGGGGCCGGAAAGACCACCCTGCTGAACGCCTTGAGCCGCTACATCCCCGCCGAGGAACGCATCATCACCATCGAGGACTCCGCCGAGCTGATCCTGCGCAACCGGCACTGGGTGCGGCTGGAAACCCGGCTGCCCAACATCGAAGGCCAAGGCGAGGTGACCCAGCGCGACCTGGTGCGCAACAGCCTCCGCATGCGGCCCGATCGCATCATCGTGGGCGAGGTGCGCGGCCCGGAAGTCTGGGACATGCTCCAGGCGATGAACACCGGGCACGAAGGGAGCCTGACCACCGTGCACGCCAACTCGGCCCCCGACGCCTTGATCCGGCTGGAGATGATGATCCAGCTGGCCGGTTCGCATATTCCCATCGAAGTGATCCGGCAGTACATCGCCAGCGGCATCCAGTTGGTGGTCCACCTGGCCCGACTCAAGGGCGGACGCCGCCGCTTGATGCAGGTGGTGGAAATCCAATCGGCCGAAAAAGGCCAGTACCGCCTGGTGCCCCTGTTCGGCTTTCGCCAGACGGGCGTGGACGCCCGAGGCGGGGCCACGGGCCACTTTTTCGCCACCGGCCAGGAGCCGCAGTGCGCCCAGCGGATCGCTGAGATGGGCGTGGAACTGCCCCCGGACTTGTTCGCCGCCTGCGAGCGCCTGGAGCCGTCTGCATCGTAGCTTGGCGTGCGGCTACCGGCTTGCGACTTGCGGCTTGCACTGGAGCTTCCGCTCCATGGCGAGAGTAAAGAGCCCCCCGCGTTAGCGGGGGAAGTCACTGGAACAAAGACACAAGAACAAACCGCCGGTTGGCACAACTGGGAGGGCGAGGCTCCCGCCGAGCCGCTGAAGCGGAGAAAAGGCAGCCATAACGAAAAAACGTCAACGGTACCAGCAGCGAGCCGCCAGCTTCGTACGTGTTTAGCCAGCTAGCATAGGAACGCCAGATGTGGTGCTTCCGCACCCGGCAAGAACAAAACGCGTTTGTGGAAAACAACGCGGAAAGTGGACCTCCGGCTCACCAG
>Ga0256839_1005023_pt1 | contig 12496 bp, 10 predicted proteins | sample 354166metaG_FD_185968 | JGI IMG/M metagenome (GOLD analysis project Ga0256839, IMG submission 185968) | Hydrothermal vent microbial communities from Mid Atlantic Ridge, Atlantic Ocean - 354-166 | ecosystem: Environmental > Aquatic > Marine > Hydrothermal vents | place: Atlantic Ocean: Mid...
ATGAGATGCGCCGCTTTGGGCAAGGTCCAATTTGCCGGAGGATTCTCCACCGGCTCAAAAGTCGTCGCATAAGCGTGAATTTGCCGCAAGGCCGCATTTAAAAAGTTCAATTGAGCTAAACTGTTTTGCCAGGCCTTTTCATCATCCTCATAAAAAGAGCAATCAGTCCGGCAAAACAACTCATAAGCTCCTGTTTCGCGATACCCTATGGCCTCATCGCCCAGCATTTGCCGCAAGGCACGAAGACCGCGAAGGCGCTGCTCCACCAAATCAAAAACTTCCGCTTCAGAACGACGGGCCAAATCATCCAGCAATTCCGTAGGGCTACCAAAACAAGCGAATCCCGCATTTTTAACACTGGCTCCTGCAGGCCAAAGGCCTCGTTCCAAAACCAAAACTCGGGCAGCAGGCTCCCGATGTTTCAACTCCCGAGCAGCAGACAAACCGGTCAGGCCTCCACCGACGATGATGAAGTCAAAGAAGGGCGTAAAAGTCGTCTGTTCCCAATAGCTGAGCATGATGCGATTTTAAGAAACGGACACAAGGCCGGCCCGGCGACGAAGATAAATGGAATCGTTCAACTGCACTACATTTTGTAACTTTGTTTCCGCTACATGCCAAGCCCAAAGTCGGCAAACGGCAAAGCCTGTTGCAGAAGCGTTTTAGAAGAGCCGATCCCTCTTTCCGTGCTTCTGCAAAGCTGACATAAGCTATCAAACACTCAACACCAGATCTATGATTCAACGCATCCAAACGCTTTTTCTTTTGTTCGCCACTGTGCTGAACGCCTTTTTGCTGGCCTTACCTCTACCCTTTGCCGAAAGCAGCCAAGCGGTGCAAGATTCCGCTCTTTTTGCTGATAAACAATACGATGTTTTCGATCAAACGGCTTTGGTCATACTCTTCGGTTTGGGCACTTTGCTCGCCCTGGCGGCTATTTTTCTTTTTAAGAAGCGTGCCGTCCAAATTCAACTAACGCGCTTTGCTTTCATCACCACCTTGCTGGGTATGCTCATTGCCGTCGTTCTCGTGCTCAACGATTCGGCTTTGGCCAAAGCTTCTGAAGTGGTCATAGATGACGAGCCGGGCGCGTTCCTGCCTTTTCTCAGTTTGGTCATGCTCTGGCTGGCCATGCGCTACATCCAAAAAGACGAAAACCTGGTCAAGTCCATGGATCGCCTGAGATAAAAAAAGGGGAGCGCAAAGCGCTCCCCTTTTTTACAGATCTTCCAAAGGAATCACCAATCTGTACGCTGCTTGGCGGAATAGCTGATTTTCAGCTGTGCCTGCTTGCGCAGTTCTGTTTTTACATCTTGCACAATACCCATGGTTACCGTCTTATCCACTTCCAAAGAAGTCGTGATGAGTTTGCGCTGATTTTCCGGTATGCTTTCGCGGAAATTTGTCAAGAACAAAGGAATGTCATCCACGGTAGCAAATTTATCATCCAATTGAATGCGGGGGCTGGTACCATAGACTTTTTGAAATTTTTCTATAGGGCGCCCGATGAGGATGTGGTTCACCAGCGATTTGCGCTCCAGTTTGGTCAATTCGGTGGCTTCAGGCGTAACGATTTTCAGCTTCAGCTCTGCATCCCGCATTTTGGTAACCACCATAAAGAAGAACAGCAGCATGAAGATGATATCCGGCAAAGAAGCTGTCGATATAGCCGGCTGGGAAGAACTTCTCTTTTTCTTAAATCTGGACATGTTGCATAAGTTGTTTACACATCAAGAGATTTTCGGGCTAAAAGCCCTGTAGAATCTTCTTGAAGAGGTTTACTTTTCTTCTCCGTACTCTGTAGGTTCTGCCTCGGAGATCACCATGGGAAAATCCTTGCGTATTTGCTTGCGCAAATGTTTGGGCAGTTTCTGATAAGATTTTCCAAAACGCTTTTGAGCTTCCACTTCCCAAATTTCGTTGTAGGCTCCCAGCAGTTCGTTATAAACCGTCAGATAAGTTTCGTAATTGGTACCGCGGTCGTTTTTCAGGGAAATCACCGCCTTTTGGGGATTGACCGACAGGTCTTCCCGATGTTGCGGGTTGGTAATGAATTCAATAGCGCGGCGACGCAAATCCCGAATATCGGTGGGTTCATCTCGCACCAAGAGCTGGTTTTTGGCGTTGACCAAGACGGAAAAGACGTTGCGCTTGTTGAGCTTGACGTCTTCCACCGGTTCATTGGACCAGGGCGGCAATTTGACCAACAAGCCTTTGTCCTGGGCAATGGTTGTTGCTACGAGAAAGAAAATCAGCAGCAAAAAGGCAATGTCTGCCATAGAGCCGGCATTGACTTCGTTTTTCAAGCGATCTTTTGAGCGTATTCTCGGCATAATCCTATAAAGTTTTAGAGGAGGTTTTTCTCCTTTTCATTTGGAGAAAAACCTCCTTGCAGTTTTGACGAGGGCTATCACCTGAAGAAATTGCGCACCTCCGAGCCAAAAAAGGCCAAAACAGCCCCGGCCAACGTAACCAAGGTGGTATTCAAGCCGGCACTAATCAATTTGCTTTGGCTGGAAGTAACTCCAAATTTCTCATACAGTGGTGCGGACACATCTCCATTTGCCGTGGAGTAGAAGATAAAAAACAAGACTGCCAGCCCTACGAAAGAAACCAGGCTCAGCAAAGAGCCCTTCGGATTGCGGATGATGTTTACCAGCGAGAAAATCACCCAGGCTGCCAAAGCCACTACCAACAAAAAGATGGCTCCGACAAGACCTATGTTAAAAATTTTCGTGCTGTACCAGTCCGATTTGGGCAACATGTTGAACTCCTCCATACCTCCACTTGCCGTCAGGTAAAAAGCCACAATGAGGACTACGGCAATGAGCAAAGAGACGAGCTGTCCGTATTTGGTGAGAAAGTTGTACATCTGTGCTATGTTTTAGTGCTTGAGCACATTGTTATCAATGAGGATATCCAGAAACTCGATAGAGGCCTCCTCCATCTTATTCACTATGCTGTCCACTTTAGAGACGATATAGTTGTAAAAGATTTGGAGGATAATAGCCGTAATAAGACCGAATACCGTGGTCAGCAAGGCCACTTTGATACCTCCGGCCACGACGGAAGGCGACAGGTCTCCGACCACTTCAATTTTATCAAAGGCCTGGATCATACCGATTACCGTTCCCATAAATCCGAGCATGGGGGCAATGGCGATAAAGAGCGAGATCCACACCAAGCCTTTCTCCAACAAGCCCATTTGGACGTTTCCATAAGCCACGATGGCTTTTTCTACGGCTTCTGCGCCACGGGGCACGTTTTTCAAGCCCTGATAGATGATGCTGGCTGCAGGGCCGGGTGTTGCTTTAGCCACTTCCATAGCGCCCTCCAGATCATTGTTTTTTAAATGATCATCGATTTTGGCGAGCAGGTCTTCGGTATTGACGCTGGCGATGTTCAAGGTGATGATACGCTCAATGGCGAAGGCCAGACCGAGAATCAAGCACACCAGTACCGTACTCATGAACTGCCATCCACCTTCGATGAATTTTTCTTTCAAAATCTGAAAGCCGGTTTTCTTAGGAGCTTTCTCTTCACTGCTTTCCTCCAAGGCTACAGGAGTTTGTTCTTCTACAGCAGCTTCTTCTTCCATAGTCGTTTCTTCCTGCGTAGTTTCATCGGTAGCTGCAGCATCCTCCTGTTGGGCAGTTGCCTCACTGCCGTTTTCCTGGGCTATAACAGGTGAATGAACAAGTGCCAAAACGCCCAACATGAGCAAAAGTGCAAATAGGTTTCGCATGATCAAATAGGTTTTACGAATGTTTTAGTTAACGTAGAAAGCGGAGAGGGCGGGATTCGAACCCGCGATACCCTTTTGGGGTATACACGCTTTCCAGGCGTGCCTCTTAAGCCACTCGAGCACCTCTCCTCACATCCCGTGTATGAAAAAATGTGCCCGTTGACACATTTTGCGAAAGCAAAAATAGAAATACAATTCAAACTTTCAACACACGCGGGGCAAATATGCGAAAAAAAATGTGTTTTCACCCCTTTTGAGCACTTTTTGGGCCTTTGGCGAAGCAATTCCTGCCATTTCTTAAGATGCATCAAAAGGCAGAAAGGGATGCACGGCTAAAAAGTCGCTCCGCATTTTGGGTCGTTTGACGCGCCACTTCTTCCAAAGAACGCCCCATGGCTTCGGCCAAAGCCGCTGCAATAATCGGAATGTAAGCACTTTCATTGCGCTTACCTCTATGAGGGACAGGAGGCAAAAAAGGCGCATCCGTCTCCAACACCAGAGCCTCCAAAGGCAAACGCGCACAAACAGCCTTCAAACCACTCTTTTTGTAGGTGAGCACCCCGCCTATACCCAAGTAAAAGCCCATATCCAAAGCCCTGACAGCCTGCTCGTAATTGCCCGTAAAACAGTGTAACACCCCGCGCAAATCATCGCCTTGCACCTCTTCCAACAAATCCAAGGTATAATCCATCGCTTCCCGAATGTGTACGGCAATCGGCAAGGCGCGCTCCTTGGCCCAGCTAATCTGCTCAAAAAAAGCCCGCTCTTGTTGGTACTTATACGTAGTGTCCCAATACAAATCTATGCCGATTTCACCTATGGCCACGAACTCCTCTTCATCCAGCATGCCCTTCATCTGCTGTAAAATCTCCCGATAATCGGTTTTTACATCCGTAGGGTGCAAGCCCAGCATGGGAAAACAGTTTTCGGGCCAGGCTTTCGCCAAATCCAAAACCGCAGGTAAACTCTCCAAATCGATGTTCGGCAAATACATCTTTTTTACTCCTGCAGCCAAAGCGCGCTCTATAACTTGCTGCCGATCTTCGTCAAAACGATCCAAATACAAATGCGTATGGGTATCTATATAGCTCCGGTTCATCTCAATTTTCTTATCATTGCACGAAATTGCAAAGTTCTGAAATTTATTTTAAGGCAAAGTCCTTATACCCCACTCAAATCCTTGCTCCATGAAAATTTTTCGCCGAATCCTCTTCCTTTTAGCAGCTTTACTCCTTTTGTCCTTCCTCCTGCTTTGGATTTACCTCCGGCAAACAGCTCCCACCTATCAGGGCCGGCTGGATACAGTGGGCTTGCAAGAAGAAGTCGAAGTGCTCTTTGACGACTACGGCATACCCCACATCTACGCCCACAACGCCGCCGACGCTTACAAGGCCCTGGGGTACGTACACGCCCAGGATCGCCTCTTTCAAATGGAAATGATCCGACGACTGGCGGCAGGGCGACTGGCGGAAATTTTGGGCCCGGATTTGTTAAAAGTAGATCAGTTCTTTCGCACCTTAGGCTTTCGCCAAAAAGCCGAAGAACAAGTAGCCCTCTTCTTCGAACAGACAGACAGCTCCTGGCAACAGCTGGCTCAAAGCTACCTCGACGGCATCAACGCCTTCATCGACCACGGCCCCACTCCGCCGGAATTTTCCATCATCGGCATACCCAAAACCCATTTCGAACCGGCCGACATCTACGCCACCATTTACTACATGTCTCTGGGCTTTGCCCAAGGCACCAACAGCGACCCCTTCTTCGCTCAAATCAGAGAAAAACTGGGCCCGGCTTACGCCGCTTACTGGACACCCCAAACAATGAGCGACAGCAGCCGGATTCCAACCAAAGCCTCCGGTGCTGAGAACGCGCTCTTCGGCAGCCTCATTCAACAAACCGAAACAGCCGGCATACCCCTATGGACCGGCTCCAACGGCTGGGTCTTGGGGCCCTCCCGCACTGCCTCGGGGCGAGCTATCCTCGCCAACGATACCCACATCAAATTCTCCCAACCCTCCGTCTGGTACGAAGCCTACATGGAATACCCGGACTTCTCTTTCTACGGCTATTACCTGGCCGGCGTACCCTTCCCCATCATCGGACACAACCAACAACTCGCCTGGGGCCTGACCATCTACCCCATCGACAACCTGGACCTCTTCCTGGAACACCCCCAACAAAACAACCCCCAACTCATCCTCCAAGCCCGAGACAGCTCCTGGATACCTCTCCAAAAACGCGAAGAAACCCTAAGCATCAAGGGACAAAAAGACACCACCCTGATCCTTTACAGCTCTCCGCGAGGCCCCATCATCAACGAAGTCGTACCCGAACTCCAAGACCAAAAACAACCCGTCTCCCTCTGGTGGTCTTTGCTACAACTCGACTCCCGCGTCCTGGAAGCCCTCTACCACATGCAACGCGCCCAAAATCTGGAAAGCTTTCAAAGCTATCTGCCGGGCATCGACATCATCGGCCTCAACGTCCTCTATGCCGATGCCGAAAACCACATCGCCTGGTGGGGATGTGGCAAAATCCCCAAGCGAAACCCCGGCGTCAACCCCTTTTTCCTGCTCGATGCCGGCAAAGTTCAACATTTGCCGACAGGCGAATACCTACCCTTTGAACTCAACCCCCACAGCATAGACCCGCCCGAAGGCGTCATCGTATCGGCCAACAACCGCCCCGTAGAAGGCCCCGCACAACACTACCCGGGATACTACCTGCCCCGAGATCGCTTCCTGCGCATCACCGAATTGCTCAAGCAAAAAGAAAAGTGGCAACTCGATGAGCTCAAAGCTATCCAAGCCGATATCTATTCCCGCAACCACCAACAACTGGCAAGCCTCATGGCCAAAGCTCTCCAAAACAACTGCCCGGAACAATCCGCCTACATTCAAATCCTTCAAAACTGGGACGGCCGGTACACCCGACAAGCTACGGCTCCCACCCTCTACAACAAACTGCTCTACCACCTGCTCCGCCTGGCCCTCACCGATGAAATCGGCGAAGAAGATTTCCTCAAAATCCTCGATTGGTACGCCTTTAAAAAGGGCATCCCCCGACTCGTACAAGACCCCCAAGCCCCTTGGTGGGACGATCAAAACACCCCCGACATCACCGAAACCCGAGACATGCTGATCTGCCAGGCACTCGACCAAAGCATCGAAGAGCTCAACGCCCAACTGGGCAACGAACCCGACTCCTGGAAGTGGGAACGCGTCCATACCCTCACCCATCAACACCTCCTCGGCCGACAAAAACCCCTTGACAAATTCTTCAACGTAGGCCCTTTCCCCGTAGAAGGTGGAAATGCCGTACCACTCAAAATGGAATATACCCTCAATCCCCAAGGGCTCTACCCTGTTAAAACCGGTCCGGCACTGCGCATTCTGCTCGACTTCGCTGCACCCGACCAATCCATAAGCATTAACCCTACAGGACAATCCGGGCACTTCATGAGCCCGCACTACAGCGATCAGGCAGAAATGTACGTCAACAAACAATACCGCCGCCAAATCAGCTCGCGCAAAGACCTGCAAAAAGCCAAAAAACTCCTGCTCAAATAAGCTCAGCCTCCAATACTTGACATAGAACCAAACCCGTAAGCCTATAAATCTGAAAAGGTAAAGTGCCCGAGTTTGCCGGCCAACATCATAACGCATGGCAAACTCTGCCTTTTTACACCCCATGTTTCACCCTCTAAAAACAAAAGCATGAAAAGCTCATCAACAGTTTTATTTCTTCTACTTCTGATTGTTCATGTCAAAACGAGCACAGCCCAGGACAACTCCTGCAAACTCCGGTGGGGCATCAACCTCAGCGGCACCTCCGACTACGGCACCGAACTGCCCTTCGTGGACATGATGCACAGCGCCAGAACTTGGTTCACCAAAGAATTGGACAATCCCGACGACCCCTGGGACAGCCAACATGCCGATGAGCTTTCCTACCGCCCGGATGGCTACCCCACCGAAATACCACAAACCGTAGCCTCCTCTGCCTACCAACAACAAGTAGCTACCTTCTGGGTCCTCGAAACCTGGCCGCAAGGCACCTACACCCTGCTGTGGGAAGGCAGCGGAGAACTCCTGCTCTACGGCTTCATCACCAATATCCAGCAAACGGACAGCCACACCTACACCTTTGAGCTTGAACAAAACCTGCCTCCCGACGCTTACCTCCAGCTCATCATCGCCCAATCCGACGCCAACGACCCCATACGCAATATCCGACTCATCATTCCGGGCGCCCTCAATACGTATCAAACCCAACCCTTCAACCCCGACTGGCTGGAAAAACTCTCAGCTTTCTCCACCGTCCGCTTCATGGACTGGGGCCAAACCAACAACTGGGGGCAAGACGACCCCTGGAGCTGGAACGATACCACCCTCTTCACCTGGGAAGAGCGATCCCTGCCAGACCACTACACCTGGGCCTACAACAAAGGGGTACCCTATGAAATTATGGTTCAGCTCATGAACCAAATGGACCTCGACGGCTGGGTTTGCGTACCCCACCGCGCCTCCGACGAATACATCCAGCAAATGGCCGCTTTCTTCCGCGACAACCTGGAGCCCGAACGAAAAATCTATGTCGAATACAGCAACGAAATCTGGAACTGGATCTTCGGCCAAACCCAATGGCTCTACGAATACGGCTGTGTACAGCAAAACCTCGATTGGCCCGAAGGTATCGTGCCCTACATCCAAAACTGCCTCGACATCTGGACCGAAGCTTTCGCCGGCCAGGAGGATCGCCTGGTGCGCGTAGCGGGCCTCTTTACCGCCTGGCAAGACGTCAGCAACCGCATCGTCTTCAACCTCACACCGGGTAGCTTCGACGCCATCGCCCCGACCTTTTACTTCTGGCTTAATGAAGAAGCAGACAGCACCCTGGACGAACTGGGCAGCCAGGCCACCGCAGCCGACATCGCCTTTTGGGTGCGCCAAAACTTCCCTCAGGGACTGGCCTATATCCAGGAACAAAAAGAAACCATAGCGGATTCCCTCGGCCTGCCCATGCTCTTCTACGAAGGAGGGCAGCACATCACGCCCCATCCTTTTGGTGAAGAACCCACTTACGCCCAGGCCTTGCTCGACTTACAGCGGGATACGGCCATGTACAACCTCTATACAGAATGGTTCGACATGCTCCGCCAGCTCAACGACAGCTCACAGCCCTGGCTCATGAATCACTTCAGCTTCATCGCCCGCCGAAGTGCACGCTACGGCAGTTGGGGCCTGCTCGAAAGCCTCTATCAAGACACTTCGGCCATACCCGCCCCCAAATACCGCGCCCTGCTCGAAGCCATAGAGCAAGACGACTGCCTCAACACAAACACCCGAGAAATCGAACAGGTAGATGCCACCGGCTGGCAAATCGCACCCAACCCCCTGCAGGACCACTTCCTCTACATCTCGGGACCTCAAGAAAACCAACCCCTGAAAGCGACACTCTACGACCTGCAAGGGCGCAAGCTCTTTGATGCCTTTCGGCAAATGGAAACCGGCTTGAGCATCCGGCTACCCGATTATTTGCCGAAAGGCGCCTACTACCTGCGCCTACAACAAGGTGATCAAAGGCAAACTTTCCTGCTGATAAAATAACCTGCCTACTTCTTGCCCAACAACTCCAATACACCGGCCGACATGGCTTTGACCCCCGTTTTGATGGTCGGCTCGGGAAGAGGGGCAAACCGAGACGAGTGCAAAGAGGGCAAAGTCGTGCCCTCGCGCTCGGCCTCTTCTACCTTAACCGGATCGGCAGCACCCAACCAAAACATGAAAATGGGAACCTTCTCTTCCGTACGGCCATAGCGCGCAAAGTCCTCCCCACCCATGACGGGCGCCGACTGAACGAGTTGCTCCGCGCCCAACATCTCCTTCTGAGCTGCCACAATGCGCTCTACCAAAGCAGGGTCGTTGTACAGAGCCGGGGTGAAATCATCGGCCATTTCAATTTTGGGCCACATCTCCTCAGGCAAACCGGCCGACAGCCCTATGCCTTTGCAAATTTGCTCAATGCGGCTGATGACGAGCTGACGCGTCTCATCCGTGTAAGATCGCAAAGTCAGTTCCAGCTTCACTTCATTGCCGATGATGTTGCCCTTGGTGCCGCCATGTATGGATCCCACCGTTACCACTGCAGGCTCCAAAGGAGAAACGTTGCGGCTGACCACCGTCTGAAGTTGCAACACCAACTCAGCAGCCAGCACCACCGGATCCACCGTGGTGTGCGGATAGGCTCCGTGCCCGCCACGCCCGTAAACCGTGATGTTCATCATATCCACATTGGCCAGCGAATAACCGGCGTGATAGCCCAATTTCCCGGCGGCCATATCGGCTTTAACGTGTAAAGCCAAGGCGTAATCCGGCACGGGAAAACGCTCGTACAAACCATCGGCTAACATGGCCTTGGAACCTCCTCCGCGCTCTTCGGCCGGCTGGCCGATGAAAACCAAAGTGCCCGCCCAAAGGTCGCGATGTGTCGCCAAAAAACGAGCCGTACCCAACCAAACCGTCATGTGGATGTCGTGCCCACAGGCGTGCATGACGTAAACTTCTTTGCCCTGGGGATCCTTAGCCTGAACCGTACTGGCATAGGGCAGGCCCGTCTCCTCCTTTACGGGCAAAGCATCCATATCGGCTCGCACCAAAACCACAGGGCCTTCACCATTGCGCAAAACCCCGACCACACCGGTTCCTCCCACCTTCTCCGTAACCTCAAAACCGGCCTTGCGCAACTCATCCGCTACCCGTTTCGAGGTCTCAAATTCGTAAAAGGAAAGTTCCGGATGGCTATGACAGGTTTTGTAAAAATCTTCTAAATAAGGATAGTCGGCATCTACCGCCCTCTCAACCGTAGCTCTTTGAGCTTGAACAGGAGAAAAGAGCAAAAACAAACAGCCTGTCAACAGGGCTGCCCGTAAAACCGCTACCCGACAAAGAAAAGCTTTCATGAGGCATTAGATTTAAAGTCCTGACGCGGAATAGCGCCATATTCCCGAATCAGCACATCGTCGTAATCATCGGCCTTTTGAAAGAGATCGGCCAAGAGGTAACGCGCTGTCTCCGGTTTTAAAAATTGGTCGTGAATCTGCAAAGACAAATAAATTTCGCGCTGAAACACGCTGAAAGACAAACTTTGCAACTTGTGGTTCTCGCGCAACATAAATTCATACAAGGGGCCTATGCCTTTTTTGGGCAAATAGGCCAAAAGGGCATCGCAGTAAATCATTTTTCCCTTGGCATCGTACTGTATCTTAATTTTAGAGCTGCCCCGTTCAATCAGCCAGCCATGAGGCCCTTTTCGACAGAGCTTCAACTCGTAACCCAAGGCCTCCAGCACCTGCTCTATGGTCAGGGCAACGCCTGTGGGCTGATATTCCGGAAATAAAGAAGGCCAAGTCACTTCCGCGCCGCAGTGAGGACAATACTTACCCGGAGAATCAGCCGAAAAGATGATGTTCAAACAAGAAGCACAGCGCAAGGCTTCCTCATCGCCCGAAGTAGTGATGTCTTTCAACTCGTCTAACACCTCCGACAAATAGTTGACCGGCAGTGAAAAACCCATGTTGTCGCCATCTCTCATGATGAAGGTATTCAGACCGATAACCTGGCCGGAGGGGTTGATTAAGGGGCCCCCACTGTTCCCCGGATTGAGCGCTGCATCGTGCTGGAAATAGTGGATATTATCGGCTTCCTTTCTTCTATACATGGTGTTAGAGACAATGCCCTGCGTAGCGCTATACTCCAAACCCAAAGGGTGCCCCACAGCCAAAACCGGTTGTCCCTGGCGCACCTCCTCGGCACGACCCAACTCCACATGCGGCACCTCTGTCTCCGGCAGATCCAAAAGGGCAATGTCGTAAGAGGGGTCGGTATAAACCACCCGAACCAATTGCTTCGGAAAAGGCTCCCCATCAATCAAAACCTCCCGATTGCCGCGCACGACATGCTCATTCGTAACGATGAGGTCTCTGTCCTTCAAACAAAAACCGGTGCCCGTACCATAAGGCGTGGCAATCTGCACGACTACTCGCCTGTAGTATTCAATGATCTTCTCCATAAATGAAGCCTTTTTACGTCATGGTACCGGCTTAAAGAAAACTCGAGCTCCTGCTGCAACATCCGTCAAACCGGAAAGTGCGGTGCTGCCGATAAAAAAGCTCGGACGACAAAGATAAGTGTCCATAGCAAAACCAAAGCTTCAATCCTCAAAAAACTTAAGCCCACAGAATCCCTATCTTTGTCTCCCATGCAAACCACCACGAAGAAACTCATCGTACTGGCCGGGCCTACTGCTGTGGGCAAAACGGCTTGTTCTCTCCAACTGGCAGAAAAATTCGGCTGGGAAATCCTCTCTGCCGACAGCCGCCAGTTTTATCGGGAAATGAACATCGGCACAGCTAAACCCTCGGAAAACGAACTGAACCGCGTACCCCACCACTTCATCAATTCCCTCAGCATTTTCGACGAATACGACGTAGGACAATTCGAAAGAGATGCACTTCAATGCCTGCAGCAACTGTACGAAAAACAACATAGTGCCCTGCTCACCGGTGGCTCGGGTCTCTACATCCGTGCCCTTTGTGAAGGCTTGGACGATTTCCCCCAAATACCCCGAAGCATTGCACAAACCGTAGAACGGGATTTGCGCGAAAAAGGCCTGGAATATCTGCAAGAAGAACTGCGCCAAAACGACCCCGCCTACTACCGACAAGTAGATCTGAACAATCCACGCCGCCTG
>Ga0256839_1005024_pt1 | contig 12494 bp, 9 predicted proteins | sample 354166metaG_FD_185968 | JGI IMG/M metagenome (GOLD analysis project Ga0256839, IMG submission 185968) | Hydrothermal vent microbial communities from Mid Atlantic Ridge, Atlantic Ocean - 354-166 | ecosystem: Environmental > Aquatic > Marine > Hydrothermal vents | place: Atlantic Ocean: Mid...
CCAAGCGCCCCTTGTAGCCCGCCGAGAACGCCAAGCCCGAGGAACTTGCCCTTATACCCCGTCGGAATTTGCTTGCGAAACAGAAACCAGAAAAAGCCGATGGCCCAAACCACGCCGATCATCCGCCCAAGCAGCCTGTGCCCCCATTCCCACCAGAAAATCCCTTTGAAATCCTCGAGATTCATCTGGTTGTTTTGCAGCCTGAACTCCGGCGAGGCCTGATATTTTTGAAATTCAACCGCCCAGTCAGCATCATTAAGCGGCGGAATCGCCCCCGTAACCGGCTTCCATTCGGTAATCGAAAGCCCGCTATCGGTGAGCCTTGTGAGCCCGCCAATGGCAATCATCGCCAGCAGCATCACAAAGATCAGCCCCAGCCATATCGAAATCGCCCTGCGCGGCACCGCGCGTTTTTTCTGCACAATCGGCGCGGCCTGCTTTTCGCCCACCTCTTCAAAAATATTCCGGCTCATTCAATCCTCCCCCGCCAGCGGCCCATGGCGGCGCTCGGCTATGGCTTTTATCACCCCGTGCAAGGTGCGCACATCGGCATCTGTTAATTCTAACCGGCTAAACATATTGTTCAAGTTTTCCAGCATCGAAATGCGCTTATCCGGCGGAAAGAAAAAACCGACCTCATCCAGCCGCGCTTCAAGATGCCGCACAAAAGCCTGCACCTCCCCCGCCTCGGCAAAGCGGGATTTGCTCAGGTCCAGCGCCTCCGGCACGGCCCCCGCCAGCCGCCGCCATTCATAGGCCAGCAGCAACACCGATTGCGCCAAGTTCAGCGAAGCAAAAGCCGGATTAACAGGCACCGAGATAAAGGCATTGGCATGCACAATATCCTCATTCGCCAGCCCTGCCCGCTCTGGCCCGAACAGAATGCCGACCTTTTGCCCACTGGCAATCATTTCGTGCGCCTTTTGCATCGCCCGCTCGGGGGACATAACCACCTTGGTCAGGTCGCGCTTGCGCGCTGTGGTGGCAAAAATATAGTTGAAGTCTTTAGTGGCCTCTGCGGTGGTCTCGGACACCTGAATCTGGTCCAGCACCCTGCCCGCACCGGAGGCGAGTGCAATCGCTTTCGGGTTTGGCCAGCCATCGCGCGGGGCCACCAGCCGCATCCGGTCCAGCCCGAAATTCCACATCGCCCGCGCCGCCGCGCCAATGTTTTCGCCCATCTGCGGCTTGACCAGAATAATAGCAGGCGTTGGTCCCTGCCAGCCTTCATCCTGTCTGTGATCGGTTCCCGACATCGTGTTTCCTGTGTTACTTGCCAGCCTGATACGATGCGGGCAAAAGGGATGCAAATATTGATTAGGTATGCTACGGTATACCGCTCTTTCCTTTTGCTATGAAATAGCGTAAAAGCATCCGAATCTTTCATAAAAGGGGCACACAATGGCCAAGATTAAAGTAGACAATCCGGTGGTAGAGCTGGACGGCGACGAGATGACCCGCATCATCTGGCAGTTTATCAAAGACAAGCTGATCCTGCCCTATCTCGATATTGACCTGAAATATTATGACCTCGGCATGGAGCACCGCGACGCCACCGATGACCAAGTGACGGTGGATGCCGCCCATGCCATCCAGAAATACGGTGTCGGCGTGAAATGCGCCACCATCACCCCCGACGAGCAGCGGGTCGAGGAATTCGGCCTGAAAAAAATGTGGAAATCCCCCAACGGCACCATCCGAAACATTCTCGGCGGCACCATTTTTCGCGCGCCTATTATCTGCCAAAACGTCCCCCGCCTTGTGCCGGGCTGGACAGACCCGATCGTCATCGGCCGCCACGCTTTTGGTGACCAATACAAAGCCACCGATTTCCTCTTCCCCGGCAAGGGCAAGCTCAGCATGAAATTTGTCGGCGACGACGGCACAGTGATCGAGGAAGAGGTGTATGACGCCCCCTCCGCCGGTGTTTTCATGTCCATGTATAACCGCGACGACAGCATCACCGATTTCGCCCGCGCCTCTATGAACTACGCGCTTGGCAAAGGCTGGCCGCTGTATCTGTCGACCAAAAACACCATCATGAAGGCCTATGACGGCCGCTTCAAAGACATCTTCCAGGATATCTTTGATGCCGAATTCGCCGACAGGTTCGCTGAAGCCGGCATCACCTATGAGCACCGCCTGATTGATGACATGGTGGCTTCCGCCATGAAATGGTCCGGCAAGTTCGTATGGGCCTGCAAAAACTACGATGGTGACGTGCAGTCCGACACCGTGGCGCAGGGCTTTGGCTCGCTCGGGTTGATGACCTCGATCCTGATGACGCCGGATGGCAGCGTGGTGGAATCCGAAGCCGCTCACGGCACCGTAACCCGCCACTATCGCCAGCACCAAAAGGGCGAAGCGACCTCGACCAACTCAATCGCCTCGATCTATGCTTGGACCGGCGGCCTGAAGCACCGCGCCAAGCTCGACAGCAACGACGCTTTGTTGAATTTCGCCGAAACCCTTGAAAAAGTGATCGTCGATACGGTCGAGGCCGGTTTCATGACCAAAGACCTCGCGCTCCTGGTCGGGCCGGATCAAAAGTGGTTGACGACAGAGGGCTTTCTCGAGAAGATCGACGAGAACCTGCAAAAAGAGTTGGCATAGGCTCATAAGCAAGGGCGCTCAACAGGAGCGCCCTTTTTATGCGGTGAGGCTCTTTATGACGGGGTGAAAGTTTCCGTTAAAACGTCACCATTCTCAATCGTCAAAAACGTATTCGGCGGCACTTCCTCCCACGGGAATGCGCCCATATCCAGCGGCTCGGATACCAGTGTCAGCCCGTCAAACTGGCAGGATTTGCGCAGGTAAAGGCTGGGGGCGAACGTGTCGGAGGCATAGCGCACGGCATACAGCCGCTTGCCGTCAGAAAACGCCGCCGTAAAGCGCATATAAGGCGCTTCACCCCGTTCCCGCGCCAGTGCTTCCAGCTTCGCGACCGTCCGTTCCATCGCCGCTTTCGGGTCGGCCTCCAGCCCATCCCCGAGCGCGATCAAAAACGCCGCCTCGCTGTCGGTCGCGCCTTTGCGGTTAGGGTAGAGCGCATCGGGGATCATCTGGTCCACCTGTTTGCGAAAGCCATTATAGCCTCCCAGCATGCCGTTATGCATAAACGACCAGTTATCATGCACAAAGGGGTGGCAATTATTGCGGCTGGTGGCGCTGCCAGTGCTGGCCCGCACATGGGCCAGAAACAGCCCCGATTTCACCTGCTGCGCAAGGCTGGCGAGGTTGGGGTCCGACCACGCGGGGTAGGTATCGCGGTAAAGGCCGGGTGCGGGGCGGTCGCGATACCACGCCACGCCAAACCCGTCTCCGTTGGTGTCGGTCTTGCCCTCATCCGAGTGCAGGCTTTGCGAAATAAGCGAATGCTCGGGGCGGCTGACGATCTCTTCCAGAAAGATCGCCTCGCCCGCATAAGCGGCCCAGCGGCACATTCAGGCACCCTCGACGATCACCAGATCACGAATGGAGTTTTCCAGCGCGATCGGCAGGATTTTTTGATATTCTGGGCTGTTATAAAACGCACGCGCCGCCGCCATATCTGGCATTTCTATCACGACATGGCGGTCCGGCCCCGTGCCCTCGACCTGCTCATAAGCCCCTGCTTTCACAAGAAACTTACCGCCGAAGCTTTCCGCAAGTGCGGGCGTTTTAGAGGCGTATTCGCTATAGGCCTCAAGGTTTGTCACCTCAATGCGCGCAATAATATAGGCGGCCATCTAAACCCCCTCAACAAAGGTATATTCGCGATCAGAAGCAGGCAGGCCATAGCTTAAGGCATCCTGATATTCTGGACTGTTATAAAAGGCCTTGGCCGTATCCCAATCGGCAAATTTTATAATCACATTGCGCGCGCGCCCCGTGCCTTCCATGTGCAAGCACTCGCCGCCGCGGGCCAGGAACTCGCCGTTGTATTTCGCCACCGCAGGGCCGGCGATGGCCGCATATTTAGCGTATTCATCACCGTCGGTCACATCAATATGAACCATTGCATAAACAGCCATTTAAGCCTCCAACATGTTGATAACGGCCTGAATGGCCGCGTCTGCATTTTCCGCACTCGCGCCACCCGCTTGCGCCATATCCGGCCGCCCGCCGCCGCCCTTGCCGCCCAGCTTTTCCGCCGCCACCCGCACAATATCGACAGCCGAAACCGCCAAGCCCTCGGTCACGCCCGCCGCAATCGCCGCGCGCCCGCCGGTGTCGGCAATGAGCAACACAATCCCCTTGCCGAGGCGTTTTTTGTGCTCGTCAATCATCCCGCGTAAATCCTTACCCGAAACACCGGACAGCTTTTGCACCAAAAACGGAATGCCGTTGATGTTTTGCACAGAGACCTCGGCCTGCCCCGAACCGGCCAAGGCCAGTTGTTTGCGGAAATTAGCCAACTCGTTTTGCATCTGCTTGCGCTCGTCAAGCAGGGCCTTGATGCGGGATGGCAATTGCTCGGCGGTGGATTTCATGGCTGCAGCGGCCTGCGCGAGATGGGCATCATTCATGGCGATATAGCCCATGGCCCCCGCGCCCGTCAGCCCCTCGATCCGGCGCACACCAGAGGCCGACGCCCCTTCCGATACCAGCTTGAACAGGCCGATCTCCCCCAGCCGCTCCACATGGGTGCCGCCGCACAACTCCAGCGAATAGGTCTTGCCGTCAATCCCTTTGCCCGAGCCGTCCAGCTCGCCCATCGAAACCACCCGCACCTCGTCGCCGTATTTCTCGCCAAACAGCGCCTGCGCGCCCAGGTCCCGCGCCGCATCCGGTGTCATGATCCGGGTTTCCACGCGTGAATTTTGCCGTATATAACGGTTCACTTCCATCTCCACCTCGGCCAATTGGTCTTTGGTCATGGCTTTGGAATGGCTGAAATCAAAGCGCAGGCGGTTGGCCGAATTCAGCGATCCACGCTGTGCCACATGCGTGCCCAGCACATTGCGCAGCGCCTCGTTGAGCAGGTGCGTGGCGGAGTGATTGGCACGAATAGCGCGGCGGTTGAGGTGGTTCACCTTCAGTTCGGCCGCCTGCCCAAGGCTGATTTCACCATCGGTCACGCTGCCGAAATGCACAAAAACTCCCGCCTTCTTGCGCACATCGGTAATGCTTACAGTGCCGGTTTCTGTGGTGATTGTGCCTTCATCACCAACCTGCCCGCCGGATTCGGCATAGAATGGCGTCTGGTTCAGCGCGATTTGCACCTCGCCTTTCGCAGTGTCAACAGCCTCGCCATCAACCACCAGCGCCACAATATGCCCCTCGGCTTCTTCCTCGATATAGCCGATAAACTCGCTCGGGCCGTTCGCGTCCACCACGTCAAACCACACAGTTTCATCGGCGGCCTCGCCCGAGCCTGCCCACGCCGCGCGGGCCTTGGCTTTTTGCGCGGCCATGGCGGCATCAAAGCCTTCGGTATCCACTTCGCGGGATTTTTCGCGCAAGGCGTCCTGCGTGAGGTCAAGCGGGAAGCCGTAGGTATCGTATAGCTTAAAGGCGGTCTCGCCGGGCAGCGGGGCGCCTTCATCTAGCTGGCTCAACTCGCCATCCAGCAGCTTCAAGCCCCGCTCAAGGGTGGTTTTGAAGCGGGTTTCTTCCAGCTCCAGCGTTTCCTCGATCATGCTTTGCGCGCGGCCAAGCTCTGGGAAGGCCTGCCCCATTTGCGCCACGAGGTCCGGCACAAGCCGGTGCATTACAGGGTCTTTGGCCCCCAGCAAATGCGCATGCCGCATGGCGCGGCGCATTATCCGGCGCAGCACATAGCCGCGGCCCTCATTGCTGGGCAGCACCCCGTCGGCGATCAGGAAAGAGGTGGAGCGCAGGTGGTCGGCGATCACGCGGTGGTGCACATTGCCCGCGCCATCCGGATCGGAATTTGTGGCATGGGCCGAGGCCTCGATCAAGCTGCGCATAAGGTCGGTATCATAAACATCATTCGAGCCTTGCAGCAGCGAGCTGATCCGCTCCAGCCCCATGCCGGTGTCTATGCTGGGCTTGGGCAGGTTGAGGCGGGTGCCATCTTCCTGCTGGTCATATTGCATGAAAACAAGGTTCCAGATCTCGATAAACCTGTCGCCATCTTCGTCCTTCGAGCCAGGAGGGCCGCCCCAAATATGCTCACCATGGTCGTAAAATATCTCGGTGCAGGGGCCGCACGGGCCGGTGGCCCCCATCGACCAGAAGTTATCATCGGTGGCAATGCGGATGATCCTGTCATCCGGCAGCCCCGCGTGTTTTTTCCAGATATCCGCGGCTTCGTCATCAGTATGGTAAACCGTGACCAGCAGCTTGCTTTTATCAATGCCAAAATCTTTGGTCAGCAGGTCCCACGCATAGGGGATGGCATCGGCCTTGAAATAGTCACCAAAGCTGAAATTGCCGAGCATTTCGAAAAACGTGAGGTGACGGGCGGTGTAGCCCACGTTATCTAGGTCATTATGCTTGCCGCCGGCGCGCACACATTTCTGGCTGGTGGTGGCGCGAGTGTAGTCGCGTTTTTCAACGCCGGTAAACACATTTTTAAACTGCACCATACCCGCATTGGTAAACATCAAACTCGGGTCATTCCGAGGCACAAGGGGAGAGCTTTCCACCGCCGTATGGCCGTTTTTTACGAATGAATCTTTAAACGTACTGCGGATGTCGTTTACGCTGAGCATAGGAACCCCTGTTCTTCATTTGGCTTTACAAAAACCTCTATAAGGAAGCGGCTCGGGTGTCTACAGGCGGGTATAAAAAAGGCGGCCAGTCAGGCCGCCTTTTGCTATTATTCCAGTACGCTTTCGTCTTCCGAGCCGTCAAAATCCAGCCCGTGCGCGGCCCGTATTTTATCTTCGATCTCGTGGGCCATATCCGGATGTTCCTTCAAGAAGGTTTTGGAGTTCTCGCGGCCCTGCCCTATGCGCTCATCCCCATAAGAGAACCACGACCCGGCCTTGCCAACCAAACCGAGCTTCACGCCCATGTCGAGCAGCTCGCCCGTTTTTGAAATACCGGTGCCAAACATGATGTCAAACTCAACCTGCTTGAAGGGCGGCGCAACCTTGTTTTTAACCACCTTCACGCGGGTAGAGTTACCAACCACCTCTTCACGGTCTTTCAGGGACCCGATCCGGCGGATATCAAGCCGCACAGAGGCATAAAACTTAAGCGCATTGCCACCGGTTGTGGTTTCGGGCGAGCCAAACATCACGCCAATCTTCATGCGAATCTGGTTGATGAAAATCACCATGCAATTGGAGCGGCTGATCGCGCTGGTAAGTTTGCGCATGGCTTGCGACATAAGCCGCGCCTGCGACCCCATCTGATAATCGCCCATATCGCCTTCCAGCTCGGATTTAGGTGTTAGAGCCGCCACCGAGTCAACCACCACAAGCGAAACCGCGCCGGAGCGCACCAGCGTTTCAGTGATTTCCAGCGCTTGCTCGCCAGCATCCGGCTGGGAGATAAGCAATTCATCCAGATCAACCCCAAGGTTTTTGGCATAAGACGGGTCAAGTGCGTGCTCGGCATCCACAAAGGCACAAATCCCGCCAAGTTTCTGCATTTCAGCAATGACATGCAGCGTGAGCGTGGTTTTTCCCGAGCTTTCCGGCCCATAAATCTCGATAATTCGCCCCTTGGGCAGGCCGCCAATGCCAAGCGCAATATCAAGGCCGATAGAACCGGTAGAAACCGCCTCGATATCCGCAATCGCGCCTTTTTGGCCGAGCTTCATAATCGAGCCTTTACCGAAGTTCCGCTCGATCTGGCTCAGGGCCGATTCCAAGGCTTTATTCTTATCCATATTGCGTTTGCTTCCCAAGTCCAAAAGTGTATCAGCCATCTGTTAACCCCTTATCTCATAATTGGCCCCTGCGGGCAACGCATGTTATGTTCTCACATTGTTCTATAGGACCAAAAAGAGAACATTTCAATTAAAATTTTAGATAAATCCAGTATTTACCTAAATTTGTTACTGAAACGTAAATAATTCACAGAATCAGGCGCTGACAAGCCGCTGGCTCACGCTCTCGGTCAGCTCTGATAAGGAGAAGGGCTTTTGCATAAAACCGGCATCGTTGGTATCGGGTTTGCCGTCTTCAAAGGCATCTTCGGCATAGCCAGACATGAAAATAACCTTGGTTTCGGGGTGTTGTTTTAGGGCTTCCCGCACCCAGGTCGGGCCGTCTTTTCCGGGCATAATGATATCTGAAATATAAAGGTCATACTGCGCGCCGTTCAGCGCCACCATCTCCAGCGCCTTTTCCGCGCTTTCGGCTTCATCCACCTTATATCCACGCATGCGCAACGCCCGCGCCGCAAAAGACCGCACGGGGTCTTCGTCCTCAACCAGCAAAATCCGGCCTGTTTTCGGCTCATTCAACGGCGCCGCCGGCTTGGCTACAATTTCATCTGGAACACGCGCTTCATTGCCAGCATAACACGGCAAATATATAATAAATTCAGTTCCTTGGCCGGGTATAGAATCCACAAAAACAAAGCCGCCTGTTTGCTTGATAATACCATAAACAGTGGACAAACCAAGGCCCGTGCCCTCCCCAACCCGTTTTGTGGTATAAAAAGGTTCAAAGATTTTCGCTACGTTATCTGGCGAGATTCCCGTGCCGGTATCTTTTACATTTATACATACATAACTTCCTGCTGGCACCGTTGCGCGGTCCCGCTCAAGTGGTTTTATAAGCTCGGCATTGCTGGCTGAAATCAATACCTCTCCCCCATCAAGCATGGCGTCGCGGGCGTTTACCACAAGGTTCATAATCACCTGTTCCAGCTGGCGCTCGTCAACCCGCACGAGGTTGAGATCCTCGGCAATTTCAATTTTGAGATTCACCTTTTCACCCAACAAGCGATTAAGAAGTTGCGAAAGCTGGGCCAAGGTGCTTGCGAGCTTCAAAACCTTGGGGCGAAGGGTTTGCTTGCGGGAAAACGCGAGCAGTTGGCGCACCAAAGCCGCTGCACGGTTGGAATTTTGCCGAATTTGAATCAGGTCGCCATAATCCTCGTCACCGGATTCGTGGCGCAGCAGAAGCAGATCACAATGACCATTAATGGCCGTCAGCAAATTGTTAAAATCATGGGCAACACCGCCCGCAAGCTGGCCTACGGCTTGCATTTTCTGGCTTTGTACAAACTGCGCTTCAAGTATTTTAAGCTCGGTTTTATCGCTAAGCACAACCACGAGGCAGTCCCGATTGGCAAATTTCATCGCCATCAGCGAAACCTGTAAAAAGACCTCTTTGCCGTTGCGCAGAAACCGGCCCATTTCTGTGGTCCGGATACCGCTGCCTTTTAGCGCCTCCTCCACGCGAACCCGCATAGAGCGGCCAAGCCCTTCAACCTCTTCACCGAAGTTTTTTCCCACAAGGTTCGAGCGCCCAAGCAGCGCCCTTGCCGCGCCATTAACCCCCACAATCGTGCCGTCAGTCGAGAGGCGAATGAGCGCAACGGGAAGGTCGTCCAAAATAAGCTGAAGGGACTCGGAATCATCTGGATCGTTTTTTGGGCTACAGTCATCTGCACCGATTCGGTTGCCAAAAGGCGCTTGCAGGTGTCGGTAAACGGCAACCCCAATCAGCAATATGGCACAAGCAGCAGCAACGGCTTTAAAGCCAAGCGCAAAGGCCAGGCCCAAGCCTGCAAGGGTGCAGGAGTAGAGGAGCAGCCAAATTATAGACAAAATTTGGGTTCGGTGGTTGGGGTTGAAAAACATACTTTGAATTATTACCACAAATAGCTTGAAGCGCGTGTTTTCACTTCACAACCAATACGTTAAAAATGTATGAAAAAATTACAACAAATATTTACGAAGCCACGCGCTGGAGCACCGAAATAAAGAAGCCATCACCACCGGTTAGCGGGCTAAGGCTTTGTTGGTGCACAGTTTTCCAGCCCTTGTTTTGGCTTAAAAACCACGCGGCTTGGTCTGCGTTTTCGAGTGCAAAAAGAGAGCAGGTTGCGTAGGCCAAGCTGCCATTTGCGCCAACTCTGGCTTGCGCTTTTTGCAAAATCTCGCGTTGCAGCGCGACCAGCTCTTCCAGCCGCCGCTCGGTCAGCCGCCATTTGCTATCGGGGTTGCGCCGCCATGCGCCACTGCCAGAGCAGGGGGCATCCACCAGTACCAGATCACATTTTGGTGAGTTTTCAATATGGTCAGGGGGAATCACCTGTATGTCGGCCCCTGCCCGCCGTGCGCGCTCTGGCAGGTCTTTCATGCGTAACGGGTTGGCATCATGGGCAAAAAGCTGTCCTTTTCCCTGCATTTCAGCGGCCAAAGCAAGGGTTTTTCCGCCACCACCGGCGCAATAATCAAGCACTTTCATGCCCGATTTAGCCCCTGCCAACTTGCTGACAAGCTGGCTTGATACGTCCTGCAACTCGACAAACCCATAGCGATAAGCCAGCGATCCGTTGAGCTTGCGCGGGTTTTCGGTAATGCGCAGCGCGCCTTCGATACCGGCAACTACCTCGGTAAATATCAGATCACGCGCGAGATAATTTTGCGCCTCTTCTACCGTGGTTTTTAGCGTGTTAACCCGCAGATCAACCGGCGCGCGGGATTGCATGGCCGCCATTACTTCCGGCAGATCATCCCCAAGAGAGCGCTTTAACTCCGCATCGATAAAATCGGGATAATCCAGCCGCACCGGATCGGGAGCCGCGCCCGGCGCGGCAAGCCTGGCCTTTTCAGCCTCTGTCAGCGCCTCGGGGGCAAAGCGGAAATCGCCGAAAAGCTCGTCAAGGGCGGCGCCACTGCTGAATTGCTGGGCCATAACAAGGCCACGCCCTGTCATGGTGCCGGCCAAATGTGCCAAAGACCGCTTGCGGCGCAGGACGTCAAATACAATGTCACGCACGGCGGCGCGGTCTTTCGAGCCGGCAAAGCGAGAGGCCCGCGCCCAGCGGGTGAGCGCGCGCTCGGCGGGGTCTCCGGTGAGGATCTGGTCAAGCAGCGCAATGGCGGCGGAAAGGCGAGCGGTGGGTGTCATGCGCAGGATTTGCCCGTGTTTAGGTTTGAACGCAAGCCAAAAGAAAGAAAACCAGCGCCGCCAAGGCCTGCTAAAGAATACACTATGCAGCCGATCCGCAAAAAAATACGGCAAACAATCTGGCTGACACCGCAGTTTCTATCAGGCCTGTTTCAAGTGGAAAATCTATCTACCCGCCCCTGTAATTCGGGCTTTCACGGGTGATCTGCACATCATGCACATGGCTTTCACTCAGCCCCGCCGAGGTGATTTTTACGAATTTGCAGCCGTGGTTCATGGCCTCGATGGTGGCGTTTCCGGTATAGCCCATGGCGGCGCGCAAGCCCCCCACCAGCTGGTGTAGCACCGACCCCGCCGCGCCCTTATAGGCCACCTGCCCTTCAATACCCTCGGGCACCAGTTTTTCGGTCGAAACTTCCTTCTGGAAATAGCGGTCTGCCGAGCCACGGGCCATGGCCCCCACGCTGCCCATGCCGCGATAGGCTTTATAAGACCGCCCTTGATAGAGAAACATTTCGCCCGGGGCTTCATCTGTGCCCGCCAGCATAGAGCCGATCATGGCGCAGCTTGCGCCTGCGGCAATGGCCTTGGCAAAATCACCCGAGAATTTTATGCCACCATCGGCGATCACCATATGGCCGGTTTTGGCGGCTTCCTTGGCGCAATCGCTGACAGCCGTAAGCTGGGGCACGCCCACGCCTGCCACGATGCGGGTGGTGCAAATGGAACCGGGACCAATGCCAACCTTTACCGCATCCGCACCCGCATCAAGCAGGCTACGGGTGGCGGCCGCGGTGGCGACATTGCCGGCAATGATCTGCACGTCAGGCGCAGCGGCGCGCAGCTGGCGCACCGAGTCCGCCACAGCGCTGGAATGGCCGTGGGCGGTGTCGATCACGATCACATCCACCCCCGCTTCAGCCAGCGCCATGGAGCGCGCAAAGCCCGACTCACCAACCGTAGAGGCGGCGGCCACGCGCAACCGGCCCATGTCGTCTTTGCAGGCTTGCGGATTCAGCACGGCTTGCTCGATATCCTTGATCGTCAGCAGGCCCGTCAGCTCGTTATTGCCATTCACGATCAGCAGTTTTTCAATGCGCCGCGCTTCCATAATGCTTTTGGCCTGCGCCAGATCGGCAGGCTCGGGCAGCAGCGCAAGGTTGTCACTTGTCATCATGGTGGAAATCGGGGTGTTATCATCGCTGGCAAAGCGCATGTCGCGGTTGGTGACAATGCCCAGCACCCGCCCCTGATCATCCACCACCGGAAAGCCGGACACCTTATAGCGCTCTTGCAGGGCCTTGGCATCGGCCAGGGTTTGATCGGCTTTCAGGGTGATCGGGTTTTCCACCACGCCGCTTTCAAAGCGCTTTACCGCCCGCACCTGCCGCGCCTGCTCGTCTATATCAAGATTGCGGTGCAGCACGCCAATGCCACCCGCCTGCGCCATGGCAATCGCCATTTTGCTTTCGGTCACGGTGTCCATCGCCGAGCTGAGCAGCGGGA
>Ga0256839_1005025_pt1 | contig 12492 bp, 1 predicted proteins | sample 354166metaG_FD_185968 | JGI IMG/M metagenome (GOLD analysis project Ga0256839, IMG submission 185968) | Hydrothermal vent microbial communities from Mid Atlantic Ridge, Atlantic Ocean - 354-166 | ecosystem: Environmental > Aquatic > Marine > Hydrothermal vents | place: Atlantic Ocean: Mid...
CGCGGTGGCGGCAACGTGGTCGTTTCCTACCCGTTCCTCCTCGCGCCGGGCTGAGGGGGCCCGTGCACGGCAGCCTCGGTCCTGCCGGGCAGGGGCGTGTGGCTGCGCCCATCGGCGTGGGATCCATGGTTCCACGCAGCCCTCGGGCAGAGGGGCCCCGGTCGGGGCGTCGTTGGGTCGGCCGTTGCGCCTCGGGCGCACGGGCACCGGGACCCTGGAACCGGTCCGACCCGCGGGCCGGTTGTCACCAGAATCGGCGATCGGTATCATCGGACCGCCGAACCCGCCCGATCCACTGCGAAACTCCGCGCCAAAGGACCCTCCCATGCGTCGCTCCCTCGCCTTCGCCCTCGCCGTAACGTTCTCGGTCTCGCCCTTCGGCTGCAAACTGCAAAGCCGTAGTCGCGTCCAGTCAATCAGCCGGATGAACGAGGGCATCGAGTTCTTCGAGAAGAAGAACATGTCGGCGGCGGAGAAGGCGCTCAAGGAGGCCATCGAGATCGATCCGACCCACGCGCAGGCGCATTTCGTGCTGGGTCAGATCTTCCGCAAACAGGGCAAGTTGGTGGACGCTCAAAAAGAGTTCGAGGCGGCCATCGCGAACATGGGGGAGGCGCCGAAGGCGGACTACGCCTATCAGCTTGGATCGGTGTTGCTCGAACAGGCGCAAAAGGCCACGACGCAGGCCGAGCGCGAGGCCAAGTACCAGGAAGCCCTCAAGGCGTTCCAGAAGACCCTCGAGGTCAACCCGAAGCACTACCGCGCCCTCTACAAGATCGGGTTCATTCACGAGAAACTCGACCAGCCACGCAAGGCGGACGAAGCCTACCGAAAGGTCATCGAATTGCGGCCGGATTTCAGCCCCGCGTTCGTGGACCTTGGAAACATGTATATCGACTACGGTTTCGCCAACGTCGCGATGGCCGTGCTGGACGCCGGCGCCAAGGTCAACCCCAAGGATGCGCGTATGTGGAACGGCCTGGGCCGGGCCTACCTGTCGCTCAACAAGCCCAAGGAGGCCGTGGATGCCTTCGAGAAGGCCAAGACCATCGATCCGGACATGGTGGACGTCCTGTTCGGCCTGGGCATGGCCTACGCCCAGCTTCGAAAGCGCACCGAGGCGATCGAGGCGTTTCAAGCCTTCTTGCAAAAGGCGGGTGCCGACGTGCCCGAAGACAAAAAGAAGGCGGCATCGGACACCATGGCGCGCATGCAAGACGTCATCTAGGAACCTGCGAATCGAGCCCTCTGTCGAGAAGACGAGGGTCCATCCAGGTCCGCTGTATCTGTCGGCCTCGGATTCCCGCCCGGGTGCCCACGGCAAGTCACGTCGCGGACGTCGCCCCTGAACGTCCGGGCGCGGTCCGAGCTCGACGCACGAGCTCTGACCGCCTGCCCCCCGCCGCCATCGATCGGAGGCCGTCCGTCGTGTGGATCGGCCGGCAAAGGGCCCCATCGCCGCGAAGGCGATTGTTGCGTCTTTTGGACGGAGCCGCAGAAGCACCGTAGCGCCTGCGGGCGCTGCGCCGAGGCGCCGGGGCGAGGCCAGCCCCACGGCACTCGGGAGATTGTCCAAAACGCGGCCCGGCGGGCGGGCCGACCGTGTCCGTCGGGTCCTGCGCTCTGGCTGGGCCGGGGCGGGACGGGGTTGCCATGCGTCGTCCGCGTTGAAGCCAACGGGGGGGACGTGTACATTCGGACCGGCCGCAAAACGACCGAAATTCCGGGCAAACAACCTAGGAACGGGCCCCGATGGAACTGATCCAGAGCATCAAAGAACGTCTCCGCGCCGCCGACGACTGGGGACGCGTCCTCGACGAAGCGCAAGCCGAAGCCGAAAACATCGCCGACGCCTCGGCACAATCCCGCGCGTTCTTCGACCTCGCGGTTGTAAGCGATGACCTGTACCTCGACCGCGCGCGCGCGATGACGTTCTATCAGCGTGCCTTCAAGCTCGACCAGGGAAATCTCCTCGCCCTCGGGCGCGCCAGGAGAATCTTCTGGGAGATGGGCCAACTCGAGATGGTCGGCAAGCTTACGGCCCTCGAGATCAAGATGAACCAGGATGCCGAGCGAGCGGCCGACCTGAACTACGAGTACGGCCGCGCCATGTTGAACCTGGGGCAGTTCGACACGGCCAAGCAGTTTCTCGAAGCGGCGGCGGCGGCGGCGCCCGAGAACGAGGACTACCAACAACGATTCCAGGAGGTCCTCTACGATCGTAATAACTGGCAGTTTGCGCTCGAGACGGTCTACGACCAACTCAAGGCTCTGACTGGGGAGGAGGACCCCCTTGGAGCGCAGGTGGCGGGTCGTGGTCGGGTGTTGGCCGGGCCGTACATGAAGGCTGCCCGGATCTTGCAGCAGGAGGCCCCGGACGATCCGCGCCTGCTGCCGCTGTTGTTCAAGGCGCTCGACGCGTACCCCCTCGAAGAAGAGGCCGGGTTCCTGGCGGAGACTCTGCTGGCCCAGGCCGGCCACTTGCAACACGTCCAGAAACTTCAAGACCGACGCGCTTCCCTCATCGAGGACGCCGCGGATCGCGTGGAGATGTTGCGGTCGTTTGCGGCCATGTGGAGCGTTCGCATGTCGAACGCGGAGATGGCCGCCTATTTCTTGCGTCAGGCCCTGGAGACCGCCTATGGGAGCGCGGTTGGGCTCGGCGAGGACCAGATCGGTTGGCACATCGGTGCCTACCGCTTGTTGAAGGAGCAAGCGTCGGCTGGGGGGCAGGCCGACGGTCTCATCCCGTTGGCCGAGCGCGGCCTTTCCGCCATCGCGGACCCTGTGGACGCCACCTTGCTGGCGCTGCTTGCCGGAGAACTTGCTTGGCGGCAGTTCCAGGATCCCGCCACGGCGCAGGTCTTCTTCGCGCGCGCGGTCCAACACGCCGGTTCGCATCCCGTGCTCCAGGCGTTCGTCGCGGAGCATGGCCCGCTGACGGTCGCGACACCCGAGGCCGAAACGCCGGCCCAGGCGGAAGAGGAGGGCGCGTCCGAGGGGGGCGGGGCCGAGGCGCAGGCACCCGACACGGAGGCGGTCGAGGCGGCGCCAGCCCAGCCGGAGGCGGAGGCGGCCCAGCCGGAGGCGGAGGCGGCCCAGCCGGAGGCGGAGGTGGCCCAGCCGGAGGCGGAGGCGGCCCAGCCCGAGGCCGAGGCGTCGCCGACCGAGGCCGAGGCGTCGCCGTCCGAACCGACGGGCCCCGCAGTGGAACTGGGAGACGAATCGTTTTCGGCCGACGAGATGGCGCTCATCGAAAAGGCCCGGGCCGCCGAAGCCAAGGGCGGCAAGCGGGCAATCGACGCCTGGCGCGAGGCCGTGCACGCGATGCCCACGAAGCACTACCCGCGCGCCAAGCTGCGGGCATTGTACGAGCAAGCCGGGAAGTGGACGAACGTGGCCGAGCTCATCAAGGACGAGCTCAAGCACGTCCCAGACGACGATGTTGCCCGAAAAACCGAGCTGTACTGGGAGCTCGTGCATCTGTACCGGGAACAACTCAAGCAGCCGGGCCTCGTCGTCACGACCCTGTCCTCCTTCGAAAAGTTCGCCGAGGAGAAGGCCGACCTCGAGACCCTGTTGCGGGTCGTCGAGGCGCAGCAGCAGCAGTACGAGAAGATGAAGCGGTGGCCCGACCTGGTTGGTCGCATGCGCCGCCGTGCCGAGCTGGTCGAAGATCCCGAGGAGAAAGTGAAACTCCTCCTCGACGCGGGCCGAATCTTCGTCGAGAAGTTCAACAACCAGATGGAAGCGGTCAAGAGCTTCGAGGCCGTGCTCGACGTGGATCCCACGAACGCGGAGGCCCTCGAACGACTGCAAGCCCTGTACGCACGGCGGCGCGACTGGGAACGCTTGGTGGACGTGCAGCAGCGCGCCATCGCACTGGTGGAGGATCCCGAACAGCGCCGCGAACGTGTGCTGGAACTTGCCCGCAGTGTCGGGGCGAAGATCAAGAAGCCCGCCATCGCCATCCGCATCTGGACGCAGGTGCTCGAGGTCGATCCGGGCAACAGGGAGGCACTCGAACACCTCGAATCGATGCAAGAGCGTGCCAAGGACTGGCCGGCGCTCGCACAGACCCTCGAACAACTCATCGAGGTCACGGAGGACGAGGCCAAGAGGCAGCAGTATCTCGTGAAACTCGGCCTGCTCTACGCCGACAAGATCTCTGATCCCGAAGCCGCGATCCGAACCTGGGAGACGTTGCACGACATCGCCCCCGACAACCGGCGCGCGCAGGACGCCCTCAAAAAGCTGTACCTCCAGCAAGGGGACATCGATCGACTCGAAGCCTTCTACGGCAAACAGGAGAAGTGGGGAGAACTGGTCCGCGTGCTGGAGCGGGAGGTGGACAAGGCGGCGCCCGAACAAAAGCGGGCCTTGTTGTTGAAGGTGGCGGAACTCTATCGCGAGAAGCTGGGCAAGCAGGACCGCGCAATCCGGGCGCTCGAAAAGGCGCGGGAGATCCTCCCCGACGACCTCGAGATCGCCGAACGCCTCATCGAACAGTACGAAGAAGCTGGTGACGAAAGACACATCGCGGGACCGCTCGCAACGAAGCTCGCGCACACGGATGATCCCGTGGAGCGTCGTGAACTGCTCGGTCGGCTCGCGGACCTGTCCGAGCGCGTCGCCCAGGACCCAGGCGCGGCGTTCGGTCACTACCTCCAAATCCTTTCCGAGCAGCCCGATGATACGGTGGCCTTTGAAAACCTCGTACGGCTCAACGAGGCTGTAGGCCGCAGCCAGGATCTGGTCGCTGCCCTCGAAAAGGCCGTGGAGGCGCTGGGCGCCACGACCGAAAGTCTCCCGATGCGCCACGAACTGGCGCGGCTGTACGAACGAGATCTGCAAGACCTCGAACGGGTGCTGGCGGTCGATCAGGGGATCCTGGAGATCGATCCGGAGGATTCGGAGGCGCTGGCATCGCTCGAACGGGCTTACATCGCGCTCGGTCGGGAAACGGACCTGCTGGAAGTCCTTGGGACGAAGCTCACCCTCGCGCAGACCGACGACGATCGCCGCGCCATTCAGACCCGGATCGGCTCGATCCACGAACAACTCGGCAACCACGACGAAGCCATCGCTGCGTATCAGGCGGTGCTCGACACGGGCGTGGAGGATCCGGCCGTGCTCGCAGCGCTCGATCGCATCTTCGAGGGCCTCGAGCGCTGGGAGGACCTCGCCGGGATCCTTGAGCGTGAGTTGGCCGTCACCGATGATGAGGACGGGGCGCGCCGCGCGGAACTGATGTTGCGCCTTGCGGTCGTCGTGCAAGACCGGCTCGATGACCCAGCACGTGCCCTCGCGCTGCTGCGGGATGTCCTTGCCCTGCAGCCAGCGGATGACACGGCCCGCACGAGGCTCGAACGCTTGCTCGCACAACCCGAGCACGAGGCAGAGGCGGCGCGTACGTTGCTGCCCATCTACGAGCAGACCGAGGACTGGGGCAAGCTGGTTCAGTGCCTCGAAATCATGGCCAAGGTGGCCGACACGCCGCAGGAGCGCAACGGGATGTTGCGGCGCGCCGGTGGAATCCTGGCGCAGGCGATCGGGGATCTGCCGCGAGCGTTCGATGCCTACGCCGCCGCGCTGGAGACCGATCCCACCGACGCCGACGCTCGTGCCGCGTTGGAAGAAATCGCCGAGTTGGAGCAGCGGTGGCCCGATGTGGCCGGGCTCTACGAGAAGATCGCGGCCGGGGACCTGCCGGCGGACGTATCATCCGACATCCTGGCGCGCCTGGCAGCGATCTTCGAGACACGCCTCGGGGATGTGGACAAGGCCATTGCGAACTATGAGCGCGCCGTGGAGGTGGACGCGACGCGACGAGATTTGCTCGACGCCCTCGAACGTCTCTACCAGCAGGAACAGCGCTGGAAGGAACTCCTCGAAGTCTACCGGCGCCAGGTGGATCTCGAAGAGGATCCGGCCCTGCGCCTCGCGCTGCGCTCGAAGGTCGCATACCTCCAAGAAGAGATGTTGCAGGACATCGACGGTGCGATCGAAACCTATGGAGAAATTCTGGCCGACGACGCGCAGAACCGGGACGCAATGACCGCTCTCGAGCGTCTCTACGCAGCCACGGAGCGCTGGTCGGACCTCGCCGAGAACCTCGCCCGACAAGTCGCGCTCCAAAACGATCCGGACGCCGTCTTGAACCTGTCGTTGCGATTGGGCGAGATCCAGATGCGCAAGCTGGACCAGGCGGGCCTCGCGGTCGAGACGTATCGTCGCATCCTCGAAATCTCGCCGCAGCAGCCGACGGCCATGGAAGCGCTCGAAGAGCTACTGGCAAACCCCGATTATCAGCTCGAGGTTGCCAAGATCCTGGAGCCAATCTACCGCTCCGCGAGTGATTGGGCCAAGTTGATCGGCGTCTATGAGATCATGGCCGAGCACGCACTCGAGCCAGGCGAAAAGATCCGCCTCCTCCACCAGATCGGAGAGTTGCACGAGATCCTCGGCGAACAGCCGGAGAGGGCATTCGATGCCTATGCGCGCGCGTTGCGAGAGGAGCCGGCCAACGAGGAGACCCAACAACGCCTCGAGAATCTGACGCAGCAGTCGGGGGCATTCGAGCGGCTGGTGGAACTGTACGAGGCCGTGGCAGACGATGCCGTGGATGACGGGTTGAAGATCCGGTTGTTGTTCAAGGTTGCACAACTTGCCGAGACGGCCCTGGCCGATCCGGCAAAGGCCGCCGCCACCTACGAAAAGGTGCTGGCAGTGGATCCGTCGAATTTCGAGGCCATCGACGCGCTCATCGAGGTTCACCGTCGCGCAAACCAATTCGACGAGCTGGTAGGGGCCGTCGTGCGGAAGGCCGAGATCATGGAAGATCCGGAGGCCCGCAAGCAGTTGCTGGCATATGCGGCCAACATCCGAGATGAGATCCAGCAGAACCCCGAAGGGGCAGTCGATCTCTACCGGCAGGTGTTGGCCGTGGATGACTCCGACGGGACGGCGCTCGATGCGCTCGAACGGATCTTCATCCAGCTCGAGCGCTGGGAGGAACTCAAGGACATCTATCAGCGAAAAACGGAGCTGACGGACGATCCGAACGAACGAAAGCGCCTTTTGTACGTGCTGGGGCAGGTGTACGAAAGGGAACTCGACGACGTGGAGCGGGCCATCGACACCTACCAGTCGATCCTGGACCTGGACCCGACGGATCTCGAAGCCATCACCGCCCTGGACCGCTTGTACGGAAAGGCCGAGCGCTGGCTCGACCAAATGCAAATCCTGGAGCGTGCTGCCGAGTTGGTCGATGACCCAACGGAGCAGGTCGCCTTGCGGTACCGCATCGGCCGCCTGTGGGAGATGGAACTTGGTGACGTGCTCCGGGCGATCGAATCGTACCGCGACGTTCTTTCGCAGGATTTCCAGCATGCAGAGACCATCGCAGCGCTCGACCGCATCGCTCACGGAGATACCGAGCCGATGGCGGCGGCCGAGGTTCTGGCGCCCTTGTACGAGCAACTGGCGGAGTGGACGCGCCTGGTGGACCTGTACGAGGTGATGGCGAAGAACCAGGAGGACCCCGAGCAGAAGATTGCTCGGTTGCACCAGATCGCGGAGATTTACGAGCGGCAGATGGGGGAGCACGACAAGGCGTTCGACGTCTACGCCCGCGCACTCGAGGTTGAGCCGGCGGACGAAACCACCCTCGAGAACCTCGAACGGCTGGCCGAAGTCACGGGCGAGTGGCAGAAACTCGCCGACCTGTTTGCCGCCCAGGTGGACCGGCTGCTCGATCCGGCGCAGAAGATTGGGATGTTGCTCCGGGTCGCGCGAATGCTGGAAACCCGTCTCGGGGACGTGGAGGGCGCAATCGCTCGGTACCGCGAGGTGTTGAGCGAAGACGTGGAATGCGTGGAGGCCCTCGATGCGCTCGATCGCATCTACGAGGCGACGGAACGTTGGGAAGACCTCGTAGAAAACCTCCGGCGGCGCGTGGAGATCACCGCCGACGAATCGCGGGTGATCGACCTGTATTTTCGAATCGGTCAGACGACCCAGCAGCGGCTTCAGGATACGGGGCGGGCGATTGCGGCGTACCGCGAGATCTTGAACCTCGATCCCAACCACGGCCCGACGCTCCAGGCCCTCGATCTATTGTTCGCGGAAGGGGAACACCAAACGGAGATCGCCGAGATCCTGGAGCCAATCTATCACCAGCAGGAGCGTTGGGACGCGCTCGTCAAGCTTGGGGAGGCCAAGCTGGCAACGATCGACGATCCCGTCGATCGCCTTGCGGTGGTGCGAAACGTGGCGGAGATCTGCGAACACAAACTCGGAGACGTCCAGGAAGCCTATATCTGGTGGCTCCGCGCCTACATGGACGATCCGCTCAACGAGGACGCAACGGAGGAGTTGACCCGTCTGGCGGAGGTCACGCAGGAGTGGGGCCATATCGTCGCGGTGGGAGAACAGATCCTCGAAGACGATCCATCTCCCGAGATCAAGCGGGCGGTGCTCATGCGGTCGGCCCAGGTCCTCGACGAACGCCTGCATGACTATGACGCCGCAATCGAGGCGTACCGCGAGGTCCTTGAGCTGGCCCCAGACAGCGTCGAAGCCCTTTCGGCCCTCGACCGTATCTACGCAGCCACGGGGCAGATGGCGGAGCTTGCCGAGGTGCTCGGCCGTCGGATTCAGGTGACTTTGGATCCGGACGAACTCGTGGACCTGTACATGCGATTGGGGGAGACGTACGAGCGCCACCTCCGATCACCCGAGCAGGCAATCTCTGCCTATCGGAACGTCCTCGATCAAGATCCCGGCCACCAGGGGGCTCTCGAACGACTCGAAGAGTTGTTCCTGACGGAACAGCGCTGGGAGGATCTCTATGAGATCTACCAGAAGATGGCGGATGGGGCGCACACCGACGAGGCCATGGCCGACTGCTACCAGCGGATGGCGAAGATCGCGGCCGAGGCCCTCGATCGCTCAGGCGACGCCATCGATCTCTGGAAGCGAGTGCTGGAGCTTCGCGGCGAGGACCCCCTGGCGTTGCAGGAGCTTGCCGCGCTCTACGAACAGGCCGGGCAGTGGGACGACCTCGTGGAAATTCTCGAACGGCAGGTGTACGTGCTCGAGGACGACGCCGGAAAAGTGGTGGCGTACCAGACGATGGGGCGTGTCTACGCGAGCCGACTGGAACGAGAACGCGCAGCCCTCGATGCCTGGCTCAATGCGCTCGAACTCGACCCGACGAACACCGAGACCCTTGCGGCCCTCGAAGAGATCTACGAGACGAACCAGGCATGGGTCGAACTCGTGGAGGTCCTCGAAACCACACGCGGTCTGGGTTTGGAGGCCATCGGCGCGGACCGCATGTTGGAGGTCGCGGCGAAGATCGGGCGCGTACAGGGTGAGTACCTGATGCAAACCGAAGCCGCCATCGAAGCGTGGCAGCAGGTGCTCGAGTTCGATCCTGGGAACATGGAGGCCCTTGCGGCCCTCGAAGAGCTCTACACACAGGAGGCGCGCTGGCAGGAGGCCGTCGCGGTCTTGGAAAAGAAGGTTCGGGCCCTGGAGGACGCAGAGGCGAAGATCGAGGTACTCCTCCAGATCGCCACCCTCTGGGAAGACCAGATTGGTGACAAGATGCAAGCCGCCGGGGCGTATCTGGAGATTCTCGAGCTCGACCCGACGAATATGCGGGCGAGCGAGGCGCTCGAGGCGATCTACCGCGAGACCGAGGATTGGGCTGCTCTCGCCGAGCTTCTCATCACGCGGGCGGAGGTCCTCGAAGACCGCGAGCTGAAGGTGGCGTGCCTGCAGTCCGCAGCGGAGGTGTTCGAAAAGCACCTCGAAGACCCAGACACGGCCTTTCAACTCCTTCAACTCGCGTTCAACGAGGATTACACGAACGAGACGACGGCCCGCGAACTAGAGCGTATCGCGACGGAGACCGGGAAATGGAGCGAACTCCTCAACGAATACAACGGCCTGGTAGAGCAGATCGAAGACCAGAATGAGCGCTGTGAGCTCTGGGTCAAGATTGGTCGCTGGTACGCGGAGCACCTGCAGCGGCCCGATTACGGGATCCAGGCCCTGGAGAAGGCGCTCGAGATCAATCCGGAGAGCGCCTCGGCGCTGCGGGAGTTGGCCAACTTCTACCGCCGCGGTGGCGACGTGATGAAGCTTGCGGAAACGCTCGGCCGCATCGTGCCTCTCGAACAGGACCCGGCCGAGCAGGCGACGGTCCTGTTGGAGCTGGCCGAGGTCCAGGAAAGCGGACTGCAAGACCTGCAGGCGGCCATCGAATCCTACCGGCGGGTGCTCGAGGTCGATCCGGAGAACGCCCGGGCGCTCGAAGCGCTGTCGCGATTGCATGAGACCCTCGGGGCGTGGGACGACCTCGTTTCCGTCCTTCGTCGCAGGACGGAGTTGTGCGACGACCCCGACGCGGCTCTGGCACTGCGCAAGCGTATCGGAGAGATTCAAGAGACGAGCCTTGCCGATGCGGACGCTGCCATCGAGACCTATCGAGAGATACTCGCGTCGGAGCCGACCGATCGCGAGGCATTGGGCGCGCTCGAACGGCTGTACCTGGCGCGCGGGGACGTGGACGCCTACCTGGATATCCTGGAAGCGGAGCTCGATGCGGCCGTCGATCCGGCCGAGCAGATTGCAATTTACGAGAAGATGGCGGACGTCCTGGTCGAGCGCGCAGAGGACCTCGATCGAGCCGCCGATGCCCTCGAAAAGATTGTGATGCTCGATCCTGAGCGGTTCGACGTCTATGAGCGGCTCGAACACCTCTACGATCAGCAGGAGCGTTGGTCCGAATTGGTCGATACCTATCGGCGCCACGCGGACGCGACGGAGGACCCCGCGGTGAAGGTCGAGCCCCTTCGGAAGGCCGCGGAGGTTTACCGAGATCGAATCGAGGACGTCGATCGCGCCATCGAGACCTACCGCGAAATCCTCGGGCTCGCACCGGATGATTTCGATGCGGCGAACACGCTGTCGCAGCTCCAAGAACGCATCGAAGAATGGGGCGGGGCCATCGAGACGATGGGGCAGCTGGTGGAGCTCACGGCCGATCCCCAGGCTCGGGTGGAGTTGCTCACGCGGATGGGCAACGTGCTGCACTTCAAGCTGGGGGACACGGACTCCGCAGAGATGCGGCTGAACCAGGCCCTGGAGCTGGATCCGACCCACGTTCCGGCCTACAAGCTATTGGCTGAGATTTATCGGGGGCGGGCGGATTGGCTCAAGGCGGCACGGACGCTGGAAAAAGGCGCCGAATGCTCGAACAACCTGCTGGAAAAGACGACGTTCCTTGCAGAGGCGGGTTTCATCTATCTCGAAGAACTGGAGGAGCCAGAAAAGGCGCGGGGAATCTTCGATCAGGTGATGGAACTCGACCCGGAGCACGTTCGAGTCGGTCAGGTACTGGGCCAGATGTACTTCGATGAGGGGAATTACGAAAAGGCCGCTCCGATCCTGGAGATGTTGACGCGAAAGGCCGACACACTCGAACTCGAATCGGATGAACGCAAGCGCCTCTACCTGTCGGCTGCACGTGCGGAACGCGATCTCGGGCGGACCGAAAAGGCGCTCAAGCAATATCAGCGCGCGTACGACGTCGATGCTACCGACTACGACGTACTTTCGGGGATGGCGGACCTTCTGTTCGACGGGCAGGAATGGGACAAAGCCTTCCGGCTGTATCAGACAATCTTGGTGCAGCACCGCGACGTGCTGTCAGACGATGAAACGGTCCGCGTGTACCACCGCCTGGGAGCAATCAAGGGGCAGCAGGGCGAGAAGCGAAAGGCCCTCAACTACTTTGAAAAGGCCCTTGAACTCGATCCGCACCACGTCCCGACCCTCGAGGCGATGGTGGCCATGCAGACGGAAGCAGGCGATTGGGAGGGAGTGATCGCAGCGAAGCGGGCGCTCGCCGATGTGGCGGAGGACGGAGACCGACAATTCGATCTGTACCGGGACATCGCGAAGATCTATCTGGAGAAGGTCGGCAACAAGGACAAGGCGGCCGAAGCGCTCGAACGGGCGCTCGAGATCAAGCCGGTGGATTATCCCGCGTTGCACGAGTTGCTCGACCTCTATACGAACGCGAAGCGGTGGGAGGACGCCGTCCGGATTCTCGAACGCATCGTGGAGATCGAGCAGGATCCCATTCGCCGGAGCCGATACAACTACACGATCGCCGTGCTTTTGCGGGACGAACTTGGCGCCCACGACGAGGCCATCGACAAGTTCAACCAGGTACTTGACGATGATCCGTCGATGCTCAAGGCCTTCCAGGCCATCGATTCCATGGTCACCAAGACCAAGGATTGGAAGACGTTGGAACGGTCCTACCGCAAGATGCTCAAACGGCTGCCGCAGGACGGGTTCGGCGAGCTCAAGATTACCTTGTGGCACAACCTCGGCGAGATCTACCGGTCACGGCTCAAGGACTTCAAGGCCGCCGCGGCCGCCTTCGACGTGGCGACGAAACTCGACCCCAAC
>Ga0256839_1005026_pt1 | contig 12491 bp, 11 predicted proteins | sample 354166metaG_FD_185968 | JGI IMG/M metagenome (GOLD analysis project Ga0256839, IMG submission 185968) | Hydrothermal vent microbial communities from Mid Atlantic Ridge, Atlantic Ocean - 354-166 | ecosystem: Environmental > Aquatic > Marine > Hydrothermal vents | place: Atlantic Ocean: Mid...
GGATGCATTGAGACAAGCGTATGAAGAAGCTAAAAAAATAGATTATAGCTCTGTTAAAGAGCTTGAAAGGAAGTATAGGCATGAGACGTTTGCACTGGTATATGCTATATATGAAAGGGTGGGTAGTGAGATAGGGAAGATGCTTCACGTAGGTATGACTTCCAACGATGTCCTAGATAATGTCTTAATGCTCCAGATTAGAGACGCTATTAAACTTATATTGACCCGATTGGATGGGGTCATAGATCTGCTTAGAGATTTTATCGATAAATACAGGAATCAGGTTGTAGTGGGAAGGACCCATGGTAGGAATGCTATACCTATAACATTGGGATTCAGATTTATGCTCTATCTAGATGAGTTAATAAGGTCTCGGAGAGAGATTGAAGATGCATTGAATAACTATGTAGTAGGCAAGTTAGGCGGTGCAGTAGGCTCACAAGTAGAGCTTTATCCCCATGGTGAGCTAGTTGAGGATCTAATGCTTCAAAAACTTGGGTTAAGGAAGGCTCGTGCTTATCTACAGATTCTACCAAGAGATCTCTTAGCCAATATAATCCTCAGGCTTGTTATACTGTCCTCTATTTTGGAGCATCTAGCAAATGAGATTAGGGTTTTGAGTAAAAGCGGCATAGAAGAGGTTTCTGAAGGGTTTGGGGAGTCTCAGGTGGGCTCTTCAGTTATGCCCCATAAGAGGAATCCCATCTTGAGTGAGAAAATATGTGGCTTAGCCAGATACCTCAGGGGGCTATCTCCATCTATCCTGGAAGATATAGTCTTTGAGGATGAGAGGGATTTGAGGAACAGTAGTTTAGAGAGGACCTTAGTACCAGAGGCATTCCTCCTTCTTGATGAGCAGCTTATTTCAATGAAGAAGATTTTAGAGGGTCTGGCTGTGGATGAGAAGAAATGTGTAGAAAATGTAAAGAGTGCTGGCTTTGAGATCTATAGTGCTGTATTACTCCATATAGGTGTTAAGAAAGGTGGGGATAGGCAGAAGCTCCATGAAAAACTTAGAAATCTATTCTCAAGGAGATATTCCTCATTGGAGGAGCTCTATGAAGCTGTTAAATCAGATGCTCTCCTATCAAGCTACTATAACTTTGATGATTTAAAGCGTGCTTCAGATATAAGTCTATATGTCTCGGCGTGTGAGGCTAAGGTCAAGAAGTTTATGGAGAGTCTAGAGTAGTTTTGACGCCTCCTCAATTATTTTCTTAGCTATTTTAGGCCCTATACCAGGTATGGACACTAGGTCATGTAGCTTTGCTTTTTTCAAGTCTAAAACCGTTCTATATCCGTGGTTATATAGAGTTCTAGCTCTCTTCCTCCCTACTTCAGGGATTAGTGTTAGGGGTACAAGCTCTTCTTTTACTCCGTATTTAAGTCTATATGCTAAGACTAGATATTCATTTGCAAGTTTTTTGTTCCTAGCTATCTTCGCGATCTCAGAGGCTGAGTAGGCAAGCCACTCTCCTGTCGTGTATATAGCATATAAGTCACCGGGCTCGACACCCCACTTCTCTCTAATGTGTTCCTCGGAACGTTCATTTATCCAGTCTTCCATAACGAATGTTGTCTTCATCACTGTCATCTCATCTTCATCGAATAATGCGTTTGAGAAGGGTGAGTAGACGATATCTAGGAATTTCCGTAGGTTCTCCTCCAGTTCAAGCAGCTCTATAATTCTAGAAACATCCTTCTTTCTTACACTCATCTTTATCATATCCTTTGTCTTTGTTATATGGTATAGAAGTTCAAACTCGGTAAGCTCATCTGCCGTCGATACTATTCTGTAGAGGTAGGCACCAGTACTTGGTAGGACATAGAGTTCAGATACCCTTTTTCCTAGGGGTGTTGGAGTATAGAAGTTGCGTCCTCTTGATTTAATTATATCTATCATGCCATATGACTTAAGCCTGTTTAGAACGAGTCTACAACGTCTCAATAACCTTTCTTCCGAGTACTGGATCTTGGCCAGTGATTTGGATAGGTAAAAATGGATTTTATCATCATCCACCCCGTTTGTTGAGGATATGAAAGATAGGAGAACAGTGTCTAGGTTTTCCCCCTCAAGTAACTTGCTTGTGATGGGTTCTATATCCCCAAGGATATAGTTGGATATCAGGTAGTCTATATTCCACTGATTTCGTGTATATAGGAGTGCCTCTCCAAATTCATCATACTTTGGTCTCCCAGCCCTACCAGCCATCTGTTTATAATCGAATACATTTATCATCTCCTCATATCCAGCGAATCTCCGAGAGGTATAGGTTATAATAACTATCCTGCTCGGTAGGTTTACTCCAGCCGCCAACGTCGGCGTTGCAGTTATGACCTTTAATATGCCTTCTCTGAAGAGTCTTTCTATAAGGCTTCTATGTTGTAGCCCAAGGCCGGCGTGATGGAAGGCAACCCCATATTTCACAACTTTCGAGAGTTCTTCGCTCAACTTAGTCTGTTCTCCGATGGTTAGGACTACCTGAGAATATTCATTCAACAATTTTTTCGCCTCTTCTGTGAAGAATCTATCCATATATTTTTTTAGTATATTAGCTATTCTCTTGGCCCTTCTCTTAGCCTCATTTCTAGACTGGGTAAATACTAGGACTTGACCCTCATCTTCTATGGTCTGAATTATCTTATCTATTATGGGGTCTCCTGTGACGTCATTTATCTTCTTGACATTTCCATCTGGGAAGTATTCTTCATGGTTGTAAAGGACGGCCTCCACGAGGGGGACTGGCCTCCAGTTTACCCTTACCTCCTCCCCGTCTATCCATCTGCTGAAATGGTCGATATTGGTGATCGTGGCGCTTAACATTAGAATCTGTATCGGCATTCCCTCTGACTTGTATCTCATAATTATATTCTCAATTACATAGCCTCTGTCGACGGACCCTATTAGATGTACTTCATCTACTACTAAGGTCCTTACACTCTTAATCCACGTTGGATTGTGTCTCATGAGTGAATCCATCTTTTCATAAGTAGCTATTATGATGTGTGCCTTCTTCAGCTCTTCACCTCTACTGTCATAATCCCCTGTTGATATCATTATGTTTACCTTTCCAATTGGTATCCTGCTGAAAATCTCCCTAAATTCTTGATATTTTTCATTTGCAAGGGCCTTTAGTGGGACTAGATAAACTATTTTTCCATTTTTATCCTGTAGGAGTTTCTGGATCATTAGAAGTATCGCTATGAATGTTTTTCCGCTTGCAGTTGGTGTTGCTACGATAAGATTTTTTCCTTCGAATAGCCCCTTTTTAATTGCTTCCTCTTGTGGTGGATAAAGTTCTTGATAACCTAGTTTCTTTAAAGACTCTATAACATTTCTTGGGAGAGGGACTTCATCAATATACATTTTACTTCTGCTCTGACCTCTTAACCAGCTTTATAGTATTTGGATGGGGTTTATATAGTACGCCCTCATCAGCTAAGCGATTGATTATGTTCTCTACCTCTACTGGATCCTTTATACGAGTCTTCTGAACCACTCTTTGTACTACTTCCTCGATGTATAATTGCTGACCTTCACTCTCCCTATCCATCTCTCTAATAATGCTTAGGATAGTTTCTGTTTTTGAGGCTCTCTTACCGGCTGTACCTGTTGTTAATAGAGTTACATCTATCTTTCCTGTCTCGACATCTGTGGCGACTTCTCTCAGTATCCTTGAGACTTGGTTAATCGCTATTTCAGCATCTTCCTCTGTGATTTCTTCTCTCAAGTGGGCTTTTGCGCTTGCTTCAGCTATCCTAAGTAATGCCTCGAATTGTCTGGGTGTTATCGGCATGGCCTCATATTCTTCATCATATTGTAGCCTCATCCTTCTATAGAATTCCATTAGCTTTCTTGATGCTTCTTCAGTCAACTTAGGCTTGATAGTCCTTGCATATAATATGTACTTTTTTAGGAATAGGGGGTCAAAGATGCCTTCATATGGTCTCTGACTGGTTCTAGCCTCAACCATATGCTCGATAAGTCTTCTATCCCTATCGGGATCAGGCTTATCTCTCATTAGGTGGATTATATCAAACCTAGATATCAATGTTGAAGGAAGATTGATATTCTCTATAAACGATATATTCGGATTATATCTACCATGTTTTGGGTTGGCCGCTGCTAGAATCGTTGTTCTAGCGTTTAAAGTGGCTATTATGCCTCCTTTGGATACGGATACAGTCATCTGCTCCATAGCCTCATGTATAGCTACACGGTCTTCAGGCCTCATTTTATCAATCTCATCTATTGCACATATACCCATATCAGCCAATACAACGGCTCCAGCCTCTAGACTCATACCTCCACCTTGATCCTTGATGACCGCAGCCGTCAATCCAGCGGCTGTAGAGCCTCTACCACTTGTATATATACCTTTAGGAGCTATGGAGGCAGCGTATTTCAGGAGCTGGCTCTTCGCCACTCCAGGGTCTCCAAGTAATAGAACGTGTATCTTCCCCCTAATCTTAGTTCCATCTGGAAGTTCTCTGCTTGAAGCTCCAATAATTGCTAGGAGCAAAGCCTCCTTAATATGTTTATAACCATATATACTTGGGCTGAAGCTGTCTAATATTCTATCGTAAAACCCCTCTTCCTTACTTAGCTCCTTTAACCTTTGAATGTCACTTTCGGTGAGCTCCACTTCAATTGCTTCTTTTCCTAGGCTCTCCATACTTAGAGCTACGATTTTGAATTGGTATCTCCCATCCCCAGCCTTAGAAGGCTCTAAATCAAGTATCCCAACTATTCTTACATAGTCGCCGGGAAAAGCCACATCTATAAGTGGTTCTTCAAGGATTATATCTATGAATCTAGGTATCTGGCCTGGTGGGAGTTCCTCCGGTCTTTCTTGGATCCTGGCGAATTGGACATCCTTAAATCTACTTTTCTCACTTATTACCTCAAATCTCCTCCGTTTATTATTTTCATATGGACAATACTGTGGTGGTCTAGGTGTCTCACCTATCCTATCTGCTTTAATTACCTCCTCTCTATTACAATTTGTGCATCTGTATACCCCCTCGAATATCCTTGTATATACCTGAGAGAGTTTGACTAGAAGTCCTTGTACTGAGATAAGTTTCCCGATATATGCTGAAGATATCTCTCTTAGTTTCAGCTCATCTCCTGCCCCTTCTCCTCTTATAGCTATATGTATTTCATCTGGTTTGATTTTCTCAGCCTCTATAGGCTGGAGGATCTTTAGAGCTTCATGTGCAGCAATTTGTATGTAGGGGATGATCTCCCAGGGATTCTGGGATAGTTCAAGGGCTAATGAGCTATCGTGGATTACGATATCGACAAATTCTACGTTGAGATGTTTGTAGGCTCTAGGTTGATTAGCAAGTTCCATAATCCTCTCTCTATACTTCCTCTCGCCAGTACGCATATCCTTAAATTCGAGGAAGAATTGATAGAATTTATTTACAATTTCTTCGGTCCTACTATCTTGTTCCATATCTTTTTACCCTAATATACTATCAGTATAGTCTAAACTAAAAAACTAAAAGTATCTCTCCCAAACTATTCGGCAGCTAAAATTCATTTATATGTAGCTTCTCTAGCCATCTATCGACTATATCCTTAACTATTCTAAGAAGGAGATCCTCTTCTGGAGCCGTGTTCTGGATGATTGAACGGGTATCCGTAGTAGCTTTCGACAGTAAAATTGTGAGTCTCTTTGTCAATATCTGTCTTGTCAGATGGGCAATGTGTGTTCTGAGGTCTTCTTCTAGTTTCAAGCCTTTTTTATCATATTTGATTGCATACAGCGTTATAATTAGTTTCTGGTAAAAGTCATCCTCATGTTTGACTAAGATATCAACTCTAGATCTTGACTTCTCCTTCCAAATTATCTTCTTCATCCAGTTAATATTTTCCTCAGGAACAGTCGCCGAACCCTCTTTAATAAGTTTAATTGCAATAGATAGAGGTACATTAAATTTTGTATTCTTTTTTATTAGATGATCTACCACATCATCGATTTCACCCGGTTCTATATCTTTTAGAGCTATAACACTTACGCGTTTGCTCATAAAAAGCTTGTCTAGGTTTTCCAAGATATCTATATCATCATGTAGTCCCATTTTTATCCATCCTCAAAAATAATTCTACAACACATACTGTTTTTATTTGAGGTTGGAAATGCTATTTGAATTAGAGATATTATAGTAGATACCGATTTTTCTTATATTCGGAGGTGTGACGATGTCAACTCTTCTATGGATAGAAAAGTACCGTCCTAAAAAGCTGGATGAGATTATAAATCAGGAGGAAGTGATTGATGGTCTAAAGAATCTTCTTACAAGTAATGTTGCGGAGATGCCTCATCTGTTATTTGCAGGTCCTCCTGGGACGGGTAAGACCACAGCCGCCTTAGCGTTTGCCCGGGAGTTATATGGAGATCATTGGAGGGATTACGTTCTAGAGTTGAATGCTAGTGATGAGCGTGGGATCAATGTTATTAGAGAGAAAGTTAAGATCTTTGCCCAGTATTTCACCCCTTCTGAGGAGGCCCCATTCAAGATCGTGATTCTTGATGAAGCTGATATGATGACTTCTGAGGCACAGACAGCTTTAAGGAGGATAATGGAGGTTAATGCGAGGGTCACCAGATTCATACTTATCTGTAACTATCTAAATAGGATAATCTCTCCCATCCAGAGTAGAACAGCTATTTTCAGGTTTAAACGTCTATCTTTCGAGGATGTAAAGTCATATCTGGAGATGATATGCGAGAAAGAAGGTCTAAAATGTGGTGAGGAGGTTTTGAAGAAGATATACGACGTCTCCTTAGGCGATATGCGCCGAGCTTTGAATCTCCTCCAATCTGCTGCGACGGTCTCTATGGGTAATATAACGGTTGATGTTGTTGAAAATATAGTTGGAAAGGCATCTCCAGAGACTATATCGAAGGTTGTGGATATGCTCCGTATAGGCGACTTTGGGAATGCTAAGTCGACTCTCTACGACTTTATGAGTGTAAGTGGGATAGATGCTGGGGAGGTAATTAGACTTCTGTATTCTGAGTTGATGGCTAGAAATCTTATGAACGCAGAGGTTGCTGAGGCAATGGCTGAGATAGAATATAGACTGCAGTTTAGCGCTAACCCAGAAATACAAGTTACCGCGCTCTTGGCGAAGCTATCTCTTTTCCTAAGTGGTGGTAAATGAACTGGACTGAAAAGTATAGGCCTAAGACTTTATCAGAGGTAATTGGGAATGAAGATTCTAAGGAAAAGTTGGTTAGATGGCTTGTAAATTGGAGGTCTTCCAATAAATATGGTGCTCTATTGACGGGGCCGCCTGGTACTGGGAAAACCGCTACTGTATATGCATTGGCGAGGGATTTTGGATATCATGTGATTGAGTTGAATGCGAGTGATTATAGGACAGCAGAGAAAATTATGGAGAGGCTGGGATTTATTGCATATGGGAATACTTTGGAGACTTATATTACTGGAAAACCTAGGAGGATACTTATATTCTTCGATGAGATTGATGGTATTGATCCAAAGGAGGATAGGGGAGGCTTGGATGCAGTCATTAAGATAGCTTCTAAAAAGAGTGTACCTGTAATCGCGTCAGCAAATTTCATTGACCCTGTGAAGCATAAGGCTTTGATTGATAATTTCGAGGTTATAGAATATAGGCGTTTGACTCCTAAGCAGATATATGTAATTATAAGGAGGATCTCGGAGTTAGAGGGGTTAGATATAGATAATGAGGTCCTACTTGAGATATCTACGAGGTCAAGAGGAGACGCACGCCTAGCTATAAACATGCTGTATGCCGTGAGTGTAGGTGGAGATATTAATGTAGTCTCAAATCCTCTAGAGAATATGCCCCTTGACATGTTGCTTCGTAGAATATCATCTTCCTCTAGCCAGTTAGAAATCAAGACCTTATTAGATTCTAACTCGAATCATTGGGAGGATGTATTATACACATATTTCGACATTATCTCACGTTCTCCTGTAATGAAGCTGGAGAGAAGGGTTGAACTGTTGGAGCATCTATCTATTTTGGATGTGATTCTTGGAAGAATTAAGAAGGAGAGGGCTTTCTACCTGATGAAATACTTTACAGCCATTCTATCTTGGCTTGTCTACCAGTCTAATAGATGGGGAGCGGTATATGATGGTAGGATCCCTGAATATAGGCTATATGTCTTTGTCTTAAATAGAGATGTTAGGGCTGAGTTGGACGAGTTGCTGAGTGGTTATAGGGGGAGGTTACATGAGTCGAGGAGGAAATTCATCTTCGATACCGTATTTGTAGCCTCACTAACTAATCCTCAATATGAGAATCTGCTTAAATGGGTAGCAAAAATTTATGGTTTGGAGGCTGCGGCCTTGAAGAGGGTGAAGCAATATGGAATATCAAAGAATTAGGTATGGAGAGCCTTTTCAGATTAGAAGGCGTCTTGGAGATCTCTTTAGAGATATTGTTAGGATTAAAGGTGTGGATTACGAACGTGGTAAAGGTTTTATTGTGAGAGATTACTATGCATTAGCCAATCTAAACAAGATTCTAATTAGGATGGGTCTGATATTGACTCCAATGGTTGAATGTGCTATATGCCATAGATCTGTCGATTGTGAGAAATGTAATTTCACGGATGTCTGTCTAAAAGATGTATCGATATGTCTTTGCGATGAATGCCTCTCTTCAGAGGATGTTGTTAGCAGATATTTATCAGTTTCTAGGCAGTCTCTTGATAGATATCGGAAATCCACTTCATAACGAATTCTTTGATCAGCCGTGCTTCTCTGTTGCTTTCATCTAACGTATATAAAGTGATTTTAAAAGATTTTATGGATTTTATTATTCCCCGCTTCTCCAAATCCTCCAGATATTGAGTTACAACATCATGTCTAGACCTCAACTTACGTATTAAATAGGTTTTTGTAACGTAATTGTTTACTATAATTTCCTCCAATATCTTTAGAATCGTGACCCTCTTTATGACATCACTAGGTCTACTACTCAAGGCTTTTAATGATCTCATCCTCAATCATCTCTTGGAGCTTCGTTAGGAGCACTGTTGCCGAGAAGGATGGTAGACCTATCAACGTGGTTCTCCCTCTAAACTTCTTAGACGATGGTCTCTTAGATATTATTCCGAATGCATGGAGTGTGTCGAGCATCTTCCAGAACCATGTATGCCCTACTGGGGATACATCAAAATATTTTGCTACTTCCTTATACTTCCGCTCTAACTCACCTGTTGTTGTAAAAGATTTTTCACCGTCTGCCAGTATCTCGGATAATGCATATAAAACTATCTTTTCATGTAGTGTCAGGGCTTTCATATCCTCGTATGTGAATGATGGTGGGACTTCGAATCTGGCTAATCTAATGTGTTCGGCTGTTACTATTTTGTCTCCTTTTTTGTCGGCTATCATACCGGCTTTTAGCAGAAGTTCGATTGCATATCGAGCGTTGTAGTTATATGTAGCTGCGATGTCAGCGGCGGTTTCTATGGCTCCTTCATCCACAGCGCCGTTTTTAAATGCTTGTGAAGCTCTATAGTCAAGTATATCAACTAGCTCCTCATAACCATAATCTTCAAAATATATTATGTTCTTCCTAAGTCCACCGATAGCCCATAGATCAGCTTTGTTTATAGAGACATTGCTACGGAGTATAAAGAGTATGGAAAGCCTATTTATAAGACCTATCTCATGGACTCTTCCGAGCTTATAGATGAATTCTGCATATTTTTCGAAGAGGTGGTCAGAGTCGTCGAGGATTAACAAGACCCTCTGGTCATTCTTATCTAGTATTTCAAGGAAATATTTATAGATATCTTCTACTGAGTAGCCTCTATCAGGAGCGAATGGATTAACCCACTTCAAGAGCTTCCTAACTATATTGCCTGGGATCCTCTCAAATCTGGCATTAACATATATTACATCCATCTTCTTATTCTTCAATGCGTTTACATACCTCTCCAAATATCTAGCTACTAAAGTCTTCCCTGTACCTGTATTTCCTATTATGAAAACATGTTCAAAATATGATTCGCCAGCTATAACTGGTTTAAAATATTCTAAAATTTCAAGGAATTTTTCATGCCTATGAGGTATCTCAGGGGGTATATAATCAGGCATTAATGTTGCCTTATTTTTAAATACAGTCATATTCCTCCCAATACTATTTTGTCCATGAAAAGTATATTATAGAGATGTATCTCATGGAGAGGGGGTGTTTAGTGAAAGTATTCAATATCTAACCCTATGTCTCGTGACTTTTCCACCACATATCGGACAGATTTGAATGTCATTTAAATACTTTTTTCCGCATTTTCTACAGATAAATCTCCATCGTCTCACTCTATCCTTTATCTTACGTCTTACTGGTAGGTAATCTATCCCCAGGTTCTCAAGGATGTTTTGGATTGAGAAGTCGTCCGTTATTACGATTACTGTGTCAGTTTCTACATGCTTCATCGCTAGAGCTATGATGTCTAAATCCGCCTGGGATAATTTACTTAGTTCACTAATATCTCTAGCTATTTCCATAGCCTTGTCTAGGAACTTCTTACTAGGATTCTCGACCTCTAATCTTCCGCTAGCTATATATCCCTTTACAACCTCTCTCTTCAGATTATCTTTATATATCTCATCAACCACCCTAGATGAAGTTATATATCTTATTTCTTTTCTTGGAATTAGATTGCCAAATAAAAGTAGTGAAGTATCTACTATGCATACTACTCTATTCTCTGACTCCGCCATATCTCTCAGCTACTCTCTTCATTCTAACTAGGTTTGTATTTTTGTAGAATGTGATTATATTAGCTGGTCTGTGTGATCTGCTTATCTCTACTTCTTGATCCCAATCTAGATTTACAATTATTTGGCCATCTAATACAATGCAGGGGCTACTTCTTGATTTGTCTGCTCTTAAGATTATCTTAGTCTCTGGGCTTAAGACGTATGAAGGTATCTTTGTAGTTGGTATCAATGGGGTTATAACTATGGCTTCCAAATCAGTGTCTACTATAGGTCCTCCAGCGGCATAGGAATATGCTGTGCTCCCTATTGGTGTAGATACTAAGACTCCGTCGGACTTAACACTCCAAAGAACTTCACGATAATTTCTTATCTTAACCTCAACAATTGGTAGGAGTGTTTTTCCAATTTTTGATGAGTGGTATAATACTTCATTTAGGATTGGTGGTAGATTTAAATCCGAATCTGGAATATTTACGTCTAGTCTCATTTCACTTCTTATGTAAAATCTTCCTTCGAATAGGCTGTTTATATCTTGGAGATATGAGTTTCTATCTGTTGAAGATATGAAATTCAGCTCTCCAAGGCCGATACTTAGAATTGGCATATCTTTATCCTTGGTAACTAGTAAGGTCTTTAATACGGTTCCATCTCCCCCAATTGTTATAAGTATATCTCCCTTTGCATCTACCTGTGGTATTCTGTCTCTAGGAACTTTAAGTCCATCGAATACCTCGTTTATGGAGATTATCTTGTATATCTTGACATTCCGCTCCTCCAACTTCTTGATTAGGCGGTCTAGAACAGATTCTATATCATCTGTATATTCTGGGATGGATATTGTAACTCCCCTTATAAGATAATGTTTATCCTTCATTCGCCTCTCCCTTACGTATAAAAATAATGTGTTTTTATGTGGTATTAACGGATTATATTGTTTGGCTTTATTTACGTAGTGTTGAGATAGTAATTATCATGAGTATTGATTACAAAGATTTGGGAGAATTGAAAAGGGGTAGTTACGTTATAATTGATGGTGAACCCTGTAAAGTCGTTGAGATAACAAAAAGTAAAAAGGGTAAACATGGTAGTGCACAGGCTAGGGTAGTCGCTATAGGTTTATTTGATGGTGTAAAAAGGAGTATTGTTGGTCCTGTTGACAGTAGAGTTGAAGTCCCAATCATTAAGAAAGGCCGTGCACAAGTTGTAGCAGTAACTGACTCTATCCAGTTAATGGATTTAGAGTCTTATGAAGTGTTCGAGGCTCCATTCCCTGAAGATGAGGAGCTGAAGAGTAAGTTGGATTCAGGTGTAATCGTCGAATATTGGGATTTTATGGGTAAGAAGAAGATAGTTAGGATCAGGCCTGAGTAGCCCTCTACCTTATCAGTTTCCATTTAGAATCATAAATATAGGGATTATGTACGCAGTTACAGTTGATGGTTCATATGGTGAGGGAGGGGGGCAGATACTTAGATATGCCGCTTTATATTCGCTCATTTCAGGAAAGGAGACATATGTAGTAAAGATTCGTGCAAATAGGCCCAACCCTGGTTTAAGGCCTCAACACTATACTCTCCTAAGAGTAATGAGAGATGCATTTGGAGGATATGTTGAAGGTCTAAAGGTAGGTTCTACTAATGTACGTATGAAATTCCGATCTCCACGGCCTATAAACGGTCGGTTCGATATTGGAACGGCGGGTTCGATATCCCTTCTCCTCCAGTCCCTAATACCACCTCTCTTGA
>Ga0256839_1005027_pt1 | contig 12491 bp, 11 predicted proteins | sample 354166metaG_FD_185968 | JGI IMG/M metagenome (GOLD analysis project Ga0256839, IMG submission 185968) | Hydrothermal vent microbial communities from Mid Atlantic Ridge, Atlantic Ocean - 354-166 | ecosystem: Environmental > Aquatic > Marine > Hydrothermal vents | place: Atlantic Ocean: Mid...
AGCCTCGCACAGTCCCCACCTTCACCGCCCCCTTGGCCCGCGGCCGTTTGCCACGCATGATTCGTTTCACCGCCCGGGTGGCGAAACCGGTAGACGCGGGGGACTTAAAATCCCCTCCCGAACGGGGTGCGGGTTCGACTCCCGCCCCGGGCACCACCGCCGCTGGACATTCCATCGGGCACCTTTCGATGGGGCCTCCCCGGCCCCTCCCCTCGTATCTTCGGGGCCGAAGAGCATCCCCTCGTTTGCGCCCCCGCGGCCCCCCTTGCCCGATTCCCTCGGCGCCCTCGCGCCGTCGGGGCGTTCAAGTGCGGCCCGCCCGACCTCCGGCCCGCCTCCCCCCACCCCTGCCACGGAGCCCACCCAGGCGCGCCGCTTTCCAGGGCCCCCGTGTCTTCGCACCACCCCATGCGAATCGAACAGCGGGCCCGGGCGTCGTCTCGTGTCCTTCTCGCCCCCGACCCCGGATCAGGAGGCGGCGGTGGCGCCCGTTCGGGGCGCACCACCACCGCCTGCACGTGCACGCACGCTGGGCTCGCGTGGGGCCGTCATCCCCCCGTCGTGCCGCCGGTGCCACCGGTGCCACCGGTGCCGGTCGTCCCCGCGGTCCCGCCGGTCTCGCCCATGTCCTCCTCGCACAGGTTGGCGATGTCATACGCACCCGTGCAGAACTTCCCGAGATTCGGCCAGACCTTGCCGTTTTCGTCCACGTAGACCGCGTTCGTCGGGTCGAAGGCGAAGGGACACTTGTCGCAACGGTCCCCGATCCCGTCGAAGTCCTGGTCCCACTGGGGCAGGAAGCACTGCTTCGCCCACAGCGCGTCGAGATCGCCCCCGAAGTCCTCCTCCGTGAGGACCTTGGCGTTCTCCTCTGCCGTAAGCCCTGCATCCATGAGGGCCTCCTCGCAGCCGGGCGGAAGATCCACGATGCCCGGGGTGTTGCGCACCGCGATCGGCAACAGCCGGCACTCTCCCGCATCCTGTTGCGCCTGTGAGCAATCCGCCTCGCTCAGGCGAACTGGCACGCCGTCTGGATCCTTGAGAGCGCACGTCCCGCCGCCGACCCCCGTATCGCACATCTGCCCGAAGCCGCAGTCCTCGTCCGTCGTGCAGCTCTGGCCCGCCGGATAGCGCGTGACACAGCAGAAGCCGTTCACCGCAACTTCGTGGAAGCTAAACGGCCGCGCGTTCGAGATCTTCTCGCAGTCCGAGCTCGACTCGCAGGGCGCGCCCACGAAGTCCCCATCCTCGTCGTCCTCCTGCATCCCGCCGTCCATGATCTGGAGGGGATTGACGTTGTATGGGCAGGTGTCGCACAGGTCGCCGACCTGGTCTCCGTCCTGATCGGCGTGCCCACAGATCCCGCCGGAGGTGCACGTCCGCCCCATGGGGCAGTCGCCGTCCCCCGTGCAGTTGATCACAGGCCCTTCGATCGTCACCGGTTGGCGCGGGCAGAAGTCCTCGATGTTTCGGATCCCGTCCTGGTCGAAGTCGTCGTCGTCTCCGAAACCGACCGGCCCCGCCGCATTCGGGTCCTGCGCCCCCTCGCACGCGTTGCCGATCATGTCGTCATCGTCGTCCCGCTGGCAGGTGTTCGGGTTTTCCGGATCGATGGGGTCCCCGACACCATATGGGTTCGACGGCCCATAGTCTTCGCAGTTGGCCGTCATCACACAGTTGTCACAGACGTCCCCGATGCCGTCCTGGTCGCTGTCGTGCTGAAACGGCACGTTCCGGACCCACAAATACGGCTTCATCGTGTCGGTCGCCGTCGTGTTGTACTGCGACAGGACCTTGCGGCAGTTGTCGCAGTCGTTGCCAACGCCATCCTTGTCCGAATCCGACGTGTTGTTGCTTCCCGCCACCAGCGGACACAGATCTTCCACGTCGCCGAAGGGATCGCCGTCGGCGTTCTCCTGGCCCGGGTTGTAGAAGTCGTCGGCGTTGTCACAGGAGAACGGGATACCGTCGAAGTCCTTGTCTTCCTCGCACTTGGGCGGATCGATGAGAAAGTCGTACAGGGACTCGCGGAACTGCTCGGAGCCCACCGGGCCCGCCACGAGCGGCATCCCGCACACGTCCCAAAACGCATCCCGGTACTTCGCCGGATCGTTCATCTCGTCGATGGAGGTCAGATACGGGACCCACATCCGATACCACTTCCCGGTTTGCAGCGCCGGTTCGGTAAAGCGCGACGCGTCCACGAAGACACGGATCCGGCCGCGCCACTGGTCTCCGATATCGACCGTCAGACAGGGGGGCTTGGAAGGATCCAACTCCTTCTCCGCCTGGTCCCGTGCACAGTTCGGGCCGCCGGCCACGACCGGCAAGGTCGCCGGATCGACGTCCGTCACCGGATCGCCATTTTCGTCCAACGGCAGTTCGACGAGCCGGATCTTTGCCAGGTTCTCCGACGACATGTCGTACTTGTTGGAGAAGTTGATCGAGAAGGAGTCACAGGCCCCGATACGAAGGCTCGTGAACGGGAAGCCAGACCCTGGCTGAATGTGGAACTGGGAGGTCCGGAAGGTGTAGCGCTTCTTGCCGGACAGGTCATTGCCGACCTTGTCCTCGACGTTCTCCGCATCCACCTCGACGGGGTTGCCGTTCTCGTCCAGCCCCATCTTGGTGTCGGTCTTGTCATTGAAGACGATCGTGTACTCCTGCCCGGAGCAGAAGGCTCGATCGAAGTCTTCGAAGCTGTGCGGTACGAACGGGTCGTTGAGGCGCCAACCGTCCCGAGTGTTGCGCGCGCCGATCCGAGAGGCCCCCTCGGCACACGCCTCGATGCGAGAGCGACGGACGTTGCCGATATGAGCCGGGCGGTAGTTGAACCCCTTGATGGCGGGGTCGTACACCACGCCCCCCACCTTCGCGACGAACTTGAGGGCATAGTCACCGTTCCGCTCGGGACGCATGTTGCCGTTTTCGTCCAGGCAGAAGCGCTCGACCATGTCACGGCACGTCCTGCCCTCGTCCCCCGGGTAGGCGTCTTCGTAGTCACTACGGCAAACGCACGTGCGGGCCTCGTTCGGCAGGTTGTTGTTGCGTGAAAACAGAGAAACCGGCTGGACGTTCGGCTGGAAGATCGGGTCGCAGGCCTCCTGGTCCGAAGGCGATCCGAGGGCCGAAAGGCAGCACTCCTGCGCCGACAACACGCCATTTCCATCCGTGTCGCAGTTGGCCAGGAGGGTGGGGCCGTTCGTCGTGTTGCTCGTCACGGAACCCGTCTCCGGATCGACCAGCGGAAAGGCCGTGGAGGTGCGATAGCAGGCTCCGGCTGCGTTGGTGTTGAACCGCCTGTCGATGCAAAACCCCATGTCGCCGCCAAGGGTGTTGTTGTCCGCGAAACAGGTCACGAACCACTCGGCGAGGCAAACCCCGTCGGTGCAGTCCGGGTCCGTCCCCATGGCGCAGGAGACCAATTCGCCGCCTACGTCCTTGCGGCCGATACACTCCGTCCCCGGGAGGTTGTGCCCGGTCTCGGAACGACACTCCATCGTGGAGGCGCAGCTCGGCGCGGAGTTCCGATCCTCGATGAACTGCGGCCGCGCGTCTGGGTGGGTCTCCCGCAGCTTGTCGTACACCGGCACTTTGAACGTCTCACGGGCATCTGGCGAGCTCCAGGCGTAGGTGTAGCTCCGGATCTCGCGCTCCCGATTCGTCCAGGGCTGGAATTCGGCGCAATCCTCGAACCTGTTCCCCTCCGGATCACAAGGGATCGCCGTGCCTTCGTTCGGGTTGCGCCAGACGTCCGAACCGGGCATCACGCCGTATTTCGCGACGTTGACCGTCGTCTCGTAGTCACACGCGCTGCAGCACGTGTCCGGTCCCGAGGGCGGCGTGTCACAGGAACCTGCCCGGGAATCCCATTCACCGCGGTACGACTTCGTGACGGCCGGTGGAAAGCCGGGGGGCGGATCCACCTGCGTCCACATCTTCATCGGCAGGCCGGTGTCCGCGTCCAGCTGGTTGCAGGGATTCGTGTCCGGATCCTCGTAGTCCTCGTGGGAAAACGACTGCCCCTTCAGCCGAAGATTGTCCACACAGGACAGGTTCACGTAACGAGTGATGGTATCTGGCGCTTCCCCCGAGCCCAGGAACACATCCCCGTTGTACCGCGTGATCGGCCCTTCGATGCGCAAGATGTCCGACTTCCAGTCATACACCTCGAACAACTGCGGGTTCGAGGGATCTTTGCGCACGAGTTCCAGGCTCGTGGCCTTGAGAAGATTGTTGAAGATGAACTCGATCCCACCGCGAATGGCGATCGGCGCCAAAAGACAGTACCCCTCGTCGCCAGGGCGTGCCGACTCGGCAGATTCGTCGGTGTTCTCGCAAAGCTCGATGGTCTCGACGAAGTAATTGGCCTTTTCAAAGGGCTCCGGGCATTTCTCCCCTTCGCACTGCGGACTGACGATGTGGATCTTCGTCCCGGTGTAGTTGTCGCCGCTGATGCTCGTCAGCACCAGATTGTCCGGATCGCAGATCCCGCAGTCGGGATCCTCGATGCAGCCCGTTTCGAGAAGGGTCGCCGCCGACAGCGCGAACGCGCCGAACAACGCGCCGATCGACCTGCGCGAGGGAGACGGGCTGCGCGAGGGGGACGGGGGGATGTCGCGGTTGGATGGCATGTCGTCCTCGAACGAATTACGGGGATACGAGAGATCAGGAGATCAAATACCGACGAGACTGTCGGCGACGGGCTTGTCTTTCTTTTTGACGATACCGAGCACCTCCGCGCCGGCCCGCTTGGCGACGTCGAGCAACTCGACCGCCGTCCCGTAGTTGGCGTCGTCGTCGAAATCCACGAACACGACCCGCTTGTCGCGGAACTCGAGCTGCCGCTTGAGGGTGTCTTCGAGCTGAGCGCGGTCGATGGGGTTGTGGTTCAAGGTGATGGCGCCGTCCTTGCTCAGACCGAGCACCAGGGTGTCGGACTGCTCGCGGGGCCGGCGCTTTTGCTTGCTTTCGGGAGGCACGCGCACCGAGATCTCCGGCACGTTGCGCGGGACCATGACCATGAAAATGATGAGCAGCACGAGGCAAACGTCCACCAGGGGGGTGACGTTGATCTCGCTCTTGGCTCCTCCTTTGGAGCCGCCTGCTTGCATGCCCATGGGTCGGTTCTCCTCGGGTTCCCGCTAGGCCAACGCCGCGGGCGGCGCAACCTTACGCCAGGTGGACCGCCGGATACCAGATGCGCACATGGCGCACCTCATCCCCGCGGGTGCCTGAAGGGGGCGTCTGTTCACGTCCCTGCCTCCTCGGCGAGATCCACGACCAGCGCGATGTCCTGGAGTTGAAGCTCCTCGTCCTCGTTCATCCACGACATGACCGTGCGGACCCTCCCCCAGTGCGTATCACGATCGCCCTTGAGGAAGAGGATCGGACCGTCGTAGCCGCGTGCCGCCGCCTTGCCCGCTGCGACCTTCACGGACTCGCGCAGCCGCGCGAGGAAGCTCGAGCGCTCGATGAACAGATCTTGCTCGATCCACGCACCCTCGTCGTCCACCGACACGAACACCTGATCCCCCTCCTTGTGCTGCGCCGCGTCGGCCAAGACCGGGAGCTTGACGTCCCGCCCCCGCCCGAGCATGGGCGTGACGACCATGAAGATGATGAGCAGCACGAGACAGACGTCCACCAGCGGGGTGACGTTGATGTCGCTGTTGGGCGCCTCGGTCTCGACGGAACTCTCCCGCTTGTAGGGGATCCGCCGATGCCCGCGGGCCCCGAGGGGGCCGCCGCCTGCCATCAGTAGCGCCCCTCCTTGAGCACGAAGTCGATGAACTCACTGGCGACGTCGTTCATGTCGATCTGGTAGGCCTCGACCTTGCCGTTGAAGGCGTTGAACAGCATGACGGCCGGGATCGCGACGAGCAGCCCCACGGCCGTCGCCACCAGGGCCTCGGAGATCCCGCCCGCGACCGAGGAGAGCCCGCCGCCGCCGTCGTCCGACAGCCCCTGGAACGAGTTGATGATGCCCACGACCGTCCCGAGCAGTCCCACGAACGGGGCCGTCGAACCCGTCGTCGCGAGCCACCCGAGACCGCGCTTCAAGTTCGCCGTCTCCCGCTCCTTGGCCCGCTCCATCTGCCGGTTGACCGCGTCCACCAGGTCGAAGTCGCCGACGTCGTCCGGCCCTTCCTCGTGCAGCGCCTCGAGCCCCTTGAGGTACTCACGCAACCCCGCGCCCACGACCTTCGCGATGGGGCTGTCCGGGTGCGCCTCGGCGGCCGTCACCGCGTCTTCGATCTTGCGCTCCTCGAGCAGGGTGCGCAGTTGGATGATGTAGGACACCGACTGGCGCTTGGCGCGCCCATAGGCCCGCAGGCGCTCGAAGATGATCGCCAGCGCGACGACGAACATCACCACCAGGGCGATGAGCACGGCCTTCGCGAAGAAGCCCATTTGCTCCCACATGCCGGCAAAGGAGAAATCGACCGATTCTGCGATGAGTAGGTGGAACATGGTTTCTTTCGTGTCTTTCGGGGCTTTCGGCCCGTGCGTTCGTGCCGGACCGTCGTCGGATGGTTTCCCGCGCCCCCGATCGGGCCGGCGCGGTCACTTGAAGTGGATCTCGAAGGTGTAGGTGGTGCAGGTCTTGCGCGGCTTGCCGCCCACGAGGAACGGCTTGAAACGCCACTTCTTCACCGTCTGGCGGATGATCTGATCGACCTGCGGGTCGCCCGGGAACTTCTTCGTCGTGCGCACGTCCACCACCTTGCCCGACTCCGAGACGCAGAAATACGTCTTGTTGGTCCCGCCGCGCCGGTCGAACATGGCCGCCTTCGTCGCCTGGAGCTTCTTCTTGTCCGGATCCGGGGCGTAGATCGCCTGCGCCATCACCGTCTTGAAGGGCTGCTTGACGACGTCGGCCTTCTCGCGGCGCGTGGCGACACCGCCGGGCACCCCCCCCACCGAGCCGCCGATGACACCCCCGATCACACCGCCGGGCACGCCGCCGGGTACGCCGCCGGGTACGCCGCCGGGCACCTTCCCCCCCTTGCCCCGCTTCTTCTCCTTGGGGATCTCGTCCGGCGTCTCCTTCGGCTGGACGATGTCCTCCTCGAGCGGCACGTCCTCCTCGGGCACCTCCTCCTCCGGCTCCGAGCTGTCCCCGGCCGGCGGCGGCGGCGGCGGCGGCGGCGGCGGCGGCTCGTCCGTCGCCATCTGCACCATGATGTAGGAGATCGTCGGCGGGTCCACCCGCGAGATGCTCATCTTGTTGGCGACCCACATGAAGCTCACGAGAGACAGGGTCGTCACACCGGACGCGATGGCCGCGATCTGCAACCGACGCCGCCTGCGCGGGTCGGCGGCCTGGTACTTCATGTAATGCTCGAACATCGAGGTCCCCGTCCTTTCTAGCGGCGCCTCCGGCGGCGCTTGCGGCGCTTCTTCTTGCCGGGCTCGAGCTGCTCACGTAGGTCGCGTTCCATCTCGGCGTCTTGGGCCTCTTCCTCCTCGGAGATCGGCCGCGGGGGGCAGCAGGCCCCCTCCGGCGGCTTGTCCGTCGGGCAGTCGGGCAGCTGCTCGATGTCGCACAGGGCCTTTTGCTGCTTCCAGGCCATCAAGGTGTCCTTGCGCGCCAGGATGGCCTCGAGCTTCTCCTCGGGGGTCTCGGGGTTTTCGAGCACCGCCCGCGAAAGCGCCCGCTGCGTGTAGGCCATCGCGCGCCATACATAGGCGTCGCGGAAGTTCGGATCGATGGCGGTCGCCTTGTCGAGCAGGCGGATCACCTCGTCGGCGATCTTGCGCCGCTCCGACGGCGACAGCGCCGCGTTGTAGGGCAACCCGGAGTCCGGATCGGGCCAAAGCGGCTCGAAACGCCGGATCGCCAGGGCGTGCCACGCCCGCACCGAGTCGGGAAAGTCCTCCGTGCGCTTGACGAACCACTCGTCGGCGTCCTTGTCCCGGCCGCACTTTTCGTACTGGCGCGCGACCACCCCGTAGAGCGACTCCTCCTTGGGATTCTCCCGGTGCTTGTCGATCCAGTAACTGATGAGGTCGTCGCAGCGCTCGTCCGCGTCGAGGATCGCGAGGCGATGCTGCTCGATCTGCTCGGCGTCGTTTTCGGTCTTTTCGGGCAGCCGGTCGTACCAGGTCTGGAAGTCCCGCAGGGCCATGTCCGCGTACTTCTTGCGCTCGGCGGCCTGCTTGGGGTCCTTCATCTTGAGCACGAGGCTCTCGGCCGCGCACGCCCGGTTCCAAAACAGGGTCACACCGTCGGGTTCGAGCTTCTCGGCCTCGTCGTACTTCTGGATGGCCTCGACGAACCGACCGTCCCGGTAGAGCTCGTTGCCCTCGCGGACGAGGTCGCGGGCCTGGATCTTGGCGCAGCCGGCCGCGAGGACCAGCGCGAGCAGGGCGGTCTTCGCCATGGGAAAGCGGCGGAGCATGGAGGGCGCTAGTGTACAGCAGGAATCTTCACGATTTTCAAGCGCCAACGCGTCTGCGCGGCTGCAACCGAACCGCGCGAGGAAAGCGGCGGGGGGCGGCGAGGGGGCGGCCATGGTCCACCGGAACGTACGCGCACCCGCGGTCGATCTTTCGCGGCGCCGCGACCGGGCGCCCCCGTGGCGCGCGCAGCGGCCTGGGCACGCGCACACGGTCCCCGGCCCGGCCGCGATGGGGCGTGGCGCCGACGTGCAAAGCCCCCATGAACCGGGCCCCCGTCCCTCACCAGGCGGACGTCCCGGCCGCACCCGCTGCATCGCCTGGCCCCGAGATGCCACCCGAATCCCTGCGGCCAGGCGCCCTGCGGGCGCGGCGCCTTCCCAGCCTGGCCCGCGCTCCGATGGACTCACGGGTTCAAAGCGATCGCCTCGAGGCACTCGGCCCCGCAGGCGAGCATCACGACGCGGTCGAGGCCGAGGGCCACGCCGGCCGCCGGGGGGATCGCCGTCACGGCGCGCGCCACGCCGGCGACGTCGGGGATCGGGGGCGCGCCCAGGACCCGGCGCAGCGCCAGGACCGCCTCGAAACGACGCAGGAGCGCGCCGGCGTCCCGGATCTCGTCGTAGCCGCTGGCCACCTCCACGCCCGCCACCACCACCTCGAACCTGCGCGAAACCGAGCGCCCGGCCTCGCGCACCACGCGGGCGAGCGCGGGCAACGCCCCGGGGAACGGGGCCAGCCGAACGACCCCTTCGGACGGGTCGCCCGGCGTGAAGCAGCGGTCGGCCCACCAGGAGAACAGCGCGGTCCACGCCGCGAGATCGGCCGCGCGCGCCACCGCCTCCGGCCCGCCTTGCGTGCCCCCGCCGCGATCGAACGGACCCAGCGCCGCAGCCAGGGCGGCGTCGAGGTCCCGGTCCTTGCCCCGGCAGGTACGGACCAGGACCTCGGCGCGTTCGTCGCCGGCGAGCGCCACGCCCACCGCGGCCGCCAGCGCCCCCAGCACGTCCACCGCCCGAACCCCCTGGGTGAGGGCGGCGTCGAGGGGCCCCGGCGGCCGGCCCAGGGCGTCCCGCACCGCCCGGCCGACGGCCTCCACCGCCAGCACCACCTCCCGCGCCAGGTCGTCGGGCGTCCCGCCGGGCCGGTACCACTCGGCCAGGTGGAACGCCTCGGCGTGCAGACGCCCCCGTTCCGCGCGGCGGAACACGTGCGCGATCTCGAAGATCGGCCCCGCATCGGCAGCGAGCAGCCGCTTGAGCCCCTGCTCCGGGCTCGTGACGAGCACCCCGCCCTCGGCCCGCACCGGCTCGATGTATGGCTCGGGGATCGGCGCCGCCACCCGCACCGGCGTGGTCACCTCGCGGTAGCCGCGCCCGCGCAAGAACGCCCGCAGGGCCGACAACGCGGCGTCCCACGCGCACACCCGCTCGAACGTGGACAGGCTCGTCACCGCACGCCCCCGTCCCCTGCGCCCGCCAGGAAGGCCCGCAGCCGCGCCAGGCGCTCGACCGGTGGCCCCGGCGAGCGCGCCGGCGGTGCGTCCGGCACCGGGTCCACCCGCACGGACAACAGCGCGGGTCCCGCGGCGCCGAACAGCCGGCCGAGGGCCCCGTCCAGCGCGGGCGGTTCCCCCACGGCCTCGGCGTGACGAAGGCCGCAGGCGTGCGCCACCGCCTCGAACCGGACGCGGCCGGACCCGACGACCGGCTGGCCCCCGGTGACCTGGTACACGCCGTTGTCGAGCACCACGATCCGCAGGTTCGGCGCCTCGGCCTCGGCGACCGTCGCCAGACACCCCAGGTTCATGAGCATCGAGCCGTCGCCCGCGAGCACCACCACGGGCAGGGCCGGCCGCCGCAGCGCGATGCCCAGGGCGAACGGCACCGCCTGGCCCATGCTCGAAGGGAGGTAGGCGAAGCCCCCCGGTGGCGGGCCGTCGGCCGCGAAGGGGGCCACCGCCGACATCGTGGCGACGACCACCGACGGCACCGGTCGCAGGCGCACGACCCCCTCGACCACCTGCTCGACGGTCACGCCCACGCCGACCCGCCTCCCTCGGGCAGCAGCGCAAGGTACGGCCCCGTACGCGCACCCGCCGGGCGAAACATCGCCGCCAGGTCCGAAAAGTCTCCGGCGCCGCCCAGCCACCGGTACGGCACCCCGAACGCGCGCAGGAACGGCTCGACCCGGCCCGGGGCCGAGTCGATCTCGGGCCGGGCCGCGTTGCGCACCCCGATCAGGCCGCACAGGGGCGCACGGTAGTCCAGCACGGCGTTGCGCAGGCTGTCCCCCGACTCGAACAGCCCCGTGCACTGCATGACGACGAACGGCCGCCCGCCCGCCGCCCACAGCCCGAGCGCAAGCGCCCAGGCCTCGCCCTCACGCGCCACGCGCAGCAGCCGAAGCCCCGGCTCGGCGCGCAGGGCCGGCTCGAAGCGCCCGAGCGTGCTGTCGGGGATCCACACGACCTCGCGGAACCCGGCGGCCGACAGCGCGGTTCCCAGGTCCATGGCGACGGCCCGGCCGGACGGGCGGCTACTCGTTGACCCGCTCGACGTACGAGCCGTCGCGCGTGTCCACCTTGATCTTCTCGCCCTGCTTGATGAAAAGCGGCACCTGCACGGACAGCCCCGTGTGGGTCGTCGCGGCCTTCGTGACGTTCGTGGCCGTGTCGCCCTTGACGCCCGGCTCGCACTCGGCCACCTCCATCACCACGTGGCTCGGGAGGGTCAGCCCCACCGGGCGCTCGTTGTAGAACAGCACGTCCACGTCGAGCTGGTCGAGCAGGTAGTACTTGTCGTCGCCCACCACCTCCTCGGGCAGCTCCACCTGGTCGTACGTCTGCACGTCCATGAAGGTGTACCGGCCCCCCGACTCGAACAAGAACTGCATCTTGCGCGACTCGACGTTGGCCTCGTCGAGCTTCTCGCCCGAGCGCCACGTCCGGTCGATGACGGCGCCCGTCAGCATGTTCTTGAGCTTGCACTTGTAGAGCCCCTGCCCCTTGCCCGGCTTGACGAACTGGAACTGCACCACGACGTAGGGCTGGCCGTCGAGCTCCACCTTGGCGTTCTTCTTGAGTTGGGATACGTCCATGATCGCTTGCGTCCTGCGCGGGGCCGCCGCCCGGCGGGCCGGCTCCGCACGGGCTGCCTCTTGTCCTGCCGGAGCGCCGGTGTCAAGGCGGCCGGCGCACGGCGCAGGGCCCGGGGCGCGTCGCGGGCGGCCCGGGCCGCGCGGGGCCCCGAGGGACGGCCCCGGCCCCGCCTCCCCCCTGGCAACCGCCCCGGACCTGTGGCATTCTTTTTACGGTTTTTCCGGGAAGAAGCCCAGAAATGCGCATGACGACCAAGATCCGGTACGGGCTGCGCGCCCTGTGCCACGTGGCCCATCGGGGGTACGCCTCGGCGCAGGTCATCTCCGAGGCCCAGTCCGTGCCGCCGCGCTACCTCGAAGAGATCATCGCGGACCTTCGCCGCGCGGGCCTGGTCGTGGGCAAGCGGGGACCCCGCGGCGGCTACCGCCTCGGCCGGCCCCCGGCCGAGATCTCCGTCGGGGACGTGGTGGACGCCCTGTCGAACCCGGCCGGCCCTTCGCCGGACCCGCCGCGCGACGACGTCACCGCCCTGGTCGAGCACGCCATCGAACGGGCGCTCGATGCCTCGATCCGAAACCTCCGGCTCGACGAGCTGCTCGAACGAGCGCGCGAGCGCCACCGCCGCAACGCCGCCAACTATGTCATCTGAAGCGCCCCAGCCACCACCGCCGCCCGGCCCCCCGCCGCCCTTCGACACGATCCTCGACCGGATCGGCAACACGCCGCTCGTGCGCCTCGACGGCCTGACCGACGAGCGCGAGGCGGCCACGATCTGGGGCAAGTGTGAGATGGCGAACCCCGGCGGGTCCGTCAAGGACCGCATCGCCCTGTCCATGATCCGCGCCGGCGAGCGTTCGGGCCGACTGCGGCCCGGCGAGACCGTGATCGTCGAACCCACCAGCGGCAATACCGGGATCGGCCTCGCCCTCGTCTGCGCCGTGCGGGGCTATCGGCTCATCTTGACGATGCCCGAGAGCATGAGCCGATA
>Ga0256839_1005028_pt1 | contig 12490 bp, 12 predicted proteins | sample 354166metaG_FD_185968 | JGI IMG/M metagenome (GOLD analysis project Ga0256839, IMG submission 185968) | Hydrothermal vent microbial communities from Mid Atlantic Ridge, Atlantic Ocean - 354-166 | ecosystem: Environmental > Aquatic > Marine > Hydrothermal vents | place: Atlantic Ocean: Mid...
AAAAACGACCGAAATCCTACCCCAAACTCATGAAACCTAGACCACAAGCCCGCGAAGAAGTAAGAAAGAATGGCCACCCTAAGAAACTTAAGTAAGTGCCATTCGGATTGAGGGGGATTTATACCACCTCACCAGACCAAAACTCCGCAGCACCAATCCCTCCAAACCTCCCTTTGCGAAAGGGAGGCTTTTGGTGGCTCCTTTGCGACGGAACTACATTCCAGCTTCCACCTTTCCCGGGGAGCTGGCTGATGGGCAAATCTGAACGCCGAAACTTGAGTTTAAACCAGAGTTGAGTGCATAGCGTAACGAAGCCATGTGACAGTCTGGTGGGATATGGCTCACAGTTTGATTGTCAGGGAGGAACAAAAGTTCCGCCGCGGATCGCGGGCTTGACAAGGCAGGAGGATCAAAAGAATGTCCTGCTACGTCATACAGAAGTGGACATTATTCTGCATGACGTAGCAGGGCGGGGCTCAGGGGTTACTTGTCGTAGACAGCCTGTGCAGCGGCAACAGCCGAACCGTCGGCCTTGAGCCCGACGGCTTCGAGCGCGCTCAAGCAGGTGATGACGTTCTTGCGGTTACTGGCGTAGCCCATCAGGCCGATGCGCCAAACCTTGCCGGCAAGATCACCCAGTCCGGCGCCGATTTCCAGGTTGAATTCGTTCAGCAGACGTTGCCGTACAGTTGCATCGTCATGTCCGGCCGGGATGCGTACCGAGTTCAGCTGCGGCAGACGCCATTCTTCATCGACGACGAAGTCCATGCCGAAAGCTTCCAGTCCTGCACGCAGGGCAAGGTGGTTGAGCTGGTGCCGTTGCCAGGCGTTTTCCAGCCCTTCTTCCTGTAGCAGCACCAGCGCTTCATGCAGTGCATAGAGCGAGTTGACCGGTGCGGTGTGGTGGTAGGCGCGTTTGGCACCGCCGCCCCAGTAGCCCATGACAAGGTTCAGGTCGAGGAACCAGCTTTGCACTTTGCTGCTGCGGCCTTTGATCTTCTCGATGGCACGTTCGCTGAAGCTGACCGGGGAGAGTCCGGGAACACAGGAGAGACATTTTTGGGTGCCAGAGTAGATGGCGTCGATGTTCCAGTCATCGACTTTCAGCTCGACGCCGCCGAGTGAGGTCACCGCATCGACGATGGTCAGGCATCCGGCTCCGTGGGCGATCTCCACCAGTGTTTTGGCATCGGAGCGCGCGCCGGTGGATGTTTCGGCATGAACAAAGGCGACAATTTTCGCGTCGGGATGCTGCTTGAGGGTGTCACGCAGCTTGTCGGGATCAACCGGCTTGCCCCATGCGTCGTCGATGGTGACGGCTTCGCCACCGCAGCGTTCGACGTTTTCAGTCATGCGCATGCCGAATACACCATTGCGGCAGACGATGACTTTATCACCGGGTTCGACCAGATTGGCGAAACAGGTTTCCATGCCGGCCGAGCCGGGCGCCGATACCGGCAGGGTCAGCTCGTTGCTGGTCTGGAAGGCGTATTGCAGCATCGACTTGACCTCTTCCATCATGCTGACGAATTCGGGGTCGAGGTGGCCGATGGTGGGACGTGAAAGCGCCTCTAGAATGCGTGGGTTGACGTCGGAAGGGCCGGGACCCATCAATGTGCGTGCGGTAGGATGAAACGAGCTGATTGTCATGGCGGTATTCTCTTGATCGTTGATCGTCAAAACGGGCCAGTATATGTGCTGGGGTGTGTGACTCAAGCCAGCGGTATTTGAATATGGTTATTCGTCCGGGTTGCGGCGCTCATGAAAGCCGAAACCCGAGTCATCTTGCACTGAAATACATGAAATGCAGCCACCCGGCAATAAAAGCGATGCCGCCAAATGGCGTGATGGCACCGAGCCAGCCAACACCGGTGAGCGCCAGCAGGTAGAGGCTGCCGCAAAACAGCAGGATACCGACAACAAACAGCAAGCTGGCGAGTGGCGCATGTTTACTGCCTTGTTGTCTGGCGACGATCCCCGTCAGTATCAGGGCGATGGCATGGATCATCTGGTAACGCGCGGCGGTGTTGAAGATGTCGAGCGCATGGGCATCGAGGTGGTTTTTCAGGCCATGTGCGGCAAAAGCGCCCAATGCCACGGCGATTGCTGCCAGTAAGGCGCCGGCCTGAATGCTGCGTGATGGTGTCATTTGTCGTCCTTTTCGGGCATGACGAGGCTGATGACTTTCCAGCCCGCTTGCGGGGTGGGCCTGTGCTCGGGGTCGCCGTAGATGCGCAGGTTGCCTTTTTTGGTGATGGCAAACAGTGGAATGACGCGATCCTGATACTTTTCCAGGTAAGCGTCGTAGCCAAATTCATCACTCAAGGTGGTGGTCTTGATTTCGGCGCCATTGGCCAGCGCTGATGCCAGCCTTGCATAGCTGATGTCTTCACCGAACAGGGTGCTGCCGCGTTGTTCTTCAGCCGCGGTGTGCACATCCGTCGTCTTGCTGTCGCGCGGGGGTGGCAAGGCATAGACCCTGTTGCGGCCAAATTCTGGTGCATATTTCTGTACCGCCAGCACGTTCAGGTGGTCATTCTGGGACAACCCAAGCAAGGTGCCGATCCCAACCAGATCGAGGTTGCGATCCGCCCGTGCCGAGATCGCATTGCCCCAGAAAGCCTCCTGTCCGTTCAACAATGCCGCCTTGACATTGGGCCAGTGACTGTCAGTCAGCAAGGTGCGAAAGCCTTGCTTTTGCAGTGCTTCGGCGATGGCACGCGCCACCTTGTTGGCACCGATGATCAGCAATCCGCGCGGTTCCGGTTCAGCGACGCCGAGCCACAGTGCAAGTGGTCTGGCGGTAGCGCTTTGCAGCACCACCGTGCCGATGATGACCATGAATGTCAGCGACACCATGGTCGAGGCCTGATCGAACCCTGCTGATTCGAGTTTTAGGGCAAACAGCGCCGATACCGCCGCCGCGACGATGCCACGTGGCGCGATCCAGCCCAGCAGTGCCCGTTCACGCCAGGTCAGCGTCGAGCCGAGCGTCGATAGCCACACTTTCACCGGGCGAGCAATGAACTGGATGACGAGAAATACGCCAATCGCCCCAAGGCCAAGCTGTTGCAGTTGCGAGGCGTCGATTCTGGCGGCCAGGATGATGAACAGCCCGGAAATCAGCAGAATACTCAGTGTTTCCTTGAAGTTGAGAATGTCTTCGATCGGCACCCGCCGCATGTTCGCCAGCCAAACCCCCATCAGCGTCACCGCCAGCAGCCCGGATTCCTCCTGAAAGTGATTGGAGGCGACAAAGGTCAGGAACACCAGCGAGAGCGTTACGATGCTTTGCAGATATTCCGGTATCCAGTGACGGCGCAATGCTACACCCAGCATCTGCGCGGCAATCGCGCCGAGCAGCAGCCCGCTGGCGATGATCTTGCCGAGATTCAGCAAGATATGCGCGGTACTTGCTTCACCATGCTGGCTGGCAAGAATGAATTCGAATACCAGTACCGCCAGCACAGCGCCCAGCGGATCGATGATAATTCCTTCCCAGCGCAGAATATTGGCGATACGGATATTCGGCCGCACGGTACGCAGCATCGGCACGATGACCGTCGGCCCCGTCACTACCACCAGCGCCCCAAACAGCAACGACAACGGCCAGTCGAACCCCATCAGATAGTGCGTTGCAATGGCGATGATCATCCAGGTTGCCACCGCGCCAATCGTCACCATATTGCGAACAACGTTCTCCAAGCCTTTGATTTCGGAAAACTTCAGCGTCAGGCTGCCTTCAAACAGAATGACCGCCACTGAAAGTGAAACGATTGGAAACAGCAGCGGACCGAACACGGCATCCGGGTCGAGCCAGCCGGTTACCGGCCCGGCGACGATGCCGCTCAACAGCAGAAACAGAATCGCCGGCAGTTTGACCCACCAGGCCAGCCACTGTGACAGTGCACCGAGCAACCCGAGTGCAGTCAGGGTGATAAGCAAATTTTCGTGCATGGTTTTTTTATGTCGGCTGAATTCCGGCGTAAGTCTAGCAGTCTTTACGGTGCCTGCCGCCAGACATGCGTTTGTGATGACAGTCGTTCATACTTTAGACCGACCACAAGCTGGAGATACCCCGTGGAAACATTGTCCTGGTTGTTGCCGCTCGCCGCGGTGACTTTTTCGCTGTTCCTGCTGTTCCCGGTGATCAAGGCCTGGCTTGCACGCGGCAAAGCGGTGACACTCGCCAATGGGGACGACACTGGTTTGCTCAGTGGGCGCAAACTGGTCTATTTCATGGCGCCGAGCTGTGGCATGTGCCGTTCCACGACACCCATCATCGAGGCGCTACAGCGTGAGCGCGATGATGTGATCACGGTCGATGCCAGCGAACGCCCGGATCTCGCCAAGGCACTGCATGTGATGGCGACGCCTTCCTTTGTTGTCGTCGATAATGGCCGGGTCGAAAAACTCGCGGTTGGTGCAAAGTCGGAACGACAAATCAAGAAAATGCTGGATGGTTGATTGACAGTCGTTACAGACACTGAAACAGCTTGCAGCGATGGAATGAACAATGAGTGAGCAGACACATCCGCCGGTAGAGGAAAAACTCAATTTCGAAACCGGGAGAATAGGCTGGGACGAGCTGGCGCGACATTTTGCGCGGGGCGTCGTCATTCGGGTAGGCGACGGGCTTGATCTCGTCAAGGTGGCCTCAGCAGTAGCCGAAGACGACAAGGCCGCCGTAGGGGAGTGGCTGGCCAGCGGTGCCATAGCCAATGCAGACCTGGATGATGCGCGGCGATGGGAGCAGAGCGGGGAATTGCTCTGGGCCGTTGTCGTGGCACCGTGGGTATTGGTGCAGGAGCCTGTGCATTGAGCAATGTCGGGCTCAACGCTTGGGTGCAAGCGCTACGGCAACATGGCCGCGACACCGGACAGCGGCATTTGCTGCTGATCAGCGGTGAGCGCGATTGGTGCTTGCGACAAGTGTCGTTACTGGCAGATGTCGAGCAGGCGCTCTGGCTGAGTGCTGAAGCGACCCCGGGCCGCCGCGTACTGTCGCCTGATAAAGCACGGACGATGCTTGGTCAGGAGGTCGAGATGCTGGTCTGTGATGTTTTTTCCACGGGCTTCGATCCAGTAGCTATCGCAGCATTGTCAGGCACCGTGACGGCGGGCGGCCTTGTCGTGATGCTGGCGCCGCCGCTGACAAGCTGGGCTGCGCATGACGATCCGGTGGCACGGCGGATGGCGATTCATGGCATGCCCTCATCAACACGCCCCTCACGATATCTGCAACGCCTCGTCCGTCTACTCAAGGAGGATTCACGGTTCTCACTATTGACCCAGGATGAGGGCCTGACAGCGGAAAAGCTCTCTTCGCCAGGCCCGTCTCGGCAAGTCAGTGAACGAACGGAGGACCAGCAGCGCGTGATTCGCGCCATAACGGCCTTGTCGGCGTCATCGCAGGCGGATGCGCTAGTCGTTACGGCAGCGCGGGGTCGCGGCAAGTCGGCGGCGCTTGGCATTGCCCTGGCGGAGTTGTTGCGGCAGGCAGGTCGCGAGATCTGGCTGACGGCGCCGCGGTTGCAAAACAGTGAGGTCATTTTTCGCCACTTGCTGGCAGCGTTGCCGGCAGCACAGCGTGAAAGAAACCGGGTCGACCATGCTGGCAGCACGGTGCGCTTTCTCGCACCGGACGCATTGCTGGAACAGGAAGCAGCCCCAGACTTACTCATGGTCGATGAAGCGGCGGCAATCCCGGCAGAGATGCTGCTAAAGATGCTGCGACAATTTGGCAGCATCGTCTTGGCGTCGACCGAACAGGGTTACGAAGGCAGTGCACGTGGATTTGCCATTGGATTTCGGCGGCAGCTCGACCAACATCGTCCAGGCTGGCGTCTACTGACCATGGCAACACCCATTCGCTGGGCCGAATATGACCCGGTTGAATCGCTGCTCGATGATCTACTGTTGCTCGATACCGCAGCACCGCCCGCGCCAGATTCGGTGCATATCAACGACATCAGGATCGAACAGCTCGACCGAGACAAGCTAGCAGCTGATGAGGAACGCCTCCGCAGCGTATTCGGGCTGCTGGTCGATGCGCATTACCAGACGACGCCAATGGACGTGCGGCATCTGCTCGACGGCGAGAACATCGTGGTGTGGATCGCAACCAGCAAAAGCCGGTTGATTGCAGCGGTCATGGCTGCCCAGGAAGGGGGATTGGATGCTTCCCTGAGTATCGAGATCTTTCGTGGTAAACGCCGGCCACGGGGGCACTTGCTGCCCCAGCTGCTCACTGCGCGGGGTAGCGATCCATTGGCAGCCACACGGCGATGCCTGAGAATCATCCGCATTGCTGTGCACCCTGCGGTGCAGCGGCGCGGCATCGGTAAACGCATGTTGGCGCATATCCGTGCGCAGCTGAAGGATGTCGACTACTTTGGCGCCAGCTTTGCACTGCACCCCGGGGTACTGCAATTTTGGCGACGCAGTGGTTTCGTGCCGTTACATTTGGGACTGAAAGCCAACACCGCCGCTGGTACGCCCGCAGTCACCGTTGCTGCTGGCATCGGTTCCGCAGGCATGGGCTTTGTTGCCGGAGCGAGAACATTTTTTGTGTCTGGGCTGCTTTGCCTGCTGCCAGATGCCTTTCGTGAGTTGGATGCAAGCAATGTACTGGCGCTGCTCGCAGAGCAGGGAGCGCAGCAGAAACCTACCGCGCTGAGCGATACAGAAATGGCGTTGGTCGAGGCCGTGGCTTACGGCCAACGCGGCTATGAGTCGTGTTGCGCGGCTGTGCGCAACGCAGTGATCCTGGCGATTGAGGCAAACCGCTTCCATACACTGTCCACGCGCCAGCAACAGGCTCTGCTGCAACGAACGCTACAATGCCGTGACTGGAAGGAGATAGCAGCCGCTACCGGTTGCAGCGGGCGCAACGAAGCGGTCAGCCTGCTCCGCGAGGCTCTGCGCACACTGCTTCAGCCCGATGCCTGATTGAAAATCTGTAACTACTCAGCTCACCACTGAAATCTGACGCGTTTCAGCGGCAATCTGTGCAGTTACGGCACTATTTTTCTATCAAGTGAGAAGTCCCGAAAATCTTTATGGGGCTGGGGTTCTCAACCCTTACTGCGTTCTTCTTCGCGAATCTTCTTCATGAAAAAGACAAGAAACCAGCCTGCCATTCCGAGGATAAAGAACAGAGTGAACATCGAGATGAGCCCGATGAAGTTACCGAACAGCAGATCAAGCCAGAATGCCATGTTTGTTCTCCACAGATTGATAGGGAGGCAGGATAGTACGTACCCTCGGTGGAGACATTGACCAATATCAAGTGAACCCCGGTCATCGATAACCTGTCTATTGGCGCGGTCAACAGTTAGAATCAGCGCATAACAGGATGACGCTCGATAAGGTAGCACAAGGATGTTGGACGGAGTGACTCACAAAACCATGAACAGTATGTACATACCCAGTCAAAACAACAGCTTCCTGCGGACACTGGCGCTCGTTCTGATACTGCTGGCGGCATCGTCAGCAGGGACAGAATCGGCTCGCGCCGGCAATCGTGTTCCAGAGGGGAAACCCACCCCGGAGATGCTCCAGGTGCTCGAGCAAAAGAAGCAAGAAGCCGAACGCTTGCGGCAGCGCGTCGAGGAACTCGAAGCGCTACTACGCATGAAGAACGAGATCAGCGAAGCCAAATCACGCGCTATCAAGCAGCTTGAAGCAGCGAAGAAGCAGGATGCCGGGAAATAGACCCGGCACCATATTCAAACATTGCCGCTGCACTTGACAGCACTTGGGAAAGACAACGCTTGCCCGAATTTCTCACCGGGTGGCGAGATGACAGCTCTCGACTCCTGTCTGCGCTGCATTCGTGCATCCATGCACATCATTGTGTAGAGCGGGGATGTTCAGTAGTAATACCTCACACCAACTGCAATTGCATCGTTGTCACTCAGCTGGCCACCGGCAGTCAAATCCAGTTTGTCATTGATCTGTAGTCGCAGGCCAAGATCAAGCCCGAGATCACCGGAATAGAAGCTGTGATAGTTGAGGTTGGCGTAGAGCTCCAGTGTCGGTGTCGCACTGGCGCGAAGGCCGGCAGAGAGAAACACACCGGTATCGGAATCGTCGATGCTGCCGCCACCCACATCGAATTCACCACGTTCAACACCGGCGGAGAACACCATGTCGGTATTCGTCAGGGTGGGAATGGCCTGGTGGTAACCCGCACCGAGGCTGAATTCGATATAGTCATCCGCCGCTGCAAAGCCAGCCAGCAGGTTCACATTTGGGTACGTGTCGATCGAACCCCGCAGATAGATACCACTCCCACCGGCATCGTAGTCGATAAAGCCGGCATCGAAGTAGTCGTAGTCGAAAGTGTTGGGCTGTGCTTGCAATTCCAGCGCTGCTGCCTGTGCGCTGATGGTGGATGCGAGTAACAGTAGGGGGAGGGCTTTGTGCATGTTCACTCCTGGCTATTGCATTCGAGTCATTTTGCGGTAGAGCATAGGCAAAAGCGAAGGCCGATGAAAGTGCTTTACTTGATAACGCTTCGGCAGCGCTGGAATGCTGGCGCAGTTCTTGCACGATTCCGGTACAACTGTTTTTTCATCAGCCGGAGACCGAACCATGCCCAGATTCCGCACACTGTCTGTCGCCATTTTGGCCATCAGCCCACTCGTTATTGCCAACGCCGAACCTGCCACCGAAATTGAAATCCCGCAGGGAGACCCCGAGGCATTGAAAGATGCTCTGGAAAGTCGAGGCTGGCGAGTCGAGAAAGACGCTGGTGGTGATCTACTCGTCTACCCCGCGACAGCAGCCGAAGCGTCAGCGACTGCGACTGCGACTGCGACCAGCAAGAAACCAGATGCCGACAATACAACTGATCTCGTTGTCGATGTTGACCAGCTTGGCGAGCTGGAAGCCATGGCAAAACAAAGGGGATGGAAAGTCGAGCGAAATGCTGCTGGGGACTTGTTGTTATATCCAAGCACCTTTGTTGGCGGCGATGCATCACAAAAAACGGAGCCTGCCAAAAAGTCAGAATTTACAACGCCGACCGCCGATACGACAATCGATGCAACCGCGCTCGATCATCTGGAGCAGACCCTCGGCAAAAAAGGTTGGCAGGTCGAACGAAACGCTGATGGAGATCTGCTGCTGTATCCTGCGGCAGCAGATGAGCAGCGCCCGCCAGGGCAACATCTGACGGTTCATGTCACTGCATTCAAGCAATGTGTCGATGACACGAGCGAGACCATTCATCTCGCCAACATATCCCTGCCCATCGGCAGTGAATCCGATGCCAAAGCCATCGCCAACGCATGGTTAACCGTATTCGGCAAGGGTGGTGACAGTATCGGGAAAATTCGTCGGGTGAATATGCTCTATATCGTCAGCGTCGTTTCCTCGAAACAGCCGCACACCCTCCTGAGGCAGCTGGTTATCGACCAGCGTACTGGCAACGTTATCTCGATTCCCTGATATTTCGGCAGATTCCTTTATCCCGCGCAGGTCGAATGCATTTCGCGACTGCGCGGGACAAATTGTCAGAAAAAATCGCCTTGCCAATAAATCACGTGACCATTTGTCACGATTTATCATCCTGCCTGCCATGCATTCTCAGCGATTATTCAGTGATCGGTGCTGATCGCTGTCACAGCCGATCTTCCCCGTTAGCATCTTGGTACGACAAGCAGCTGAAATAAGGTGAGTTTTAGCTTTCCTGCTTATACTGATCCACTGCATTGAGCGTTAACCTGATGTCGTTCCTGAAGGTTGGCACCGCTCTTGCTTAGTTGTGATTGAGTTCACCATTTTTCATGGCAAGGCAAGAGCGAGGTAATTGATCGGCATGACAACAATGCAATGCAAGGTACTCGGAATTGTTTGTGCCATTTATTTTTTGGTAGTTCAGTCCCCGCTCACCTATGCCGAAAGCCAAGTTTCGGTGCTGTTGGGCATTGAAGGTTATTTCGTCAAGCTGCCTTCCGGTGACATTTACTTGTTTCCGAAAGCATCCAGTGCCCCCCATGTACCGCAGACACGGACTTCAAGCAATCCCGGCGATCGTGCTGCACATCATCGTGAAAACATACACCAGCCCGCTGGCGCTTACGCAAAACGTATCAGTCGCCCGAGATCCCTGCGGGGCCATCCGCGGCTATCTCGTATGCCCCCACCGCCTCCAGCATTTGGGCGTGAAACGCCTGATTTTTTTGCGACTGAATTACACCATCGCTATCCGCTTTTCATGCCGCGATTCGATGCGGCGAAAAGTACTCACCGCTAACCAAGTCGCGGCGAGTTATTCAACCACCACCTAAGTCAAGAGGAAATATCTGATGATCAAACGAATGTGTAAAAAACACACCATGAAAAAACCCTCCAAAACAAAGATGCTACTGACTGCCTTGGCCGTTAGCATCGGCCTTGCCACCTCCCAGGCTTCAGCCATGAGTGGCATGTCGGGGATGAGCGGCATGTCGGGAAATCAAGGCTATTTCCGCATTACCCCCCAGGGACAGATCTATTTCTACCCACAAAGTGGGATGTCAGGCATGTCCGGTATGCAGGGCATGAGCGGCATGGGTGGCATGTCTGGAATGTCGGGCATGGGTGGCCAGCGTGGCATGTCGGGGATGTCCGGCATGCAGGGCATGGACGGCATGTCAGGTATGAGCGGTATGAGCGGTATGAGCGGTATGAGCGGTATGGGTGGCATGTCAGGCATGTCGGGAATGCAAGGCATGGACGGCATGAGCGGGATGTCAGGTATGGGTGGCATGTCTGGAATGTCGGGCATGGGCGGCCAGCGTGGCATGTCGGGGATGTCCGGCATGCAGGGCATGGACGGCATGAGCGGAATGTCAGGTATGGGTGGCATGTCTGGAATGTCGGGCATGGGCGGCCAGCGCGGCATGTCGGGGATGTCCGGAATGCAAGGCATGGACGGCATGAGCGGAATGTCAGGTATGGGCGGAATGTCTGGAATGTCGGGCATGGGCGGCCAGCGTGGCATGTCTGGAATGTCCGGCATGAGTGGTATGTCTGGCTATTTCCGGATTACACCTGAAGGGCAGATCTTCTTTTATCCTCAGCAGGGGATGTCGGGGATGAGTGGCATGTCGGGAATGCAAGGTATGGACGGCATGAGCGGAATGTCCGGGATGCAAGGCATGAACGGTATGAGCGGGATGTCTGGAATGTCCGGCATGGGAGGCATGAGTGGCATGAGTGGCATGAGTGGCATGTCGGGGATGCAAGGCATGAGCGGCAACAAGGCTTCTAGCTGGACACCACCGAAGTAGCGCAGTAACAAGTTGGCGGCAGCGCCTTATGGATCTGTCGCCAATTTATCAAAGCCAATTTGCAACGTACCTTTTTCTGGAAATTACTCCTATGTCGATGCAGACGGCATGGGAGTTTTTTTATATTGGGAAAACCCCCTTGTAGACTCAAGCAACAAGTGAAGGTTCATCAATCCGGTGAAATTACATTGCGAGACGACTGATCAGCGTTTGTGCTTCGAATAGATGCTCCCGAAGATCAAGGCATGTTTCCAAATCACTGACGTCATCCTGAAAAATGGCGAGTGGCAGTACAAGGAGATGATCGAATGTCGTGTTGCAGATGTGACGAAGCCATAGCTGACGTTCATTCTCATCTTTTGCTGCCAGCAGTGATTCGATGTTGAAGGCGATAACGGCCCCCGCCGATGCACGTTTCGCCAGTTCTTGTGCCAGCTCATCGAGGTGAATTTCATGGGCCAGCATCCCGTGCCCCTTCATTACTTCGGCGCGAAAATCAAAAAAACATGCCCTAATCTCATGGGCAACAGCACGACAGATGTCGGGACGATACTCCGGCATCAGCAGTGGTATCGGCAAAGGGTTTTCAGAATCGGTTGATGCAAGAAACCGATGCAGTGTTTTGCGCCAGGTATTTGTCAGTTCGGTCATGACTCTTCCAGTACTTGAAACAGATGTCGATAGGGCTGGTGTTGCGTACAGATTGGGCAATCATCCTGCAATCCACCATGGACGATTGGTTGTTTGAAGTGAATGCCACAGCGAGTACACCGTGACCGGTGTAGCGGAATCTTGCGCTGAATCGCTGCCTTGCAATGCGCGACCTGCATCGCATCTGACCCGCAGACATCACGGCATATCATGCAGCCGGTACAACGAACGGCATCGATCTGATAATAGCTGTCCGTGTCGTTCTCGTGTAACGACAGTGCCTCATGCGGACAGGCATTGATACAACCATCACAGCCGATGCAACGGGAAATGTCGATAACCGGTACATTGGGAAAAAGATCGCTGTCTGTATCGGTGCTGGGTAGTGATGCGACCCATACAGCTGCACTGGTTTTCGCAACATCGCCATTTAAGGAATCTCTGATTAATCCCCGGAAACTGCTAAAATAGCAGCATTCGCTAATATCAGGCAAAGAAGATATTCAAATGCAGCAACAAAGCTTCGTAGCAGAGGATTTTGAACGGTATCGCAAACC
>Ga0256839_1005029_pt1 | contig 12489 bp, 12 predicted proteins | sample 354166metaG_FD_185968 | JGI IMG/M metagenome (GOLD analysis project Ga0256839, IMG submission 185968) | Hydrothermal vent microbial communities from Mid Atlantic Ridge, Atlantic Ocean - 354-166 | ecosystem: Environmental > Aquatic > Marine > Hydrothermal vents | place: Atlantic Ocean: Mid...
ATACCGCCCCGGCCCGAAAAAGGTAACCGGGCCTACAAGCGCTACCTGAAACGTAACCTTAACTACCCCGAAACAGCCAAAGAGAACAATATTGCCGGGGAGGTAACCTTACGCTTAACCATTACTACCGATGGCCGTATCGGCAATATCGAAGTTGTGCAATCGTTGGGTTATGGCTGTGACCAGGAAGCCATACGGCTGGTACGCGAAGGGCCAAAATGGCTGCCCGCCATGGCCGGCAACCAGGCGGTAAATGCCACCGTAACCGTAACTGTGCCTTTTAAACTATAGTAGCAACCGTATCGGCTGTGGCGTTTTTTTGCTAATTTTGCCGTAAATAAACCTGCCCATGGCCAAACCCATAAAACTCGATAAAAAAGACAAACAAATCCTGCAAATCCTGCAGCAGAACGGGCGCATTACCAATGCCCAACTGGCTGTTGAAGTGGGGCTGTCGCCAGCGCCAACCCTGGAGCGGGTGAAGAAGCTGGAAACCCACGGCATCATTAAAAGCTACCATGCCCAACTCGACTGGGCCGCCATTGGCCTGGGGGTGGCTACCTTTGTACGGGTTACGCTGAAAACCCACACAAAAAAATCCATTACCAAATTTACCGCAGAGATCAGTACCATAGATGAAGTGGTAGAATGCCATCACACCACCGGTACGGCCGATTTTATCCTGAAGGTTGTGGCCAAAGATATCCCCGCCTACCAGGAGTTAATGCTGGAGCATATCACCGAAATCCTGGAAATTGATGAGGTTGAGTCGATGATAATTTTATCTACCCTGAAAGACACCAAAGCCGTACCCATACCCTGAGCCATGACTGCGACCAAAAAACCCATATTGCTGTTGAATGCCGGCCAGATTGAGCAGAAGTTGAAGCGCATGGCCTACGAGATACTGGAAGCTAATTTTGACATCAAAGAATTGATCTTTGTCGGTATCTGCCGTCAGGGTGAGCTCCTGGCCAAAAAACTGGCCGCCCATTTGCAGGATATTTCGGCCATCAACGTTACCATTACCCGCATCGACCTGGAGAAATCACACCCTTTCCGCCAGGCCCATGATGCCCTTGAAGGAGGCACTGAATTTGACAACAAGGTAATTATTATGGTGGATGATGTTCTGCACACCGGCAAAACCATAGCTTACAGCCTGAAGCCTTTCCTGAGCAAAAAAATCAGAAAAATTGAGGTGGCCGTACTGGTTGACCGTAGCCATACCGCCTTCCCCATCAAGGCAACCTATATCGGTTATGAGCTGTCCACTACCCTATCCGATAACATCCGCGTATGTTTGACCGGCAAAGAAAAAGGCGTTTACCTCAACTAGCTATGTCAGTACATAAATCCACTATCAAGCGGGTAACCACCCATGTCGTACAAGCCATGAAAGACCAGGGCGAAAAGATAGCCATGCTTACGGCCTACGATTATTCCATGGCCAAAATCTTAGATGCCGCGGGCATTGATATCCTGCTGGTAGGCGACTCGGCCTCGAACGTCATGGCGGGCCATGAAACAACCCTGCCCATCACCCTGGAGCAGATGATCTATCATGCCGCTTCGGTGGTGCGGGCCGCCAAACGATCGTTGGTGGTAGTGGACCTGCCTTTTGGCTCATACCAGGGAAATTCGCAGGAAGCCCTGAAATCGGCTATCCGCATAATGAAAGAATCTGGCGCCCATGCGGTGAAGTTAGAGGGCGGGGCGGAGATCATTGAATCCGTAGCCCGCATCCTCAGTGCCGGTATTCCGGTAATGGGCCACCTGGGGCTTACCCCACAATCGATTTATAAATTCGGCACCTATACCGTAAGGGCAAAGCAGGCGGCCGAGGCCAAAAAGCTGCTGGCTGATGCCGAACTCTTGGCCACTACCGGTTGTTTTTCGCTGGTACTGGAGAAAATCCCTGCCGGCCTGGCGGACAAAGTAGCACAAACAGTTACCATACCGGTAATTGGCATTGGGGCCGGGGCCGGGGTTGACGGCCAGGTACTGGTAATGCAAGACATGCTGGGGATAACCCAGGCGTTCAGCCCGCGGTTTTTGCGCAGGTATGCCAACCTGTATAACGAGATAAATACGGCCGTACAGAACTACATAGCCGATGTCAAGCGTGCAGATTTCCCTAACCGGGAGGAACAATATTAATCACGGCAGGTGTCAGGAAACCCCTGATCGCTGTCCGGGGAAATAAAACAATGCCAAATTTACCTGTAATTCAATACGTTATAGGCGCGTTTCGTCTTTATTTGTTATACTTGATAAATAAAGCGCGTTGAGTTAACCCTGTGGGCGGAAAATTCTTGTGAATTTTCCGGGTTAATTGTCGTGGCGCCCTGAGTTCACCAGCAAACCGGGGTGAAACCTGGCGGTTGCCAAAGACGTACGCTACCTGAACGGCAACATAAAATGAACAAATGAAAATCCTGATCCCTTTACCCTCTTATGGCTTTGACCCCACCGAAGCGGCTGTTCCGTGGAAACTGCTTACGGAACATGGCCTACAGGTAACCTTTGCCACGCCAAAGGGAACAAAAGCTGCCGCTGACAGGATCATGGTCACCGGTAAAGGGCTGAAAATTTTCAGCAACCTGTTAAAAGCAAGAAAAGATGCGCTGCAGGCCTACCGCGAAATGCAGGCAAGCCAGGCGTTTACCAACCCACAGGCCTATCCTGATGTAGTCCCGGATGATTATGCTGGCATTTATTTGCCCGGGGGGCATGATAAAGGTGTTAAAGAGTACCTGGAAGCGGAAACCTTACAAAATATTATCCCGCATTTTTTTATGCAAAACAAAAAAGTGGGCGCCATCTGTCACGGGGTAATTTTACTGGCCCGGAGCATTAACCCCATGACCCATAAGCCGGTTATCTACCCTTACAAGACTACCGCTTTGCTCAAATCACAAGAACTTTTGGCGTATAACCTCACCCGCTTGTGGTTGGATGACTATTACCTGACCTACCCCGGGCTTACCGTAGAAGACGAAGTAAAAGCGGCCCTGCAATCGGCTGCCCAGTTTGTTCCCGGGCCGCAGCCCATCTTCAGGGATACCCGGGATAACCTCAGGCATGGCTTCGCGGTCAGGGACCGGAATTATTTATCGGCCCGCTGGCCCGGGGATATTTATACCTTTACCCACAGGTTTCTTACGATGTTAAACGAATAGCCTTAACCCGGGGGCGTATGCATCGTTGCCCATCGTCTATATACCAGGCCACAGGCCCCGGCTGATTCCGGTAAAATGTTGAAATTTAGCCCGAAAAATTCATATGAATTTTTTGGGTTAATTTTGCCCTCATGAAGCACACGGCATTTTTTGAGGAAGCGCGGGCGGCCAGGAAATGGTTCCTGATGGACAAAAATTATATCCTCAAAGAAGCCCAACTGGTACTGCAGGATGAACTCACCGAGTGGCTGGTGGCCTATGCGCGGGCGTACTACCAACAACAGTACAACCCCCTGGGGCTGGTTGACAGTACCGTGGCGCGCATCCGCCAGGCTGAATTTTCTGCTTATCACGTATTGCAGCCGTTCTATGAAAAACTGGCCAGTGTCTATCGCTATAAACATGGGGAAGTACAACTGGAGTTTTTATTTGACGGGGCATCCCACTATGACAAATACAAGAACGACTGGGGTGAAACCTTTAAACAATGGGTGCATGAACTCTTTAACCGGTGGCTTGCCCTGAGGGCCATACTGGAAATTACAGTTTTTGGGTTACACAGTGATCACCAGTTGCAGCTTATTAACCAACGCCTGCAATATTATATCGAGCACCACTTTGGTGTGCGGCTTTATGTTTACAAGGGCATTACAGATACCCGTGCAGCTTAGCCGATTGTAAAGCCGGTAAAGCCAATCACCTTACCTTCCTCTACGTTGATGCCGGCTACCCGGCCGTGTGGCGGCCCGCCATCCTTAATCCACTGCAAAAGCCGGGCGAGGCTTTCTTCCCTGCCTTCTGCTTCAAGGTACACGCTGCCGTCCGCTTCGTTGCGCACAAAACCGGTCAAATTCAGGCTGCGCGCCTGCTGTTGGGTAGAGGCCCGGAAAAACACCCCCTGCACAAGGCCCCGGACGGTAATATTATAATGTTTATTCGCCATAAGGCACCCAAATATTTTTTACCTGCGTGGCATGGCGCAGGAAATCCTCGCTGTTGATATGCTTAGGATTAAACCAATTGCGGGCCCTGCCAAAGTTAACCCAGGTGCGTTTCATGTTTTCGGCTGCGGCCCGTTGCACCATAGCGCTGCCCTCTTTGGTGCCAAAATACCACATGCCATCCACATCATCATGGTTGGCCAGCACTTCTGCCAGGGCATCCTTGTCCCCGGTAATGATATTGATTACCCCTGCCGGCACATCCGAGGTTTCCAACACCTGGTATAAATCGGTAGCCGGCAGTGGGGCTGTTTCTGAAGGGACCGCCACCACCGTATTGCCCATGGCCACCGGAGGGATAACGGTAGCGATGAACCCTAAGAGCGGGGCCTCATCAGGACAGACAATGCCCATAACCCCGAGGGGTTCTTTCATGGCCAGGGTAACATTGCGGAAAGGCGTGGCATGCACATGGCTGTCGTACTTGTCGGCAAAGGCCGCATAGGTAAACAACTGTTCGATGGCCGCATTTACCTCGCGCATCGATTTGCGCGCTGATTGGTCCAGGGCGGCCGACAGGCGGCCGGCAAACTCCCTCGCCCGTGCCTCCAGGTTTTCGGCCAGGTAATAGAGTACCTGGGCCCGGTTGTGGGCCGTGGTGGCAGCCCATTTGGCCGCTGCGTGGGCCGCTTCCACGGCATTGCGGATATCTTTGCGGTTACCCTCGCCCACCTGACCGATAATGTTACCCTTTACATCGGTTATCTGGCGCGAGTAGCCGCCATCGGGCCTTTTTTGTTTGCCCCCGATATAAAATTTGGCTGTTTTGTCAATAGCCGGCAGGCCTTTATGGTGCCGGCCCGGCTTTATCGCTGCCCCTTTGGTTTTTGCGGCCGGCTTAAATTCATCTTCTACTTTTAATTTCACATATTCATACAAGCCTTCCATGCCGCCTTCGCGGCCAAAGCCCGATTCGCGATAACCACCAAAGCCGGAAGCTGCATCAAACATGTTGGTACAGTTAATCCATACGGTACCGGCCTTCACTTTGGGGGCAATATCAAGGGCCAGGTTAATGTTTTCGGTCCAGATACTGGCCGCCAGGCCGTAGCGCGTATTATTGGCCAGCTTCACCGCCTCGGCCGGGGTGCGAAAACTCATGGCCACCAACACAGGGCCAAAAATTTCTTCCTGGGCTATCACCGAGGCCGGGGCCACATTGGTAAACAGCGAGGGGGGGTAAAAGCAGCCTTCTTCGGGGCATTCCCACGAGGGTTGCCACAGTTCGGCCCCTTCCTCTACGCCTTTCTGCACCAGTTCCTCAATGGTTTTTAATTGCACCGGGGCCACAATGGCGCCTATATCGATCCCCTTATCCAAGGCGTTGCCGATGCGCAGCTTCTCCATCCGCCTACGGATTTTACGGTAAAGCTTTTCGGCTATACTCTCCTGTACCAGCAAGCGCGAGCCGGCACAGCACACCTGCCCCTGGTTAAACCAGATGGCATCCACTACCCCCTCCACCACACTGTCGAGGTCGGCATCTTCAAACACGATAAACGGTGATTTACCGCCCAGTTCGAGCGACAATTTCTTTTCGGTAGCGGCTGTGGCCCTGCGGATGATACGGCCCACTTCGGTGGAGCCGGTAAAGGCTATTTTGCCAATCTCCGAATGGTTGACTAGTTCGGCCCCGGTAGTGCCATCTCCGGTAATAATATTTACCACCCCTTCGGGCAAGCCCACCTGCGCACATATTTCGGCAAAAAGAAGGGCCGTAAGCGAAGTGAATTCGGCCGGTTTTAATACCACCGTATTGCCCATAGCGAGGGCCGGGGCAATTTTCCAGGCCAGCATCAGCATCGGGAAGTTCCAGGGGATAATTTGCCCGACCACGCCAATTTCTTTGTAGGCCGGCAGCTTCTCCTGCTGCAATTGCGCCCAGCCGGCATGGTGGTAAAAGTGGCGGGCCACCAGCGGGATATCAATATCCCGGGTTTCACGAATGGGTTTGCCGTTATCCAGCGATTCCAGCACGGCAAACAGGCGGGCATGTTTCTGCACCTGGCGGGCGATGGCATAGAGGTAGCGGGCGCGGCCGTGGCCGCCCAGGTTTACCCAGCCCCTGAGGGCCTTGCCGGCAGCTTTTACGGCCTCATCCACATCGGCCTTATTGGCCAGGGGCACGGAAGCCAGCTTTTTTTGCGTACAGGGGTTCAGGCTATCCATATACTTCTTTGACTTCGGCACTACCCATTTGCCGTTGATGTACTGCTTAAAATGGGGCTGATGCCCGGCCAGCCATTTTTCGGCCACCTCTTTTGATTCGGGTGCCGGGCCATAATCCATTGATTCAAATATTGATGCTACACTCATTGCCTGTATGATTAAGCTACCGGATGCCGGTAACTGGCAGAATACCTGCCGGTAATAAAATGTTCTAATTGTCGTTCTATATCGCCCAGCAAACCGCTGGCGCCAAACCTGAACAGGTGGTTGTTGAGCCACGCATCCCCCAGCTCTTCTTTCATTAAGATCAACCAGGTAAGGGCCTCTTTGGCCTTCCGGATGCCCCCGGCAGGCTTAAAGCCTACCCTAAAGCCGGTCTGCTCATAGTAATCGCGGATAGCCCGCACCATAACCAGGCTTACCGGCAGGGTGGCATTCACGTTTTCCTTGCCGGTACTGGTTTTGATAAAATCGGCCCCGGCCATCATGCACACATAGCTGGCTTTGGCCACATTGGTCAGGGTGGCCAGCTCCCCGGTAGCGAGAATAGTTTTCATATGGGCCTCACCACAGGCTTCGCGGAAGGCTTTCACCTCGTTGTAGAGGGCCCGCCAGTTGCCCGTAAGCACATGCGCCCGGCTGATAACAATATCAATCTCTTTGGCCCCGGCCGCTACCGAAGCTTTAATCTCTTTTATTTTCTGGCTCATGGTAATCTGCCCGGCCGGGAAACCGGTAGATACAGCCGCCACCGGAATACCCGTGCCGGCCAGGGCCTGTACCGCTGTTTTTATCAGGTTGTGGTAAACGCACACCGCCCCCACGGTTACAGGCTGACTGAGGCCCAGGGCGACCAGGATATCACTCCTTACCGGTTGCCGGGCCTTGGCACAAAGGCGGCTGACATTCCCGGGGGTGTCATCGCCTGCCAGGGTGGTTAAATCAATGCAGGTTAACGCCCGCAGTAACCAGGCTGCCTGCCATTCCTTTTTTACCGTACGCCTGGTACCCATGGTGGCCGCCCTGCGCTCAACGGCACTTTTATTGATTTTTATTTTGCTGATCAGGCCCATGTCCAACGCCACACCAGGGTTGCGCTGCAAATGACCGTTTCCGGAACTCTTCTTCATAATGCCAGCTTAACTCTATGCCGCTTATCCAAGCCGGACAATCGGGCATGTAAAATAACATAATTGCCATTAGATTTAAGGGAAAAACAGGTAATTTTTAATCCGGGTTAACTTCCTCAATGAACAATCCCGCACTCTTGGCAATATTTGCGCTTACCCACCGGCCGTTTTTTAGGCTTACGTTTATGACCGAAATAGGAGGGATCTGCATATTGTGGTTTTTTCATGTGGCGGGCCATGGCCTTGTATTTCTTAACATTGGCCTGCATCCTTTCTTCATATGCCACGATCAGGCGGTCATAGTAGCGGTTAACCGGGTGGTTTTTAAACCGTTTAATAGCCGCCTGGCGATCCTGGGTACTACTACTTTTACGGACAACAACCCGGGCATCCGCAACTGTACGGCTATCCTGGGCCAAAAGCAGGCCAGGCAACACTATCAGGAATATAAGGGTGGGATAAGTCCTCGCCATCATAGTTTCAATACTATGAACTTATAACTACGAACCGGCTAAAAAATTGCCCGGCAGTGTATTTTTAGCTCCGGGGCAGCACAGCCGCTACGGCAACAGGTGCTGCCTCAAGGCCAGACGAGTGGCCCCTGTTGTTGTTATCGGCTGCCCGCAAGGTAATGAGCAGGGCCAAAATCATTATCAGGATTAAGATAATAAATGTTGCCGGGGATTTAATAAGTGTTTTGACCAAGTCCTTCATCACATAACCAATTACGTAAACCAAAGGTAACGTGTTCACCAACCAGTATGGTGCAAAATGTGTTGAGATTATTACACCTGTAACTTATTTTCATAAACTAAACTTCTAAAGTTAACTTTTTGATTAATTAATTATCTTCAGCAGATTTAATTTTTATTAAATTGTATTTTATCAACTATTAATTGACCGATACGACATATTTATCCTTGTAACTTTTTTGCTGAAATTGCCGGCACTTTTTATTTCAGCAGGGCATCGTAAATAGCCTGGTGCATAGCCGGGCGCACGTTTAACTGGTAAAGTTTGCGGTTTAAACGTGTGGGGTACACCCGGTTCGACATAAAAACAAAAAGGATGCCGGTATCGGGATCGGCCCAGGCGAAGGTGCCCGTATAGCCTGAATGGCCAAAACTATGCCGGGAGGCATCAAAGGCCGTAGCGCCCTTTTCCTTATCTTCGAGCACCGGTTTGTCAAAACCCAGGCCGCGCCTGTTCCCCTCCTGGCAATAATGGCAGGCGGTAAAAATTTCCATGGTATTGGCCGAAATAAATTGCCTGCCCCCGTAGCGGCCGCGCCACAGGTACATTTGCATCAGCTTGGCCAGGTCGAGCGTAGTGCCGAACAAACCGGCATTAGCTGAAACGCCCCGCATCATGGCGGCCCCCTCGTCATGCACCACGCCCTGCAGAGGAACCTTGCGGAAGAAAGTGTCAACCTCGGTAGGTATCATGCGGTCTTTGGGGTAAAACCGCATGGGATTATAGGTGAGGGTGCTGGCCCCCAGCGGCTTGTAGATATGGGTCTTCAGGTATTGCTCGTAGTCCTGTCCGGTCAGTTTTTCAATGATTTCCGGATAGAGATAAAACGACAACCCCGAATAAACATAACCCGGCTTATCATTCAGGGGCGATTTTTTGATCATTTTATAAATCTTATCCCGGTAATCTTTGTGCAGGTAAAGGTTATCGGTGAGCTTAACCGGATAATCAGCCGTTGAGTCAGGCGCCAGGGTATGGCGTTTAAATTTACCGTTCTTTTTCAGGGTGGTAGTCCAGTAGGGTATCCACGACTTCAGGCCGGCATTATGGGATAGCACCCTGCGGTAGGGCAAGTCTTTTTTATTGCTTTTGGCAAAATAGGGCAGGTAAGTACCCATGGTGGCATCAAGGCTGAATTTATTTTGATCAAACAACTGCATCAAAGCCGGCAGGGCTCCGGTTATTTTGGTTACCGAGGCAAAGTCATAGAGCATGTCTTTACGTACCGGGACCAGGGAGTCGTAAGTTTGATAACCATAGGTTTTATGCATGACCACCCTACCGTTACGGGCCACCAGCACCTGGATGCCCGGGGCCACCCCGGAACCGATGGCCTGGGTAGCGATAGAGTCGATCTTGCCCAACAGGTAGGCTGAATCAAGCCCAGCCTCAGCCGGGCGGCCAAAGCTAAACCGCCAGCCCCCGGGGGTAAAAATGCCCGTGCCGCGGCTAAAACCGTAAAGGTTGTCCGGCAGGGTGCCGGTAAAAGAACGCCCGCCAAAAATCTTCTGGCTGATTAAATCGGTTTGTTGCCGATTGCGGAAGCGGCTGTAAATAACCGCCCCGTACCCGGCCAGGGCAGCCGTATCGATGGCCACCGAGTCCCCGTAAATTACCAGGATGCCGGCCCCTGCGGGCAACTCCTGTTTGCCGGCCACACTGCGGATGAGCAGTTCCTGCGGCCCCCGGTTCTCCGTATATCGGGCGCCAAAAGCGGCCAGCAGGGAGTCGTTGGCATAAACAATAGTTAACGAGTCGAGGTTTTGCAGGGGCAATAAATTGTGCCGGTTTTTCAGCAAGACAATGTTAGCGCCAGGCGCCAGAGTATCGGCCGCCACCGGCAACGAGCCGGAACGCGACATGGCGGGCAGAAAAGACAGCCCCAGGAAGGCCAACGTTAAGCTACGAATCATAGGCCTAATCTAATGCATTTTACCCTTTTGGCAAGCATTCTTTATACGAAGACGGGAAAAGGTTTCCTAAATCAATATTATTCTGTAAATTCGAAAAACCGACAACCCGACCCCGATATGAAGCCCCGAAATATCCTGCCCCTGTTTATCAGCTTATTGCTCATCGCCCGGCCGGCTTTGGCGCAGTTTAATTCCGTTAAATATGTGAGCTACGGGTATTTTACCGGCTTAAGCCTGGCCGATTCCCTGATGGTGCAGGATACGGTGGTGATTTCCATTGATCAAAAGAAGATTGAAATACTGGATGTTGACCCCGTAAACGCAGCCAGGGATGTCATGTTTTTTGAGAGCCGCACGATGTCGGCCCTGAAGTACCCGGCCACTGACGGGGCGTTTTATTATGTATGGAAGCTGGGTGACCGCAAGATGATCTTACGCCAGCGTGAAGGCATACGCTACCTTTCCCTTTACCAGACCGATGAATACGGCTTGCCGAAAGAATATATTACGTTTAAGATTAAAGAATGAGCACGATTGGGGTTCGGTTAGTCCCCTGTTTTATCCGCTGCGGCAAACAGCCGGTTTTGTTTTATATTATTTTGCTAACTTTAGCGGCTATTTGTTACGATAAAATAGCCAGACCATGTTAAAACGAACCTCATTCTTTCTCCTGCTACTGCTGCTTTATACCGGTTGTCAGCGGCAACAACAACCTGCAGCCATAGATTTAACCGAACTCACCATTGCCAACATCCACCGGGCCTTTACCGCGGGTGACTTTACCAGCGAGCAACTGGTAAAAGCCTATTTGGCGCGGGTTGAGCAACTGGATAAAAACATTAATGCCATTACGGCCATTAACCCCGAAGCACTGGCCATCGCCAGAAAGCTGGATGAAGAATTTGCCCAAACCGGCATCTTGCGGCCGCTGCACGGCATCCCGCTGGTGGTCAAAGACAATATCAACACCAAAGGCCTGCCCACCACGGCCGGAGCCCTGGCCCTGCAAGGTTTCATCCCCGATGAGGATGCGTTTATCATCAAAAAACTGGTGGCGGCCGGGGCCATTATTATAGCCAAAACCAATATGGCCGAGTGGGCCTTCAGCCCCATGCACACCGAGAGCTCTACCCATGGCACCACCCGCAACCCGTATAACCCGGAATATGTACCGGCCGGTTCCAGCGGGGGCACGGCTGCCGCCATAGCCGCCAACTTTGCCACCATTGGCCTCGGTACCGACACCGGCAATTCCATCCGTGGGCCGTCATCGCATTGTGCTTTGGTGGGGTTCCGCACTACCCTGGGGCTGGTAAGCCGCAGCGCCATTGTGCCACTTTTCCTGCGCAACGATGTGGTGGGCCCCATGTGCCGCACCGTAGAAGATGCCACCCGCGTGCTGGAGGTAATTGCCGGCTATGACCCCGAAGACCCGCTAACCGTTCACGCGGAGGGTAAAATTCCGGCCAACTACCGGCAGTTTTTGTCGGCAGACGGCCTGCAAGGGGCGCGTATAGGCGTACTCAGGGAACTGAGCAACCACAACCCCGACCCGCAAATAGCCACCCTCTTCAACCGGGCCATCGCTGATATTAACGCCCTGGGGGCAACTGTAATTGACCCGGTAGTGGTGCCGGGCTTTGCCGAACTACGGCAAAACCAGTGGTGTGCCGTGTTCCGGGAGGACCTAGAGGCCTACCTTGCTACCTATGTACACAGCGACACCATGCAAACGCTGGCAGACGTTATTGCCGCAGGCACCAAATCGGAGTTTGCCGCCAGGCGGCTGGAGCGCTTCAGCACGGCCAGCGGCCGCTATGAGCACCCCGAAATAGCCTGCCTTGATGCCTATACCGATGCCAGGCGGGTGGCCTACCGCCAGGCCATAGAAGCCGTGATGGATTCCTTGCAGCTTGACGCTATTATCTACCCATCGTGGAACAATAAGCCGGCCCATATCGACCGGTTTGAAGAAGAGTACAAAGGCGATAACAGTCAGGTGATTTCCCCGCATACCGGGCAACCGGCCTTTACCGTGCCTATGGGCTTTAGCTCCGGCAACCTGCCGGCCGGCCTGCAGTTTCTGGGCCGCATGTATGCCGAGCCTACCCTGATAAAACTGGTGTATGCCTACGAGCAGGGCACGAAACACCGGGCTCCAGCGGAAATAAACGAATGAAAGACTTCTGGAACAAGCGCTACCGCCAGCCCGGCCGGGCTGGCGGCAAAGCGCCAAATGATTTTTTCCCTGGCTTGTCCATTTCAAGTCGGCAAAATACGTTTTTTGCCGTTGCAACTAACCCGAAAAATTCACATGAATTTTTCGCCCGCAGGGCTGATG
>Ga0256839_1005030_pt1 | contig 12489 bp, 13 predicted proteins | sample 354166metaG_FD_185968 | JGI IMG/M metagenome (GOLD analysis project Ga0256839, IMG submission 185968) | Hydrothermal vent microbial communities from Mid Atlantic Ridge, Atlantic Ocean - 354-166 | ecosystem: Environmental > Aquatic > Marine > Hydrothermal vents | place: Atlantic Ocean: Mid...
TATACAGCCTGCGGGATATGGTGCGTGACAAGGAGATCATCACTGCGATTATAAAGGAGGAAAAGGAACACGTTGCATGGCTGAGGGAGTACAGGGACACGGCCTGAGGGCACTTATATATTTCCCGGTGAAACAGATAAGACGACCGCAGGAGTGGTCATGTTTATCTCTGCACATTCGGCGGGAAGGGGACTAAGCGTTTTCTCCCGCCGTCTTTATCGCCTTCTGCAGCCTCTGAAGCGTCTTTTCCCTGCCGAGCACGCAGATCACTTCGAATATGCCGGGACTCTGCGTGCCTCCCGTCAGCGCAACGCGGACAGGCTGGGCGAGCCTGCCGAGTTTTATGCCGTGTTTTTCGATTATGGACCTGAAGAGTCTCTCGATCTCCGCCTCTGAAAACACGTCAAGGGTGGCAAGTCCCTCTCTCACCTCGGTGAGCAGGCCGAGGCTTTCTTCATTGAGAAATTTGGCCCTTGCCTTTTCGTCGTATTCAATCTCCGCTGCGATATAGCAACGCAGCGACCTTGCAAGCTCAACCAGTGTCTTTGAACGCTCTTTCAGCGTATCAACGGCCCTTGCCAGCCATTCCCTGTCGGGGTTCCACCCCTCCGTCACAATGTTTTCCCTTGCCAGGAAAGGGATAACGAGTTCGGCGAGCCTTTCGGACGGCGAGTTGATTATATACCGGCTGTTCAGCCAGAGGAGCTTTTCCGGGTTAAAGACCGCCGCGGCCCTGCCGACATTTTCAAATGAAAAATACCTTATCAGCTCTTCCCTGGTGAATATCTCCCGGTCCCCGTATGACCAGCCGAGCCTCACAAGGTAATTGACAAGCGCATCAGGCAGGTATCCCATCTCGTAATACGCCATGACGGATGTGGCGCCATGCCGCTTTGAGAGCCTTGCCCTGTCAGGGCCGAGTATCATGGGCAGATGCGCAAACTCCGGCACCGGGTATCCGAATGCATTGTAAAGCTGTATCTGTTTGGGGGTGTTGTTCAGGTGGTCGTCCCCCCTGATCACATGGGTTATCCCCATGTCGATGTCATCCGCCACAACGGTCAGGTTATAGGTGGGGGTGCCGTCCGAACGAAGGATGATCAGGTCGTCAAGCTGGTCGTTTGCGAATGTGACCCTCCCCCTGATTAAGTCCTCGACAATCGTCCGCCCTTCCTGCGGCATCCTGAACCTGACGACCGGCGACACACCTGGAACAGGCTCTCTCAGGTCCCTGCACCTGCCGTCGTACTTCAACGCCCTGCCTGCCGCCATGGCCTCCTTGCGCCTTGCCTCAAGCTCCGCGGGGGAACAATAGCAGTAATATGCCATGCCCTCTTTCAGCAGCCTGTCCGCATAGCTCCTGTACAGGTCAAACCTCGAGGTCTGCCTGAACGGCCCTTCATCCCAGTCAAGACCGAGCCATTTCATGCCCTGTATGATAGCGTCTATGTACTCATCCGTGGAACGGCTCCTGTCCGTATCCTCTATTCTCAATATGAACACGCCGTTGTTGTGCCTGGCATAAAGCCAGTTGAACAGTGCGGTCCGCGCCCCTCCTATATGGAGGAATCCCGTGGGACTCGGCGCAAAACGTACCCTTACCTTTTCCATTCAGTCTCTCCTTTTCATACCTTTCTTATGTCCCGTTGCTCCATAACCCCTGCCCGCTCATGCAATATCAAGATTAATCCGGCCACTTCCCATGTTTCTTTAACCTGAATTGAGCGATTTATATTTCATTAAAAATGTGCAAGGCGGTTGAAAAGATGCCTGGCGATACCTCTGTGCGGCCTTTTTCCCGCTTTGAAATTATTCACCTGTCAGGTGAAAAACCGATATGGCAATAAGATGATTCAAAAATCTCATCGCGTTATGCATTTTTGAAACCGCCTTGCACATCCGGGCATGCAGGAATCGCTCAATTCCCGTTACCACATAGCCTCTTCATTGCCGACTTCTTTGATCAATCGAATGCGGAGCAGTTACAGTTTCCAATACCCGTTCTCTCTGACCATCCATTTCAGGATGCCTCATTATTATAATATGCTGCCATCTCTCCGTTGTCAGTCTTACAGGTATGTTGTTTCTGGATTTACAATTATCATATATCTACTCTTGCCCTTGGGCCGAATGCCCTTACCTCTTTCACCTTGACTTTCCTTGATACAAGCTCCTTGAAAAAATTAAAGTGGACCCCAATGTCAAGACAAGAAACAGGCTCTTTTAAGGTGGATTTCTCCAGCCTGTTTGTTAATAGTTCTATCTGTTGATAGATAGACTTCCTCCGGCGTTCTGTATCCAAGAGCCTCATGAAGCCGCTCTGTGTTGTAGAATTTGAAATAGCCGGCTAAACTCTCCCTGGCATCCCTTCTCGCTCTCACCTGCTGGCTCGTAATAGTACGAAGACCTGGGCAGTCCCTCAAGCAGTTGCTTCCTCCATATTGCCCTATCTGGTTCGGATGTACTCCATATTCACTGGATATCTCTGCTATCGTCTTCTCTCCTTTCGCTGCCTCCAGGGCTACCTTCGCCTTTAATCCGGCATCATGCCTCTTTCGGATGTTGCCCATCTTTTGCTTCCTCCTTACTCTTCTTTCAGACTAACATCCACCTTATTCTCCTGTCCAGTTTATGGGGTCCATTATCACGGAAACGTCAAAGTCGAAGCGCGTATGGATTAAAGCCTGGAGAGACGGCATGGAGGACAAGAGCAGTAAATCAATAATTGATGGAGAAGAACGCAAAGAGAGGAAAAAATGGAGGCGATTTTCAATTCCCCGACGGCCCCTGTTTAATTGAAGGAGCCGTGCAGGGCCGGCTTTTTCCGGTGAGAGACTTGTGATTCCATAAACTGTCTCTTTTGTTTTCCTGCCGGTTTTAAGATATATGGATTCTCTGCGGATGCAGTGGACTTGTCCAACATACGGAAAGTCAAGGTAACCGTTCAGTTCGGTGCCGGTCCAAATCCGGCGGATTTCCAGGCGTCCATGTTCTTTATCGACGCTAAACAAGTAATCTGCCTTTTTATCTTCAACAATATAGCGTGCCGTCTCTGTTTGCGTATGCAGGGCATCAGGGGTCACGACGGTATCTTTCAGATCAAGGGGCTCTAAATCTAAAAGAGTACGAACCATCTGGATTTCGTCAGTCTTGCCGTCAACTTTGCATTGAGCGGCGGCTACACCTGTATTTTGAAGAAAAGCAGAAAGAAGATGAACCTTACAGTGGCATAAAAATGCCGCCCGCGGGCAGGGGAGTCCGGCGGAAAAGCTTTATCCGCGATACCCTGGAGAGTATCCCGCACGGCATATCGACATCCTTTGGAATTCCGCTCTCCGTTACCTCCTGCAACAAAGACATATTTCCGATATCCCATCGCTTTATAAAGGTTTTACGCCGGACTCCCCTGAGTGAATGCAGACCAGCAGTATCGATCCGGTTTTTGAATGTTTCCAGTTTTCAAAACAGTTTTCAGGCTTGTTAATGTTATTCATGGTCTGCATCACTGATGAGGACGTTATGTGTAAGATAAAAAACAATAACGTTTGACATTATTAACGTTATGCGTTATCATTTTTATTAGTGATTAAGAGTTTTGCGAGTAAAGAAACAGAGAAGCTCTTTAAACGCCAATTTTCCCGGAAAATACCACAGAGCATACATCAAATTGCTCGGCGGAAACTTGAAATTTTAGATGCTGCCGAGGTATTACAAGATTTGCGTATACCACCATCTAATCATCTTGAAAAACTATCAGGTGACAGAAAAGGTCAATATAGCATCCGTATTAACATTCGGTGGCGCATCTGCTTTGAATGGCGTGAAGGAGATGCTTACAACGTAGAAATTGTTGACTATCATTAGGAGGTGTTTTTATGGCCAAGCAAAAATTAGCTCCTATTCACCCTGGAGAAATTCTCCTGGAAGAATTTCTAAAACCTATGGGTATTAGTCAATACAAATTGGCAAAAGATATTAGTGTACCAGCACGACGTATTAATGAGATAGTACAAGGGAAGCGCTCTATTACTCCTGATACTGCTTTGAGGCTGTCACGTTATTTTGGACTTTCAGAGCGGTTTTGGATAAATCTTCAAGCACGATATGACCTTGAAATAGAGAAAGATAGGTTAAGGGATCGACTGGACGAAGAGGTTCATGTTTGCGCGTCTGCGAGTTAATAAGCTATAGTAAAAAGCACATAACAAAGCCTACCTTTAGGCACATAAAAGTCAAGCATTTCCTGAAAGATGTAAACTAAACCTTACAGTTGCATAAAAACGTCGCCCGCGGGGGGAGAGTCCGGCGGAAAAGCTTTATCCGCGATACCTTCAGGACATATTCCGCACGGCATATCGACGTCTTTTTGGACTTCACTCTCCGTTAAGTCCTGCGACAGAGACGTATTTCCGATATCCCATCGCTTTATAAAGGTTTTACGGCGTACTCTCCTTCCGGCTTATGCAACATTAAGGTTAACTTATTGTTTTTATCAGATTCTGAAACAAGTTCAAAATGACATCTTGCTATGTTTTCAGACTTTTGCAAGAGGCTCGATTTATCGTCCATTTTTATGCTTCCATTATATTTCCATTATATCAACTTAACCTGACCTTTTTTGACGGTTTGGACATTTTAAACCCCTATTATCTATTCTAAAGGGATAGGAAGAAGGCGTATTCGGTGCCGACTTTCTTCCACCGAAATAATTGCGCCTTTTTTTAAGGCTTCAGACGAGTCATTCAAGACTTTTCCAAGTCTTTTAATCACATGTGGAGTCCGTGTGTTGCGGAGTCGAAAGGTTATGACACTCGGTATTTTCTTGCCGGAAGCCGCTGCTATCTCTCCAAAATCGAGGTCAAATGTAAGAATGATCCTTTTCTCATGTTCAGCTTTAGTAAAAATCCCGTTATCAGGCATTCTGTGAAGATTCAATTCCCTCAAATGGACAGCGTCATGGTTGTGCTGCCGCAACCATTCCACAACACGCCATGCAACTCCCATATCAGCAAGAAATTTCATAGCTTGTCAACCTTGAACCACTTCTTCCTTTGTTAACCATGCCGCATATTCAATCGCCTGCTCTATGTCCTCTCTTTCAAGGTCCGGGTAATCCTGTAATATCTCCTCAAAAGTGGCTCCATGAGCAATCTGGTTGACGATTACAGAAACAGGAATTCTCATTCCTCTAATACATGCTTTTCCTGCCATAACATTTGGATTAAAAGTTATACGATTAAACATTTCATGGTCTCCCTTTTATTGATTTTAACAGTTTCCATTATTTCATATTCCTCAATCAAACTTTCATCAGAAAAACTTAACCTTACAGTTGCATAAAAACACCGGCGGCGGAGCAGAGGAGTCCGGAGGTTTTCCGGCGGACTCCCCTGACGGCTTATGCAACATTAAGGGTAAGGTTGATGCCTGTTGTCCGGTTGAATATTGCTGCCTGTTATCTCAAGCCGTAAAAACTTCTCCGTGCCGGCGCTCACCCTGAATCTTTCATCAGCCCTGTACCCGGCAACCCATATAATATCATTTCCCGACAATACAACTGGGATAATATCCCTCAGGTCTCTCGGGATTTTCTCATCCACAAAGAAATCCTGCAGTTTCTTTCTCCTGCCGAAACCGGCGGGGCAGAAGAAATCTCCCGCCGCCCGCGCCTTCACCCTGAGCGGAAATTTCATGGAGCCCGCATCCAACAGCACCGAGCGCCTCCCGTCACCGGCCCCGGCCCCTTTTTCTTCAAAAGACGCCTTTATGGTGATCCCGGCCTCCTTCAAGGCAATCTCGCATGGGGGCTGCAGATCATATTCGCCGAGCCTGACGGGCTTCCTGGTGGTGATTTTTACCAGGGAGTATTCCTTTATCGCCCTGATGTCCCCGGGAAGGTGCAGCCTGTCGCCCGCCCGGCCTTCTTTTACGAGCCTTATTATGTCCTCGATATGCACAAAGGCTATCCCCCTCAGCCCTTTTGTTTCGTTGACGGCCCTTCTTATAACACGCCTCAATACCGGTTTCTCCAGGGTTGCAAGTGGATAAAGGAACAGCTCTATTGAGTCATCGCTTTTCCTGCTGATGAGTCTCATCAGGGTCTTTGTGACTATAACCTCGAAATACTCGTCCTCCTCCTGCAGGATCTTCGCTGTCCTGCATATGTCGCGGACCGCCGCCGGGGCCCTGCACTTAATCCTGTCCAGGACATTATGCCTTATCCAGTTCCTGAAATAGTCATCCCTGAGATTTGAGGAATCAACGGCATAAGTGACCGGTCCGGCTGAAGAGAGGAAGGTCTCTATCTCTCTTCTTTCAACATCAATGAGGGGCCTGATTATCCTGCCCCTTACAGGCGGCATACCCGCGAGACCTTTTCTGCCGGAGCCCCTGAACAGTCTCATGAGGACGGTCTCGGCCTGGTCATCGGCGTTGTGGCCGAGGGCAATCCTTGTGAAATTCAGTTTTGCGGCAAGTTCTTCATATATCCTGTATCTCAGCTCCCTTGCAGCCTCCTGCATATTCAGCCGTTCTTCAGCGGCGAATTTGCCGGCATCCGCATGCCTCAGGAAGAACTCGATCCCGCGGTCTTCGCAGAATTTCCTGCAGAAATCCGCCTCTCTTTCCGTCTCGCCGGGTCTTAAGCCGTGGTCAATATACACGGCGCCGAGGGAAATATTGAAATCATCCTTAAGTTCATCTAAAATAACCGCAAGGCAGACTGAGTCGGGACCGCCTGACAGGCCGGTCAGCACGCGGTCTCCGCGTGAGATCATGGCGTATTGAATAATCGTATTCCGTACCCTGTCGGCAAGTCCCATAAGTAGTTTCATTATACCTTAAAAGAAGGCCGGAATTGCCAGGGACGATTTTCGTTGCGCGGGAAATTGTCCGCGCATTTATATATAATAAAACTCAACCGGAACTCTTCACCGTGCCAAGGGTGGATTCGAGGGGGTATTATTAAAGACCATGCACGATTTCAAATACAGACGTTCGGAACTGTATGCCGAAGACGTCCCTGTCAGGCGGATTGCGGAAGAAGTGGGAACCCCGCTGTATATCTACAGCCATAAAACCCTGAGCAGGCATTATGATGCATTTGAAAACGCATTTGAGGGATTCCCCCACATAATCTGTTTTGCGCTGAAGGCCAATTCAAATCCGGCCATACTCAGGGCGCTTGCAAAAAAGGGCTGCGGCGCGGACGTGGTCTCGGGCGGCGAGCTCTATCTTGCATTAAAGGCCGGCATCCCCGCCGGAAAGATAGTCTATGCCGGTGTCGGCAAGACCGCCGAGGAGATCAGGTACTCCCTGAAGTCACGTATCCTCATGTTCAATATCGAGTCATCCGACGAACTTGTGCATATCAACCGGATAGCCGGCGACATGGGAGTCAGGGCGCCCGTGGCGCTCAGGGTCAATCCCGACATAGACGCGGTCACGCATCCGTACATATCAACCGGATTAAGGAAACACAAGTTCGGCATCCCCATGGAAGATGCCGTTGAGAGTTACAGGCTTGCCGCACGGCTGCCGAACATCGAGATTCTCGGCATCCACTGCCATATAGGTTCACAGATAACCGAGATATCACCTTTTGTTGAGGCGGTAAAGAGGATACTCGCGCTTGCAAACGAACTGCGGTCACAGGGCATAGGCATAAAGCACCTTGATATCGGCGGCGGCCTCGGAATCTCGTACGACAACAATGTCACGCCACATCCGCGGGACCTTGCAGCCGGGATCATCCCGTTGATCGGGAAAGAGGACGGTTTCACGCTGATTGTCGAGCCCGGGAGGTCGATAGCCGGAAATGCGGGGATACTGGTTACAAAGGTTCTGTATCTGAAAAAAGCAGGTGAAAAAGATTTCGTGATCGTTGATGCAGGCATGAACGACCTTATAAGGCCGAGCCTGTATGAGGCCTACCATCACATACTGCCGGTGAAAAAGAACCGGAGGGCCTGGATACAGGCGGACGTCGTGGGCCCCATATGTGAATCCGGGGACTTCTTCGCCCGCGAGAGAAGGTTGAACCGCCCCGCGCACGGAGACCTGCTTGCCGTAATGAGCGCAGGCGGATACGGGTTTTCCATGAGCTCCAATTACAACTCAAGGCTCAGGCCAGCGGAGGTGCTGGCAAGGGGCGGTGAGTTTTATGTCATACGCAAGAGAGAACGGTACAGGGACCTGACAAGAGGAACGGAAATACCGGATTTTTTAAAGTGAGACTGCAATTCACGAAAATGCAGGCCCTCGGCAATGACTTCATCATTCTGGACGACAGGTCCGCGTCGTTGAAAAGAATCTCCGGCCTCTCAAGAAAACTCTGCGACCGCAGGTTCGGAATAGGCGCCGACCAGTTGCTGATCCTGTGCTGTTCGGCGAAAGCAGGTTTCAGGATGCGGATATTCAATGCCGACGGCTCGGAAGTCGAAATGTGCGGAAACGGCATAAGATGCCTTGGGAAATATATCTGGGACAGCGTGCTGACGCCTGCTGAAAAAACGGACGGCCTCTCGATAGAGACACACGCCGGCATCATACGCATATTCAGGAGAGGCAGGCTTATCAGGGTGGATATGGGGGAGCCCGTGCTGGACGGAAAGAGCATCCCGGTTAAAATAAACGGCAGCGTCCTTAACCACCCGGTAAAAATCAGGGACAGGACGTTCAGGATCACGTGTGTCTCCATGGGGAATCCCCATGCAGTGATTGTGGATAAAAACGTTGAATCATTTCCGTTGCAGCAGTACGGCCCCGTGATTGAGAACAACGCGCTGTTTCCGAACAGGACAAACGTCGAATTCATCGAGATCATGGATCAGAACAATATAAAGATGAGGGTATGGGAGCGCGGTGTCGGGGAGACCATGGCCTGCGGCACCGGGGCGTCGGCCGCCGGTGTGGCGGCGGCGCTGCTCGGCCTGACCCGCAGAAGGGTTACAGTGCACCTTGCCGGCGGCAAGCTGGGAATACACTGGTCCCCGAAAGACAATCATGTGTATATGACAGGCCCGGCGGTCAGGGTGTTTGAAGGAACCATAGAGATATGAAGATCAAGTGCCCTGTATGCAGGGGGAAGACACAGTGGCGGGACAATCCTTATAGACCTTTCTGCTCTGAAAGGTGTAAACTAATTGACCTCGGGGCGTGGGCCTCCGGAGAATACAGAATCAAGGGCATGCCTGAGGACGAATCAGCGGCACAGCCTTCGGACAAGGAGACGGAAAATGCTTAACATAATAGTATCAGGCGCTTCCGGAAGGATGGGGAGCCGTATTATAGCGCTTTTGAGGGAGCGCGATGACATGAAGCTTGCAGGGGTGCTGGAGCGCAGCAACCACGAGTATATCGGGAGGGATATCGGCGAGATTACCGGAACGGGCGTCACCGGCGTGAAAATCACCGACAACATCAACGAGATCGCGGGCAACGCCGATGTGGTTATTGATTTTTCATCTCCGTCGGCAACCATAGAATACCTGAAATCCATTTCCGGCAAACCCATGCCCGTGGTCATAGGGACGACCGGTTTCAGCAAGGAAGAGACCGAGTACATAAAATTATATGCGCAAAACACCCCCTGCGTCTTCGCCCCCAACATGAGCGTGGGGGTGAATCTCCTGCTGAAGGTTCTGGGGGACATCGCCAGGATCACAGGGGATGACTATGATGTCGAGATAATAGAAGCCCACCACCGGCTGAAAAAAGACGCACCTTCCGGCACCGCAATGAAAATGGCCCAGGTCCTGGCACATGCGCTCAACAGGAACCTCGAGGAGACGGCCGTATACGCAAGGCACGGTCTCATCGGCGAACGGTCGCCGAAAGAAATCGGCATACAGACGATCCGCGCGGGAGATATAGTCGGAGAGCATACCGTGCTGTTCGGCGGGCTCGGCGAGAGAATCGAGATCACCCACAAGGCATCCAGCAGGGACACCTTCGCCAGGGGTGCGTTAAAGGCCGCCCAGTGGGTCCACAAGCAGACACCCGGTCTCTATGACATGCAGGATGTGCTGGGGCTGAAATAAACCTTACAGCGGCATAAAAACACCGCCCGCCGGCGGGAGAGTCCGGAGGTTTTACGCCGTCCCGCCTGCTTATGCAACATTAAGGTCGGCTGTCTTCTTGCAACTGGATGGCAAGCATGGAACCTCTTCCCATTGCATGGTATAATCATCTTACCCGGGATGACGCGGTGTATTTGAATTCGGGAAGGGGAAGAACATGGCACGATCACGGAAGAATTCACCTGACCCCTTTGAATTCTGGAAGGCGGCTTACCTCGTGGAAGTCACGCCGCTGCGAGCAACATGCCTGAGCCAGCTGCTGACAGGCGTGACCCTCGCCTCTGAATGGTCGCTTTTCTTTCATCTGCACCAGCGTTTCTTTCAGAATCCTGCAAGGCTGCCGGATTACCCCAATGATTTCGCCGCATGGACCAATGACATCCTGGGGGAATATACGGTTGCCGAACGCCTGGCAAATCTGAACCTAATCCGCAGCATAGACCTCGGCGCTGTAAGACGGGAGATCAGCGTCATTCTGGCAGAGCGCCTCATGAAGGATGGTACCGAACGCCACACTCCCCCGGAATATGGATTTGTCTTCTGCCAGCCGCGCCTGGCGGCATTTGCAAGCGGCAGGCTGGCGCATACACCGCGGGAATTCGTTGAGATGCTCTCCGGGATCGACAGCGACTCGATCGGCTATCACCTGTTTTTCGCACCGAGGGTAACCACCGGCCCCGTGATCAACGATTTTTCCATCTGGTTCAGACAGTGGGGTTATGAATCACTGGCGCGGCAGCTTGACGCATTCGACCCGTATCTGAACAGCCTTGAAGACACCCGGGCGTGTCTTGTGGAGTTTATCCGCAAGGCAATCCGGGAAGAAAAAGGAGATTGAAACCATGATGGAAAAATACCGCGGGATCGTCCCTGACGCCGCACTGGATGAACTCCACGCCCTGTCGCGAATATTGCGGAACCGTTCCCTGCTGCACGTGAATTCAACCCGCACAGGAGGCGGTGTGGCCGAAATACTCGCCAGTCTCGTGCCCTGGACAGAGTCTCTCGGGGTACGCACACGGTGGGAGGTCATCACCGGCAGTCCCGGTTTCTTCGAGGTCACCAAGTCCATGCATAATGCCCTGCAGGGAGCCGATATCGAGATATCCCATTCAGAGCTGCAGGCGTATCTGCAGAACCTGCATGAGAATGCCAAGCGCATGGACATGAATGCCGATGTGGTCGTCATACACGATCCGCAGCCGGCGTACCTTATTGACTATTGTCCTGTAAACCCGAAAAGCCTTGTATGGCGGTGCCATATTGACCTGTCACATCCGAACGCCCATGTCTGGCGTTTTCTCCGGCAGGCGGTGAGCAGATATGCCATGGTTGTTTTCCATGTGCCGCAGTTTGCACAGACCGGCCTCCCGGTGCCGCAGGTTTTGATAGCGCCCTCGATCGACCCCCTCGCGGACAAGAACCGGCATCTCGATGAAGATGAAATAACCGCTGTGACCGACCGCTTCGGCATTGACCGCGGCCGCCCCATACTCGTTCAGATTTCACGGTTCGACCGGTTCAAGGACCCCCTCGGAGTAATAAAGGCATACAAGCAGGTGCGCCAGAATTTCGACTGCCAGCTTGTGCTCGCCGGCGGAAGTGCCACGGACGATCCTGAAGGGCCGCGGGTACGGTCAGAGGTCGAGCAGGCTGTGGCGGGAGACCCCGACATCTTTGTCCTTTCCAGTCCCTCGGACCTTGAAGTCAACGCCCTGCAGCGTGCTGCAACCGTAATTCTCCAGAAATCCGTACGGGAGGGGTTCGGCCTCACTGTTACGGAGGCAATGTGGAAGGGGAAACCGGTAATCGGAGGGGCAGTGGGCGGAATCACCTCGCAGATCGTGCACGGCGTGACGGGGTTTCTCGTTCATTCACCGGACGGCGCGGCCTTCCGCCTGCGTTACCTGCTGAGTCATCCCCGTGCCGCCGGGCAGATGGGTGAAAAAGGACGTGAGCACGTGCGGCACAACTACCTGATCACGAGGCATGTAAGGGACTACCTGCTGCTTATGCTCAATATCCTGGAAGGCCGGTCCGGCAGGCCCATACTCCTGCCGCGGAGGAACGGTACCGTAATACTCGGGGAAAAACCGCATGAAAGCTTTTCCGGCACCTGATTCTCCGATAATCTTAATAAAAGCGTCCACGCCTTGCCGTTATAAAATCAACACAAAATTATAATATCCAGAAAAGATATTTTCCTGTATAATTTTCCGTAAAACGGGAGTCTGCCCGGCAATAAGCAATAAACCTCAACCCTGCTTGAACGCCGGGAGAGTTAACCTTAAGCCGAAGTTCCCCCTAATTTTGACCTGAATTTTCCACTAACCTTTTAAAATCACTCATAAAACTGAAAAATATGCAATTTTATATGTACCCATGTAACGCTGCATTTAATGCTTGATAT
>Ga0256839_1005031_pt1 | contig 12489 bp, 9 predicted proteins | sample 354166metaG_FD_185968 | JGI IMG/M metagenome (GOLD analysis project Ga0256839, IMG submission 185968) | Hydrothermal vent microbial communities from Mid Atlantic Ridge, Atlantic Ocean - 354-166 | ecosystem: Environmental > Aquatic > Marine > Hydrothermal vents | place: Atlantic Ocean: Mid...
TAGTGTCGCATAAATCACATAAAAAATATGGGGTAATTAGGGCTTTTGTGTGCAGTGCGTTGCATAGATTGCGTGCTTTTTTATAAAGCGACTGCAAGTGAGGTATAGTTTAGCTTATTTAAGTTTATTAGGAAACTCTTAAGTATAATAAGTGACTTTTTAAGGGGCTTTTTATGATTTTGGCAATGATAATTATCAATCAGGGCAAATTTTAGTCAATGTGGCGTATCGTTTTTTGTGTTGTGCAATATATTGTTTAATCGTACCAATAAGCATAGAATATTTTTAGCGGCCATTTCTAGCGCGTTAGTGTGGTGAGATGCAAGAATTTTTTTAAAAACAATAGTTTGTATAAAATGACGTAAACTGCTTAAGTTGGTATCTTCTAATCTTTAAGATTAGATAGAGGGTGTCAATGGTATAGAATAAATTGAAGTTTAGATAATTAATGATTGTTTGGTTCTCATGACTGAACAAGACCCCGGAGGCTGTATGATAAAACCCAAACCTTTAGTATTACTGATTCTTGATGGCTTTGGCCTGAGAGCTAATACCGACTATAACGCCATTGCGCTGGCAAATACGCCGTGCTGGGATAATTTGCAAAAGACATTTCCGATGACGCAATTAGATTGTTCCGGGCGTATTGTGGGTTTGCCTGATAAACAGATGGGCAATTCTGAGGTTGGGCATATGCATATTGGTACCGGGCGTTATGTGCCGCAAGATTTTTCGCGGGTAAGTGATGCGATTGAGTCAGGCGATTTTTTTGCAAATAAGGCACTTTGTATGGCAGTTGATGCCGCACTTGAGAAACAAGGCACTTTGCATATTTTGGGGCTGTTGTCACCGGGTGGGGTGCATAGTCATATTGAGCATATATTAGCGATGCTGACGTTAGCGGCAAAGCGTGGTTTAAAAAACGTGGCGGTACACGCTTTTTTAGATGGCCGTGATGTTGCGCCTAAAAGTGCGGCTGGTGCGATTGCACAACTGGAAGCTAAAATAAAAGAGTTGGGTGTGGGGCGTATTGCCTCTATTATTGGCCGCTTTTATGCAATGGATCGGGATAACCGCTGGGAGCGTGTGCAAAAGGCGCATCGGCTGATTGTTTTAGGTGAGGGAGACTATGCGGCTCATTCGGCAGCAGAAGCGTTGCAAGCAGCTTATCAACGTGATGAGACGGATGAGTTTGTGGCGGCAACCACTATTTTGGATGCAGAAGGACAATCCACCGCCTTAGCGCCGGAAGATGCATTTGTATTTATGAATTTTAGGGCTGATAGGGCGCGTGAAATTAGCCAAGCTATTACCGATATTGACTTTACCGGCTTTGAGCGCGGGCATAAAGGGCACTCCGGCTGTTTTGTGACCTTGACTGAATACCATGAAAAATTCAACTATCCTGTCGCTTACCCCGCAGCGGAGATTAAAAATAGCTTAGGGGAAGTGTTGGCGCAACATGGCTTATTGCAGTTACGCTTAGCAGAAACCGAAAAATATGCGCATGTTACTTTTTTTATGAATGGGGGCGTAGATGAACCTAATGCCGGTGAAGACCGTATTTTAGTACCATCGCCAAAAGTAAAAACCTATGATTTACAGCCGGAAATGCACGCAGCACAAGTGACGGAGCATTTGGTTACGGCGATTAGCGAACAAAAATATGATGTCATTATATGTAATTATGCCAACTGCGATATGGTGGGACATACCGGTAACTGGGAGGCTGCATTAAAAGCCGTTGAGACCATTGATGCATCCGTTGCGGCTGTTGTGGCGGCTTTGGATAGTGTCGGGGGGCAAATGTTACTAACCGCAGATCATGGCAATATTGAGCAAATGCGTGATGCACAAGGCGAGCCGCAAACTGCACATACCACTAATCCCGTGCCTTTGGTGTATGTGGGGGGGAGTCAGAGCTTAATGGAGGGGGGGAGTTTAAAAGACTTGGCACCGACAATGCTGGCCATTTTAGGTATTGAGCAACCTGTCGAAATGAATGGTAAATCATTATTGGCTAAAGATTGAATATTAGACACTTTATAATATTAGGTATCTTATTTTGCAGTCATGGCTTGTTGATGGCTGCAGGCGATAAAGAAAAAAAATTGCGTGCGGTACAAACTGAAATGACGGTGGTCGCTAAGCAATTGTCGCATTTAAAACAGCAAGCTGAGCAAGCAGACTCCGAGCTAAAGCAGATTGAATTGCAGTACGGAATCTTAGCGCGTTCCTTACGCGAATTAACCGCGCAAGTTGAGGCAAAAAATCAGCGTATTGCGCAGATACGTCAAGATATTCACGTGCAAAAAAGCTGGCTGGCAAGTCAACAATCGCAGTTAGCCGCGCAAGTGAAAGCAGCTTATGCTTTAGGCGGACAGGAGCAGTTAAAGCTGTGGTTTAATCAGCAAGATGCGGAACGCAGCAGTCGTATTATGAAGTATTACCAATACTTCAATCAGGCGCGTTTAGAGGAATTAGACCGTATTAAGGCGAGTTTGTCTTTGTTAAATACCTTAGAGCAAGAAAAGCAACAGGAACTGCAGGCATTGCAAGCTTTGGTTGTGGATAAGCAAACGCAACAGCAGCAACTATCAGCGACTAAAAAACAACGTAAAAAGTTGCTTGTGCTGATTAAGCGAGCCTATAAAAAGAACCATTCGCAATTATCCAGATTACAAAAAAATGCCCGGCAACTTAAGCGTTTAGTGGCTCAGCTACAAAAGCAAAAGACGGTGCCAGAGCTTGTTTTTGCGGATAGTCCAAGCTTGCCTTTTGCACAATTAAAAGGCCGATTGCCTTGGCCTGTGCGCGGAAAAATAGTGCGTTCGTTCGGCAGTCGCCGCACGGAGGGCAAATGGCAAGGCGTATTAATACGTGCGGCAGAAGGTACGGCCGTTAAGGCTATTGCGCATGGGCAAGTTGTGTTTGCTGATTGGTTTAAAGGTCATGGGTTTTTAATGATTATTGAGCATGATAAATCGTATTTGAGTTTGTATGCGTTTAATCAAAATTTAGAGCGACAGGCGGGTGATTGGGTCGAAGCCGGTGAAGTGGTGGCGACGGTTGGTAATAGTGGCGGCCGAGATAAGCCGGGATTATATTTTGAAATTCGTCGGCAAGGCAAGCCCTTGAATCCTAAAAAATGGTGCATAAAGCATCGATAGAAGCGGTTTTGCTATTTTTCCTTTTATTTGTTGTGTGGTATGGCACTATATTTTTATTGAATTCGCTTTTTTCGGCTCAATATTGATATAGAATACAACTGCAAGTGTCTTTGGCAGGAATTTAAATAACGGAGTTTATAAGGCGTGTTGAAACAAAAAAATATTGTAATGTTGTTTATCGGTGGGGTGCTAGGAATCTTAATTTCTACGGCAGGCTCCGTATTTGCAAATAAGCCGAGTGAGCAAGCAGTCACTTTGCCTTTTGAAGAGCTAAGAACTTTTACTGAGATTTTTGGCCGGATTAAGCAAGATTATGTGGAACCGGTGACGGATAAAGAGTTATTGGAAAATGCAATTCGTGGTATGTTGGTTGGCTTAGATCCGCATTCAAGCTATTTGAATGCGGAAGAATATCAAGAGCTGAAAGTCGGTACCACCGGTCGTTTTGGCGGTTTGGGTATTCAGGTCACAATGGAAGATGGCTTTGTAAAAGTTATTTCGCCGATTGATGATACGCCTGCACAGCGAGCCGGTATGGCATCGGGAGATATTATTATTAAGCTGGATGAGCAACCGGTTAAAGGCATGACTTTAAATGAAGCCGTCAAAATTATGCGCGGTGATGTCGGTAGCAAGATTGTACTGACAGTGGTACGTAAAGGGAAAGGAACACCGTTTAAAGTTACTTTGGTGCGTGATATTATCAAAGTGAAAAGTGTGCGTAGTCGTACCTTAGAAGAGGGCTTTGGCTATGTGCGCATTAGTAGCTTTCAGTCACCGACAGGTGATGCACTTGAGTCCGCTATTGCCGATTTGAAAAAAGACAATGGCGGTAAGCTAAAAGGAATGGTGCTGGATTTAAGAAACAACCCGGGCGGGGTGCTAAATGGTGCAGTTGCGGTCAGTGATGCCTTTTTAGATGCCGGTAAAATTGTGTTCACCAAAGGGCGCATTAAGAATGCACAAATGGACTTTAATGCAACACCGGGTGATTTATTAGAGGGTGCGCCTTTAGTGGTATTGATTAATGCAGGTTCCGCATCGGCTTCTGAAATTGTGGCAGGGGCTTTGCAAGATCATAATCGTGCCATTATTATGGGCACTAAGTCTTTTGGTAAAGGTTCGGTACAAACCATTTTGCCGACCGGCAGTGGTGGTGCGGTTAAAATTACGACAGCGCGATATTTTACGCCATCGGGACGTTCAATTCAGGCAACAGGTATTGAGCCGGATATTGAATTGGAACGCTTGAAATTGGAATCAATGGAAGCTGCTCAGTTTAAACCTATTAAAGAGGCTGATTTATCACACCATTTAAGCAATGGTAATAAACAGAAGGTTAAGGAAGACAAGGCAGATGCCACAAAATCTGAAAAGCCTGCAGAGAAAACAGGTGTTGATATGCGTGATTACCCCCTAAAAGAAGCCTTAAATTTATTGAAAGGAATCGCTATTTTGAATAGGTGATAGGGTGCATAAATAACAGCTGATGATGTTGTGAGCAAGTTATTAAAGCGAAAAAAACCAGTTAGCTGCGTTATTTACGGAGTGCTGGTTTTTTTTATGCTTATTCGTTTTACGGCGGTTGCGGCCGAGCGGCCTAAAATAGCACTTATTATCGATGATATGGGGGCGCAACAGGCTTTAGGTTTGGCGGCATTGCAGCTTCCGGGAGCCGTTACCTATTCTTTTTTACCGTTTGCTCCCTATACGCAACAATTAGCTAGTTTAGCTTATCAGCAGAATAAAGAATTAATGTTGCATATGCCGATGCAGGCGATAGAGCCGGAAAAGTGGGAGGCGGGTGAATTAAAGCTTAGCATGACACAGGCAGAATTAGCCGACTTGGTGCAAAGGCAGTTGCAAGAAATTCCCTATATTGCTGGTGTGAATAATCATAAAGGCAGTTTAGTGACTCAAGATTACGCTAGCATGCGTGACATAATGCAATTGCTGGTGGCGGCAAGAGGCCATAGCCTTTATTTTGTCGATAGTTTGACGACCAGCCAAAGCATCGCCCAGCAAGTTGCGTTAGAATTCGGTCTTGCGAGTCGTGCGCGAGATGTTTTTCTGGATCATAATGCGCCCGATACAGCCATTGTTCGGCAACAATTTAGACAATTGATTATTTTGGCGCGGCGTTATGGGAGTGCATTAGGTATTGCTCATCCTCGACCAAACACGCTGAAAGTATTACGCGATGAGTTGCCTAACATGGCCGCTTTAGGCGTGCAGTTAGTGCCGGTTTCTGCTTTATGCTTTCAATATCCACAAGGGCGCGTGTTTAATAGGCAGGAGGTTGCGGCCAAAATAAAGGCGCGTTTCCAAGCTGAGACAGAGATTATTGGTGAGTATGATATTTTTTGACTATTTTTAGGGAGATTTGCCGGTGCTTTATTTTATATGGTAGAGTGCGATTAGTATCCTCAGTTATTTACTTGATTATAAATGGATTTATTTTTTTAGTGCATGATAAGCTTGTGTGCTGAGTAAGATGCGTGTCAATTAATCGTTGTAGGAATATTGTGATGTCTATATTTAATATTAACCTTCATGAGACCATTTTTTGCTTATCAGATGCGCTGAATTTATTGGGTAGTAGACATATAGATCATGGTAAACGCGTTGCTTTTATTACCGCAGAGTGTGCTAAAGCATTGCAATGGGACGACCGGCAAATTGATGACTTATTTTTAGCGGCAATTTTACATGATTGCGGTATTTCTAAAACGGTGGTTTATGAACGCTTAGTGAATTTTAATGGCAAGAATGCAGGAAATCATTGCGTTAAGGGGGCTGAGTTACTAAGTGCCTGCTCGCCTTTAGCTTATTTGGCGGACTGTATTTTACATCACCATGTTGATTGGGAAGAGCTGAAAGGGGTGGATTTATCCGATAAAGTCAAGTTGGCTGCAAATTGTATTTATATGGCAGATACCATTGATTTTTTGGTATTACAATATTTGGATGAGTCGCCTAATATTTTGACGCATAAAGACTTGGTACGCAAACAAATTGCATCTAAAAAAGATAGTGTCTTTGTTGCTACAATCGTCGATGTTTTTATGGCGGTTTCAGAGCCGGAGTCCTTTTGGTTAACTTTAGAGAAAGGACATAATTCAGGCTATGCTAAAGCGTGGTTAGGGCATAAGCAGGTGGTGCCGACTCCCTTTTCTGATTTAAAAAGTATTGCCTTATTGTATTCACGCATGGTGGATGCTAAAAGTCATTACACTCAGCAACATTCGGAAGGGGTGGCCAATTTGGCGCGCTTTTTAGGTGAGCTATTTGCATTGCCTGAGCATAGCTGTGATAAATTAGAGTTAGCGGGTCTGTTGCATGATTTGGGTAAGTTGCGCGTTCCGGATGCTATTTTGGAGAAGCCGGGCAAGTTGACAGAAGCCGAGTGGTTGTTGATGCAACGCCATAGCTATGATACTTACGATATTATTAAGGATATTCAAGGTTTTGAAGAGATTCCGCTTTGGGCGGCACAGCATCATGAGCGTGTTGACGGGAGTGGTTATCCCTTTCATCACAAGGGAGATGCTTTGGCTTTGGAGTCTAGAATTATTGCCGTTGCTGATGTGTTTCAAAGTTTATCGCAAGCACGTCCTTATCGTGAAAAAATTCAACCTGAAGAGTTGATGCATATTTTAAACTTGCAGGTACAGGCTAATAAAATTGATAAGCAGGTTGTGCAAAGGATTGATGCCAATTTAGTGGCATGTTGGGAGCAGGTGAAAACCTGTCTGCCGATTGAATGTATTGAGGTCGAGTTTTAGTGTCTTGTTTATTTGAGGGGCGTGAGTCGCGATGCGCTATGCAAAACAGCTTGCATAGCGCACCGCTTCGGTTTTTGATCGATTCTTTATGCCGTAGAAACTTGATATGTAACAGAGAAATCATTGAGAGAGGCAATGACTTCTTCAGCATTATCTTGCTCGTTTAGGGCAAAGCTAGAAACGCCTACACGGCTGAAGTAAAAGACCTGGTCACGCATAAAATCACCGCTGACTCGAATATCGCCCGTAAAGTCGAAACGACTCCGTAACAAACGCGCATGCGTAAAGGCGCGTCCGTCAGTAAATACAGGGATATAAAGCTCAATTAAATCAAGATTATTAAAGTCTTTGTTAACCTCTTCAAGAATAACATCTGATTCTAGCCTTACACCAAGGTGCTTACTTTTTTTGCGTGTTTCTGGGTCGATATTTTGCCAGCGCGTGAGCGAAATAATATTGTAATCAGCATTTAAAGCGGTATCATCATCAATAAATGTCCAGTTGTCTTGTGTGACTTCTCCGTTTTTAATGATCTGCATAAACTTTCTCCTTAAAAGGGCTGACACCTAAACGTCTCACGACGGCTAGGAATGTTTCGTCCTCATCGTGACGTAGGTCAAGGTAGGTTTCTAAAATGGTTTTAATAACCCCTGCAATATCTTCTTTGCTGACAGCGGGACCTAAGCGGTCGCCAATAGCGGCATCATTTTCTGATGAGCCGCCTAAGGTGATTTGATACCACTCTACGCCTTTTTTATCGACTCCTAGAATACCAATATGACCAACACTTTGGTGCGCACAGCCATTCATACAGCCAGATATATTGATTTTAACTTCGCCGAGGTCATGTAAATAATCTAAAGAATCTAGTTGCGCATTGATTTCTTTGGCAATGCCGATCGAGCCTGCATTGGCCAGTGAGCAATAATCTAGCCCAGGACAGCAAATCATATCCGTTGCTTTGTTGATATTCGGGGTGGCCAAAGCTAGTGCACTGAGTTTTTGCCATAAGCTAAATAAATCAGCTTGTTTAATGTCTGCCAGCACTAAATTTTGACGGTGAGTGACGCGCACCATACCAAAGCTATATTGGTCGGCTAAGTCAGCAATTGCATCTAGTTGGCTTTCAGAGCAATCGCCGGGAGGGCTGTCAGGCGCTTTTAAAGAGATATAAGCGGCAATATAACCGTCGACTTTGTGTTCGGCGGTATTATGTTTTACCCAGGTGGCAAATTCTGAGTTGCCGGCTAATTTTTCAGCATAGCTAGTATCTTGTGCGGCATCGGCTGCGTAAGCGGGCGGATTAAACTGTGCACGCATATCAGAAATATCGGTTGCACTGAGTTGTAGTTTGTCTTTAATGATTTGCCATTCTGCTTCGACCTTTTGCGTGACTTCTGCTAAGCCTGCTTCACGGACTAAAATCTTAATACGTGCCCGATATTTATTATCACGGCGGCCATAAAGGTTATAAACACGCACAATTGCTTCTAAATAAGACAGTAAGTGTTTTTTCTCTAAAAAAGGCCTGATGACTTGACCGATAACGGGGGTACGACCTAAGCCGCCGCCAACAAAAACCTTAAAGCCGACTTCGCCTTGGTCATTTTTGACAAGATGCAGACCAATATCGTGAAATTGCGTGGCGGCACGGTCTTGTTTTGCTCCACTGACGGCAATTTTAAATTTGCGCGGTAAATACGCAAATTCCGGATGTAAAATGGTCCATTGGCGAATAATTTCACAATAAGGACGTGGGTCTTCAATTTCATCTTTACAAATCCCCGCTAATTGGTCTGATGTTGTATTTCTTAGGCAGTTACCACTGGTTTGTATGGCGTGCATTTGTACGCTGGCCAGCTCTTCCAGAATATCGGGTACGCGTTCTAATGCCGGCCAGTTAAACTGGATGTTTTGTCGTGTGGTAAAGTGACAGAAGCCTTTGTCATAATCACGGGCAATGGAGGCTAATTTACGTACTTGCTTGCTGGAGAGTAAGCCATAAGGGCCTGCAATACGCAATAAAGGCGCGTGGGTTTGTACATAAACGCCATTCATTAAACGAAGGGCGCGGTATTTATCTTCGGGAATTTCGCCATTGAGATAGCGAGTTGTTTGGTCACGAAACTGAATGACGCGCTGATCAACAATTGCTTGATCTTTATAGTTATATTGGTACATATTTATGTGCTTATGTAAGCAAAATGAATAGAATTATTCATCATATACCGCCCGCTATTAAATGACAAAGTTAATTGGTTAATGCTATCATAAGCAGTTAAGTTTCATTGCTTATTATTAGAATAATAATTTATAAATTAAGGGCCTAGGGGGTTGTTTTGTTTCGCTTATTTTTGATGTTTGCTATGTTGTTGGGGATGCCGCAGTTAGCGATGGCTGAAGAGTCTATTGTTAACTTGGGACTGACCGGGACAGAACGGGGTATTTATACCGTTCTGATTTTTATTGTCGCTTATGGCTTTGTTATGGCAGAAGAATTTACGGGCTTGCGTAAATCGAAGCCTGTGATTATCGCTGCGGCAATTATTTGGGCACATGCGGCAGTGTTGGCGGCGGAAGCCGGTGTTTCTACGGAAGCATTGCATGAGGCTTTTGAATTCAATTTAAAAGAATATGCGGCTTTAATGCTGTTTTTGCTGGTTGCGATGACGTATATCAATGCGATGGCAGAGCGTAATGTGTTTGAGGCTTTGCGTTCTTGGATGATTAGAAAAGAATTCGGTTATAAAAAACTATTCTGGATTACAGGGATTATTACCTTCTTCTTGTCTGCGGTTGCGGATAACTTAACCTCTGCACTTTTGGTGGGTGCGGTGGTCTTGGCGGTAGGTAAAGATAATGAAAAATTTGTTGCTATCGGTTTTGTTAACTTGGTTGTCGCCGCTAATGCAGGAGGCGCATTTAGCCCCTTTGGTGATATTACGACGCTAATGGTGTGGCAAGCAGGTTACGCAGAATTCTTTGATTTCTTCCTGTTATTTATTCCTTCGGTTGTGAACTATGTGGTGCCGGCGGCTTTTATGTATATGGCAATTCCGGATGAGCAACCTGTTGCGACTAATGAAGCGGCGGTTGAGTTAAAGCCTGGAGCGATTCAAGTCTGTGTTTTATTTGTATTGACGATTGTGACAGCGGTCAGCTTTAAGCAAATCTTACACCTTCCGCCTTTTATGGGCATGATGGCCGGTCTTGGCGTGCTGATGGTTTACGGTTTCAGATTACAAGTTTTGTATAAATCTGGAATAGATGATAAACATAGTGAATTCGATATTTTTGATAAGGTAAGAGATGCAGAATGGGATACGCTGTTTTTCTTCTTTGGCGTGGTTTTTGCCGTAGGTGGTTTGGGTTATATTGGTTACCTAGAATTAATCTCTGCCGGCATGTATGACGGCTTAGGGCAAACCCCTGCTAATATCTTAGTGGGTATCATTTCTGCGATTGTGGATAATATCCCGGTCATGTTTGCAGTATTAAGCATGAACTTAGATATGGATTTATATCAATGGTTGTTGGTGACCTTAACCGCAGGAACAGGGGGATCATTATTGTCGGTCGGCTCTGCTGCCGGGGTTGCATTAATGGGCTCATCTAATCATAAATATACTTTCTTCAGTCATATTAAGTGGACACCTGTCATTGCGCTAGGTTACGGTGCGAGTATTTTTGCTCATTATTTGATTAATGGCTAAAAATTACTTGGCAAGTTTGTTTGAATGACTGACAAAAAGGGGGGGCAGGATGCAAATTCTGTCCCCTTTTTTTATTTTAATTGTTTATTTTAGGCTGATTTATGGTTGAGCATAGTTGGAAACAAGCATTTTCTGCTTATTTGCAGCCCCGTGTTATAGGAATGTCATTTCTTGGCTTTTCTGCCGGCCTGCCTTTTCTCTTGGTTTTTTCTACACTTTCAGCTTGGTTACGTGATACAGGGGTCACTTTATCGGTGATTGGTTTTTTTAGTTGGGTGGGGATTACTTATTCAATAAAAGTAGTTTGGGCACCTGTTATTGATAAATTAGCCCTACCTTTTTTAACCAAGTTATTAGGTAAACGTCGTAGCTGGATGTTACTGGCACAAATCAGTATTGCGGCAGGCTTAATGGTGTTGGCGGAGCTTAATCCGCTGGAGAAAATTGAATGGATTGCGTTGGTGGCTGTTTGGGTTGCTTTTAGTTCGGCCACACAAGATATTGTGATAGATGCGTATCGTATTGAAGCGATTGAGCCTGAATATCAAGCGGCGATGGCGGCGATGTATGTTTTTGGTTATCGCGTGGCTTTGCTGGTTGCCGGTGCAGGGGCGTTTTATATCGCTGAATATATTGGTTGGAATGCGGCATATTCGGCGATGGCATTATGTATGTTTATTGGTATGGTGGCCACATTATTGAGCCATGAGCCTGTGCACCTGCAAGACCGACAATCTGTTGCCTTAGAGCAAAAAATAGAAACTGCCTTAGGGGTGTCGGCTAAAAAAAGTGCTTGGCAGCGTTTAAGTGCTTGGTTTGCAGAAGCAGTTATTGCGCCTTTTGCTGAGTTTTTTGTACGTAATGGCCGAATGGGTATCTGGATTTTAGCCTTAATAGCTCTCTATAAAATGAGTGATATTACGATGGGGGTGATGGCGAACCCGTTTTATCTGGACTTAGGCTTTAGTAAACAAGACATTGCCAATGTCAGCAAGGTCTTTGGCTTTTTTATGACTATTTTTGGTGCTTCACTTGGTGGCGTATTGGTCATCCGTTACGGTATTATGAAGCCTTTATTATTAGGTGCGATATTGGTGGCTACGACTAATCTTTTATTCGTTGTTTTAGCCTTATCAGAGCCGAACTTAAACTTATTGGCCGTCGTCATTAGTGCGGATAATTTAAGCGGCGGTATTGCAACGGCTGTTTTTATTGCTTATTTATCGAGTTTAACCAATAGTGCGTACACCGCAACACAATACGCTTTGTTTAGTTCTTTAATGACGTTGCCGGCAAAATTGCTGGGAGGGTTATCGGGAATGATTGTCGATGCGTTTGGTTACCATATATTCTTCTTTTATGCCGCATTTGTGGGTCTGCCGGCAATTATCTTGGTTTTGGTGTTAATGCGCCTGCAGTTGCGGGTCGCTAGTTAATCCTTAAAGTGTTATTTTTTGTAAAGCCATCGCTAATGTCTGCATTTGGCTGTTATTGGCGGGCAGTCCAAAGCGTAAGCTGGCCGGTTGCGTAAACAGTCGCGTAAAAATGGCTTGTTGAGCTAATTGCTGGTGTATTTTCTGCGCCTGTTTCGTTTTAACCCATTGAAATAGCTTGGTGCCGCCATGGGGGGGGAGTCTGTGTTGTTGTAACAGCGTGCTTAAGTGTTGGCTTTGTTGTTGTAGTTTTTTGCGCATCGTCTTTTGCCATACTGTATTTTGCAAGGCATGTTGACAGACAAAGCGACTTGGATTGCTGACGCTCCAAGGGCCTAATATTTCATTGAGTGCATTGAGAATGGCGGGTTCGGCGAGTACAAAACCC
>Ga0256839_1005032_pt1 | contig 12488 bp, 12 predicted proteins | sample 354166metaG_FD_185968 | JGI IMG/M metagenome (GOLD analysis project Ga0256839, IMG submission 185968) | Hydrothermal vent microbial communities from Mid Atlantic Ridge, Atlantic Ocean - 354-166 | ecosystem: Environmental > Aquatic > Marine > Hydrothermal vents | place: Atlantic Ocean: Mid...
CCGACCCTGGGCCTTCGCCTCGCCGACGGAAGCGCCCGGGCCTATCCGGCGAGCGAAGTGCACGCGGCGGGCGGCGCCGTGGAGGAGGAGTTCCGGGGGCGGCGCGTGCGCGTGGCCTACGACCCGGAGGAGCAGATCTTCGAGTTCGAGGCGCCGGACGACGTCGAGGTGATCGAGGGCTTCTGGTTCGCCTGGGCGGCCTTCCATCCCGAGACCGAGGTCTTCGTGGCGCGGGGTCGGCCCGCCCCGCCGGCTGCCGCGGCCCGCGCCGCCGACTGAGCCGGCGGCACCCGCCCGGCGCCAGGGGCATCGGCGCCAGGGCGCCGGCACCGGCGGCTGCAGGCAGGCGAACTCCCTCGCCCCCTTCAGCCCCTGGCGCCGGTTGCGGATCCTTGCGGCGGAATGAAGAAGCTCCGGTCTTCGAGCCGCCCGAGGGCGAAATGCCGGTAGAAGCCGCGGAAGAGCTCCCGGCAGCGGGCGGCGTGGACGAGGGCGCGGCGGCTGCCGGTCCGCCGCACCTCCTGGATCGCCGACCCGTCCTCGAAGAGCCGGTACACGGCGTAGCCGCCCGGGTAATCCTTGGGATTGTGCACTTCGACGAATGGGATGGACCCGGCCGCCGGGTACCGCCGGACCTTGTTGCGGTGCGTATGCCCGACGAGGACCGCGCGCACCTGGGGGTGCCTGCCGAGGAGCTCGAAGAGGGCCACGGAGTCTTCCGGATCGAGCCCGATGGAGTTGGGGTAGCTCCCGGCATGCTCGGGGGGCACCGGGTGGTGGTGCATGAGCACGAAGGTGGGAAGTCCGGCCTCGCGCGCCTCCGAGAGCGCCGAATCGAGCCAGCGCCGCCGCTCCTCCGGGAACACACCGTGGTGCTCGCCGGGCAGGGCGGTTTCCACGAGCAGGAGGCGGAAGCCCGCGAGATCGAGGGCCCGGGGGGCAGCCGGCTGCCCGAGCAGCGCGTAGCCGTCGACCCGCTCCCCCTCGAGCACCGCGTAGTGGTCGTGGTTGCCGAGCACCACGTGGTGCGGCGCGCGGATGCGCCCGAAGAGCCGCCGCGCCTCCTCGAACTGCTCGGGCCGCCCGCGGTCCGCGATGTCGCCCTTGATGACCAACGCGTCCACCCCGAGAGCGTTGATCTCGTCGATGGCGTCCTCGAGCATGAACTGCCAGTACGGCGTGGGGGTGTCCTCGGCACGGACCACGGGGAAGCCGGGCGCCTCCTCGCCGTACTCGAAGTCCTCGGTCAGACGCCCCCCCATCCGCGCTTCGCCGATGTGGATGTCGTTCAGGGTGGCGAAGCGGCCGACCTCGGCCGCCTCGGGTGAGGGCAGGGTCCGAAGCCGCTCGGGGAAGTAGCGGTCGGGGCTCACGGGGCGCAGCCCGGGGGCCCGGAATCCGACTTCGATCTCGGCGTCGGGCGGGAGCCCCTCGATGCGGACGAGGCGCGTGCCCGGCTCGCCACCCGAGCGGGCGCGCGGCTCGCCGCCGACGGTCACCTCCACCTCCGCGTCGACGGGCCTGCCGTCCGAGATCACGTCGAAGGCGAGCGCGACACTGGATTCGGTGACCCCGGTTACCTCGGGATGGGCGATCTCGATCTCGACCATCCGCTCAGTATACCGGCGCCCGGTGCTTTCGGACGGCCCCTAGGTGCCCTCGATCACCACGGCCACCTTGCCGCGCACCCGCCGGTCGGCCATCTCCCGGAGGGCGCGGCCGGCCTCCTCGAGCGGGTAGGTCGCGGAGACGAGTGGCGCGAGGCGGCCCTGCTCGAACCAAGAGAAGAGCTCTTCGACCTCGGCCCGGAAGCGCTCCGGCTCCCGGCCCACGAAGGCCCCCCAGAAGACCCCGACGATCTGGCAGCCCTTGAGCAGGGGGAGGTTCAGCGGTATCCGCGGAATGGTTCCCGAGGCGAAACCGATGACGAGGAAGCGCCCCTCCCAGCCGGTGGCCCTGAGCGCCGGCTCCGAGAGATCCCCGCCCACCGGATCGTAGACCACGTCCGCCCCGGCACCGCCGGTGAGCTCCCGGACGCGCTGCTTCAGGTCCTCCCGGGTGTAGTCCACGAGCTCATCGGCGCCGCGCTCGCGACAGGTCTCGAGCTTCTCCGGCGAGCTCGCGCCGGCGATCACGCGCGCACCGAGGAGCTTGCCGATCTCCACGGCGGCGAGCCCCACGCCCCCTGCAGCGCCCAGCACCAGGAGCGTCTCTCCGGGACGCAGCGCCGCGCGGTGGACCAGCGCGTGGTGGGAGGTTCCGTAGGTCATGAGGAAGCAGGCGGCCGTGGGGAAGTCCATCCCATCGGGAATGCGGAAGGTGCCCTCGGCCCGCGCTGCGACCCGCTCGGCGAAGGCGCCGAAGCCGGTGGTGGCCAGCACGCGGTCGCCCACCGAGAGCCCCTCGACACCCTCGCCCACCTCGCTCACCACCCCGGCGACCTCGCCCCCGGGCGTGAAGGGGAGCTGCGGCTTGAACTGGTACTTGTTCTCGATCACGAGCACGTCGGGGAAGTTCACCCCGGCCGCGCGCACGTCGATCACCACCTGCCCGGGAAGCGCCCGGGGCTCGGGCACCTCCCGGACCACCAGCGACTCGGGGGGACCCCACTTCTCGCAGACCACCGCCCTCACGCTCCGCCCTCCCTGTGCGCGGAGGGGCAGCTTAGCCGATCGCCGTCGGCGGGCGGAACCGCCGGAGCGGGTGGAGCGCGCGGAGCGGAGCGGCGCTACCCGAGCAGCTCGGCCGGAACCACGCCCGAGCCCGGGTTCGGCCCGGCCATGCTGTGGAAGCGGCCGGCGAGCGCGCGCAGGAGCTCCTCGGTCTCCGGATCGCGGTGGACGAAGCGAAGGCCGTAGCTCCCGCCGGCTGCGCGACGGCGCACCTCGGCGTCGAGCACGAGGGGCGGTCGTCCCGGGGCGACGTAGACGGCCACCCGGATCACCTCGCCCACCGCGAGCTCGGCGCGCGAGCGCACCTGCATGCCGCCCGGGGAGATGTCGGTGCCGAGCAGCACCCGGACGCCTTCCCCCGCGCGGGCCACGACGCGGCGGTTGTAGGGCACCCGGGGCTCGGCGCGCCGCTCCGCCGGCCCTCCGGTGCCCTTGCGCGCCTGCTCCGCACGATCGGCGAGCGCCGGGTCGAGGTCGCGCAGGCGCACCCCCGCGAGGCTCTCCTCGAGGGCGGGCCCGCGCAGGTAGAACGACGCGATCCTCCGAAGCTCACTCCTCGCTTCCGCCGGCATGGGCCCGAAACGAAGCGCGAGCTCGGAGCCGGAGCCGGGTTCCCCGGCCGCGCCCGGGCCCGACGAAGCGCGGATCACCTCGGCATCGAGCTGCAGTGGCCGGCGCCGGGTCACCTGCTCCGGGAACTCCACCCGAAGCCGGGCGCCGGCGGCGAGAGCGAGGGGGGCCGTCACCCGGCATCCCCGGGTGGAGAGATCGAGCAGCGTGGCGAAACGCGGGGCTCCGCCCACGCGGAGCCGGATCCGGGATCCCACCGTAACCCGGTGCTCCCGCCGCCGTTCCGGGCCGCGGTACAGCAGGTAGCCGATGAGCAGTCGCAGCGCGGCCGGATGCACCGGCCGGCGCACCAGGAAGCCGCGCCATCCCGGCGGAAGCTCGGCGCGCGTGGTGGTATCGCCGGCAGCCAGAACGGTCACACAGACCCCCGCTCCGCCGGCAGGCGGGGGCGGGAGCGATGCCGAGAGGGCTGCGGGGCAGACGAGCAGGTCGGCGCCCGTGGCGTCGATCTCCCGCAGCTCCGCCGCGCCGAGCTCCCGCACCACCGCACCGTGGTCCCGGGCGAGCGCGGCCACATCGTCGAGGCCGGCGCTCCCGACGAGCAGGACACGGGGCCCTCCAGCCACATCCGCGGGGTCGGCCGGCCGATCCATGACGGCCATGCATCGACCGGAGCCGGCCGGAACTTGATCGGGGGGCGGAATCCCGGCTCCGGCCCCCCGGCTGCGGGAAGGCGGATCCGGCCGCCCCGCCGGGCGGCACCGCACCCGCCCGGGCTCAGGCGTAGCGGGCCCGGGTCTCGGCGGTGGGCCCCTCGCCCCGCTGCACCTCGGCCACGGCCTCCCGGAGGTCGGCCAGGTAGCGGTCGACGACGGACTCGTGGACGGGCGAGAGCATCAGGTGGATGCCGCGCGGTTCGGTCACCAGGCCGGTGAACCAGCCCCGGCGGTGGAGCCGGGACCACACGGCGAAGGCATCCGCCGGCCCGTCGCCGTAGGCGAGCAGGCCGAGCAGCGGGCGACCGTGGACCCGGAAGCCGAGATCGGCGAGGCCCGCCTCGATGGCTTCGCGCGCGCGGATCACCCGGGCGGCCTTCTCCCGGTAGCCCTCGACACCCAGGTAGTTCATCACCGCCCAGGCCGCCGCGACGGCCCCGCCGGGCCGGGTCCCCGCCGCAGTCGGGGTGGTCATGCTGCCGGCGGGCCAGTCCTCGAAGTGGAAGACCTGGTGCGCGCGCTGCTGCTCGGTGCGGTGGAAGAGCGTCGAGGCCCCCTTGGCGGCATAGCCGTACTTGTGGAGGTCTGCCGAGATGGACGCCACCCCCGGCAGCTCGAAGTCGAAGGGGGGGACGGGCACGCCGTTCATGCGGGCGAAGGGGGCGAAGTAGCCGCCCACGCAGGCATCCACGTGGAGCCAGAGCCCGCGTTCGAGGGCGAGCTCCGAGAGCTCTCCGATGGGATCGACCACGCCGTAGGGAAAGCAGGGCGCGGAGCCCACCAGCATGAGCGTCCGCTCGCTGATGGCGGCGGCCATGGCCTCCACGTCCGCCCGCAGGTCCGGCGCCACCGGCACCCGCACGACGCGGAGACCGAGCACCGACGCCGCCTTGTCGAAGGCCGGGTGGGCGGATCGCGGAACCACGATCTCGGCGCCCGCGACGGCGGCACCGCGGGCCGCCGCCTGCTCGCGGCAGGCCTTCACCGCGAGGAAGATGCTCTCGGTCCCTCCGGAGGTGATGTCCCCCGCGGCGCCCTCGGGCGCGTGCAGGAGACCGAGGCCCATTTCGATGACCTCCTGCTCCATCCGCCGCAGGGAGGGGAAGGCAGCCGGGCCGAGCGCGTTCTCCGACTGGTAGAGGGCGTACGCCTCCCGGGCCACGCGGAGCACGTCCTCGCCGGCGTGGAAGACGTACACCGCCGCGCGCCCGCTCCGCCAGTCGACGTCACCGGCCCGGAGCTCCTCGAGCGCCGCCCGGAGCTCCTCCCACGACCGCCCGCGGGCCGGCAGGCGCGCCCGACCGGATTCGTCCGAGATCCCGTCCCCAGCCATGGCGGGAGTTTCGGCCAGCCCCGGCGGGACCACAAGCGCACCGGGCGCGCGGCGCGAAGGCCGGGAGGTGGGGTCCGGCGGGCATCGCCGGGGGACCCGAGGCGACCGGGCCGGAATGGGTCGGATTTCCCGACCCGTTTTCAGTCGGTCGGGGCGAGGGCCTCCCTGGCGGCCGCATTTCACCGCAGCCTACGGCGAAAAAGGCGGACCACCCCGGGAAAGCCCGGAGTATGCTCGAGGCTCCGGACCGGGGTGGTCCGGCAATCCGGCGCGGGAGGGATCGTGCCGGCAGGCGGCCCGGCAGGGGCACGGCCGCCCGTGAGGGGACCGTGCGCCGCCGGCGGGGCGAGTGCCTTGAGCAAGATCCTGTTCGCGGACGACGACCAGCCGTTCCGGGAGGCGGCGATCGAGCTGCTCGAAAGCCGCGGGCACTTCTGCCGCCCGGCCGAAGACGCGGCCACGGCCATCCAGGCGCTGCGCGGGGAGAGCTGGGACCTGCTGATCGCCGACATCTGCATGCCCGGCAACGACCACCTCGAGCTCCTCTCGGACCCGGCCCTGCGGGAGGCGCCGCTCCCGGTGATCCTCGTGACCGGCTTTCCGAGCCTCGAGACTGCCGTCGAATCCATCCGGCTGCCGGTCCTGGCCTATCTCGTGAAACCCATCCCCGGCGCGCGCCTGATCGAGGAGGTGGACCGCGCGGTGCAGTACCGCCGGGTGGTCCAGGCCCTGCGGCGGCTGCGCAGCCGCATGGCGGAGACGGAGCGGGACCTCGCCGATCTCGACGACGTGCTCCGGTCCCAGCTCCTGTCCCGGGGCGGGGAGCAGATCCAGGCCCTGCTCGACCTCTCGTCCCGCGACGTCGTGCTCACCATGGCGGAGCTCACCCACTTCGCCGAGGTGATCTGCAGCACCCCCGTGGCGGCCACCTCGACCACCTCCCGGGACGAGGGGCTCGCCGTGGCCGAGGCCTCCCGCCACTACCAGCTCTCGCGCCGCGAGAGCCAGGTACTCGGGCTCGTGGTCGACGGGCACCGCGTGCCCCAGATCGCGCGGCAGCTCCGCATCAGCCCCCACACGGTTCGCAACCACCTGAAGGGGATCTTCCGGAAGGTGGGGGTGACCTCGCAGGGCGAGCTGATCGAGCTCTTCAAGCCGATCCGCAGCACGCAGCGCCCCCGGGCCGCCGCGCAGCCCGCCGCCGCCCGGGCCGTGTAGGGCCGGGCGGGCGCCTCAGCGCTCCGCGCCGCCCGGGTCGCGTGGCCCGTGCTTCGAAGTCGTCCGCCCCTCGACGGAATCGACGAGCTCGCGCAGGATCTCCCCGCAGCGCCGGGCCTGCGCCACGATGCGGCGGAGCGAGGCCCGCACCGCCTCCGGATCGTCGGCCCGGGCGATCGCACTCTCCGCGGAGAGCAGGATGGCCCCCACCGGATTGCGAAGCGCGTGGACGGCGCGACGGGCGAAGGCTGCGGAGTCCGGGAACTGCCCCGCGCCCCTGCCTTCCGCCGTACCGCTTCCGTGTGTCGAAGGCCGGCCCTCCTCCATCGATCCTTCCTCCCCACCGGACGCCGGCGCTTCGGACGGAGTGCCTCCCCGGTGTGTAGGCGCTCCGACGCCGCGGCACAAGAACCCGGCCCGGCCGGCGACCACGCGGCCCCCGGGCCCGCCGCTCCGCGCCGAGGCCGGGCGGTGGCCCGCCTCGGGGGGTGTGGCGACCGAGCCCCGCCCGGGCTGGACCGTCTACCTCCTCGAATGCCGGGACGGGACCCTCTACACCGGCATCACCCGGAACCTCGCGCGCCGGCTCTCGGAGCACGCCCCGGGGCGGGGGCGAGCGCGTCCGGCCGATGCGGACGGCGCCGGCTAGGCACCCCCGGGGCGAAGCAGGGCCACCGCCCAGGCCACCACCACGACCGCCACCGCGAGCCCGCCCGCGAGGGCGTCGAGCCCGTGGGGCACGGGGCGGCGGCCCGCCGCCAGCAGCCCGCCGAGCCCCACCCCGCAGGCGAAGCCGAGGGCGTGCGCGGCGAGGTCCGTGCCCGGCGCCATCCCCAGCATCGCCAGGATGGCGACTCCGGCGGCCACCGGGACGAGGGCCAGGCGGCGGCCGAGCCCCGCCCGGCGGCGGCGCCCCACGGCGAGCGCACCGAGGGCTCCCACCGAGGCGAAGACGGCGGTCGACGCCCCCACCGACCGGTGGCCGGGACCGTGGAGCAGTGCGGTGGCGAGGTTCCCGAGCCCCCCCGCGGCCACGAGCAGCAGCAGCGCCGTGCCCGTCCCCCGGAGCCGGGCGAGCGCCGAGCCGAGGATCGCGAGGGCCGCGGCGTTGCCGAGCACGTGGAGCAGGTCGGCGTGCAGGGTGAGGGCCGTGACGCACCGCTCGAGCTCGCCGGCGAGGATGCGACCGGAATCGGCGGCGCCCCGCGCGAAGGGCCAAGCGCCCTCGCGCCACGGCCCGGTCGCGCCGAAGACGGCCAGGAGGACGAGGCCCGCGTGCAGCCCCATCCGGGAGCGGACTCCCGGGAGCGGCGGCGGCTCCGGCCCGCCCACGGCCTCGCTCCGCTCCCCGGCCACGGCGTCGAGCACGGAGCGGGCCCGCGGGACCTGCTCCACGGGGACGCCGACGACGAAGGCCCCGGCCACGCGCCGGATCTCCGGGTCGAGCCCCTCGGCGAGGAGGACGAGGGCGAGCTCGTCCGCTTCCCCGCGCCGCCCACAGGCCGCGAGCTCCGCGAACTCGGCGCCGTCCGCGGCGCGCCGCCTCACTTCCGCCGGGCGGAGCGGACGATGTAGTTGCCGCGGCGCTCGTCGTACTCGAGCTCGATCTCGCCCGCATCCCGGAGCTCCTCGAGGAGCGCCGCGAAGGAGGGGTAGCCGTAGTAGTCCTCGCTCCACCCCGGGTACACGCGCTTGATGGTCTGCTTGATCATCGAGCCCCACACCGTGTCGTAGTCCCGCTCGAGCGAGCGGAGGATCTGAAGAAAGCGCTCGTGGGCCTCCTTGCGCTTGTCCTCGGTGGTGCTCCGGCGCCCGCCCGGCTTCTTCTCCTTCTCGGCCACCGGTTGGGCGCTGCGCACGAGGTCGTCGTAGTAGATGAACTCGTCGCAGCTCGAGATGAGCAGATCCGAGGAGGAGCTCTTCACCCCGCAGCCGATCACCCGTTTGTTGTTCTCCTTGAGCTTGGCGACGAGCGGCGAGAAGTCGCTGTCCCCGGAAATCAGGCCGAAGACGTCGATGTGCTGCTTCTGGTAGCAGAGGTCGAGGGCGTCCACGACCATGTGGATGTCGGCGCTGTTCTTTCCGCTCATCTTGCTGCGCGGGATGTCCACGAGCTCGATCCCGTTCATGTGGAACTCCCGAACCACGTCCCGGTACCGGCTCCAATCGCAGTACGCCTTCTTGTGCACGATGCGGCCCTTCTCGAGGAGCCGCCTCAGCACGAGATCGATGCGAAAGCCCCCCTTGCGCATGTTCCGCACCCCGATGGCGAGGTTCTCGTAGTCGATGAAGCACGCGATGAGCGGTTCGTCGGCCAAGGGACGCGGTCCTCCTGCTTCGGCGCGCGGACCGGGCAGAGGCCGAGCCTCAGGGCCGGCGGGGCGCGTCGAGGTGGTTCCGGATCGTCTCGGGGCGCAGCCACAGGGGGCGCGTCTCGCCGCGGAGCAGAAGCTCGAGCTGGTCGCCCGCGTGGGGCGACGACGCCCGCACGCTGCTGCCCGGCGGAGCGAGCGAGCGCACGGCCACCCCGTCGGGGCCGAAACGCACGCGCAGAACATAGGGGCCGCCGGGGGGGACCACCAGACGACCATCCGCCGCACGCACGGGCGCGGCGTCGGCGAGCACGTCGGGGCCGCCCGCCACCGGCCGGTCCACCTCGCCGTGGCGGAGCCGCAGCACCTCCGACCACGGCGGGTCGAGGCGCCCGAATGTCGCCTCGAGCCAGTCCGAGGCCGCCTCGAGGCGCTCGAAGGGAGATCCACCGGCTCCCCGCAGGCCCTCGGGACACTCGTCACCGCAGAGCGTCGCGACGGCGAGGGCGGCAGCACGGCTTTCCGGATCCAGGCGGAGATCCCACGTGAGCAGCAGGCGCCGCGCGCGGGCCAGCCGCGGGTCCTCGGGCGGTGGAAGGGCGAGAAGCTCTTCGAGCCGCTCGACGAGCGGCGAGAGCCCCGAGTACGCGACGTCCGCGAAAAGCGCCTCGAGATCCGCCTCCCGGAGGCGCCGCCCGGATCCCACCTCCTCGAGCAGGCGAAGCGAGCGGTTGGTCACCTCGGCGTCCACGCCGCGCTCGGCGTCGAGCCGGCCGGGGCGGAGCGCCCCGGCCCCGACCGTGGCGGTGAAGGGCGAGCTGTTGGCGCTCTGCACGAAGCCCGAGGCCGGGTCGCGGAGGGACGGCAGGACGCTTCGCGGGTGGATGCCGCGCCACGCCGCGGCGGGCCCGCCCGCGGGGCGGATGGTCCCCCCGCGACCAACCGGGGCTCCGGCATCGCGGCGCGGCAGGGCCGCGTTGTAGCGGTAGAGAAGCCCTCCCTCCCGGTCGACCGCCACGAGATGGAAGAGCGGGAGGGTGAGCGGATCGAGGGCATCCCCGAGGGCGTCGAGGTCCCGGGCGCGCGCGAGGGCGAGCCACCCGGCCACCGAGCGCGCCCGGCCCCGGCCGGGGAAGCGCACCGCCAGGACCTCCCGCCCGAGGCGCAGCACCGGGCCCAACTCGGACTCCTCCACCACCGCGCGGCCCGGCCGGGGAAGCAGGCCCAGCAGGCGGCGGGGGAGGGGGACGGCGCGCCTTCGCAGCCGCCGGCGGTGGCCGTCGAGGCGGTACCCCTCCAGGTCGTCCGGGCGGACGTCGAGCCGCAGCACGTCCACGAGCGGTGGCCGGTTCGCGGTGAGGGCGAAGGCGAGCGTCGGCGTGACGCCGGAGATCGGGACGGGCAGGCCGGGGAGCAGCATCCCCGCCACCGCGAGACCGTCGCGGCTCTCAAGGTGTGCCTCGTACCACCGGGTCGCCTCGCCGGGGGGCGGCAGGGTCCGCATCCAGAGCCGCGGGGCGCCGTCCTCGGTGCGGCTTCCGGAGAGCGCGAGGACCTCGCCGCGGGGAAAGGCGCCGAAACCCAGGCGCCCGAGCACCTCGACGGCATCCCGGAACGAGCCGCCGGCCTCCCGGGCCTGGCGGTCCGACTCCGGAAACCGGCGGGCGAGCTCCCGCAGGGGCCCGGCGAGGAAGAAGAGCCGGAGCCGGAGCTCGGCGGCCCCTGCCACGTCGGCTCCCCCGAACCGGGCCCCTCCGATGCGCTCGCGTGGGTTCCGCGCGAGGTGGTGCTCCACCCCGGCGGCATAGGCGTCGAGGTAGCCACGGAGCTCCGGGTCGCCAGCACCCTGGAAAAGGCGCCGGGCGTCCTCGGGAACGCCGAGCCAGTGGATGAGCCAGTCCGCGCGCCGGGCCTCGGGGCCCAGGGCCCGATGGAGCGCACCGCGACCGGCCAGCAGCGCCCGCTGGACGCCGACCGGGTCATCCTCGGCGTGCGCGAGGCCGAGGCCGAAGGCCACGTCCGCGGCCCGCTCGCCGAACAGGTGGGGCACGCCCCACGCGTCCCGCAGCACCCGGACGCGCCACGGCCCGGCCTGCTCGAGACGCTCCGCCGGCGGCGCATCCTCCGACGGGCGGCCGAGGACGGGCGGCAGGGCCGCGAAGGGCCAGCGCGCGGCGAGGGGCCCGCAACCCGCCGCAAGAACGGCTAGAACGGCGAGGACGGCGAAGCACACCCGTGGCTTTCGGGGGAGGGAGCGGGACATGGTGGTGCGCAGCTTAACCGCGGCGGGACGGGTCCCGGGATCGCGGGCGTCCCGAGAGGGGGCCGCTTCGCCGGCGCCGCGGGCCACCGGGCGGTGCCCGCCGGCCGGACCCCGCCGCCTCCGGCCGCGATCCTCCCCGCTGGCGACCCGCCGCACGGAATACCCCCCGGGGGGGGGTTCTTGCGAGCGCCGCCGCCGGGGGATAGCCTTCGCCGCTCTCCGAGCCCGGCCCGGGCGGGCCGGCTCCCGAGGCGAGGAACCATGGCCAAGAAGTCCCAGGTCCTGCGCGACGAGCGCCGCGCCAGGCTCATCGCCCGCTACAAGGACAAGCGCGACGAGCTGCGCAGGAGGCTCAAGGACCCGAACGTCCCCATGGCGGAGAAGTTCGAGATCCAGAAGGCCTTCGCGAAGCTCCCGCGGAACTCGTGCCCCACGCGGCTCACCCGGCGGTGTGCGCTCACGGGGCGATCCCGTGCGGTGTACCGAAAGTTCGGAATCTCCCGGATCGCGCTTCGGGAGCTCTCCCACCGCGGGCAGCTGCCCGGCGTGCGGAAGTCGAGCTGGTAGCGGGCAGGCCGCGAGGGACCGGAGAGCCGTGTCGTGAAGCCGGGCATCCATCCGGACTACCACAAGGTCCTCTTCGTGGACGCCGCGACGGGCACGGAGTGGGTTTCCCGCTCCACCCTCACCTCGAAGGAGACGCGGGAGATCGACGGCGAGGAGATTCCCGTGATCCGCCTCGAGATCTCCTCCTACAGCCATCCCTTCTGGACCGGTCGGATGCGCGAGCTCGATTCCGACGGCCAGATCGATCGATTCCGCCGCCGCTACGGCGCCCCGCAGAAGAAGGAGTAGGCTCGCCGTGGCCCGAAGCTGCCAGCTGACCGGGGCGTCCGTCCGGTACGGGCACAAGGTGTCCCACTCCAACCGCAAGAGCTCCCGGACCTTCCAGCCGAATCTGCAGCAGGTGACCCTCCGGAGCGACGCCCTCCGGCGCAACTTCTCGCTTCGGATCACCACGCGCGCGCTCCGCTCGGTGCAGAAGCACGGCGGCCTCGACAACTTCCTGCTCCACACCTCCGACCGCGAGCTCTCCCGGGAGGCCCTGCGGCTGAAGGAGCGCATCCGGCGGGCCCTCGGGGGCTCCCGGAGCCGCGCCGGGGCCGCCGCGCCGGCAACCTCGGCACCCGCGTCCGCCCCGGAATCCGCCTGACCCCGGGGGAATCCCGGCCTCGGGCCTCCACCCCGATCGCAGCCGCGCCGATAGAACCGCCGGAAGCCGGGCGTGCCCGCCCCGTCGCCGGGCGCGCGCGGTGCACCCACGGAGGCCGCCTTGCTCTTTCGCAGAAGGAAGCCCGCCCCGGGCGACCGGAGGACCGCGGCCCCGCCGACGCCGCCCCCGAG
>Ga0256839_1005033_pt1 | contig 12486 bp, 9 predicted proteins | sample 354166metaG_FD_185968 | JGI IMG/M metagenome (GOLD analysis project Ga0256839, IMG submission 185968) | Hydrothermal vent microbial communities from Mid Atlantic Ridge, Atlantic Ocean - 354-166 | ecosystem: Environmental > Aquatic > Marine > Hydrothermal vents | place: Atlantic Ocean: Mid...
GACCCACCTGTTTCAGTTGATACTGACCCAGGTATTTCAGTCGATACTGACCCACCCCTTACCGGAATCTGTAACCTATTTTCTTTGGGTAAAAAAACTCAAAGAACTATGGCTGGAAAAAGAAAAACAATGGAACAGATTCGCAACATTCTACGACAAAAAATCAATGGCACTTCTATTCGGGCGATAGTTCGCAATACGGGTGTGTCGCGTAACACGATCAAAGGATATATCCGGATGATTATATCAAGCGGATATAAGCTGCAAAATGCGCTTGAATTAGATGATGAAGCATTAATGGGGTTGATGTATGAGCCCTACAGGCCACCTACTGTAGAAGCCCGGCACACGCACTTACAAGAGAAACTTCCTTTATATGCCGAAGACCTCAAAAAGCCGCATGTTACCCGGCAATTGCTATGGGAGGAATACCGGCAGGAGTTTGCTGATGGATATGGCTATACCCGCTTTTGCCATCACCTCAATGAATATATTGGCAAGAAGGATGTAACGGCCATATTTTCTCACCGGCCCGGGGAAAAAATTATGGTGGATTTTGCAGGGGACAAGCTAAGTTATATCGACAAGGAAAGCGGAGAGGTTATTGATTGTGAAGTGCTTATAACGGCTCTTCCCTTCAGTAGTTATATTTATGCAGAAGCTCTTCCAAGTCAAAAGCAACAGGATTTTGTAAAAGGTCTCAGCAATGCTTTTTTGTATCTGGGCGGAGTACCGCAAAGTGTCTTATGTGATAATTTGAAGAGTGTAGTCAAAAAAGCCAACCGCTATGAACCAATTTTCACCGAGTTGATCGATCAGCTATCGGTGCATTATCAAACCACCTTCATGGCTGCACGGGTAAGAAAGCCTCGTGATAAAGCTACCGTGGAGATCAGCGTGAATGTAACCTACAAACGAATCTATGGCAAACTCAGAGATGCACGTTGTTATAACCTGAAAGAACTTAACACCTTGATAAGGATTGAATTGGAAGCATTAAACACACGCAATTTCAAGGGCAGGGATTATAGCAGAAAAGATGTCTTCGAGCGGTATGAACGAGCCTTGCTACAACCCCTTCCGGGCAGGGTTTTTGAAGTAAAGAAAACGGTGGTTGCTAAGGTGCAGAAAAACTATCACATCATATTGGGTGAAGATATGCATCAATACAGTGTTCCATGGCGCTACAGCGGAAAAAAAGTAAAAGCGGCTTACACTTCGGATACTGTGGAGATTTACCATGAGCACAAGCGTATTGCCTTACACCGGCGCAATTACCGCCGGCATGGCTACAGCACGCTCAAAGAGCATATGCCCGAAAACCACAAGGCCATCATGGAGCAAAAAGGCTGGGATGCAGGTTATTTTCTCCGGCAGGCATCAAAAACAGGACCCTCTACCCGCCAGGCGGTTGCACAAGTACTGGAATCGAAGTCTTTCCCTGAACAAACCTATAACGCCTGCCTGGGCATTTTACGCCTGGGAAACAAATACGGACAAGACCGCCTGGAAGCAGCCTGTAGTTTAGTGCTTCAGGGCCCCAGGGTTAACTTCGGTATTATCAACAATATCCTGAAAAACAATATGGATAAGCAGTTAAGAAATACTGCTGACCAGGAGTTTAAAACGCCAGCCAACAAAAATATACGAGGTTCACAAAATTATGTTTAACCAATTAATACAATAACTATTATGAATACACAAGCCACACTGGAACAACTCCAGCAACTCAAATTGCATGGCATGGCCCGTAGCTATGAGGCCGTGCTTTCGCTGCCAGTAAACAGCCAACCTGAAGCCCACCAGCTTCTTGCACAACTGGTACAACACGAAATCGAAAACAAACGCTTGAAGCGTACAGAATTGTATCTGAGGCTCAGTAAGCTACGCTATGCGGCCATGATGGAGGAAATAAAGTGCTCAAAAGAGCGCAACCTGACCCGCCAACAGCTAAGTCTTCTGGCCGATTGCTCATGGATAGATAAAGCTGAAAACATCCTGATTACCGGAGCCACCGGCTGTGGAAAGAGTTATCTGGCATGTGCCCTGGGTCACCAGGCCTGTCTGATGGGATATAAAACGCTGTATTTTAATATGAACCGCTTTATAGAAAAAGTGACATTGGCAAAATTGGACGGAACCTTTATCAAGATGCTCAATCAAATTGAGAGAACATACTTGCTGGTACTGGATGACTTTGGACTGCAACCGCTCAATGCCGATACGAGGCTTGCCCTGTTGCAAATACTGGAAGATCGATACAGACGAAAAAGCACCATCATCGTCTCTCAACTTCCAGTAGCAAAATGGCATGAATACCTGAATGATCCAACCCTGGCAGATGCCATTTTGGACAGACTAACCGCTCATGCAAACAGAATAGATTTAAAAGGAAAATCACTCCGGCACAATGATTAAATTTTTATCGGTAAATTAGCCGCCAGATCCGCCGGTAAGGGGTGGGTCAATTCATAGTGAAATAGGTGGGTCAGTATCAGTGAAATAATCATAAAAACGTAGAATATCCCAAAAAAGCAAAAAATGATAATATAGAAGGCAAGGCAATAATCGAATTGATTATTGATGCTGAAGGTTCAATACAAAAAGTAACTATCTTGAAAGGTTTTTACAACTGTTGTGGAGAAGAGTTTCAACAAGCCATTCTTCAATCACCTAAGTGGATTCCGGGTAAAAAGAATGGAAAAGAAGTTAGTTGTAGAATGATTCTACCAGTTAGTTTTAAACTAAAATAAAGCCCATAACACTGTATAACAAACCATAGTTTTTGCCGCAGATGCAACACAAAAACCACGATTGTTATACCAACCGTTAAACCACTTACAAAACATGAAAAATTTAAGAAAAGTTATGCTGGTAGCCAGTGTTTTTGCCCTGTTTGCTTTGTTTTTGTTAGCATGTGATGTTGAAAATCAACAGACTGCTATTCAGCCTGAAACAAGTGCTATCTTTCAAGGAGTAGAACTATACACTGACCTTGGTCAAAAGCACAATGATGAACTAAATTCGTGGTTCAACCTTAACAAAAATAACCTGCGTGGCAAAGATGTAGATTCAAGATTACGTCTAGTCGATACCTACTTTCTGGATAAATATTCAATCAACACTTCCGATATTAAGTACAGAATATTTAATGCAACAGGAATAAATCCCAACTCAAAACTGGCAGAGCAAGAAATAGATTTCGATCCATTTCTATATTTGGAAGCTAATAAATCAGAAATACAGCCAGAGACATATAAGTTTCTGACTGAATTCTTCACTAGAACCGGTGAACTTGATAATTTAGAAAATGAACTTGCCTACTTGGAGCAATTAGAGAACGATGTAATTTCTTCGACATCTATTAGTATTTATGACAAAAATGGCATCAGGAATCTTATCATTGTTTATAAGGCATCAGCGGAATATTGGTCAGCAAATCTTGATCAATGGTTGGCCGCTTATAAGGATTCTCCTAATGGTCGAATTACAGGAATTGCGGATGAAGATTATCAAAAAATTGTTTGGGCAGATGTGGTTGAGGGTATTGCAGGTGGATTATTAGCAGGCCCTCTGGGTGCATTGGTTGGCCTTACAGCAGGATCTATAACAATGGCTATAGGTGTTTATGAGTAGGCCTATTTGTATCACAAAATACATATTATTGGTTATGACAGCTAGTTATGAAAAAACATTTAGGGCTTCCTTTGATAGGGAGTCCTTTATAGCACGAGTTAGAAATCTCGTCACTAATAAAAATTTTAGTTGCTCAAAAGAAGACGATGTGATTGTTATTTTAACAAATCCAAATTTATTCTCATGGGGCGAAAAGATTAAAATACAATTTATTGAAAATAATATAGTTAGGGTAAAAAGCAAATGTGTTTTAAAAACACAAATTTTCGACTGGGGCAAGAACAGAAGAAATGTAAAAATGATTTGTGAATTAGCTTGAAAAGCCCATACCAATAGGTGAAATGAAGCGCCTGCTTGGTAGGAAGGCCAAATTAGTTTGATACTTCCAGGTCTTTCGAGAGAGAGTGGGCGCACTCATTTTATCAAAGCCGTTGTATTCTTTGTAATTGCAGGAAACTTGCAAAAGCTGCTGCCGGGTAGGACCCATATAGGTGAAATAAAAGTTCCCTTAACAGCTTAACCTGCCCCCGGATAGCCCCTAAAACTGTGGCGCTACCGGCTTGTTATCCAGGATTTTCTCTATTTTTTTCATTACCTCATCCGTAAGCAATTCAACGGCTGCCGGGGCTTGCATGTTTTCCTTGAGCTGCCCTAATTTGGAGGCGCCCAGGATCACGGTACTCACGTTATCGTTCTTCAGGCACCAGGCAATAGCCAGTTGCGGCATGCTAATACCCAAATCCCCGGCCAGTTCACCAAGTATTTCGGCTTTCCTGATATTGGCTTCGGTTAACACGGCCTCTTTTAACCATTCGTTCCTGGGGTTGGTAAGCCTTGTAGCCTGCCTGGCCCCTTTACTATATTTACCGGTAAGCACACCCGAAGCCAATGGCGACCAGATGGTGATGCCCAACCCCACGGTCTTATAGAGCTGACTATACTCCACCTCTACCTTATCACGGTGCAGCATATTGTATTGCGGCTGCTCAACAATTGGGCCGATCAGGTGGTGCTGGCGGGCCACCATATGGGCTTCCGTAATTTCCTGAGCGCTCCACTCGCTGGTGCCCCAGTACAATATTTTTCCCTGGGTAACCAGGTTGTGCAGGGTCCACACGGTTTCCTCTATAGGCGTTTCTTTGTCCGGGCGGTGGCAGAAATATAAATCAAGGTAATCTAACTGCAACCGCTGCAGGGCAGCCTCGCAGGCTTCAACCAGATGCTTTCGGTGCAGGCCTGTCTGGGTGGGGGCACCTTCGGGCACGTGGCCAAAATAGGCTTTGCTGGACACAATATAGGTGTCCCGGCCCCAGCCTTTTTTCTTCAATATTTTGCCCATGGCTTCTTCCGAGCGGCCGTAGGCATAGACTTCGGCATTATCAAAAAAGTTCACCCCATTGTCATAAGCGTAGGTCAGCAGTTTGTCAGCCACATTATCGCCTATTTGCGAGCCGAAGGTTAGCCATGAGCCAAATGACAAACGGCTTACCTTAAGCCCCGATTTACCTAAATTCTGATATTCCATCATTATTGATTATTAAAAGGGAAAGTTACGCAAGAAAATACTTTTTCCACCACCATTGAAAAACTAACAAGGCCCAGATATGGGCGTGCACATCACCCGGGTTACGGGAAAAAAGTTGCTTTTTTAACCTGGCCACGGCCGGTACGGAAAAAATGCCCTGCCCGTGGATGAATTCGTCTGCCAGCAGGTCGTTGGTTATTAACGGGCGCATTTCGGTACGAAACCACGTGAGCAACGGTACTTCAAAGCCTTTTTTGGGGCGGTTATAGATTTCTTTCGGTAGCCACGAGCGGAAAGCTTCCTGCACTACCCTTTTGCGTATTTTGCCGGTGATCTTCATCTCGTCCGGCAGGCCAAAGGCAAACTCCACCACCCTGTGGTCTAAGAAGGGTACCCGTATTTCCAGCCCGTGGGCCATCGACATTAAATCTACCTTAGTCAGCATATCGTTGGGCAACACCAGGCCCAGGTCGGCCAGCAGGTAAGAAGTTAAGCCCGGGTTGGCGCCAAGTTGTTGGGTATGGCCCTCTTTCAGGGCCGCCCAGGCAGATTCGGTTACCTTGTCGAAAGAGGGTGCCAGCAGCGTTTGGGCATGTTGGGCAGTGCCCAGGGCAGCCAGGGCCCAGTAGCGGTCGGCAGGGCCCATTCTGGCGGCCCCGGCAAAACGGTGCAGTTGGCGGAACTTATTGGTCAGGGCATTATGGCGCGATTTGGGCAGCAACTTCCATAATGGCCACAGGGTTTTGGCCACGGTAGCGGTAAGGCCCCCATGCTGCATTGTTAACAGGGCCGCGTGTTTGTTATAACCGGCAAACAGTTCATCGGCCCCATCGCCCGACAAGGCCACGGTAACATGCTTCCGGGTTTCCCGGCTGAGAATATACACCGCCAGGGCCGAGGAATCGGCAAAAGGTTCATCAAGATAATCCAGCATGGCGAATACATGCCGGTAGAGATCGTTATTGGTGAGCTTGAAAACTGTATGGTCGGTTTGCAGCAGTTCGGCTGCTTTGTGGGCATAGTTTGTCTCATCAAAAAAAGGTTCGTCCCTGAAGCCTACGGAAAACGTCTTCAGCCCCTCAACATGGCGGGCGGCAATGGCGGTAACCACTGTTGAATCCACACCACCGCTTAAAAAGGTGCCTAACGGCACATCGGCCACCAGCCGGTCAACCACCGATTCTTCCATCAGGTCACGGAAGCGGGCAGTTGCCTGGGTAAAAGAGCCGCTAAAAGGGCTTGTTTTGGTTGCTATTTGATAGTATTGATGTGTTTCTACCCGGCCGTTGGCCACGGTCAGGTAATGCCCCGGCAACAATTTTTTTATACCCTGCAACATTGACCGGGGCGCGGGCACGTAATTTAGCTGCAGGTAGGAATAAAGGGTAGTATAGTCGAGCGCTTTATCGATACCATAAGCGTAAACGGATTTCAGTTCCGAGGCGAAAATCAGCTTATCCTGATCAAGATAATAGTGCAAAGGTTTGATACCAAAGCGGTCGCGGGCAATGAACAGTTGCTTTTCTTCGCGGTCGTAAACGGCAAAGGCAAAAAACCCGTTTAGTTTCACTAAGCAATCCTGTCCTTCACGGATAAACAGTTGCAGGAGCACTTCGGTATCGGCAGCCGAGGTGAACCGGCAGCCGGCAGCTTCCAGTTCCTGACGCAGTTGCCGGAAGTTGTAAATCTCGCCATTATAAACGATAATATAACGCCCGGTAGCATCCTGCATCGGCTGGTTGGCTTGTTCCGAGGTATCAATAATTGATAACCTGCGATGCCCCAGGCCCACCGTTTGGTCATGAAAATGCCCCTGGTTATCCGGCCCGCGTGCGCTGATAGCAGCGGTAGCTTTGGCCAGGTTAATCATATTCACCGCGCCCACCAGGTTAAACGCATAAATACCGGTAATGCCGCACATAGGTTCAAAAGAACAAAATAGGCGGTAGATTTTCAGGTCACCGGGAATTTATATTCGCATGTATAAGGGTAGGCAAAGCTGATTTTTCCCGGGACCAGCCGCAGGCAACAGCCTTTTGGCTCATTAGCTATACAAATACGGCTCAAAAAGGCAGAATTTTGAACCAAATAGACTATATTTTTGAGCCAAATAGCATAATGTGCAAATAGTAGACTTACTTATAGTGTATATTAGGGAAAACCCAAGGTGTTCCTCAACGGAAATCCGGCAAGGGGTTGACGGGCAAAAAAGCCTGGCAACCGTGAAAAGGGCCCTGGCAAAATTAAATACAGGCCAGGTTGATCGTATCAACTGGGAAAGGGAGGGCTACGCGGTATCAATTATCCCCTTTCTATACCTTGTTTGAACCTATAGATAGTAAGGCATATTATGCGCGGGAGATTGATGAAAGGGATATTAATGAAACTTCAACTTCCCGCTGCTAACAGAAGTCTTGCCCAATGTCGGGTTGTTTTCGCCAGAAGAAATGGAGAAGTTACATTCTTTACAGGCTCAATACACCCGGAATATTGCCGGACTAAGCGAACTTGGGGATAAAAAGGAGTTAGAACGATTAGCTATGCTCTTGTTCTATGAACAAAACAACCTGACAAGCGTTAGGAAGATATTTATAGAACAATTTAAATTTGTGGTAAATACCTACTTTTAGCCATGCCAGGGAGGAGGATTTACAGGATGAAGAATAAAACCGGCAGGATGATGTGCCGGGTTTTTGGGCCAATATTCATTTTATGCTGGCCGCTACTCAGTAGGGCCCAGGTTAAGGGGGTGGTGTTAGACAGTGTTACCCGTCAGCCGGTAGCTTATGTGAACATCTGGGTTGAAGGGGAAAACAACGGGACCACATCGGATACCACTGGCAATTTTGCTTTGTCGGGAGTGGCGGACGAAGACCATATTGTATTCTCGGCTATTGGTTATGCCACCAGGCGTGTAGCTGCCACTGGGGGTTTCAGTCCGCTGTTGCTTAAGCCCCAGGCGCTGATATTATCAGAGGTGACCATCGCTGCGGCAGAAATTGAACAGCAGGTCGGGCGGTTCAGGAAAAGTAAGATCAACCATTATTTTGCTTGCGGTGGCCGCCCGTGGATTGTGGCAAGGTTTTTCCCATATAAGGATGCATATGCTGCTACACCCTATCTGAAAACCCTTTATGTCCTGACCAATTCCAAAATTGCAAAGGCCAGGTTTAATATCAGGTTATACACGGTGGCTGCCGATGGCCGCCCAGAAGGGTACTTGTATGGAAAAAATATCCTTGTTGATGCGCGTAAAGGAAAAAGAAAAATTGCAGTTGACCTGGATGCATTGGGTATAGTTATCCCTGAAAAAGGTTTTTTTGTAGCCGTTGAGTGGTTAATCATTGAGGGGAACAGGCACGAATTTGAATATTTCGATGTTACCAATGATAAAAAAGAGGGTGTGCGTTATGAGCCGGCAGTAGGTGCCGTGCCTGCCGAAACCAATGCCAACAGTTGGTTTTTGATAAAAGGCACCTGGCGCCAGTGGCCGCAGAACAACAGTGCCTATATCGCCAGGGCCTATAAAAACAAATACAGCCTGCTCGCCATTGAACTCACGCTGACCAATTAGGCATGGCTACCGGTCAAGCGGGTGCCAACGACTTCCACAGCACCTCGGCCGGATGGTAAGCGATGGTGTTGGTGCCGTCTTTGATCTGGTGCCGGCAACTGGTACCGGGGGCTACCACCAGCCCTGCTGCCGGTGTTTCCCGCACAGCCGGAAAGAGCACTAACTCACCAATTTGCATCGACAATGCATAATGCTCTTTTTCATAACCAAAAGAACCCGCCATGCCGCAGCAGCCCGAGGGTATCTGCTCAATGGCTGCCTCTGGTATTAGCTTCAGGGTGTTTTCCAGGGCTGCAACCTCCGACAGGGCCTTCTGATGGCAGTGCCCGTGGTATTTGATGGTTACGGGCAAAGGGCTAAACAATGTGGTGTCAATCCTGCCGGCTTTGCTTTCGCGGTCAATAAATTCTTCGAACAGCAGGGCGTTTTTGGCCAGTTGGCGGGCGGCAGCTTTATCTTCGGCCAGGTCAAGGTATTCATCCCGAAAGGAAAGAATGGCCGAAGGCTCAATGCCAATGAGCGGAGCGGCTGCAGCTACCTTATCTTTTAAGGCAGCAATATTCTGGTTGGCCAGCTCCCCGGCCTCGTTTAGCATGCCTTTGGAGATATAGGAGCGGCCACTCTCTGCGGTAGCCGGCAATTGTACATCGTACCCCAGGCGGGTAAGCGCCAACACCACGGCTTGTCCGGCTGCCAGGTCGTTATAATTGGTAAATTCATCGGCAAAGAGCCATACTTTTCTATCGGCCTGTGCTTGAGCAAGGCCAAAATGCCGGGGTTTGTTGGCGGCAAACCATTTTACAAAGGTTTGTTTGTTTAGTTTTGGCAACGACCGGGCCGGGGCAAAGCCAACCGCTTTTTTAAACAACCAGGCCAACGGGGTGAGGCGGATAAACGTGTTATACAGCCAGGGGGCCGGGGCCAACAGGGCATTGGTTTTGGCATAATGGCCGATTAATCTGCTGCGGAAAGGGACACCTTTTACCACCTGGTGTTGGTGCAGGAATTCGGTTTTAATTTTGGCAATATCCACATTCGAGGGGCACTCGGATTTACAACCTTTGCACGACAGGCAGAGGTCAAGCACCTCCTTTATTTGTTCACTCAGGAAGGGGTTGCCGTCATTTTCACGGCCGGCAATTTCGCGGAAGATATTGGCGCGGGCGCGGGTGGTTAGCTTTTCATCTTTGGTGGCCATGTACGAAGGGCACATTACCCCTCCGGCCTCGGCACTTTTGCGGCAGTCGGCCGAGCCGTTACACTGTTCGGCCGCCCGGACAATGCCCAGGGTAGCCGAAAAATCAAGCACGGTAGCGTATTCCGGGGTGAACTGCCCGGGGTCAAACCGCAGGTTGGTGTTCATGGAAGGGGTATCGACAATTTTACCCGGGTTGAAGATGTTTTTGGGGTCCCAGGTATTTTTGAGGTCCACCAGGTAGCCGTAAGCCTCTTCGCCAATCATAAACGGGATAAACTCGCCCCGCAGGCGGCCGTCACCGTGTTCGCCACTGAGGGAGCCGTTATATTTTTTCACCAGTTTGCTTACCTCTTCGGCAATGCTGCGGAAGGTGAGGTTGCCTTCTACTGTTTTCAGGTCTAAAATAGGCCGCAGATGTAACTCGCCCGAGCCGGCATGGGCATAGTGCACGGAACTGAGGCCGTATTTTTTCAGAAGTTCATTAAACTCGTTGATGTATTCGGGCAGGTCATCCATGGCTACTGCGGTGTCTTCTACCACCGGCACCGGCTTGGCATCGCCCGGCATGTTAGACAGCAGGCCGAGGCCGGCCTTGCGTAACTCCCAGACGAGTGTGGCTTGTTCGTTCCAGACCACAGGGTAGTGGTAACCCAGGCCGGCTTGCGTTAACTCGGCTATCAAGTGCCCGGCTTTTTCCCGGATAGGTTCATCGGCCGTGTCGCGTAACTCTATTACCAGGATGGCTTGTGGTTCCCCTTCAACAAAGAACATATAGGGGCTGTAAGTGAGGTTGTTGCGTGTTGACTCGAGGATGTAGTGGTCCATTAACTCTACAGCCGAGGGGCTGTATTTCAGGGCGATTTGTGCTGCCTTCAGCGAATCGTAAATACTATTGAAATGGGCGCAAATAAGCCCTTGCCGTGCTGGGGGCAGGGGTGAAACGGTTAGCTTTATTTCGGTGATCAGCGCCAGCGTGCCTTCGGAGCCGGCAATAAGTTTACAAAAGTTGAATGGTTGTTCATTATCCATGAACGGCTCCGCCTGCATCAGCATATCCAGGGCATAGCCGGTATTGCGTCTGGGAACATTGGCTTGCGGGTAATGCCGGGTGATGTTTTCCCTTACCTCAGGGTTGCCCAGGAGGCTGTTGATATGGTTGTACAGGCTGCCCTCCAACGATGGCTGCTGACATTTCCGGGCAAACTCATCATGCGATAGTGACCCGAACACAACCTCTGATCCATCACTAAGTACAGCTTTCACCTCCAGCAGGTGTTCGCGGGTGCTGCCATAAACCACCGAATTGGCCCCACAACTGTTGTTGCCTACCATGCCGCCAATCATGGCCCGGTTGGCGGTGGAGGTTTCCGGGGCGAAGAAAACGCCAAAGGGTTGCAGGTAGCGGTTAAGGTCGTCACGGATAACCCCAGGTTGTACCCTTACCCATTTTTCGGCATCGTTATATTCGAGGATTTTGTTGAAATACCTGGAAACATCCACCACAATACCTTTGCCCACCACCTGGCCGGCCAGCGAGGTGCCGGCCGTACGCGGTATCAGCGAGGTTTTATGCTCGTGGGCAAAGGCTACCAGCAGTTGGATGTCTTCGGTGGTTTTTGGGAAAACCACGGCCAGCGGCACCTGGCGGTAGGAAGAAGCATCGGTGGCATAAAGTAAACGCGAGGTTTCATCTGTCAGGATATCCCCGGCAAACCGGTTACTGATGCTTTTTAATTGTTCACGTTTCTTTTTTCGCTTGCCCATTGCTATACCAAAGTTAGTCTGCAGGACGTTTTATTACCACTATTGTTTTGTTTATTTTGCACTTGTGAAGATTATGGTTAACCGCAGCCCCTTAGTTTTTTATTTATTGTTGGCCTTGGTGCTCTTGCTGGGCGGTTGCGGTAACCGCATGTCGAAGCGCCAGAAGGTGGAAGTGGTTATCAAAACCGCCCGTTCCTTTACCGGTACACCGTATAAATGGGGTGGCACTACGCGTAAGGGTATGGATTGCTCCGGCCTGTTGCTCAATGCTTTTAAAGCTGTTGGCTATGACATTCCACGCACTTCGGCAGCGCAGAAGAAAGTGGGTAAGCGGGTGGGCAAAGATGAAATAAAGAAAGGCGACCTGGTATTTTTTGCCACTACCAAGAAGAAACGCAAAATAACCCATGTGGGGCTGGTGACCGAAGTACGTGGGGCGGAAGTGATTTTCATCCACGCCTCTACCAGCAAGGGGGTAACGGAGAGCAGCCTGGGAAACCCTTACTGGAAGAAAAGATTCCGTCAGGCGCGCAGAGTATTGTAGGGTTTTGTTTTGAGATGTTAGTTTCTTGTTTCTATATTTGCAGTCCTTTAATTATTGGGGGATTAGCCTGCCTGCCGGCAGGCGAGTGTGCTGGTAGTGCAGCTATAATGTAAATTGGTTTGTCATTGGACGGATGATAAAATACATGGGGGATTAGCTCAGTTGGCTAGAGCGCTACGCTGGCAGCGTAGAGGTCATCGGTTCGAATCCGATATTCTCCACCTTCGCCCTCCGAAGTTCGTTAG
>Ga0256839_1005034_pt1 | contig 12484 bp, 12 predicted proteins | sample 354166metaG_FD_185968 | JGI IMG/M metagenome (GOLD analysis project Ga0256839, IMG submission 185968) | Hydrothermal vent microbial communities from Mid Atlantic Ridge, Atlantic Ocean - 354-166 | ecosystem: Environmental > Aquatic > Marine > Hydrothermal vents | place: Atlantic Ocean: Mid...
TTTCGGCATCCAACCCGAAGCGGTGGTAGTATTCGCGCTCTGACGGGATGAACGCGCCGTCCATCCGTTCCTTTTGCAGGCGCAGCATCATCACCACATCGGCGTTTTTCAGGCCTTCAGCCATATCGTCGAACACCTCGACCCCCCATTCGGACGCCCCCGCCGGGATCAGCGTCGGCGGGCCGATCAGGCGCAGGCGATTTTCCATTTTCCCGAGAAGCTGAATGTTCGAGCGCGCAACGCGACTGTGCGCGATGTCACCGCAAATCGCAATTGTCAGCCGATGCAGGCGCCCCTTTTCGCGCCGGATCGTCAAGCCATCGAGCAGGGCCTGGGTTGGATGTTCATGTCGCCCGTCGCCGGCGTTCAGGACCGGGCAATTGACCTTTTCAGCCAACAGGTTCACGGCACCCGAATGCGGGTGGCGCACGACAAGAAGGTCCGGGCGCATGGCATTCAGGGTCAGGGCCGTGTCGATCAGGGTTTCACCCTTCTTGATCGAACTGGCCTGCATGGCCATGTTCATCACGTTGGCGCCCAGTCGCTGGCCGGCAATTTCAAAGCTCGCCTGCGTTCGGGTTGAATTTTCGAAGAACATGTTGACCTGTGTGAGACCCGCGAGAACCTGCTCATGCGGCGTGCCCGCCCGGTTGCGATCGGCATAGGCGTCAGCAAGGTCAAGGATAGAACGAATCTCTTCCGGTTGCAGGTTGCTGATGCCCAAGAGGTGTTTTTGCCGGAAGGTCATGATGCTCCTGCGGTCCGGGTTTTTTGGCTTATAGGCGCAGGCGGGCGACCAGACAAGAGCGGGCCTTCTCGGCCAGGAGTTTTCGAACGCAGTGTTGAATGAGGTTTCCCGCCGCGGCAAGCGGCAGTAGCCTGTGGTCATGGATTCGGATTTGGAATTTCACGCCAACAAGGCGATGCTGGAATGGCAGGTTGAGCTGGGGGCGGACGAAGCGATCAGCGAGACGCCGGTGAACCGTTTCGACGTCCCGGCCGCTTTGCCTGTGGTGCCGGTCGGCAGGGCCCCCGCTCCTGCTGCAGCGCCGGATGATGCAGTGCAGGTGGCACTTGATCCGGTTGTCGAGGCGAAACGCGCCGCGGGTCAGACCGAAAGTCTTGCAGAACTGCGCGACGCGCTCGTCGGATTTGAGCATTGCGAGTTGAAACGCGGGGCGAAGAACACAGTTTTCGCAGACGGCAACCCGGCGGCACGAGTGATGATCATTGGCGAAGCACCCGGGCGCGATGAGGATATCCGCGGACAGCCGTTCGTCGGGCGCGCGGGGCAGCTTTTGGACCGGATGTTTGCAGCCATCGGCATGGCGCGCGATCATCCCGACAGTGACGCCGCGCTGTATATCACAAACATCTTGCCGTGGCGGCCGCCGCAAAACCGTGATCCGAAACCTGAAGAGATCGCCATGATGATGCCTTTCGTGGCACGCCATGTTGAGCTGGTCCAGCCCGAAGTATTGGTGCTGATGGGCAACATTTCATGTCAAGCGGTCCTGGGGCGCCGCGGAATTACGCGGCTGCGAGGGGCTTGGACCAGCGGTTTGGGGCTGCCCGCCCTGCCGATGTTTCATCCGGCCTACCTGTTGCGCAACCCCGCCGCCAAGCGCGAGACATGGGCGGATTTGTTGATGTTGGAGGCCAAGCTGGCCGGCGGCGCGGGGTGAGCGTGGCGCTGCACGAAAGGGGCCAGCAGCCAGAAGTTGCGCTGTGGCAGCCTCTGCAAGGCCGATACCGGGTTCACATTCGAGGAGCATGCAATGGAAACCGAAAGATCACCGCGTGAGTTCATTCCGGTCAGCATAGCGGTGCTGACGGTTTCGGACAGCCGATCGATCGAGCAGGACAAATCGGGGCGCACGTTGGTTGAGCGGATCGAAAAGGCCGGGCATATCGTGGCCGTGCGCGAGATCGTGCGTGACGAGCGCAAGGAGATCGCCGCAAAGCTGCGCGTCTGGTGCGCCGACCCGAAAATCGACGTGGTGATCAGCACCGGGGGCACGGGGCTGACCGGGCGCGATGTGACGGTTGAGGCGCACAGGGATGTCTACGAAAAGGAGATTGAGGCCTTCGCGACGGCCTTCACCATTGTCTCGATGAACAAGATCGGCACCTCGGCCGTGCAGAGCCGGGCGACGGGTGGGGTGGCGCAGGGCACCTATCTGTTTGCGCTGCCGGGAAGCCCCGGCGCGTGCAAGGATGCCTGGGATGAAATTCTTGAAGCCCAGCTTGATTATCGCCATATGCCCTGCAATTTCGTTGAGATCTTTCCACGCCTGGAAGAGCACAAGAAACGCCGGAAGGGCTGATCAACCGGCGGGACAGCCCTGGATGTCGATGGCTTGTCCATCGCCCAAAAGGGTAATTCTGATTTCCGAGCGGTTCAACAGAAAGGGTTGGCCCGAGGGCGGCACAAGCTCGGTCCGGGCTGTCAGAATGCCACCGGACCGGGAAATCTCGGGCGTTGCGATCCACACCGACTGGTCCGGCAGCTCGATAACGGCCATTTCGGGATCGAACCGGTTGGGCAATCCAATTGTCGCGGTCAGCCCCAAGCCATCGGCGATCGGATCAACCGCGCATGATACCGAAGAGATGCGCGTCTGATCGGCAGGTGTCGGCTGGTCCGCCAGACTGGCCAGTATGGCCGGGTTTTCCTTGCCATCGCCTGAGAGTTCGACAGAAACCGGGACCGATATCGGAACGCAAATATCTTCGCAGACACCGATATCGACCCTGCCTTGCAGGGTGATCGGCCCGCTGCCTGACGGGGTGATTTCAATCGGAACCACTGTCACACCCTTGTAGCCGATGGACTTCAGCCCGTTGGTCGTAAACACATCCGGTGTCGGCCAATGGAACTGAACGGCCTGCAGGTTCTGCGATCCCTGCCAGTCGACACTGGGCGGAATGCCGGCCTCACCGGGGGCGCGCCAGTAAGTCTTCCACCCGTCTGCAAGATCAATCTGCAAGGCCGCCATCCGTGTTCCGTTCGCCGTTTTCCAGCCGGGCAGGACTGTCACTTTGGCGATGTCTGACAGCGACGTCAGCGACTGAGCGCCAAGCGCCGTGGGCAAGGTTGCGATCAGCGCCGCGAAGGCATGGGTTTTCAAACGTTCAAACATGCGCTCAACATAGGCTGCCGGCGGGAATTGGGAAATCACAACTTGGCGACGGTTTGTAATGCAGGTTCCAAGGCATCTTGCACAGGCCGTTATCCGCGCCCATGTTGTGGGCATGACCGGAACAAGAGACATCATGAACCTGAATGGCAAGCTTCTGATTGCCATGCCGGGTATGGGCGATCCGAGATTCGCCAAGAGCGTCATATTCATATGCGCTCATTCCAAGGACGGTGCGCTGGGGCTGATCGTGAACAAGCCCACACCGGATTTGCAGCTTGGCGATCTTCTGGAACAATTGGGCATTCCGACATCAAACAAAACGCGCGATATCCGGGTCCATTTTGGCGGGCCGGTCGAAAACGGCCGCGGTTTTGTGCTTCATTCCGCCGACTATGCCATGCCCGACGCAACTCTTTCAGTCGATGATCAATTCGGGATGACGGCCACGCAGGATGTATTGCGCGCACTGGCCGAGGGTGCCGGGCCGCGGGATGCGATGTTGATGCTTGGCTATGCTGGTTGGGAACCCGGTCAGCTTGAGAATGAAATCCTGGCCAACGGTTGGCTGGTGGCCGATGCCCAGCCCGATCTCGTTTTCGACACCGATGGCCCCGCCAAGTGGAGCGCCGCGCTGAGGACGCTTGGCGTCGAGCCAATGACACTTTCGGCCACGGCGGGGCGGGCCTGAGCGTCGTCGGCTGCTGCGGCGGTCCCGGTTGTTGCGCTAGCTGCGGGGGGCGGCCGCTCGTTTCAGACGGTCGTTGATACCCAGCCCAAGCCCATGCCCCGGAATGGGGGACACTGCGATCACCCCGGACGCCTTTCTGTCAAGAATGTGCAGGGCCGAAAAAAGGTTGGCCGCCGCCTCGGCAAGATCACCGGTAGGCGAAAGGTTCAGGTCGCATTCCACATCGCCAAACCCCAAAAGCAGTTCGCCGGCGCGCCGTTCGGTTGCGTCAAGGCGCAGCTTGGCCCTGGGCGCATAGTGCGACGCCAGTTGCCCTGGCGCGTTTGGCAAGGCCCTGGTTTCGGGCATGCGGACCTGGTGGCCAAGGCAGGCATTGACAATCTCCAGAGGCAACCCGCCCGGGCGCAGCAGGCGAGCATCGGGGTCAAACCCGATGATCGTGGACTCAACGCCAATTGCACTTGGGCCGCCGTCGACAACGGCCGCTATTCGGCCTGACAGCCCTACGAGCACATGCTCGGCTCGCGTCGGACTGATCTTGCCCGACGGGTTTGCAGACGGTGCCGCTACGGGGCCGCCAAACCGACGCAACAATTCACGCGCCAATTGGTGCTCGGGAACGCGGATGGCAATTGTGGGCAATCCCGCGCTGACCCCTGGCGCGATGCCGGAGCCGGGTTTCAGTGGAACGACCAGGGTCAGGGGGCCGGGCCAGAAGGCTTCGGCAAGGCGAAGTGCATCCTTGCCAAGATCGGCAATCTGCCGCGCTGCCGAAAGATCGTGCACATGGATGATAAGTGGGTTGAACGCAGGCCGGCCCTTCGCGTCAAAAATGCGCGCGACGGCTGCATCGTTTTTTGCATCGGCACCAATGCCGTATACGGTTTCGGTAGGAAATGCGACAAGGTCGCCCGCGCGCAACAATTCGACTGCGCGCTGCAGACCGGCATCATCCGGCGCAATCAGATCGGTTTCGGGCTCATGATCGGCCATGTTACGCCGCGTTCTTGTTGATGCAGGCGTATGATTGGATACGCTTGCAGGGATCAGGGCGCTTGCTTAACCGCCGCGCCGCCAGATGCCAAGCCGCCATTCAGGAGCCCCACATGACTTACCGCGCGCCACTGGACGATTTCAGCTTTCTGCTGGATCATGTCGTCGGCTTCGAACAGGTCGCTGCGACCGAGCTGTTTTCCGACGCGACACCCGATCTGACGACAGCAATTCTTTCCGAGGCCGGGAAACTCTGTGAAGATGTGCTGGCGCCGCTCCAAAGGGTCGGCGATGAGAAGGGCGCCGTGCTGGAAAATGGCGTGGTCCGCACGCCACCCGGGTTTGCCGAGGGCTATCGGGCAATCGCCCAGGGCGGCTGGATCGGCATGTCGGCCAGCCCGGACGCAGGCGGCATGGGGCTGCCGCAAACCCTGACCATGGCGGTCAATGAGATGATGTCGGCCGCCTGCCTTTCGCTGCAACTGAACCCCTTGATGACCCAAGGCCAGATCGAAGCCCTCGACAACCACGCCAGCGAAGAACTGAAGGCGATCTACCTGCCGAAACTGATATCCGGAGAATGGCACGGCACCATGAACCTGACCGAACCCCAGGCCGGTTCTGATGTCGGCGCATTGCGCACGAAGGCCCAGGCAAACGGGGATGGCAGCTATGCAATCACGGGGCAGAAGATTTTCATCAGCTGGGCCGACACGGATTTTGTTGAAAACACCTGCCACCTGGTTCTGGCACGGCTGCCTGACGGCGCGCCGGGAACCAGGGGCATCAGTCTTTTCATGGTTCCGAAGTTCATACCCGATGCCAACGGGCTGCCTGGAAAGCGCAACAATCTGAAGGTTGTGAGCCTTGAGCACAAGATGGGGCTGCACGGCTCGCCCACGGCCGTGATGGAATATTCGGCGGCCACCGGCTGGCTGGTTGGCGCCCCTCACCAGGGGATGCGGGCGATGTTCACGATGATGAACAATGCGCGTTTGGGTGTGGGCATCCAGGGCATTGGGCAGGCTGAAGGCGCATTTCAAAAGGCGCTGTCATATGCGCTTGAACGCAAGCAGGGGCGTGTCCCGGTCGAGAACGGCACCGGCACCATCATCGACCACGCCGATGTGCGGCGCATGCTGGCCGCGATGAAAGCCGACACTTACGCGGCGCGTTCCATTGCATTGTCATGTGCTGTCGCAATCGATATGGCCCACGCAACCGGCGATGAAGGTTGGCGTGCCCGGGCCGCCTTTCTGACACCGATTGCCAAGGCTTTTGGCACCGATATCGGTTGCGAGGTTGCGCATCTGGGCGTGCAGGTTCACGGCGGAATGGGCTACATCGAGGAATCCGGCGCACCGCAATTCTCGCGCGATGTGCGCGTCACCGCAATCTACGAGGGAACCAACGGCATACAAGCTATGGACCTAGTGGCCCGTAAGATGATGGATAGAGGAGACGCGGCTTTTCGGCTCCTTGATGAGGTCGAGGCCACAGCCGAAGCGGCACGCGGCAAGCTGCCCGAGCTTGCGTCGGACGTGTGGGATGCGGCGGAAACCCTTCGCGAGACAACCGAATGGCTGGTCTCTCAAGGTGATCTGAATGAGCGGTTCGCCGGGGCGGTGCCGTATCTGCGTGCATTTGCCCGCGTCTTGGGGGGACATTTTCATCTGAAGTCGGCCCTGGCAAACCCTGACGCCAGGCTGCCCCTGGCAGCGTTTTACATTCAGCGGCTGTTGCCGGAACACGCGTCGCTGCTTGCCCAGGCGCGTCAGGGCGCAAAAGGAGTCTATGCGGTGACCCCTGATGATCTGGCCCGCCGATGAACGTGCAGCATTCACCTTTGAGCCACCCGGTTGAGGAGCCTCCCGAGTTCGGAACCGTCACAGAGTTGGCGCCGGGCGTTCTGTGGGCGCGGCTTCCGTTGCCGATGGCGTTGGACCACGTCAACGTCTACGCGCTTGATGATGGCGATGGCTGGACCTTGATCGACACCGGTCTGGATACGCAAAAAACACGCGACATCTGGCAACGCCTGCTGGCAGGGCCGCTTGCCGGAAAGCCCGTCAGACGGGTTCTGGTGACGCATCACCACCCGGATCATATCGGGTTGGCCGGCTGGTTTCAGGCCGCGCATGGCGCCGAACTGGTCACGACACGCACGGCCTGGCTGATGGCTCGGATGCTGACGCTTGATGTCCAGAAGGTGCCGACCGACGAGCAGATACGGTTTTGGCGTTCTGCCGGCATGGCGCCCGACATCCTGCAAAAACGCCTGGACGAACGCCCCTTCAACTTTTCCGACGTCGTATCGCCCTTGCCACTTGGTTTCCGCCGTGTCTCTGAAGGTGACAAGATCGCGATTGGTGGCCGCGATTGGACGGTGCGCATGGGAAATGGGCATGCCCCTGAACATGCAACGCTTTGGGCGAACGATGGCGATCTGGTCCTGGGGGGCGACCAACTGTTGTCGACGATTTCTCCCAACATCGGGGTCTATGCTACAGAACCCGATGCAGACCCCCTGGCGGAGTGGCTTGATGCCTGTGAGCGCCTGCAGGTCCATGCGACTGACAAGCAGCTGGTCCTTCCGGGGCACAAGCTGCCGTTTACCGGCCTGCCGACAAGAATGCGCCAGTTGATTGAAAACCACCATCATGCCCTCGACCGGCTGCTTGAACACCTGACTAGGCCGCGCACGGCCGAAGAGTGTTTCGTGCCCTTGTTCAAGCGGCGCATAGGCGCTGCGGAATATGGCCTGGCGCTGGTTGAAGCGATGGCGCATGTCAATCATCTGCATGCAATCGGGAAAGTCGAAAGGCAACGACGCCCGGATGGAGCCTGGTTATGGCAAAGAAAACAGACAACCTGAGCCCGGACATTCAGACCGTGGCCGAAGCTCATGAAAACAATGCCCTGCATTGTGGCGGGCGGGCTGTCCATGCCGACCCGTCGACCCCTGCAACCGCCGAACAGAAACCGCTACCGGTATCGCTTGCCCGAAAGCCGATAGATGAAAAAAGCCCGGCCGAATGGGCCTTTGAAAGACTTATCCTCTACATTCAGAATTTCGAGGAACAACTCGATGACGATTCAGAGGTTGCGGTCGGGTTTACCGGAAGTCCGGCCGGAATGTTGCGGATAGAAGGGGTCGGTTTTTTTGACCCGGACATCGTGACCTTCTACGGCAAGGACGACAGCGGCGGGAAAACCCAACTTATTCAACACGTCAGCCAGCTGAGCGTTACGCTGCGCGCCCTGCCCAAGGCGTCACCCGAGGGAAAGCCGGTCCGGATCGGCTTCAGGTTGGTTGAGGATTTGGATCAGGGCTGAACTGCGGCTCTTTTGCGCGGCCAAGGGGCGTGACAGGGCATTTGATATCGTCTATTCCTTGCGCGACGGAAATTCTGAGGATGGGTAACAACATGGCCAATCACGAACACGGCAACATGGAAGTCGAAGATCACGAGAAGACCTTTGAGGGCTTCGTCAAGATCGTCACATGGTCTTCCATCCTGATCCTTTTGTTTCTTGTATTTCTGGCCATTGTGAACGGCTGATTGACAGCCGCATGTTGCGCGCGATTGCACTTGTTGCCGTTCTGGCCGGTTTGGCCGGTTGCGTCGGGCCGGCGCAGCCGAAATGGGCATCGGACGCCGATGTTGCGCGCGCAGCCTATGTGCACGACGGACCACCCAAGATCACGCTTTTCACAGTCATCAACAACGAAAACGGATCGGGCGCGCACTCGGGGCTGTTGATCAATTCGACCCAGCGCGTTCTGTATGACCCGGCCGGCACCTGGTATCATCCGCAACTGCCGGAACGAAACGATGTGCACTTCGGCATGTCACCCGGGATTGTGGATTTTTACGTCGACTACCACACCCGGCAAACCTATCGGACCGTGATTCAGGAAATCACCGTGTCGCCAGAGGTTGCCCGCATCGCGATGCAACGGGCATTCGCAATCGGTGCGTCACCCAAGGGGCAATGCTCTTACAGGATCACCGGAATTCTAAGGGACGTCCCCGGGTTCGAGTCTCTGCCCAGAACCTGGTTTCCCAAGCAGTTGTCGCGGGCTTTCGGGGAATTGCCCGGCGTCAGCACCAACATTGTGTATGACAATGACCCCGATGATAATTCCGGTTTCATCGAAGGTCCGCCGGCGCTTTACATACTCGAAGGCCGATAGCGCGATCACCCGCTCAGTTCACAAGACGCAGCGCGTTGATGTTGCGGGCGATCGAGTGGAACGCTTCGGAAATCGTGCCGCCGGTGACCTCATAGAAGAACAGAGGTGTCGTCGCACAAGCTTCCATCACCAGAGAAGAGGCGGTCGTCGTTTCAAAGCCCATTGTGTAGATCGTGATGCCGGCTGATTTGGCGGCGTTGCACATGGTCTCCAGGCGCACGTCTTTTTCGGCATTGAACACCTGGTCGACCGCTGCGGGAAGCGATGCGTCGGGCGCGACGCTCTTGAAGAAGCTCCAGCTGTAGTCCTTCCAGAACTCCGGGTAGCTCAGCTGAACCGCAGCCGGGCCGCCATCGGGCGACGGGGCTCTTGTGCCATGATCGACCAGGTAATAGTCGCCGCGCACCGCATCATAGACAGAGACATGCCCGCCATGTTCTGCATCGCTGGCAGGCACCACATGGAAGGGCGACGGTCCAGACCGAAAGCCGTCTTTGACCAGGTGCTGGGTTGTGTTGATGCCATCGGTCATGAGCACGACGATTTTTTCGGTGTCGGGGCGGTCGTAGTCAAATGGGCGACCGACGAAGTTCGGGGTGATGACGCCCAGGTTGCTGGCCATGTTTGTCACGGCCGGACGAAAGGCGGGGTCAAGCAGGGCTGCCCCCCATTTCATCCCCAGTTCGATCGAGGTGTATCCGCTTGCATAAAGGTCATCTATGGCCGTTTCGAGATCCTGGTAGGTGTTTTCGTATGCCGTGACCTTGCGCTGTGTGTAAGGGCTGCAGGTCCGGCGCCAATCGACCGCCGTGTCGCCGCCGCTCCATGGATCAATTGTCGCGCTGCGCCGCAGGTTCGGCGTCGGGTCGGGAAGTCCCAGAACCGGGTCGAGCACCAGCGGGTCCAGTTCCACCGGGATAGAGGCATAGTCCGAGGCCTCGAAGTCGATACAGCTGGAGTCTGTATGCTCTTCGGTCGTGTTGAATTGCTGGATCAGCGTTTCGCCCATCAGGACCTGCTCATTGTAGGGGACAAGCGAGATTGACACCGTGTCCGGGTCGACAACGCACACACCATCGAACGGCTTGGTCGCATCGGGGTCACATTGCATGAGGTAGACAAACTCTTTCGCTGCCGCTTTCAGTTCATTGATCTTGGTGTCACCGCTGGCCGACAAGCCGCCCATGGAACCCGAAGTGTCGACGACCAGTGAAATCTCGATATCGGTCACGCTTTCGGCGGCTTGTCCACCGGCGGGTGCTGCAAGCGAATTGACGCCGACCAGGTTCAGGAAAAGCGAGTTGACGTCCAGTGTTGCGTTGGCGCTGACGGTCTTTCCGGTTGCTGATTGGGAAATCGAAATGTCGCTGGCCTTGATCGAACTCCCAAAGCCCGCTTTCTGAAAATAGTCCAGAACCACCGATTGCGCGTTCAGGGTCTGGTTCAGGCTGGAACCCGCGAGAATTGCGCGATCAAGCGTCGCCTGAAGGCGCGAGCGTTCGGTTTCCGTGCGCATCAGGTCGACGGCCATCCCCGTGACCATCAACATGATCACCAGCAGGAACAGGGAAAAGATCAAGAGCGACCCGTCTTCGCAACGCTGAAATCGCTGGAAGATCATGCGACGGGCAGGCGCATCGCTGGCGGCCTCGGTTGAAGAAGTTCTTGTTCCCCTGGTCATGTTGCACCTTCAATAAACACTGGCCCCACCCGAAACGGCAGCAAGGTTGCCATTTCCAACTGTGGCAGAATGCTGAGTGAAATGTGGCGAAAATGGGGCAAAAGGGGCTGGAACGCGGCACAAGGCACGGGATTGGAATTAATCGCCAGAATCGTAATCCATTGTGGCTGAGGGGCAGTCAATTTGGCGGTGGCGGCGCAAATTTCTGGCTTGGGAAAGTGTTCATTCGCCACCGATTCGCCTTATTTCGGGGGTGCTGACGACCGTGGTTTCGGCACAAGGATACCCGAAAGCAAAAAACACCGTGCAATACAGCAGCGTTAAAAACTCGGTCGACCCAGCCCGGGCGGGAATTGGCGGTGGTGGCGGGCCAAACTTGGTTCTAGTATGCGCCGAGGAAACAAATTCAACAGCGACAAGGGGCTGCCATGGTCACCAAGCCCGATCCGGATGGTTATCTGATTGCGCCCAATCCGCAGGCACCGCGTTTGACGCGGAAGGTTGTCGGGGCGGATCAGAACGGCGAGCCACAGGAAATATCGGTCGTCGAAGAGCGCCCGCTCACGATTTTTCTGAACAGTCAGGAAATCGTTACCGCCATGACCATTGGCGACTACCCGGAGTATCTGGCGCTTGGCTTCCTTGCAAACCAGGGCATGCTGAAAGACGCAGGCCAGGTGACCGGTATCGACTACGATCAAGAGATTGAAACCGTGGTGGTGCGCACAACGGTGCCGACGGACTATGAAGAAAAGCTGAAGAAGAAGACGCGCACGTCCGGCTGTGCTGTCGGAACCGTATTCGGTGACATGATGGAAGGTCTGGAAGGGTTGCGCCTTCCCGAAACAGAGGTTCGCACGTCATGGCTTTATGCGCTTGCCAAATCGATCAACACCACACCCAGCCTGTATCTGGAGGCCGGAGCGATCCACGGAACCGTCCTGTGCGCGCGTGACAGACCGCTGGTCTATATGGAAGATGTCGGGCGACACAATGCCGTGGACAAGGTCGCAGGCTGGATGCTTTCCGAAAACGTGCGACCTGACGACAAGATCCTGTATACAACAGGCCGGCTGACATCCGAGATGGTGATCAAGACGGCGACCATGGGCATTCCGGTTCTGGCTTCCCGGTCGGGCTTCACGGCATGGGGGATCGAAATCGCTCGCCAGGTCGGGTTGACATTGATCGGGCGCATGCGCGGCCAGCGGTTTTACTGCCTGTCCGGCGAGGAACGGCTGCTGCGCGATGCGAACCCGGCTCTGATCGCTGACGAAGCCAAGCGTCACCGGCGCAAAAGTGCCCGCTCATGAAAGGCATTCCCGCGGTTGTTCTGGCAGGCGGGCAGGCCACGCGGATGGGTGGCGGTGACAAGTGCCTGCTTGATCTGGGCGGACAGCGATTGCTGGACGTCATCCTTGAACGGCTGACCCCGCAGGCCGGCGCCATCGCGCTGAATGTCAACGGAGACCCGGACAGGTTTGAGCATGCAGGTCTTGCAATCATTGCGGACACGGTTCCCGGTTTTGCCGGGCCGCTTGCCGGTGTGCTCGCGGGTATGGATTGGGCTGCGGGTCTGGGGGCTGACCACGTCGCCACCGTAGCCGGGGATACGCCGTTTTTCCCGAGAGACCTGGTGTCCCGGTTGCAGAGCGCGGCCGCAAGAACGGGCGCACCGGTTGCTTTGGCGGCCACGCGTGACCCGGAAAAGGGCATCATGCGGCACCCGACCTTCGGGCTTTGGGCGGTGGAGTTGCGCCATGACCTTCGCGAGGCCCTTG
>Ga0256839_1005035_pt1 | contig 12482 bp, 27 predicted proteins | sample 354166metaG_FD_185968 | JGI IMG/M metagenome (GOLD analysis project Ga0256839, IMG submission 185968) | Hydrothermal vent microbial communities from Mid Atlantic Ridge, Atlantic Ocean - 354-166 | ecosystem: Environmental > Aquatic > Marine > Hydrothermal vents | place: Atlantic Ocean: Mid...
CTGGGGGGGGGCGATGATGATCATGATGATGACGGCGGCGTATATCATACGTTGTATTACTACATTAGAAATATGGAATGCTGAAGCGCGTCCCACCGTTCTCCCACCGGTTAACGCTCCCAGCCGACCGAAACGCTTTTAAACCCCCGCCGCCCCTCCAACCCCCCCGGGGGTCGCCATGTCCTCGAAAAAGCCCCCGGCGGAGGCTCAGAAAAAAGAAGATGTTTTTTCTAAAGTGAAAGCAAAGATTGAGTCATATATAAACCAAGCAATAAAGAATAAAGAGTGGATTACGGTGGAATTAGCCGCAGTAGATTATCCTACCACTATATTCTTAGAGTTAGTAGTTAACCCTTCTGGCCGACCTGTTGTAAGAATACGTGGGGGGAATCCAAGAAACGCGTTAGTAGTAAACTATGATCACATTGAAGCGCTGGAATCACTAATAGAATTAATACAAAAAAGTGAAACGCTAAGAATAATATTTGATATAGTATACCAGCAACAGAATAGCAGATCCGCCAGAGTCCGCTTCCAAATATGATTTTTTTTAAAAAATGAACGTGGGGTGAATTGAATGATGAAGATAAGTCCTTTGACGATAGAGATAAATATCAGAAAGATAAGGGAGGTTATAGAGGCTTTGCAGAGTGACAAGAAAATAAAGTACTATACGGAAAATGAAGAATTCTATATGTATGGTCACCATTCAATAAGTCATAAAAAAGTCTATTATATCGACACCGATACTAAAAAAATGCTACTAGAATTCCTATATGACAGAATAGATGATATGAATTTTGTAGTGTCTTTCAATACTAATAAATTCTTGAAAAAGATGATAAGGTTAGGGGTATTTGGGGAGCTTGAGCCAATAAGAACATATGATGATTACGGTGGAGAAAGCAAGCAATGGTGGGAGAAAAAATACGAACTATATGAAGCTGAAGCGCCATTACTTATTGAACATACATACACACCTTACTCACATAAATATTCAACATACCTTAGACCTAGAACTAACTATTACTTAGTAAATGAGTCAAATATTAAATATGAGACAATTTTCGACCAGATAGATAAACAAGTAGATGAAGTTTCAAAATATTGTGAAGATGAGGACATTAGAAACGAAATAAGAAAACTGCTTGAGAAGGGTTATAGAGTAGAATATACAGATGAGGTAACTGTCAATGTTGGTAGTACTTCAACTAGTGTTTCTGATTGGTCGGCTAGTTATAAATTAATATGTGGTGAAATTAAGGAGGAAATTAAAGAATGTGAGACTGATTGGGGTTGGTGCCAGTATGTGACATTGAAGCCCAAAGATGTTGCAATAGTGAAATATAGATCATGGGGTACTCTTGCACATTGGAAACAAAAAACAGTATACGTTCTTTCACCCAAATTTTCTTCAAATTCATAACTATTTTTTAAAAAAATGATGTATAATTTGGGGTGTGATGTGAGATGACTAATACAATAGAGGATAAGGTGTCTAAAATAGTATCGTTTTTTGAGAGGTACGTGTCTAAGAAGGATTGGTTGTTTTTGAGAGCCGAAATGGTGGAAAAGAAGATATTACAAGAGTTGAAAAAGAGGGGAGTGGAGAGGCTGGAACTATACTATGATATAAACAAACATGAATGCGGTGTCGAGATAGAGGGATTCGCTGTAGGCGACAATATATTGTTTTACACTAACATTGGATCACTACCATTCAAAGACATGGTGGAGAGATGTGAGGATTTGAGGACAGTACTGGGGATAATGGAGGAGATACTAACTATAAATATAGAGAAACTGGAGGGGGACAAGTGATGGAGGTAGCATTATACCAGAGAACCAGTTGCAGGAATGAACATGGTGTTACCGAGATAACGTGGATTGCCAGGCTGATGCCTAGACTAATGGGACTGATTTTCTGGCGCGGTACCATGAATGAGGAGCCGAGGACACTAAGACAGCTCGTGATTGACAACGCGTACTACATGAGATTCCAGGGCATTGACTGTTATACGTTACTGTTCCACCCAAAAATGATACCATATCACTGGCATAGAAAAGTGAAGAAAATTGTAGAGTCAAGCGAGTCGGTAGAGTGAGTCTGGACCATATTATTTTTTAAAAAAACTCCCCCAGAGGGGCTAGGGGATCAAATATCCCCTGCCCCGGGGGACATGAATATGGGAGGAGAAAAGACTGGGGGCGGTAGGCCCCTTGGGGAGAAACTCGAATCTCAGGTTGTTTTTCCACAGGAGGAGGTTATAAGTGAAACCCAGGAGGGTGTAACTATATTAAACGAACTAGAGTTACCTGTGGAGGGGGACGAGAGAGACTGCACAATTGTAGCGATAAGAGTGGGCAAACTAGGTGAGCTGATAAACATTGAGAACATTAGAGATGAGAGCATAAGGGAGGCGATGAAAGAGAGAGCCGACAGGAGGGCTATACAAATAGCGTGTGTAATAGACGATCTCAAAGAGCTTGTTGAGGACACGATAGTGATAAGCTACCACAGGAACGCTAGGTATCCGGAGATAGCCGCCAGGTACAGGAAACTAAAGACTGGGATGAAGGTCAAAGTGAAGCTCAAGGAGGGGAGGTGGAAGGTGGTATGAGCACGAAAGCCGTAATGGAGAAGGTTAACGATAAGAGGGTACTGCTTGTGAAAACTGAGAGGAAGGCTGTGGGTGATGCACAGAGGTTTTTAGAGCTCGCTAAAGCGATGGCTAGAATATATGAGCCAGATGTGGTAGCAGTATACGCGGAACCCAGCGTATACTACTGTCTCGGGGCAACGACCCATATCGGGGAGCACCTCGACCTTCAAATTCTGAGTAAAAGGGTGAGACTATTGAGGTTCTACGCCTTCGATTACATGGTAGGCGGGATGCCAAGCGGTGAAGTCATAGCGTTCAGGAGCTTTAGGATTAGGTGCTTCTCGAATCCATACTATGACAGGGTGTTCCTGCTACTATTCCCAGATGACACCGGTGCGTCGATTAGGATATACTCGCGGGACTGGGCTAGGAGGGGGTATGAGAGTCTATTCAGCGAATTATGGAGGAGTCTGGTCCCGAAGCCCGTGAGGAGGGTGATAGAGAAATATGGCTACAGGCTGGACAGGGTCAAGAGACAGGGGGACGTGTGGCTTGTAAGAGAGAAGCCTCCAAACGATGCGGAAGCGTTAGAGTTGGATGAGGTGAGGGTATTAAATCACCTGGTAGACGCGGATGAGATTAGGGGGCTAATGGGTCTGAGGTGGACCCTGGGAGAATACGATACCATGTTGTGGGCTAGGAACCCGGTGCTAAGGCATCCGGAACACGAGGATATGGGGGCTAGGGGGTGGTGGCACATTTACGTTAACAGGTACCCGTTCACTAGACTGCGGATATGGAGACTAAACGGGGAATTATTGATAGAGAGGGCGAGAATGGGGGGGAGAGTGCTGGGTGAGTAGCCTTGGAGGCTGGATTCGGTGTAACCAGTAGGGGGACAAAGTTCATCTACATATATGATGTAGCGTTTGCGACCGAGAGCGACGATATACTGGAGAAATACTATAAGAGGGTGGTAGTGTTGGATGAGAGATGCTTCCAAATGCTGGAGGACGCGTTGAAGCTGGCTTCGATAAGGATGAGATTCGATGGGATAGCGTTCAACGATGATGTGACTATGAGCATATATAGGACTGGTGGGGAGAAGTGAAGGTAGAGATAGAGGTTAGCATAGACGAGGAAGTGTATGAGGTCATAAGGAGAATTATGAGGGCGACAAACAACTATAGGAGCATAATAGTGAATGCTATGCTAAAGAATTGTATCAGGAGCAGGGAGTGCATGGAAAACGTGTTGATTGAACTGGGGGTAGTCGAGTATGAGCGATAGGGAGCGGATAATAAAAGTTAGAGTCCACTTCTACGACCATGACGCTAGGAAATGGAAGTCGTTCGAATACGATGTGCCATGCACGGAGTGCACCCCCGAGGAGGTGGCGGAGAACCTAGCCGACATACTAGCCGATGAGTGGAGGCAGGCGTTTGAGAGGAGGACTAGGGTAAGACTGAAGAAAGAGGTGGTTGACTTATATAGGGACAAAATGTATGATGTCCTGTACCCCCTGATAAAGATACGGAGGACCAGGGACGTTAGCAGGATAGTATTGCGGAGCGAGGAGCCAATAGCCGCTAAAGTGGAGAGGCTGGTCGGGAGAATACTGTTGGCTAGGAGGATAGCCGGGGAGAAGTGGGTTATCGGGATAAACACCAGCAACCATATCCTACTCGACTTTGACGGTAAGACCTGCGATTGTCTCAGACAGGCCGTGGCATTAGGCGAGGGGATAAGAGAGACTTATGGGGGACGCTATTTCATAGTTGAGACCGAGAAGGGGTTGCACCTGTACACTACGGCTAGACTAACCAAGAGGGCTTTCCTGAGGGCTTATTCCGCGATATACTCGGAGATAGAGAGATTCCCATGCCTTGATGAGAAGCACGTTAAGCTGACCGTCCAGAGGGGATACGTGACATTAGGGGTAAGGAGGGGATTCAAGCCTATAGCCAAGCATGACGGGGAGCATTTACTGGTCAAGGAGCCGTTTTTCTCTGAGTGTGGTAAGGTTCTGGGAGTGGAGGTGGTGGAATGGAGGACCTAGAGGTCGACGTGAAGAAATTATTCGAGGAGGCTAGGAGGGTGATAAGGGAGTCTAGGATGATAGACAAGTATGTGTACAGGCTCGCGTTCATATACCTGAAAGACGCTCCTTATAAGGCTGAAGCCTACAAGATATTGAGGGACATGGTGAAAGCGGGGCTGATAAGCGAGGACTATCTGAGGAAGGTTCTAGATGACGTTAGGAGGTGGAAGGTGCTGAGGTACAGGGAACAGGAGATGGAATACGGTGAGAGGTATTGACCATAGATGTTGAAGTAGAGGAGGAGGTCGAGGTAGAAGAGGTGAAACTAGCCGATGCCATGAGGGTGTTATTCGAAGAAATAGGGGAGCTGGGAGAGTTATTACTGGACCTAGAAGAATTTAGTGTGGAATTGCCGGAAGAGTTGATAGAAGAAGAGAGCCGTAGTTCGAGTCATATGGTTGGAGAGGAGGAGGCTATGGCTGGCGCGTTGAGCGATATAATAGGTGACACATGGTTTGAGTACTACCCGCTCGATAAGAGCTTCAGGGAGAACGCGAGGGAGGTGCTCAGGAGGCATGGTGAAGAGGTACAGGGTGACTGAGCTACTCTCGTGTGACTACATAGACTACTTCCCGGGAGCAGAGGAGCACATGGAGAGGGGGAGGAGGATACACGAGAAGATACAGGGGGAGCTACTGCAGATGCTGAACCCGGAGTTCGTGGAGGTCGAGAAGGAGATAAGCTACAGGTTCGAAGCCGGCGGGGTAGAGTATGAGATAGTGGGTCATGTCGACGTGTTGGAGACGAACCCGGTAGCCAACAACTACCGCATATTCGAGATAAAGCCTTACAGACCAAAGTTACCCGAGGTGTGGGTGCACCAGGTGCTCTTCTACGAGACCATACTGCGTGAGACGACGGGCGTAAACTATTGGAGTTATTTCGTATTGTACGATAAAAGCGGGGAGATAAGGGACATAAGACCGTTGAGGACAGGGAGCGTGGACCACGACAAGCTTATAAAACAGCTGGTGCTACTGAGGCGTAAGTATGGTAGGATAAAAGTGGCTTCAACCCTATGCAACTACTGTACGCTGAAGAACGTCTGCGACAAGCCGGTTAAACTGCCCCCCGTGATGTACAAGTATAGGACGCTGATAATAGAAAAGTATAAGGGGGTTCCGGGCATGAGGAGGGCGACCCCCCATACTGTGGAGAGGGCTGAGGGGGCAAAGCATAAAAACCGTGCGGGGCTAGAAAAATATATGTGAAAATGGGGGTGATATGGATGCCCAAGACTATGGATGTGAGGGCGGCACACTACGAGGAGTACATAGAGGGGAAGGACAGACCAAGGTGGGACCCTGACGTACTGAGGGCCAGATACGAGAGGTGGAAGGCTGAGACCAACGACTACGTCGACCTGGAGTTCAGGGTATCAAGCGTATTATCAGACAACGATGTTCCCAGGGTGTTCAGACCACAGTACTATTCTTTCGCCAGGAGAATATATAAGATGGACAAGAACGGGGAGGCAAAAAAGGCGATAGAGGCCGAGGTGCAGAAGTGGGTAGCCCTTGGACTAGACGTTAACGTGGTCAACAAAATACTGGAAGTGCTAAATATAAGGGTGGGCGCGCCCAGGGGAGCCAGAGCGAGGTAGCGCAATTAAACGATAGCATATTTTTTGCTATATTGTAGGAGGGGTGTATCAAGTTTGATTAGACCAGGGTATGATATGGGAGACGCGGCTAGGGCTGTAGTGGTGGATTTCCTGAGAAACCTGCTCGACGGCTACCTCCTGACCAGGAAGGACGACCTAGATAATTCAAAGTACAATAAGACGCTGGAAAGGCTATTATCTTGTGTGAAAATGGACAGGGTCAAAAAGGTGCTGGACAGAGCGGAGATAGTCATGGAGAATGGGAGGTCCGGGCTAAAACTGTTCAAATACGACTATGATGACCTATTCACGGCACACCTATACTCAGACCCGGGTGAAATGTGGTTCTCAGAGGGAAAACTTATGATAGGCAAGAACACATTGGTGGTTAGCATATTGGAGTACTCGTTCATGGCGTTCACATGCCATGACAGGGAATTCTACGTGTTCGAGAGCTCGTCGGGAGACGACGATGAGGGGTATTTCAGGGTACTAATAGCTGTGATATTGAGGGGTAAGAAGAGCGACGAGTTGCAACTGGCAATAACGACTGGTAGCTACAAGATAATAGAGTATGAGGGACCGGAGGTGGAATAGAGTGGCTGGCATAGTGGCTAGAACAGTATACAGGGTTCTAGCGGACATATTGGAGACTATAGATTACGCTAAGTCGACTCTTGATGTGGAACTGGATGTGACGCAGTTGACGCTGTCAATAAACCTTCTGATATCAGAGTGCCTCGACAACGATTGGGTGCCCGTGGGAGACGAGGGAGAGTTGCTTGAGAAGCTGAAGGAGAGGGGGCTGAGGTTTAGTCCGGATATAGCATTCCAGATAGGGATGCTCGAAGCAACCAGTTTCGCCGCCTTCGAGGCATATCAGACTTACTATATACTGAAGGCTGACGGTCACAGGCTCCTATTCACCGGGTCTCCTGTCATGGTCTGCAATAATGCGTCGGGTGAGGCGGCGGTCGTTGTAGCGGACTTGGAGAAGTACACTAGGGTGACTGTAGCCTTGCATGAGGCTGGCAACATTTTAATATATGACTTCGGCTTTGAGATGGAGAGGTATGTGTTGATGTCGGTGGTGGAGCTTGGAAGAACTAATAAGGAGGCTGGCGGAGGAGAGGATGAAAAAGGCGTGTGAGGAGGCGAAGAGGAGGATAATGGAGGCTGAGCCTAAGACCGATAATGAGATGGTGAAAAACTTATATACGCTATTCAAACAACAATTACTAGTAGAAGTGGACAGGATATGTGGAGGTGAGAGCAAGTGAGCACTCCAAGCGGTATAGTATGTACGCCCCTAATAGACGTGGGGACCCTGATACAACCGATACTCCTTAGGAGCGTATTCAGGGAGGGAGCAGAGGTTCCAATAGACCAGATAGTCGACATAACACTACAGGACAAGATAACCGCGAGCCTGCTACAGGGTGTCTCACTACCGCCTGAGTTCCAGCAGTTGGGCGATGTCATCTGTCTCCAGCTAGAGATGAACAAGATAAGAGCGGTCACGGCTATGCTGAGGGGCGAGGAGGTGCCGGAGTTCGACATAGGTAGGGTATTCGAGATGGTACTGAACCTGCAGATAATCAACTCGATAGCAACCGCGTTTGGTGGAGCAACCACATAAGGGTAGCATGAATTGAACGCTGTCATGAATTCTAACGCTTTTTCACTTGTGAAGATAGCCGAGGATATTTCCGTTGAATTAGGGTTCAATATAGTTAGACTGGGTTCCAGGCCTGGCAGGTACAGGAACTGCATTGTGGTGGCGATGCCGGATTATGCTACACTTAACCTGAGTAAGGTTAACAATCAGATATGCGAGAACAGCATACTATACATTACAACCGAGGGCCCACTCGTCAAATACATTGTCCCCACGATGGACGCCATATACAGGGACTGGCCGGTTATAGCCCACTCGCAGTATGTCTGCGAGAAGCTCGTGGACAGCGGGTTCAGGTGCGACGGATACGATTACCCGGTTCCCAGGAGGGTGATAAAGGAGAACGCGAGACCGAAGATAAACGGTGGCAGTATAGTAGGGTACCTTGCTGGATACATGTTGAGGAAGTACCCTAGCTGGGCTTGGGAGATGGAGTCGGACATACTATTATACACGAGCCCTAACAACCCGTTCCTGAGGAAGTGGAGGGCTTACAGTACTAGCGTCTACAATAGCACGGACTATGAGGTTATGGGCTTCTACTCGTTCATAGACGTTTACGCGAGCCTGAGCACGAGTGAAGGCGTTGGGATGACACCTTACGAGGCGGCATTGTTTGGAGCCGTGCCTATAATAGCCGATATACCGGCTTTCGAGCCTCTAAGGGACGCGGCTCTGTTCGTCGAGGCTGATGGACCCAAGTGGTTCGAGAGGCACGCGTATGAGGTTATAGAGCACTATTATTGGAAGCCGAGGGACATGGACTACATGATAGATTATGTGCTAGAGATTGAATCCACAGAGAGGTTCGAGATAATATCAGATGTTTACAAAGCTATAGAGGGGATGGGGGAAAAGTACTCGAACATTAGGAGGTATCTGGTGTAGTGGGTTGAAGGTGGTACTCTGCTTCGACGTGGATGGGACCCTGGACGTGGGGGACCCAAGGGGACCAATAGACCATAGACTGCTATGGCACCTGGCGACACTCGACATAGTGACGTGTGTCGTGAGCGACAGCTGGGGGAAGATACCTGGGGACGTGCTAGGCAAGGTGAAGTACGTCTATGGAACCAGGAGAGGCGACAAGACGCCGAGCCTGAGGGAGATACTCTACAATGAGAGGAGGGTTAGCCCATTCGTCGTGCCGTTCTATGTGGGTGACCTGGAGTCTGATAGGGTGATGGCGGAGAGAGCGGGCTTCATATACGTGCATCCAAGGGTGTTCAGGGTATGGGGTATGATTTCATAGCCGGCAGGAAATTCAGCGTCGAGCAGTACTGGGGCCTAAGCGTGGTGGATTGGAGGGCGTTCCTGGGTGTTCTTGAGACAGTGAGTGGTGGAAGGGTACTGGATGTCGGATGCTACAGGTGCAAGATGAAAGAGTATACGGATAGATACGGTATAGAATATTACGGGGTTGACGTCGTGGACTACGGTTGCAGTATCCCGAGGTTCTATTCGTGCACGGCCGGGAAGCCGGGGGTGTACATATGCGACTACATGGACTTCTGGAGCAATGTTAGGTTCAGTGCGGTATTCCTAATAGAGTCCCTGGAGCACTTGTACGATTACGTGATAGCGTTGGAGAAGACGAGGGCGCTACTAGAGGATGCGGGAATACTGTACATTCAGTCGCCTCACCCGTTCATGCTGGAGTCTGTCATGGATGAGACGCATCTGCACGTGCTGAACCCCGTTACACTATCTAGGATACTTGAGAAGATAGGCTACAGGGTCTACTATGAGAGCACGGCTGGGACATCGTTCACCCTAGCGGCAATAAAGAAATAAGAGCACGTTTATATAGAAACATGATAGAGGGTGGGGGTCAATGGTATACGTGAGGTCGGCTAGAGCGGCTGACCCGAATGTAAACCCCGAGGCCCCGTTCACGAACTGGGAGGTGATGAACGGGGTAGGGTACCTCGACTATACGGTTGCGACGAGTGATGTAGCAATACCTGAGACATTGTTTAACATTCCAATCTCTGGTGCTATAAACATTAAGGAGGGAGGAAACAAAATAGGATTATGTCATTATGATAGCCCCAATGGAGTGGACTTCTACTGGTACTGCCCGGACCTCGGTGCCCCATTCTATGTTATAGGATACAACCTGAACGATGACAAGAAGCACGTGTACCTGTGGGACGGGGCTAGTCTGCAATACGTTGGAAGCGGGTACGTCAACGTGGAGATAGACTTGGACGGCAACAGGTATGAGATACCGCTTGGGATTGTGGGAGCCCTAGGCGCTGGTCTGGGTGTCGCCGTGTCGTGGCTTTCGAGGATAGGTGCTCTTGTAATACCATCGGTCATAGTCTACAAGTACACGGACGCGAGGCAGAAGGAGGCCAACGTGAAGGAGAGGATGGTGGGTCTTGTGGAGTACGCGTGTAGCAGGAACCCGGACAGTTGCCCGTATGTCGTCTCTGGCATGGTGCAGGGCGCCTCGGAATTTTCACCGAGCGTGTCAAGGGACGAGGGCATAGTAGAGAACTTCAAGTCTATGCTGGGCATAATAGCGAGGGTCGCTGGGGTACTGGGGGCGATATTCATATTCCTGAGGTTCATGTTCATAATAGACGCTATAAGGGGTCTGTTCAGGAGGGAGAGGTGATGGTGGAGTCAGAGATGATAGTAGCGGTGACGAACACGGGTTTCGCGGTCGGCATAGCGTACATGCTCGTGAAACACGTCATAAACAGCAATAAGAGGCTGATGAACGGGTTGGAGAAGAAGATGGATGAGGTTATAATGCAGTTGAAGATACTTAATGAGAGGCTGGACAAGGTGGTTAAGGGTGGCTGACATAGACGAACTGATAGTTAAATTGTATCTGATTGGAGTCATATTTAGATTGATTAATAGAATACAGGAGGTCGTGACAATAACATATTATCGTATAGGGGTCAGTATTGGAGCGGTTGATGGTGTTGGTGTGGGTGGCAACTATAATCTTTACACGTCAAGGGAGATAGATGGAACATATATTAATTCAGACACTTTAGTAACATTACAGGATATGGTAGTGTAGGCGGTGTAATATGAAGCCTAGGGTGCCACCGTCACTAGTTGATTACTCTGTTCTAAACGAGTTCATATCATATTTAATTAGTAGAACTAATAATGCGACGTTCGTTCGGAGAGTGAGGGCAGTAGTCGCATACGAGGATGGAACATCGGAGAACGTGGATAACTACAACTACGAGTTCTCGGCTTCGCATTTCGCATTCATAATACAGAGGTCAACGGCTTTCACGAAAAATGTCACAAAGCTAACGATAATATTACAGTTGTGGCATGGAACGAATCTAATATATAAGACTTTCATGGAGTTTAACCAGGATCCATCAACGGGGACATTCGTATACAATGCAAATGACGTGATGTCGTTTAAAATAGTGTTCAATACAAACTATCAGCTGCAGTAGGTGAGATGATCATGAGACCTAGGGTCAATCCATCTATAGTGGATTTAAACGTATTGAATGAATTCCTGTCAAAATTATATTCGCTTCCACAGCCATCACTAACAGGACCATCTGAGAGGAGACTGAAAATAGTAATAGGATATGAGGATGGAACATCTGAGACAATATTTAGTCTCAATTATGAGGCGAGCGATAAATATTTCGCGTTCACGATTGTAAAACCACAGCCGTTCGAGAAGAATGTGACACAGTTGACTATAAACTTTCAGATAAGAAGGTCTACCATAATCGATTACGACAAGACATTCATGGTGTTCGATTTTGATGAATCGACTGGAACATTCGTATACAATGTGGGAGATAACATGTCATTCAAGATAGTTATAGAAACGAATTACATGGTGCAATAGAAAAAATGGTCTCATTAGGATCAATAGTTCACATAATATATGGGACTGTTAATGGTTTTTACTGGTTCTTCCAGTATGAGATAGGGTTTGTAATGCTCATTGTTTTCCTCGTTTATCAACTGCTTATAGACACAATAGTGTTGGAGGATAAGATAAGGATTATGGATTTCATAGAGTATGGGATAGGCAACCTGTTCGGTATGCTGGTTTATTTCACTTTTTATATGGTGTGAATGAGAGTATCTTGAATCTACCGCTTGAATAAGCGTTGAAGGCATCGATTAGACTATTATATTCGGTATCGTAATCCACTATGAAGACAAGTGCCGGCTCGTCTGGCACGTTATCTATGCATTTGTCTGACCCTGTCAGAGTGGTCACGAGCTTCTCGGTTTCAACGCATTTGACCGGGTATCTTATAAGCATTTCAAGCATGTATGTTAATGTGGGCTTCTCCACGTAATAGAACCCCGATGCTATAAAATCGTGTATGTGATTGGATCTAGCGACGACAATATAGCCCATACACGACCCCCGGGGGGGTTGGAGGGGCGGCGGGGGTTTAAAAGCGTTTCGGTCGGCTGGGAGCGTTAACCGGTGGGAGAACGGTGGGACGCGCTTCAGCATTCCATATTTCTAATGTAGTAATA
>Ga0256839_1005036_pt1 | contig 12482 bp, 8 predicted proteins | sample 354166metaG_FD_185968 | JGI IMG/M metagenome (GOLD analysis project Ga0256839, IMG submission 185968) | Hydrothermal vent microbial communities from Mid Atlantic Ridge, Atlantic Ocean - 354-166 | ecosystem: Environmental > Aquatic > Marine > Hydrothermal vents | place: Atlantic Ocean: Mid...
GTGCCGGCCCGCTGACTGCGTTGGCGAAATTTGCTGTAGAATGACTACAGCGGCCTTTCGCCGCCTTGCAGCGAACCGGCACGCAATGGCTGAATACGATATATATTATTGCCGGGTTAATAACCCGGCAACTCGCTGGTTTGCCATATAAACTCAACAACCACCAGCTTTAGCTGGTGGTTGTTGAGTCAGGCAACGTCCTTTTCGCCGCGTCCTGCTTAGGCTCTCGGTCAGGTGAGTGGTTTGTCTTGCTTTGCTGGAGGATATTATCCGCGCGTTCCAGGTTGAAGTGATCCCAATAACCGTTCCAAGACCCGCTCCTCCGGAATGGCGGTATTCTTTGCTTTCATTGCGGCGCTAAGCCCTGGATCCCATGCGGCGGTAACGGCTTTGCCGGTCAGTGTCATCTTTCCTGTAGCAGCGGCATGGCGGTAGGCCGCTTCATCGAAATGCCAGGGTTTGGCGCCGAAGCGGCGTATGATGTTGTTGGCGATGGTAATGCCGGGCCAGTCGAAATCACCGTGATAGGCCAACTCGGCGCCGGCCTGTTGGAGCTGCTTGAGCAGGTGATTGACGGCGGCGCGGGGCTGGCCGCAGGTGCAGACGAGCGGCGCGCAATCCGCACCCAGTTGATCGGCGGCCTCGGCGACCACGGCGGGGTTTTCACAAATATAGACCGTTTGCCGGCTCACTTGCCATTGCGCCGGGTTGCGCACCAGTTGCCGCAGGGTCAGCCACAGGGGTTGCCCCTGCTGACGGGCCTGTTGAATGATGTGGTCGGTACATGAATCACCCGATACCGGAAGATTGAGCGCCAGCACGGTGCTGGTGATGGCGCCGCCAGGCAGAATGCCGGCATCGGCCCAGAGTTCCCGTTCGCTCTCTTCCTGGCGCTTGTCTTGATTGCCCGGGTTCCGGTCATCCGCGTTTCCCTCATCCCCTTGCCCGATTTGCCGGAGGGCCCTTTTGACCAGCGTTGCGACCGGGCGGCCTGCATCCAGGGCGTGGGCATCGCCCAGCGTATTGGCGGCCAGTGTGCTCAGTGTTTGGCCTCGGCCGGGCAGTTGGCGGATAACGTTCATGGCTTGCTGCAACAGCGTGGCGGCCGTGTCCGCATCGCCTTTGGCCAGGCGTTTGAGAAGGCCGCCCCGTTGCAATTGTTCTAGCCAAGAATCGATGTCGAGTCGCCTGGCTTCCGTCTTCGCGGTATCGAATACCGCTTGCCAGGTTCGTTGCGCCTTTGCTTTTTCATCGGCGAGGTTTCTTAATGGACCGCGCAGGCATTCCACGGCGGTGCGCAGATCGGGAGCCAGTCCGGCGCGCCGGACAATCGCGTCGAGGTCGGCGATATTGATACGCAGGGAGCGGCCGCTGCCGACGGGGCGGCCGAGCAGCGAGGCGATGGCCTTGCGTTCATTCAGGGGCGGATCGGGCAGGGTGAGGAACGGGCTGTCGATAGCGCGTTCGAATCGCGCCTGCAGGCGATCCACCAGGCGCGCCAGCTCGGGTTTGCCGAAAAGTCCCTGCAGGCGGTCCGAATCGGCATGAGTATCTGCGCCGCCTTCCTGGTTCATGCGCTTTCCCAAAAGGCTTGCTGAACAGCGAGGTCGGGGATCCGTTCCGCGGCGCGTTGCCGCTGTTTGCCATCCCACCACCAATGGCCCACATGCACGGCATCCACGCCTTCGCGGCGGGTCAATTGGGCGATGGCGATGCCGGGAACTTCGGCATAGCAGCTCCATTCCCGTTCGCTGGTCATCACCACGTCCATGTCGAACTGGGCCAGCAGCCCCAGGCTTTTGGCGCGCGAGTCGTCATCGACGCCGGCAAAGGCCTCGTCCAGCAGCACCAGACGCGGGGCGTGTATCGCGGCGCTGGAGTAGTGGCTGGAGGCGGCGGCAAACAGGGGGATGGTGACCACCAGCACCCGCTCACCCCCGGAGGCGGGACCATAGGCGGGGCGCCACTCTCCGTCCTGCCAGCGTTCGACCACGAAGCGGTGCCAGTAGCGGTAGTCCAGGGCGCGCGCCATCACCTCCTGCAGAGCGGTGGATTCTTCGGCAAGGCGCGCGTCGTCGATCTGCTTTTTGAGAAAGCGGCCGACGGCATTGCGGTCCTTTGGCGACCAGACCTCGGCGCTCTGGCGCAGCAGTTGATTGCGGGCGACGCCGAGGCCGTCGGGCGCCGTATGGTCGAGCCAGGTCTCGCCATCGGCCAGTGGTTTCCATTTCAACCGCAGCTTCATGCCGGTGCTGGTGGGGCGGGACTCCAGCTCCTTGTTCATGGCGATGACGGTGAGTTCGGCCTCTTGAATCAGGGTTTGCAAATGGCTGGCCAGTTCGTTGATCAGATGCTCTTCCAGCAGGGCCTGCTCCTTGGCGTCCAGCAGTTCGCCCCGATCCTGGATGGCGGCGGCGATGCGCTGCGCCAGCGCCTCCGTATCGCAACGCTGTGACTGGAAGACCACCCGCACGGCGATCAGGTCATCGTATTGCTCGGCGCTGGCCTCGTGGCCGTGGCGCGAGAGGGCGCCTTGCAGTTCGCTGATGCGTTCGTGCAGTTGGCGTTGCTGGCTCTGCCATGACTTGTCGCTGTCGTCCACTTGCTGCAGTTGTTTTTCCATGCGCCGCGCAAGGTGCACGGCGTACTCGATGGGCCAGTCGCCTTCGCGCGGCTCTTCGCCGTACTCAGGCAGGGCGGCGTCGAGCAGGCCCAGACGGACAAACTGGCGCAGGCGCTCGATGGCTTCACGCCTGGTCTTGATATGTTCAAGCAGGGCCTCGTTGTAGTTTGCCACCGAGGTGGCGGCGGCCGATATTTTTTTGGCCGTTTCGATTTGCGCGGTGTGCAGCCGTTCGCTATCGGTTTCGAGCCGTTGAATCTGCGCGCTTGCCTGCGCCAGTTTTTGTTCCACGATGGCGATGGCCTCACCCAGTGTTTCGCGCAGGGTGTTGCGGTGCGCCACCGCTTCGCGGGCGCTGCGCCGCGCCTCGGCGAGTCGTTGTCTCTTCGCCTCCAGACGCTTTTTTTCCTGTGCCAGCGCCTGTTGCGCCAGCCGCAGCGTTTCGAGCTGGCCCCAGTGGTGGCGCAGACTGGGCCAGAAACCGTGGCACTCGGCGCGGTAGTTGTTGAGTGTGTTTTCAAGCTCGGCCAGCGCCGTCCCGGCGGTGGGCAGGTCAAGGTCGGTGGCGGTCAGATCCCGCGTCTCGCATTGCTCCTCCCATGCGGTTTGTGCTTCGGCGAGACGTTGCGCCTCTTTTGCCACCGCGGCTTCTTGCTGCTGTTTTTGTGCGAGCAGTGTGGTGACGCGTTGATGCGCCTGGCGTAAAAGTTCATCGTCGGGCGCCGATTTCCACTCTTCATCCAGTTGCGTTTTTCGTCCGGCCAGCCGGTCGAGTTGCTGTTGAAACTCGGCCAAGCGGTGTTCAGCATCGCTGATTTCGCTGGCCAGTGCGGCCAGGCGCCGTTGCCGCGCTGCTTCGCGTGCGCCGTGGCCAATATATTCGGCTGCCTTTTTTTGCCATCGGCCTTGCAGCGGTCCCAGCCGCCACTGGCCGTTGTCATCGATCCAGGCGCCGTGATCCGATTGCCCCCAGCCGATGCTGGCCAACAGGGCGTTCAATACGGCGTCGCCGATGGCGCCGGCCTGTGGGTCGTTACGATCGACGGCGGGTTTGAGAAGCTGCGCGATATTTCGTGGCGCAGGCGAGTGGGGGACGATCACCGTATCCCAGGTCCGGGTGTCCAGCAGCGCGCCATCGGGCATGACCCAGGCATCGAGCAGGCCGCTGGCTTCCAGCGCCGCCTCCACGATGGGGCGCAGGGCAGCGGGCGCGCCGTCCTGAAAGTCGACCAGCTTCCACAATGGTGCTCCGGGGCGATCCCGGCGATGCTCCTCTGCGCGCGTGTAAGGTTGTGGTGGTTGCTGTTCATCGCCGGCTTCCAGGCGTTCCTTTTCTTGACGGAGGTCATCCAGCGCGGCCTTCTGATGCTCTTTTTGTTGCGTGGCCAGCGCTCTTTCGTCTGCCAGGCGGTGGCTGGCCGTCTCAAACGCGCGGGTCAGCGCGTGGGATGCAGGATTGTGGCCTTCCAGGGTGATGGTCCAGTTGCGCAGTGATTCCGCCACAGTGTCGGGGTCGCTCAGCCGCAGTTCGCTCAGTTCGCTGCAGTAGTGGCGAAATGCGCTGACCAGTGCCTCGCCGGCTTCTGCGGCGGCGGCCTCCGCTTCCAACAGTTCTTCCGCGAGCCGTTCGAGTTGGTCGCTGGCCTGCTGCCATTGTTCCTGGACGCGCTGGTGATGAATGTGAGCCTGCTCCACCGCCTGGTTGAGATGCTTGACATGATCAAGCTGTTCCTTGCGGTGCTGATAGAGCTGTGTCATGGCGCGTTCTGCGGAGGTGATCCGTGGGGCGGCGCTGTCGGGCGTTTCACCGCCGTCGGGGAGTTGCAGGGGCGCCGTCAGGCGTTGATGTTCGCGCCTGAGCCGCAGCTCTGTCGCCAGTGTCTCCAGCCGGGTGTTGCGTTCGTTGATCTCCGTCGTGGCGCGCCTGGCCTTGTTGCGCAGTTGCTCCACGCGTCGTTCCTGATGTTCCACTTCGCGAGCAGACAGTTGCGCCTCGTTTTCCATTCTGCTCAACTCGGCCTCTTTTTCACCGGCCCGCTCTTCCGCCTGCCGCAGGGTGTTGGCGTCGCGCATCTCGGGGCTTTGCTGCAGGGTTCGTTCGCGCGCCCGGGCCTCTTGCAGGGCGGCTTTTGTTTCATCGAGACGCGTTTGAATATCCGATTCTTCTTCCTTGGCGGTCTGCTGCGCGATTTTCGCCTGTTTCAGATCACTGCTCACTTTGTCGTGGCGGCTTTGCGCGCTGCGCACCACCGCCGCGCGGCGGCGACCGGCAACCCGGGCATAGTGGCGGTAGTGACGGCGGAACTCATCCACCGCCTGCCCGGCCTGCCGCAAGCCTTCCAGTTCCTGCCGTTCGGCCTCCAGATTGCGAAAGGCGTCGGCGACATCGCCGAGAATCCCCGCATCCAGTGGCGGCAGGGCCTCGGTCAATGCCCTGGATAGCGCCTTTTCATCGGGGCGCTTGGAGAGCTGGGGCTGGCGCAACTGGATCAGCAGGCTGACCAGGGCGTCGTAGCGCTCGGGGCCGAGCTGGAACAGTTTGTCATCGACCGCCTGGCGATAGCGGGAGGCCTGGTCGATGACCGCGTGATCCCCCAGGGCCTCCTTGAGGCGCTCTTTGCTGAGGGTGCGTTTGTTGTCGTCCAGCAGAGAGAAGTCCTTGGCGACACGCTTTCCGGTGGTGAAAAACCAGGTGCTCAAGGGCCGCCCCTTGACCGCCTTCATGGCGCAGCCGATGGTGAAAATGTCTGTGGAGCCGTCATCGAGCAAGCGGCCGAACTCCAGCCAGCTGTAGCCGGTGCGCTCGCTGTAACGGTTGCCCATCAGCAGGTTCCATTCCATGCGTTTCTGGGTGTCGCCATCGGGTTCGACCCGGCTGGGGGTGGCCCGGCCGTCCAGCAAAAAGGGCAGGGTCAGCGCCAGCACCTTGGATTTGCCGGTGCCGTTGTTGCCGCGCAGCAGCAGCCGGCCGTCGCGAAACCAGAACTCCTGATAATCGTAATAGAAGATATCCACCAGCCCGGCGCGCAGCGGTTGCCAGCGTTTTTTATTGGGGCGGGGCAGTTGGATCTCCGGCGTGCTCATTGTTGCCCGTCTTTTGCGGAATCTGCCGTGGGGCCGGCAATAGTGGTTTTCCCCAGAACATGGCGGCCGATGGCGGGCAGTGGTTGTACCCCGGCGTCGGAGATCTCCACCAGGCGCAGCGCCTGCAGCCGTTGCAGGGCGTGCTGGCACAGCTCGGCCTCGGCGCCGTTTTCGCGCACCGCTTTTCTCCAGTAGCGGCTGTACTCCTCGATCCAGCCGCGCATCTGTGCATGCAGCGTTTCCAGCGATTGCCGCGTGCGTTGGGCGGCCAGATAGTCCGCCAGCAGCAGGGTGGCGTGGCCTTCGGTGCCTTCGCTGGGCAGGCGTTCGTCGCTCAGCTCGCCGCTGGGATCGACCATGGCCATGCCTTCGGCGCGCACTTCATCGACAAGTCCGGTGGCTTCGCGGATGCGCCTGACGATGTGTGGGCGTTGGCTGCTGAGATAGGCGAGTTCCTCTTCGCTGAGTTCATCCCAGTAGAGCAGCGGGTCGTCCAGCAGACGCGCGGTGAGCCTGCGGCGCAGGGCGGTGTTGCGCGCATCGGGGGTGTCGGGCACGAAGCTTGCCGTGATGGCGTCGATGCGTTGTGACAGCAGGCTTGTTTCGGGTGTCTCTTTGTCCAGTTCCCGCGCTACCAGCGACGGGCCGCGGCTCACCACCAGCAGCGACGAGAGCAGGCGGCGATTGACATCGTAGAGCACGTCCTGCCGGTCGTGGACAAAGGCGTCTTCATCGCCGGTGACGCGGCTGAGCACCCCCAGTTCCAGCAGCAGGCGGACCACCGCCACCAGGTCGCGGCGCTCACTGCGCTCATCGAGGGCAAACCGCAGTCCCTGTGTCTTGAGAGCGGGATCGGCCGCCCCCTGGCGGATCGCCTCACCGAGCCGGCCCAGGGTGATCTGCGCCTCGCCGCGCTCCAGTTCAGCCAGGGCCAGGCAGGTCAGGGCGTAGCGGCGGCGGCTGAAGGGCGGCGCGCCGGCCGGTTTGTTCAACCGGGCGGGACGTGTGGTGTCGCGGTGGTCGGCGGCGCGTTTGGCGAGGCGGGCAAAATCATCCTCCACCGTCAGCGCCCAGCCGGTCTCGCGATTCAGCCACTGGCGCAGCGTCTCGGCGTGTTTGCGCACCAGGGGATAGGCGGGGTCGGTATGAGGCAGCATGGGGCGGGCGAGCAGGGCGCGCAATGCCCGCTGCCGTTCGTCGCGGCGGTTCTGTTCGAGCACATCGAACAAATGGTGGTCGGCTGTGTTCATGCGCCCATTTCCAGGTCGGTGATGCGGATCTGGTAATCACGCCCGGAGAAGATGCCGCTGGGGGTGTGGATTTGGGCGCGCTGGTCGGCGGCCAGTGGTTCCATTTCAATCTCGATCGCACCGTCTCCGGTGGTGGTGTGGATTGCCGCTTCTGTATTGTCGGCGCTGGCCAGCGCTTCGCTCAGGAGTTGCAGAAAATAGCGAAAACTGCCTTCATCCAGTTTGCCTATGGCGCTGAGTGTGGTGGTTTCACCCGTTGCCAGATGACGCCGCGCCTGGCGCGCCTGCTCACTCTCGCGGGCGATCTGCCAGGCCAGTTGCGCCCGCGCTTTGCCCCGGTCTCGGATTTTTGCCGCGGCGCCGCGGCGGGCGTAACTGCCGGTGGCGCGCAGGCGCGGGTTGATGGTGAGGGGCGGGGCATCCCACCAGGAGCGTTGGCTTGAAACGGGGGTCTGTTCCCGCGCCGCCAGGGTTTCTTCGTCGATGCTGAGATGGCGGGCCGCGGTCAGGCCGAAGGCGGCGCGCCACAGGCGGTGGGCCTCGCCATCGTCTTCGCACTGCATGAACCAGCCCGCCAGGGTGCGGAAATCCGCCGAACGGTCGCTGCGCCCCAGTCTTTTTTCATTGAGCCGCACCACCGCCTCCAGCAGTCGCATGATGGCGTGCCGGGCGCTGGATTGCAGCACCGATGCCTGCGACGGGCGGTTATGATTGCCCATGAACCAGGCCTGCAATCCCTGCCAGTGGCCGCGCCAGTGCTGCAGGGCTTGCTCCAGTTGCGGCGTGTTGGTTACCTCTGTTGTTTCCGGCGCCGCCTCCAATGCCATGTCTGGCGCCAGGTCTTCGGCCTCCCGCGTGGCGGCGATGATTAAAAGTTTTTCGACGGGTCCGTCCAGCCTGCGTATCAGTTGGGCAATGTCGGGGGCGAGCACCGCCAGGTCGCCCACAAAGCGCTTGAGGTAGTCGATGACCTTTTCCTTGTAGGCCAGAAATGCGTCGCGCTCGATGCCGCGCAGATCCAGGGAGCGCCCCAGGCCCGCCATGAACGCCTGGGCATTGTCGGCCAGATCCTCGAACACCCGGCTGAGATCGCGCAGCAGGGCATGCGCCCGCCCCGCATCGGGGTCCTCTGTGTGACAGAGGCGCTCGATGGCGGCAAGGGTGTCGCGAATATCGCGCAGCGCCACCGCCTGCAGGGCCCCGCGGCGCCCCAGCAACTCGTCGAAGGTGGCCAGCGCCGCCTCTGCGGCCTCGCCCTGGCGGGAAAGCTGGTAGAGATGGCGGGCGCGGTAGAAATCCTCCACCGTCGTCACGCGGCCGGTATCGGGCTGCGCCAGCAGATTGCCCCAGGCGACCAACTGCTCAAGCGCCGCGGCTATCTCCCCAGGCGGGCAATTGATTTCAGCATCCAGTCGTTCAGAAATTTCTTCCGGGCGAAGATGCACGATGAAGTGGGCCTTTGCCGCCGCGAAGGCCCGCATCACCGCCCGATAGAGCGGCGCTTTTTCTGCGGTTACGTAATTGAATGCGGTTGACGACACGTGTTGTTCCGTTTTCTGTTGCCAGAACGAAGCCGGTAGTTGCCATAAAACGGGTGGTCGTTGGTGACGGCCTCAATCCGGCAGGTTTCTGCTGCCCCGCGTGGGCGGCGGCGCTCCATCTCATCTTCATCGCTGATGCGCCAGCCCCGGATAAGCGGGGGAGTCGGTTTTTTTGTTTTGCGGTGCCTGGTTTTTTGGGGGGCGGCCATGAGGGGTTTTTTGATTGCTGCGGATAAATGGCGGTTTGATGCTGGCGTCGTTCTTTACCGGGTTGGGGGGTGCCTGTCGAGTAGAATTATCCTTTAACACTACTGCAAAATCCAGTGGATAATATTAACCCGGCAACCATATATATCGTATTCAGGACTTCAGGCCTGTGCTGGAGCAAGGCGCGGTGCGCAGGCAATGGTCATTCCATTGGCAAGCGCCGCAACGCCGTGCCGGCGCAGGCCTGAAGTCCCTGACAGATTGAAATCAAAGGACAGGCCATTGCGTGCCAGCCCGCTGACTGCGTTGGCGAAACTTGCTGTAGAATGACTACAGCGGCATTTCGCCGCCTTGCAGCGAACCGGCACGCAATGGCTGAATACGATATATATGGTTGCCGGGTTAATAATTCCCTCGCAGGTCTCCGCATGCGAATTTACGCAGGCCGCTCTTCAAAAAATGATTGTGTGTGAGCGGTCCCGGGAGGGAGTCGTGGGGGCGCAGGCCTTTGCCAAGGGGCGGGGCTATGAATTCGGGAGAAAGGCTTGGCCGGCGGTCCACAGCGGTCGCGTCTTTGCCGTAACTCGACGCTGACCATGCATAGGTGGGCTCTCGGGCCGTGGCCCCGAATCCGGGGCTGGGCGCCTTCCAGAAAAGCGTGAATGGCTTGCAGTGGCCGGGAGCCTCGAGCCTTGGGGGAACTCACCCTCTGCCTTTATGATGCCCGGGCCCGGCTGCAGGCTCGCATGTCATTGGAGGAGGCTCTTGCTCGACCTTGCCAGGCGCATGCTATATGATAGTGTGCCTTGTAGGGAGGGATTGTCATGGGGCGAAAACAATTATCATACGCCTGCGGTTTGCTTGTTGCTGGTGCAGGAATGGGGGCGTCACCAGTGAGCGCGGATCCGAATCTGAAGATTCTGTCTCCGGCAGACGGGGCCATTGTCCAGGCCGGAGAACCATTGCCTGTGCAATATGAGATCAGGCCCAAGCCTGGCGGCGATCATTCCCATATCTATATCGATCATAAGGAAGCGGGTATTTTACGGCGAAAAAAGGCCACGTTTACACTTAACCCCCTGCCTGCAGGTGAATACACCATCTGCATCAAGGTGGTCAACAAGGCGCATACCCCCATAGGGCAGGAAACCTGTATCAGAGTCGATAGTCAGTAATCAATGCAATGGGAAAACCTTTATTACGCACTTACTCAGCTCATCCATAATTTTGGCGCCCTGGCCGTAGTTGGCGGCGCCGTGGGGGGGCTCAAGGTACAGGCCGGCAATCTCCACCTCAAGCGAAAACTTGCGTGGCTTGTGCTGGGTGGTTGGTGCGCGCAAGTTTTTAGCGGCATAATATTCGGCGTCATCAGCCTGTATCTTTATGGCGAAACGCCGGATTTGCACGCCACGGCGCAGGTGGCTTTGATAATAAAAACAACTTGCGCCATATCGGGCATCTTACTGGCTCTATTTTATGTAAGGCGCGCAGGAAGTTGGAGTAACAAGGGGCGCCGAAACGCCTGGGTTGTTTTAACAGGCCTTGGCGCGACGGCATTGTCAGCGGCCGCTTTCTTACGATGGTTTTCATAGCTCATGAGTCCAATTTGGAAATTGCCGGGTTTTCGTGGTTATAAGGATGGTTTAGGGCCGGGGCCAATGCTGATTGTGCTGTTGCTGGTCAGTTTTTCCAATTTTGCGCTTGCCGGCCAATACACGAATTTTCTTGGTATGCGGTTTGTGGATATTCCCGCCGGCAGTTTCGAAATGGGTTCGTGCAAGATGACCAAGGGAATGCAAAGGGAAAACCGTAAACGCGAATTTCTCGGTTTGCCGACGGTAAGGCCTGGTTGCGGCGCGCTGGATGAAAGCGTAAACGACAACGAGGTGCCGCGCCACAAGGTGCATATCCGCGCCTTCAGAATGGCTGTTACCCCGGTTACGGCGGGACAGTACAAGGCTTATCTCAAGGCCATTGGCGAGATGGACAGTAAGAGCGACTGGGGGCTTTATAACGAGGAGTTCAGGCAGCTTAATTCCTTTGGGGACAATAAGCCGGTGGTGCAGATATCGTGGCATGAGGCGCAGGACTTTATCCGCTGGCTGAATGAGAATAAACCCGAAGATGACCCACACACCTACCGCATGCCCTCGGAAGCGGAATGGGAATACGCCTGTCGCGCGGGAGGCAAGCATCGTTATTGCGGCAGCGACGATATTTCGGAAGTTGGCTGGGTCAACCGCCAGGACACGGAGCACCAGCGGGACGTTACTAGCAAAGGCCCCAATGCCTGGGGGTTGTACGGCATGTCCGGTAGTGTTTGGCAGTGGGTGGAGGATGTCTATCACGATAGTTACGTTGGCGCGCCCACGGATGGCAGTGCCTGGACTGCCCTAAGCCTGGATGACGACAAGGAATTTGAGCAGGAAATCAGGGCAATAGAGCAGGCAGTGCGTGACGGCAAGATAAGGGAAATCGATGGGGTGCTAACGATGGAGCGGCTGAAATTTGATGCCGGACTGAAAGACAGCCGCACTTTTTCACCCAAAAACAATACCATTGCGGCAAGAGTCCTGCGTGGTGGCTCGTGGAGGTTCAGTGAAGAATTCGCGCGCGCCACTTATCGCCTGGCGGGCGAGCCCGGTAACTGGTACTACGGCAACGGCTTCCGTGTCGCGGCATCTTTACCATAATTCTTTGAGGAGTCAGGCTTTGTTCCCGCTAACGCTGATACGTCCCGGCTTCAAGACTACCCTTGCCGCTTTGGTATTGTTTGCCTGCGCTGCAATGCAAAGCGCGAATGCAGAGGAGTTTACTAATTTTCTGGGAATGCGGTTTTTATCAATTCCGGGTGGTACGGTTGAAATGGGAGCTGATGAAGAAACCTCAGATGCGAGACATGATGCATCAGCACAGCATGCCGTGGAGATTCGCCCTTTCCAGATCATGCCTACGGAAGTGACGCTCGCGCAGTACAAGCGCTACATTATCGAGTCTTCCAGGATTCAGATACTTACAGATGAATTCATTCTGGCCAATCGCTATGACGATGATGTTCCCGTCGTGCTCGTATCATGGAATGATGCAAGCTATTTCCTTCATTGGTTGAATAAAAACAAGCCCGTCAGCGATCAGGGAACGTATTCCCTGCCCACCGAGGCTGAGTGGGAATATGCGTGCCGCGCAGGGGGCGACGACACTTATTGCGGCGGAAATACAGCGAACGAGGCAGGCTGGAACTCGTCACAGAATGTGACCCACCAGCAGCCGGTGGCGCAGAAAGTGGCAAACGCCTTTGGCTTGTTTGATATGAGTGGCAATGTGTACGAGTGGGTTATGGATTGTTATCACACAGGCCGCGCAAACACACCTCCTGATGGCAGCGGGCAGGGTTTTGGTTGTCATCCCAGCAAGCGCATTGTCCGTGGCGGCGCGTGGAATACCGGGCCAGGCAGTTCTCGCGCGTCGCATCGCCTCACAATGAACATTACCAGCCGCAGCGCGAATATTGGTTTTCGTGTGGTAAGAAGGCTGCCTTAGCAACTTCACGTGCTGTATGTGTTTCGATATTTGAAGAACTATCATTGCTGTCCCGTGAAGGAAGTTGTAGTACACGATTATCCTCTGATTCGATGGATTGTTATACTTGTCGAATGCAATGACTATTAACCCGGCACGCAATGGCCTGTCCTTTGATTTCAATCTGTCAGGGACTTCAGGCCTGCGCCGGCACGGCGTTGCGGCGCTTGCCAATGGAATGACCATTGCCTACGCACC
>Ga0256839_1005037_pt1 | contig 12482 bp, 11 predicted proteins | sample 354166metaG_FD_185968 | JGI IMG/M metagenome (GOLD analysis project Ga0256839, IMG submission 185968) | Hydrothermal vent microbial communities from Mid Atlantic Ridge, Atlantic Ocean - 354-166 | ecosystem: Environmental > Aquatic > Marine > Hydrothermal vents | place: Atlantic Ocean: Mid...
GTCTGTTTTTTGAGCCATGCCCAAGAGAATGCAGAGACTAAACTACTTGTCTTAGGCATTGCTCAAGATGCGGGTTACCCACAGCTTAATTGTTATAAATCGCATTGCATGCCTGCGTGGGAAAATATTCAGCTTAAAAAAATGGCGGTTTCTTTAGGTATTGTTGATAACCAAACCAAAAAGAAATATTTAATAGAAGCCACTCCAGATATTCGCCAACAAATGTACAATTTACACCAGTTCATTAACAACGACTATAAATTTGGGGGGATATTTCTAACCCACGCACACATCGGTCATTACACGGGTTTAATGCACTTTGGTCGAGAAGCAGCAGGCACAAAAAACATAAACGTCTATGCCATGCCTAAAATGACCGAATTCCTGATTAATAATGGTCCTTGGAGTCAGTTAGTTACGCTAAAAAATATTATTCTACAACCTTTACAAAGCCAACAAGCGGTTAAACTAAGCGATAATCTTTCTATCACTCCACTGATTGTACCTCACCGCGATGAGTTTTCAGAAACCGTTGGATTCAAAATAAAAGGTCCAAATAAAACCGCTCTTTTTATTCCAGATATAAACAAATGGGATAAATGGGATTTAAGCATTGTTGAAGAAATTAAGAAAGTAGATTACGCTCTACTTGATGCAACCTTTTACAACAATGCAGAAATCCCAAACCGTGACATGAGTGAAATTCCACACCCTTTTGTAGAAGAAAGCATGAAATTATTCGATAAAATGCCCACAAATGACAAAAATAAAATAATATTTATTCACTTTAACCACAGTAACCCCTTATTGCAAAAAGACAGTGATGCACAAAAAGAAGTGAAAGAAAAAGGCTATAATTTTGCTTATGAAGGCATGTTGATTGATTTATAATTATTGATGATTCCAATCATTAACATTATCAGAATTGTTCGGTGATAATCCGATAATATTAACCCAGCGGTATAATACCATGGGGTTAATATTGTAGGTTTGGTTCCACCAAACAATTTAGTACTATTTGATAATCGAGGCATTTAAAACCAAACTTACATGTATTTCTGAATAATCAAGGCATGGCTTTTTTGATTCTCTTTTTCAATTCTTTATCAGGATTTAAAGCCAATGAGGCATTAAATGATTGTTGTGCTAGTTTATTTTGTTTGAGTGCTTTATAAATCAAGCCTAAACGGTAATTTGCCCAAGATTTTGGTGGCGTTCCAGCAACTTTTTCATGTTTAATAAATTCTACTAATGCCTGCTTACCCTCTTCCAACCATTTCTTTTCTATTGATGCCAAACGACCTAGTTGATACAAAGCGTCATAATGGGCTTTTATATCTGATTCATTTTTTGTTTCTTGTGCAATGGCTTTATTGTATTCTATTACTGCTTTGCCATTCTCTTCCATACTCTGTAACAAAAATCCTTTTGAATAGACCAGTCCAACATTTGAAGGGTTATTACTGATTTCCTCATCCAAATATTTCAATGCAGTTTCTTCGCCCTCTTCTTCTATTAAATATTGAGTACGCAAGATTATGGCTTGTTTTTTATTATACTTTTCCATTTGCATTAACAGTGGTTCAACGGCATCCATATCTCCACCAGCAATGCCAGGTGCTTGTATATTAAATTGAATTAATCCACTGATATAACCGACATTTGTTGGATCTGCTTCATAGGCTTTTTGTAGGTATTTTTTAGACTTTTTGGCATAACCAAGTTTAGAAAAAATACTGGCTTGACCCGCTTGTGTTCCATAGATTCCGCCTGCTAAGTTGTATGTCTCTGCATGTGGATAGGCTTTTAAGGCTTTTTCTAGGTACTCTTCTGCCTCCTCCAATTCATTTTTTCGAAAATAAACCCGAGCTAGATAATAATCACGCTTATTGTAATTATCATCTTCATTGTTTATTTGTTTGACAAGTTTCTCAACTGCTGTCGTGTCATTAGTATCAAAAGCCGTTTCAATTGCCTCGTCACTTACTGCCCACACATTAATGCTAATAAATAGTAATAGTAATAGTAATAGTAATAGTAATTTCATGAAATACCTCAATAGATTTAACAATAGCCTCTTATTGACGACTAACTGCCTAAAAAGTTACAAAAGGTATTATAAAACAAACAACATTAAGGCTGCGTTAAATACAACACAAAATGCACTATATTTACTTAATAGCTAAACCTAAATCCTGACAAATTGTTATAAAGTTAGGAAAAGAGGTCATAATATTTTCACAATTTTTGACTTCAATCACACCATTGGCAAATTGTCCTGCAATGAGAAAACTCATAGCAATGCGGTGGTCATCATCACTATCAACAATTCCACCCGTTAAAGTTGAGCCGCCTTGAATGACAATGCCATCTTCTAATTCGTGGCATTTAATACCTAATCTTGTCATGCCTTGCGCCATTGCGGTTATTCTATCGCTTTCTTTTTTGCGAAGTTCCATAGCACCTGTTAAGCGTGTTTCTCCTTGAGCAAGTGCCGCTGCAATAAAAAGAATGGGAAATTCATCAATAGCCGAAGCTACGTATTCGTGTGGAATATCGATGCCTGTTAATTGCGATGATTTAACCACAACATCGGCGATTTTTTCTCCAGCATTGGTGCTTTGATTGGTGAACTGTATATCGGCACCCATTAATTTTAGAATACTTATAACACCTGTTCGGGATGGATTAACGCATAAGTCTTTAAAGGTTATTTGCGAATTTGGCAGTAAACACGCCAAAACCATAAAAAAAGCCGCCGAAGAAATATCAGCTGGCACAACAACATCGGTTGCGGTTAAACTTTGTCCGCCTTGCATGGTAACGGTTAAGTCGTTGGACTGCAGTTCACAACCAAAACCACGTAGCATATTCTCGGTGTGATCTCTGGACAATTTAGGCTCAGTGAGACTTACCTTTCCTTGTGCGTACAATCCCGCTAACAAAATACAGGATTTCACTTGTGCACTGGCAACCGGTGATTGGTAATTTATTGCTTTCAAATGCTCAACTGCACTAAATTTCATCGGTGCAGTGCCTGCTTGAGTTGCCTGAACATTTGCACCCATCATCGCTAAAGGCATGGTTATCCGAGTCATGGGGCGGGAATTAAGCGATGCATCGCCGGTAATGGTAGAATCAAAGTTTTGAGCCGCCAATACTCCAGAAAGCAATCGCATGCCTGTGCCTGAATTACCGCAATCAATTATGCCACCAGAAGGAGCTTTCAAACCGTACTTTCCTACACCATACACAAGGTGTTTACCATTATGTTTTTCAATTTTAACGCCCATGGACTGCATGGCCTTCATCGTAGCCAAACAATCAGCAGATTGCAAAAAACCCGTAACCTGCGTCAACCCATCAGCAATACCACCCAAAATCATTGAGCGGTGCGAAATGGATTTATCTCCTGGTACTCGGACGGATTGAGTGATAGTTAAATGTTCAACCCGAGTTGAAGTAAGCGTATTTTTAATTTTAGCCACAAACCTGCTCCATGGCATTATCCAATCTTTTCATTTGTTCTTGTGTGCCTATTGTTATTCGCAAGGCATTAGGCAACCCATAATTAGCAACTGGTCTGGTTATAATGCCTCGTTTTAACAATTCGGTATAAATGGGTGCGGCATCTTGCTGAAAGTCAATTAATAGAAAATTACCTTTGGATGGCACAAAACGCAAGTTCAAGTTATTACACGTTTGTGCGAGTATTTTTAATCCTTGGGCATTCTCTTGTAAGGATTTTGCTAAAAAATCTTTATCACCAATGGCATGCTCAGCCGCAACCAAGGCAAGAGAGTTTACATTAAAAGGTTGTCTTATACGATTGATAACATTAGCAATATCAGGATTGCTTAATGCATAGCCTACTCGTAAACCAGCTAACCCATAAGCCTTAGAAAAGGTCCGTGTAACCACAAGGTTTGAAAACTCATTTAACCATTGACTGGCATCGACTTGTTCATCGGCGTTGGAATATTCCAAATACGCCTCATCAACCACCACAATCACCTCTTCTGGAACCTGTGCAATAAAGCCTTTTAATTCTTTTTCAGACAAGTGGTTACCTGTTGGGTTGTTTGGGTTAGCAATAAAGACAATACGCGTTTTATCATCAATCGCTGCCAACATCGCATCCAAATCATGACCAAGTGGCGAATCAGTCTCCCAACTCAAAGCAGGAATCTGTTTATGCACTGCCCCAACCGCTTGAATGGCAATGGGGTAAACCGCAAAAGAATACTGCGAATAGACACCATTTAACTCAGGTAATAAGAAAGCTTCAGCCAATAAAACCAAAACATCATTAGAGCCATTACCCAAAGTAATGCAATCCATACCGATATTGTGTTTGCTTGCCAAGGCTTTTTTTAGTGCAAAGCCATTACCATCTGGATACAATTCAATCTCACCCAAAACCTCACGAACAGCTTCTATTGCCAAAGGGCTAGAACCCAATGGGTTTTCATTGGATGCCAATTTAATAATATTTGAAATCCCCATCTCACGCTCCAATTCAGAAATAGGTTTGCCCGGTATATAAGGACTTAGTTTTTGCACACCTTTAGCGGCTAAATCTTTGTAATCAATCATGCTATTTTGCAGTTATCTAATGGCTGATATTTTGACTTTTTTTTGCCCATAAAGCAATAAGAGAATTTTGTATAAACCAAGGAACGTGTAAAAAAGTTATTAAAAACCCATAAGATGGACTTACCCACCATTTTTAGCATTAATCGATTGCCACAAAAAATGATTTAACTCGCACAGCAACACGGCGGCACAATGAAAAAATTCTCGTAGGGTGAGGCCATGCCCACCGAATTTAGAACGGATTGATTATTGGGACTACAAAACACAACCGATGGGCAAGGCTCTATCATACAAAATAGAGTTATTTCATAATCCAAACAGAAAACCTTTTGCCTTTTAATCCTGACTGTTTCAGACCTTTTATGGCTTTATTAATAAGACCACGCTCTATAGCGACATAACTTTGTTTGTCGTAGATACTTATTTTGCCAATTTGTTTGCCGTTGAGTCCGACATCTCCTGTAAGAGCCCCTAAAATGTCACCAGGGCGTAACTTGTTACGCTTGCCTGCTTCTATAACAATGGTTCCATTTTGGGCTTTAAGGATATAACCATTGGCTTTAGGCAATGTTGAGGCTTTATCAAATTGGCGTGATGAATTTTGCATTTTTTTGGCTTTAAAAGCTTGTTTCCCCCAATACAAAGTTACCGCAATGCCTGTACTGCCAGCACGACCTGTACGCCCTATTCTGTGTGTATAAACATTGTGTTCAAATGGCAGCCCATAATTAATCACCAAGGACAACTCTTTAATATCCAAACCGCGGGCCGCGACATCGGTTGCCACTAACACGGGCAAAGTACCATTGGTGAATTTAACCAACACATCATTGCGTTGGTACTGTTCCAAATCTCCATGCAAGGCTGCTGCTTCAATGCCATTATTTCTTAAGTGTCTTGCCACTTCTTTGGCATCAATTTTGGTGTTTGCAAACACAAGAACATTTTTAGGCTCTTCTTTAGCAATTATATTAACCAAATGGGAAAGATTTAAATCAGCTGCAGATTCATAAAACATTTCTGTAATTTTATTAGGGCTTTCGGTATCAATGGTCGCAACAGTCACCGCACTTTTTTGTATGCTCTTGCTTAATGAACGCACTTCATCAGTATAGGTTGCTGAAAACAATAGGGTTTGCCGTTTATTGGGTGCAAACTCAATGATTTTTTGAATGTCTTCCACAAACCCCATGTCTAACATTCTATCGGCTTCATCCAAAACCAATGTTTTGAGCCCATCTATGCGCATATAATTTTTATCTAAATGCTTTAAAATTCGCCCAGGCGTACCGACCACAATGTGCGCAGGATGAGACAAGGATTTAATTTGGGATCCTATTGCAACACCACCACATAAAGTGATTATCTTTATATTTTCAGTAAAACGTGCTAAACGACGCAAGTCTTTTGTCACCTGATCAGCCAACTCGCGTGTTGGGCATAAGACCAGCGCCTGTACGCTGTAATTTTTTAGCTCAATTTTATTCAGTAAACCAATCCCAAAAGCCGCTGTTTTTCCACTACCGGTCTTGGCTTGAGCAATGACATCTTTATTTTGCAACACATGCGGTAAGCTTTGTGCTTGAATAGCAGTCATTTTCTCATAAGCCAACTCGGCTAAATTATCTAAAACCAGCTTGGAAAGATGTAATTGTGAAAAGCTCATATCATTCATTGTTATGTTATCGTGATTAATGGCGTGGAGTATATACTAACAGTAAATAAAAACATGTATTTTTTTAGGTTATTCACAGTTCCTCTACATTTTACACCTAAGCACTTCTCACCTATGCGAATTTTTGGTTTATTGTTTATCCATAAAAAATACCACATGATAATGGCTTGACATCGCCGCATAAATACATCGAAAGCATCACAAGTAATAGTGGGTAAACGTCGAGCCTTGCAATGATATTAAATTTCGCCGAGTCGTTGCCATACTCCTCTCCTTTTAATACCCAATAGGTTTAAATGGTTTTCCCTTTTAATCCTTTGTAATATATAGTAAACTACAGGAGTATTAATTTTATGATATGAGGTATAAGATTAAATGACTATAATCAAAGTTATAATACTCAACCTAATGATATTTATCGTAACTTTCAGCGTTCTTGCTAACTCTTCGAATCTAAATATCCCTTGTATCGCAGGTAGTGGGGTCGATTATCCAGTAGGACCGGGGCAAACATTTGCAAATATTTCTGATGTTCCCTGGAGTAGCCTAGGTGCTGGGGATACGGTGCGCATTCATTACCAACCATCACCATATAAGGAAAAAATTATAATTAGCACCAGTGGCACTGAACTAAATCCTATTAGAATTTGCGGAGTCGCTGGAACAAATGGCGAAAGACCAATTTTAGATGGGGATGGTGCAACAAATGACCCCGATGATAGTGCTGCGTATGGAACTTATGCTCCTATGGAAGGTTTGGCATTGATTATGATTTATAACAATGACTTTACAACCAAGGTCAACAACATCACAATTGATGGTTTGCATATAAAAAATGCTAAAAACACTTTCAGTTACACTAGAGTCAATGGCAACAGCAGTACCTATGAAAATGGAGCCGCCTGCATCAGAGTACAAGCTGGAGACAATATCACTATTCGAGATAATGAAATTGAAAACTGTGGTAGCGGGATATTCACAATGTCACAAGGATACAACGAAGAAAGTTTAACCAGAAATATTCTTATTGAAGGCAATTATATTCACAATCATGGTCAAAGTGGTAGCTATCTGCATCATGGTTTGTATATTCAAGCCATAGGAGCAACTTATCAATACAACCGTTTTGGACCTATGGCAACAGGGTCACAGGCTGTCACTTTAAAGGAAAGGGTTGCGGGCTCGGTTATTCGTTACAACTGGTTTGATGCTGGGAGCAATGCTCGCTTTCTTGATTTAGTAGAGGTTGAAGATGCCAGTGCATAGTATATTGTTAGCGAATATTTGGCAGAACTAGGCTGTATCGATGTCAATAACTGTCCTAGTATTGACCCAAATAGATTACAAAAAGTTCAAGAGGCTGAAGATATGTATCGCCAGACTTTTGTTTATGGTAACTTTTTTGACCATATTGGCAGCATGACTGATGCAGGAAATATAGTTCACTATGGCTGGGATAACGATATTGCACTTGCTAGGGAAGGTACTCTTTATTTTTATCACAATTCAATTTCCATCCAGCAAAACTTAAGTGATGGTTGGCGTTTTCGACTTTTTGATATGCGTAATGACTTTGATGGGTCTCCAGTATCAAATGAAACAATTGAAGTCTTCAATAATATTATCTATTTCCGTAGTGAAGTTATAGGACAAGACCCTGCGTATTTTTGTATGTCAAATAACGGTGGAACAGTTAACTTTGGAGTCAATTGGATTAGTAATTATAATCAAAGTGATAGTTTAGCCAATTGCTACTACAATGATCCAAATAATGAGCCTACTTTGAACGGTTTGACTAATTTAATTGATGGTACCAACTCACCTGCCCCACTTACCCCCTTATTACAGACGGTTAATACACCACTAGTAATTGGCAATGCTCAAATACTTTTACCACCTGCAAATCCAGTTAATTATGAATATATGCCTCATCAAAAGAGAAAAAATCGTTTGTCGACGAATGACTTGGGAGCTATGGAAATCTCTGCGACGCTACCTGACATTATTTTTATTAATGGTTTTGAATCTCTTTAGTTCACACACTTCTTACAAGTGACATAAAATAGGTATATTTATCATATATTTCCAAGGGGTTCCTTAAGTGGCTTCCATTATTAATAGTGATCCACCATAAGGGTTAACATAAACACCATTAGCCGTTACTGCAGGAATATAATGGGTGTGTAATGGAAATTTACCTAATTGATTAACGGGTAAAATAATATCCACACACTCGCTGGGGTTAACCACAACCGTATCTTTATCAATAATATCTGTTACAGGAACTCGGTTTCGACTAATGACTCGAACATGATACCCATGAAAATGCATTGAATGGGTTAATAAACCTGCATTAACAAACCGAATAGCAATGTCTTCACCCAAACTCATTGCAACCTTTGTCTCGGCATCACTTGCGGTATTTGGGTAGGATAAACCATTAACAAAATAATAATTCGGCTCAAAATTATCAAGGTTATAACTTTGTCCACTGGCTGTGGCTGCATTGAGTCGGTCATCAAAATCATTAAGGACTAAAGTGTATTGCCGATCAAATGCAGGACCTCCTGTGTATACAGTTTGTGAACCATCACTTGGCATAACAATCATTGGCCCTGTTAAACCCATGGCTTGTCCAAATTCTGAAACTTTATTATCGCGAAATAAATAACTGCCTGCTTGTGGCACTGCAAAATTAATTGTGGTAGAAGCCCCAGAATTTAACAAGCCTTGATTTTCAACAAGCCCAGGAATATCAAACTGAATGGATGTATTAAGATTATTGGTTAGATTTATCACAATATTATCACCCTCTTGAGCCACTATTCCAGCAGATAATTCTCCTGGTCCAGAATTTGCACCATTTAAATCTCTAAAACGCCATGCAGTTATATCAACACCATCAACCATAGTTTTTGTATAGCTTTCTGCAACAAAATTATATGTTATGGTAGCGGCTCGCGCGCGAGGAGAAAAAAGTGTCAAACCACTTAATGAAAATAACGCAGCACCTGTGGCACTGGCTTTGAGTAAATTTCTACGACTGGAAGAAAAATTTTGTATTTTACTGTTTGTTTTGCGAGTTTTCATGCTTATTCTCCTGCCTCAAAACCACTTGCAAAGACAAAATCATTCGATGTGTCCTTAATCCGAGTTTGTACTGTTCCTAATGTAGCCCGATTACGTATGTCTTTATAAGAAATGGTAGCAAATCCATCAAAAGCCCCAGGTATTGTCAATAAAATATCATAGCGTTCACCAGCGGTAACCAACAATTCTGTCACATTTAATGGTGTTGGTAATGGACGACCATCACTGGCAATGACTTGGAAAGTAATACCACCTAGGTTTATTAGTGCGAGTTGATAACCAACATTATTAGCTCGAATAAGCACTTTAGTGCCATAGTCAGCAGTGATGGCACAAGTTGTGTCATCTATGGCATTAACACCATCTTTGCCATTAAGCATAAAGTAATCTGGACGATAACGATTGGTAACCACTCCACTTATTGTTTCACCATGCCACGAGCTGTCAAAAGTATGTAAATGCCAAACGTGTTCTCGATCAAAACTTGGTCCACCAGTCCACGCTTGAGTAGTTGAACCACTAGGAGGTCGAACAATAACAGTTCCTACCATGCCTTGTTCAATATGCAAAACAGTATCTATGTGGCAATGGTACATATACGTACCCGCATGAGGTGCGGTAAATGTATAAACATGAGGAGAGGGAAAACGTGTATAACCATCGACACGTCCCAAATTACCTCCTGTTGGAGATTGTGAAACATAGCCTGAAGTGCTCCCTACTCCATCATTGGCTTGATCAACGTCCAACCCATGAAAATGAATAGAATGTGCTCGCATAGAGGTAAGTGTGACATTAACTTGTTGTCCTTCAATGCATTCAATCACCGGACTTGGAACAAGTCGATCGTCATTAAATCCATTTCCAAAATACCAAGTAGTTAACGTATTGTTATCCGACATTGTTGTTGAACCATTCATACTAACAGTCAAAGCTGCTGTATTGGGACCTAAAAAAGAAAATGTTCTCATATTAATTTACCTGTTTTGACCTGTATTTAGTTTCTTGTTGTTAATATTTGATATTGATCTTCTGTAAGCTCAGGCAATTTTTTAATAAATGCCACCATTGCCCAAATACGGTCATCATCATGGGTTTTACCCCAAGCAGGCATACCTGATGCTTTGATTCCATGTTTGATGGTCCAAAACATTTTTTGTGCCTCTGTTGTTTCATCGTCGTCACCGTGTTCCTCCTCATGTTCTGCTAAGGATAGGTTGGGTGATTTTGGATACAGCCCAATGGTCATGTCACTTTCGTTTTGTCCTGGTTTTAAATGACAAGACGAACACATGTCATTGTAATCTGCTCCACCTGATAATAGCATGTCAGCAGAGCTTAAATCTGGAACCGATATGTCAGCAGATGCGCGACTTATTGAGCGTTCTCTGGCTTGTGCTAAAATCCAATAAGTGAATTTGTTGTGTGGTACATCTGCACCGATGGGATAAACACCCGAATAAATCACTCCTGCTGCGACGATAATACCAAGAATGCCCAAAAGCATTAGTATTTTAATTGTTTTCATAGTTTGCCCTCTGTTGGTTTGAGAAAGTAGTTGTCACTCTCATAAAAGTGAGAATGACAACTAAGTCGTGATTAATTACCGCATTTTGAATCAGAACCTTTAGTACTAGAATCCATGTTACCGCACTTCATTTCTTTTTTGTCATGATGACCATCGCTCATGTTGCCGCATTTAGAGTCTCCCGTCTTGGCATCAGCATCATGATGACCGTCACTCATGTCACCGCATTTGCCGCCTGCTTTTTCGGTATCATGATGACCATCGGCGTTATCATGTTCGGCTGTTTTGTTTTTGCATTTTTTCATCATAGCCAGCATGACAGGATCGGACATATCCATCTTCGTGCCACTGGCTACCATTTTTTCATAGCCTGAACAATCAAGTTTGGCGGCTTTTTTGGCGTGCATACTTGGATCATGTGCATTGGCGTTAAATGTTAAGGCAACTGCCGTTGTTATTAATAATGTTTTAAAGTTTTTCATAGTTTTTTCCTATAGTTAAAGTAAATAAATAAGTTACGATGTAATTTTCGCTTTTTTTAATCGAAGTGCATTGACTATCACCGAGACAGAACTGAAGCTCATGGCAGCAGCGGCTATCATGGGTGAAAGTAAGACACCAAAAAATGGGTAAAGAACACCAGCGGCGATGGGTACGCCAATGGCATTGTAAATAAAGGCAAAAAAGAGATTCTGCCTGATGTTTTTCATGGTTGCACGACTTAGGCCAATGGCTTTGACAATGCCACGCAAATCACCTTTGACCAAAGTCACGCCAGCACTTTCCATTGCCACATCGGTGCCTGTTCCCATGGCTATACCAACTTGGGATTGTGCCAAAGCAGGTGCATCATTGATGCCATCACCAGCCATGGCAACAATTTTACCATCGGCTTGTAATTGCTTAACAATGGCCGCTTTTTGATCGGGCATCACATCGGCTTCGACGCGATCAATATTCAATTGGCTGGCAACGGATTGTGCAGTTTTGGCGTTATCGCCTGTGAGCATGACTACGGTTAATCCTTGTTTATGCAGTTGTGCAATGGCATTGGGGGTGGATTTTTTTATTGGATCAGCAACACAAATAAGTCCTGCTGGTTTTTCATCAACAGCAAATAACATCACGGTTTGTCCTTGTTCGCGTAGTTTGTCGGCTTGATGAAAGAAGTCGGTGATTTGCGTACCAGCTTGTTTCATCATTTTGGTATTGCCGATAGCCATTTGTTTGCCATCAACAATCGCCGTCACGCCTTTGCCAGTAACTGATTGAAAATCTGCTATTTCAATTGTTGCGATATTTTGTTCTTTAGCACCTTCAACAATGGCTTCGGCTAAAGGGTGTTCGCTTTGCTTTTCTATGGATGCCACCCACTTGAGAATTTGTTCGCTATCAAAACCACCTGCGGCTATAATTTCAGTAAGTTTAGGCTTTCCTTCGGTCAAAGTACCCGTTTTATCCACCACCAACGTATCGACTTTTTCTAAAATCTCTAAGGATTCGGCATTTTTGATTAACACACCCTCGGTTGCACCTCGACCCGTTCCAACCATAATTGAAATAGGTGTGGCTAAGCCTAAAGCACATGGACAA
>Ga0256839_1005038_pt1 | contig 12480 bp, 9 predicted proteins | sample 354166metaG_FD_185968 | JGI IMG/M metagenome (GOLD analysis project Ga0256839, IMG submission 185968) | Hydrothermal vent microbial communities from Mid Atlantic Ridge, Atlantic Ocean - 354-166 | ecosystem: Environmental > Aquatic > Marine > Hydrothermal vents | place: Atlantic Ocean: Mid...
CTGGCCCCGGGATCGCGGATCGTGCACTTGGCACCCGGCTCCACGGTCAGCTCCTTGGCGCTGAACAGCTGCTGGCCGTCGATGCGGCCATAGACCACCCAGCGGTCGGTATAGCCGGGGCCGGACTGGCTCTCATCCACGATCGGCTCCAGGTAGTGGTGCTCCTTGAAGTGCGTATCGACGTTCTTTTCCCAGTCCAGCTGCTCGATGATGTAGTCCAGGTCCTGGTGCTTGTCCGGGGGAACGTCCTTGACCAGCAGGTCCCAGGGGACGTAGCGCCCCTCGACGATGTTCTGGAACATGCCGAAGACGTCCGAGCCCCACTGCGGCTCGTAGGTCAACAGCGACCCCGGGGCGTGCAGCACCCCCGGCGGGATGAGCCAGCCGGTTCCCCGCTGGAGCTTGTAGGCCCGGGAAAGGTAAAGGATGCCGTTGTCCCCCTTGTCCCAGTTTTCCAGGCAGCGGCGCACTTCTTCCTTGGTGGTGCCGGGCTCCAGGCCCATGAACGTGTGCGGGAAGTTGTTGTCCACGTTGTTCAACTGGGGGGGGAAGTAGTAGCTTTCCGGCTTGCCTTCCTGGCCGGTGAGCTTGGCGTGCTCGTGCTTCTGGTGCATGTGATGGGGGATGGGCCCCATGTTGTCGAAGAACTTGGAGTACACCGGCCAGCGGCCGTACTTGCCGAACATCTCCTGGCCAATGAGCCGCGCTCCGGCCTCCTCCACCGCGTCGCGCAAGAGGAACCGCTGCCCCTCGAAGCGGATGTAGCTGAGCCCCTCGTCCGGCTCGCGCCCTTCGTTGGCCGCCTCGGTGGTGCTGGCAAACCAGCGCTCGTCGATCCCGCCGCGGTGGGCGCCGAAAGCGTAGTAGTCGTCCGGGTGCAGCTTGAGCCGCCGGCCCGGGTGCAGGAAGCTTCGCGGCACCCAGGTGGGAGTGAGCCGCAGGATGCCCTGCCCGGCATCGAGGGCACGTTCCAGCACGGCACCGACGTTATCCTTGGCGACGACCTTGGAAGGAGCTTGGCTCATCGACGGGAACTCCCTAACAGGAAACCTACACCTGGCACAAGCAACGGCCGGCAGAACCCATCGCGCATGGGAACGACCGGGCCAGTGTGGCATTTTTTATAGAGCGCGTGCCTACGGGCTGCAACCACCCGGGCCGATTCTCTCACTGGCGTGCGCACGCTCCTCCGCGGGCTGACGCCCCCGGCTCGCCGTTCAACCGCCGGCTACCGGCGCGCGGCTGGCCGTGACGAGCAAGAATCGACGCTCGTTCTTGCTTCGGCGAGCTCTGGGCTTGGAGCCCGGGGGGGAGCCAAATAAGTGCTATTGCGTTATTTTTCTCCGCTGGCTGAAGCCAGCGGCTCGCCATTGGCAAGAAAAAACTCTCCCAGCATGGAAGCGCCAAACCAAGTGCTGTGCTAGCTGGCTAAACACGTACAAAGCCGCGGGCTGGCCGTTGCGAGATTGACGCTTTTTCTTGCAACGGAGCGGAAGCTCCGGCGCAACAGCGCATGGTGCACGCCGCAAGCCGCTGCGGTTTCTCCCCCCGCTAACGCGGGGGGCTCTTGGTTGTGCAAGTTGACGTTTGTTCTCACCCCGGTACGGCAGCACCACCTCAAGACCCAAGACCCAGGACCCAAGACCCACACACTGGCGTGCGCACGCTCCTCCATCCCTCCAAGGCCCCAAGCCGCCACCCCCTCCAAGTCTCCGAGGCCTGCTGGCACGCGAAGCGGCAGGCGCACTTTAGGTGCCGCCACGGGGCACGTGGCAACTGCGGCACTTCACCTCTTTGGCCAGTGGGACAAGCGAGGTGTGCTTCATCGGCGGGGCGCCCTGCACACCCGTTTCGTGGCAGGTGAGACAATCGGTGCGTGTCCAGGCCCGCTGGTGATACTCCTTGGCCGAAAGCGTGGGCGGGAATGCTCCGGCAGCGTAGTCGCCGGAGTGCGCGGGCGTCGTCTTTTCGCAGGCGCTGACGGCCACCAGCAACACCAACACCAGCAGGGGCAGGCCGAGGGCAAACGCGCGCATGGCGATCTCCTGCTTGCAGGGCGGATCAGGCTTTTGCCAGCTTCACGGCGCAGATCTTGAACTCCGGCTGCTTGGAGCCGGGGTCGTAGGCGTCGATGGTCACGAGGTTGATCAAGCTGGCGTCGTCCTCCCAGTGGAAGGGCACGAACACCATGCCTGGGCGTGGGTTGGGCACCACGTGGGCCTTGATCACCGCCTCCCCCCGGCGCGAGGTGATGCGAACCAGGTCCCCCGGGGCAATGCCGAGCTTCTTGGCGTCCTGGGGATGGATTTCCACGAACGCCTCGGGCTGGGCGCGGGCCAGCTCCGCCGCACGGCGAGTCATGGTGCCGGTGTGCCAGTGTTCCAGCACCCGCCCGGTGGAAAGGATGTAAGGATACTGCTCGTCCGGCGGTTCGGCCGGTTCCCGGGCCGGGCGAAGCCACACCACGGCCCGCTTGTCCTTCTGGGCGTAAAACCGCACCTGGCCCGGCTTGGCCTCCGGATCGGCATAGGGGCCTTCGTCCAGCAGCGGGTCCTCGCCCTTGACGAAGCGGCGGGCCGTGCCGGGATGATCTTCGCTGGGGCAGGGCCAGCGCAGGCCACGTTCTTTGCGTAGCCGCTGGCGGGTCATGCCGGTAAAGTCGTAGGCCGTGCCGCGGGAAGCCTCGCGCATCTCGTCCCACACGTCTTCGGGCGTGCGGAACTTGGACGAAACGAAGCCCTTGGGCACCACGCCCAGTTTCTCCAGCCGCGTGGCCAGGTCCAGCAGGATATCGAAGTCGGAGCGGGCCTTGCCCGGCGGGTCGATCAGCTTTTCGACCAGCTGGTAGCGCCGCTCCGACATGCCGAACACCCCTTCTTTTTCCGACCACATGGCCGCCGGCAGCACCACGTCGGCCAGCTCGGTGGTGCGGGTGGGGAAGATGTCGGCCACGACCACGAACGGCTTGTCCTTGCGCTGTTTGCCCATCGCCTCGCGGTAGGGCGTGAGGTTGGGCAGCGAGTGGCCCGGGTTGGTGGTCAGGATGAGCAGGCACTTGATCTTGTTTTCGGCCAGGGCGCGGAACATCTCGATGGTGTGCAAACCCGGCTTGGGGGGGATTTTCCCCTCGGGGCAGCCCCACAGCTTCTCCATCTCCCGGCGGTGTTCGGCATTGGTGACTACGCGGCCGTAGGGCAGGAGGTGGCTTAGCGAGCCGGTGTCGCGCACTCCGCCGCAGGCGTTGGGCTGGCCGGTGAGCGAAAACGGCGTGGCCCCCGGCTTGCCAATCTGCCCTGTGATCAAGTGCAGGTTATGCACCAGGTTGTTGGCGAACACGCCGGCCACGCGCTGGTTGAGGCCCATGGTCCAGAAGGACATCGTGGGCCCTTCGACGAAAAGTTGCGCCGCCAGGCGAATCTCCGAAGCCTTCACGCCGCAGCTCGGAGCCACCTTCTCCGGGGCGAACGGTTCCAGGAACTTCACGTAATCCTCGAACGAAACCGCCTGCGGCCGGCCGTCCACCACCGTCTTGAACGTCACGTTCTCCCGGATGAACGCCTCGTCGTGCCATCCCTGGCGGATGATCTCGTGGGCCATGGCGTGCAGCACGGGCAGGTCGTACCCGGGCACGGGCGAGAGGTAAACGTCGGCCACGGTACGCACGGGGCTGCGGCGCGGATCGAGCACGATCACCTTGGCCTTGCGCCCTTTTTGGCGGTTGTAGAGAATCTGGTCGAAGATCACCGGGTGGCACTCGGCCGTGTTGGAACCGATGAGGAAGAACACCCCGGCGTGCTCGATGTCGTCGTAGCAGCCCATCGGCTCGTCCTTGCCGAAGGTGCTCACGTAGCCGCCCACGGCGCTGGCCATGCACAGTCGCGGGTTGCCCTCCACGTTGTTGGTGCCGATGCCGCCCTTGAACAGCCGGTTGGCCAGGTAGCTTTCCTCCGACAAACACTGCCCCGAGCCGTAGTAGGCCACCGCGTCCGGGCCGTGCTCGCGGATGGCCTGGGCAAAACGCTTGGCCACCAGCGACATGGCTTCCTCCCAGGTCGTCTCCACCAGCTTGCCGTTTTTCCGCACCAGGGGCACGGTGAGCCGGTCGGGCGAATGGACCACCTTGGGCAAAAACAGGGCCTTGGCGCACACCAGCCCCTTGGTGGTGGGGTGCTGGGGATCGCCCCGCAGGGCCACGATCCGCCCCCCGCGCACGGCCAGCTGCACCCCGCAGCCGGTGCCGCAAAAGCGGCAGACGGACTTGTGCCAGGAGAGGCCCTCGACGTGGAGATCCACGTCTTGAACCGAATCGCTGCGGCAGCCGGCCACGCCGGCCACGGCCGAAACGGCCATCGCTTGCACGAAGCGGCGTCGGGAAAGTTTCATCCGTCGGGGCTCCTGTGTGGTGAGCGGCAATTCCAAGGGGACACAGCCCTTAAAGGTCGATGAACTCCGGCAACTGCGACTCGTCGCACTCGAACACCGGCCAGCAGGCCAGCACCCCCGGCACAGTGGCCACCTGCTGCTGAAGCACCTGAGCGGCCTGCTGCGGGCTGGCTGCCTCGATCAGCAGGCCCAACTGTCCCGGCAAGTCCAGCTCGAAAGTGGCAACCCCCGGCAGGCGCTCCAATTGCTGCCGCAATTGTTCCTGGCAGTGCGGCTCCACGCGGGCCAGCACGCCTACCACTACAGCAGGCTCTTGCGATCCCGAGGGCCGAGAGCTGTTCATGGGAACCGGTTCCTTCGTCAAGACCAGGGGAAACACGATGTTGCGCCACCTTCGCGCGCCGCTGCGCGGAAGATCAGGAGGTGCAAAACCGGGACCAAATGGCACAGCACGGCGGCGTGTCGGTTTTTTCGCACCGACAGGCGGCAATACCCGAGGGGACCGCGCGCCGCAGCGCGCCGGTATGGCACAATCCAGCCGTCTCTGTGCAGCTTCAAGCCAGACGGAGCCGTTCTTGTTCCAGGGCTTGGACCAGAAAGCCTACGGCCCGGGGGGCCATGTGGTTGTAGTAGCTCCAGCCGTGCCCGCCGGCGGAAGTTTCCAGGTCGCACTCGTGCGGCATGCCCATGCTGGCCAGTTTCATGTGCAGCCGGTCGGAGCTTTCCCACCAGCGGTGGTCTTCCGGATCGCAGGCGAACCAGATGTGCCGCGGCCACTTCAGGGGATGCACGTGCAGCAGGGCCGTATCCTGGCGGCAGCGCTCCTCGTCGGCGTACATGGCCTGAAGCACCGGGTCCCCCTCGCGGAAGCGCGTGTGGAAGTCGATAGCCGGGGCGATGGCCGCCACGGCCGGGAAAAGCTCCGGGAAGCGAAACGCCAGCCGCAGCGCCCCTTGCCCGCCCATGCTCGTGCCCAGCAGCCCCACCCGGCGCGGCGGAAGCTTGTGCCGCTGCCGGAGCCAGGGAAGGATGTTCTCTCGCACATGGGCCTCGGGAGTGAGCTGGGGATCGAACTGGGGACAGACCCGATCCACCCACCAGCAGGGCCCGCCGTGCGGAGCGGCCACCGCCAGCCCGTGCTGCTCAAAAAGCCGCGTAAAGACCTCGTTTTCCACCAGCCGGGCCAGGTGGACCCCGTGCAGATAGATCAAGCAAAAGCCGTGCTCGTGCCGCTGGGACGGCTCGAACAGGTCCACCGGATGCCCGGCGACTTCCACCTGCTGCCAACCGGGGAGCATGGTCGGGGGTTCCTGGGGCGGATGAGCGGTTCGTGCCGGGAGCCCGGGGCTGAGACGCGGGGCTTCGGCTTGGGTTTGCGTGTTATAGCATGAACGGGTCGAAACCGGGAGCCGGCTGAGAGGCCCACCAACCGCCGGCTGACGCCGACGGCTGGCCGGTTGCGAACAAAAATCGACGTTTGTTCTCGCACAAGCGAGCCGCGCGTGTCAACTCGCGGAGCAGGTTCGTAAATCGATGTGATTTTGCCGTTTTTCCTCCGTGAGCTTATGCTCCTACGCTCCCGGATCGCTGTCCAACCGTTGACTCACGCTCGCGGCTCGCCGGAGAACCGCCGGCTAACGCTGGCGGCTCGCCGGTTGCAAGAAGAAACGTTTGTTCTTGGCCGGTGCGGAAGCACCTAGTGGCGAGCCTCGGACTTCAGTCCGGGGAGAGCCGAAGAAGTGCATTGCGTTATTTTTCTCCGTTGGCTGACGGCGCGCGGCTCGCTGTGATGCGGAGAATCAGTCTCTGCTCATGGTGTTGAAGTCGCTTTAATCTCCGCCGACTGAAGTCGGCGGCTCGCCGGTTGCAAGAAGAAACGTTTGTTCTTGGCCGGTGCGGAAGCACCACCGCATGACCCAAGACCCACGACCCAAGACCGCACTCGGTGTTCTACCGGCGGGCCGAGTTGTTCTGAGGGATTTCGTACCGCACGGGGCGCACCGGGGGCGAAGTGGCTCCCGTGGCAGATTCTCGGGAGCGGCGCCGGGCAAACAAGGAAGCGGGCTGGCCGGAAGTGCGCAAGCCACTGCCGGCCGGTTTCCACCCCTGCTGGGCAGCTGCCAGGGAACGATCCTCATTTGCGGAATCCGGCCGGGCAGCTGCCGGGCCGGAGGAGCTTGCTCCCGGTTGGGGCGAACCGGCCGGAGGCGTCGGACTGGCCGGGGCCGAAGGCCGAAACGGCGAAGGGGCCGAATTGCTCCCCGAGGCCGGCCCTTGCGCTCCTCCGCTGGACAAGGGGCGAAACGGCGTGCCGGAGCGACTGCCGCTGCGGGAGGAAGAGCCGCGATAGTCGAACGTCCCATCCGGTGGCACGTAGGGGCTGCTGGACGGCGGCAGGGCGTTGGAGGAAGGGGGATTGGAGCTGGGCAGGGGCTGGGCAGGCCGGGAGGGCGCCGCCGAGGAAGGCGAGTTCCTGGAACCGGGATAATAAGGCCCGGCCGTGGAGCCCCGGGAGGCCACTGCGGCGCTTCCGGTCGTGGGGGGCGGAATTCGCTGCGGCCCGTAAACCAGGTCCACCGGCCCGCTGCCTGTAGCGCAGCCCACCAGGAAAAGCACTCCCACGGTAGCGCAGATTCGTCGCATCCGTCGATTCTCCATGGGAATGGACGCAGCAGCGTGTGTCACCACAGAAAGTCCCCGAATTGGGGAAGGCGGTGCAAGAGTAACGTTTTGCCCTGTGGTGTCCAGAGCGGTTTTCGTGGTGGTATTGCTGGCGCTGCGCGCAGGGGTCCGGATCCCCCGCAAGGGACCAAATGTCCCGTTCCTAGAACTTCAAAAGCGGCTGTTTGGCTTGTTCCAGCTGCCGGACCAAGGATTGCTCTTGCAGGTTGAGGCGATCATCCAGCGAGGAGATCCCCAGTTTGATGGCTTGCCGGGTAAGTTGCGCCACGTTGTGCACGCCGAGCTTGCGCATGGCTCGCGTTTTGTGATTGTCCACCGTGTGGACGCTGCGGCCTAGAATCACGGCAACCTGCTTGACCGTACAGCCCAAACTTACCAATCGGACGACGCGACATTCCATCGGGGTCAGTTTCATGGTGGCAACTTCCTGGGGGATGCAAAAAGTAGCCGTCAAACCATCCCGAATGGCAATCCGAGCCTCCTGTCAAAAATGCCCATTTTTTGCCCCTTATTGGAGAGTTATCTGCATAACGATACCATATATCTTGCTCTTTTTAGGGAAATGCATTCCAAATGTGCACATTTTTAGCCCAAATTGCCCCCCGGCTGGGGATGCGTCGTTCCATCCAATGCGTATCCCCCGCAACCCCGTTCTCACCGGATCGTTTCCTCGATACGGAACCTGCCTTTGATTCCACTGGAAAACCTTGCAAAAACCCTGGGCTGGACCCGGTTGTTGTTCTGAGGTTTCGGGAGCGATTAAACTGGGCGGACCGAGGGATCTCCCCGCCGGCTCCCCGGCGGCAAGGTGCCTTGACGCCGCGGAAGCTTGCCGGCTGGGAGCCTTTTCCCCTGTGGCCCGCAACATGAGAAAGCCCCCCGACCATGCGAAATACGCCTCCTGTTGCCTGGTGGTTTCCGGTCCTGCTGCTGGCAGCTTCGGGCACTTGGAGCGAGGAACCCCCTGGGCAAATCGCCAGTCCCCTGCCGCCAGAACAGTCGCGGCAACTGATGGTGGCCCACCCCCTGGTGCGGGTGGAACTGGTGGCCGCCGAGCCGCTGGTGGTGGACCCGGTGGCTATTCGCTTCGATGAGCGGGGGCGGCTGTGGGTGGTGCAGATGCGCGACTACCCGCTGGGCCCCCCGCCGGGAAAGCCGCCGCTGTCGTCGATCCGCGTGCTGGAAGACCGTGACGGGGACGGCCGCTACGAAACGGCCACCACGTTCCTGGACCAGGTGGAGTTCCCCACCGGCTTGCAGCCCTGGCAGGGAGGGGTGTTTTTGACCCACTCCGGGCGGCTCTCCTGGCTGAAGGATACCGACGGGGACGGCCGCTGCGACGTGCAGGTGGTCTGGTTCCGCGGGTTTGCCGAGGAGAACACGCAGCTTCGGGCCAACCACCCCCGCTGGGCGCTGGACAACCACATCTACGTGGCCAACGGGCTGCGAGGCGGCCTGCTGCAGGCGGTGCGCTCGGCTCAACACCCCAAGCTGGACCTGCGGGGGATGGACTTCCGCTTCGATCCCCGCACGGGCCGGGGGGAGCGGGCCACCGGGTTGGCCCAGTTCGGCCTGTGCTTCGACGACTGGGGGCGGCGGTTCATCTGCTCGAATCGCAACCCGCTGATGCACGTGGTGCTGCCGGCCCGCTTCCTGGAAAAGGCCCCTGGGGTGCGCATCGCCGCCTTGCGGCACGACGTGGCCGCCGCGGGGTTCCAGTCCCGGTTGTTCCCCTTGAGCAGCAACTGGACCACCTCGAACCTGCACGCCGGGCAGTTTACCGCCGCCTGCGGATTGGAAATTTTCGGTGGCACCGCCCTGCCCGAGTCGATGCGCGGCAACGCCTTCACCTGCGATCCCACGGGCAACCTGGTCCACCGGGAGGTGATCCGCCCGCTGGGAGCCACATTCACCTCCGAGCCGGGGCGTAAAGGCAAGGAGTTCCTCGCCTCGCCCGAGGAGTGGTTCCGCCCGGTGTACTGCCTTACCGGCCCCGACGGGGCACTGTACGTGGTGGATATGTACCGTGCCGTGATCGAGCACCCGCAGTTCATGCCCGTGGAGCTGCGCAAGCGGCCCGATCTGCGAAACGGCGACGACCGGGGCCGTATCTGGCGCGTGGTGAGCCGCAAGGCCAGGCTTCGGCCCATCCGACGCTGGCCGGCCCAGATGACAAACGCCGAACTGGTAGGGCTGCTTGAGCACCCCAATCGCTGGTGGCGCAGCACGGCCCATCGGTTGCTCATCGAGCGGGAAGCCCGCCAGGTAGTACCTCGGCTGCGGCAAGTGGCCCGGGCGGGAAGCCCCCTGGCCCGAGTGCACGCCCTGTGGATTCTGCATGGCTTAGGCTCACTTGGCCCTCCGGAAGTGCTGGCTGCCTTGCAAAGCAACAAGCCGCCACTGGTGGAAAACGCCCTGGAGCTGGCCGTACCCTGGCTTGCCAAAGATGAGGCCATCCTCCAGGCCGTGCTGGCCCAGGCAAAAAACGCTGATCCCCGCGTGCGCTTCCAAACGGCGCTTGTGCTCTCCGGGATCGAACTGCCCGGCAAGCTGGACGCCCTGGAACACGTGGCCCTGGCCGGGGCCGAGGACGTGTGGACGCTGCGGGCGGTGCGGGTTTCGGCCGGGGAGTCGCTGGCCGGGGCGCTTTTGGCCCGGTTGCTGAAACGGCTTTCCCGGCAGGCCGCCCCGCAGTCCCCGCATTGGAGCCCCTTTCTGCAACAACTGGCTCGCACCGCGGCGGCCAAGGCTCCCCCGGAGCAGATGCTGGCCGCGGTCGATAAGCTGGACGAGGCGGCTCGGGTGCCGGGGAACGTCCCCCTGGTGCGCCAAGTACTGGCGGCCCTGGTGGCCGGGGGCCTGCGCAGTCCGCGGCTGTGGAACGCCCTGCCGGGGGAAGCCCAAAGGGCCGTCACGCGGCTTTTCGACCAGGCCCGAGAGGAACTCCAGCAGGCTGCCGCCCGGCAAGCTGCCCCGACTCCGGCGGTGCAGGCGGCCATTGAGCTATTGGGCTACGACGCGGCGGGCCAAAGCGAGCAGTTGCTGTTGCGCCTGGCCCTGGAGTCGCGCAACCAGCCCTTGCGTGTGGCGGCCGTGGAGGCGCTGCGCCGCCGCGGCTCGCTGCAAACGTGGCGCAGGCTGCTTACGCGCTTCCGCTCGCTGACGCCCGCAGTGCGCCAGGCGGTGCTGGGCGGGGTGTTCCAGCGCAGCCAGCGACTGCATGCCCTGCTGGATGCCGTGGAGGCGGGCCAGGTGCGCGTCTCGGAGCTGGGGGCAAGCGGGGTGACCCGGCTGCTGCGCTACCCCCGGGCCGAGATTCGCAACCGGGCCAAGAAGCTGCTGGCCGCCGCCACGCCCAAGGATCGCATCCAGGCCCTGGAGCAATACCGCCAGGCGCTTCGGCTCAAGGCCGATCCCCGCCGCGGCAAGCTGGTGTTCCAGAAACACTGTGCCGCCTGCCACCAGGTGGCCGGGGTAGGTACCCGCGTGGGGCCGGACATCTCCGATACCCGCACCAAAACCCCCGAGCAACTGCTGGTGGACATCGTGCAGCCGAACCGGGCCATCGACAACAACTACATCAGCTACACAGCCGTCACTGCCGACGGGCGGGTGTTCACCGGCATCATCGTCGAGGAAACCCCGCAGGCGATCACCCTGCGGCAACAGGAAAACAAGACCGTAACCCTGCTGCGCTCGGAGCTGGAACAGTTGGTTTCCAACGGGGTGTCGCTGATGCCCGAGGGACTGGAACGCCAGATGAGCTTGCAGGAGATGGCCGACTTGATCTCGTTTTTGAAAAACTGGCGCTACCTGCAACACCGTATTCCCGGGGTGCTGGACTCGGCCGCGGGACGCTAGTGCAAAGCCGCCGTCCCTCGGTCCCTGGCAGGTGCTAAAATGACGAACAACGAACCTTTTGCCAAAGCAAGCCAAGGCTGGCCGTTGGTGGCCCAGGCCATCACTCTCGCCTGCCAGGCCCATCAGGGGCAGCTGCGCAAGGACGGCCGCACGCCCTATGTGGGCCACGTGATCCGAGTGGGCTGGGTGCTGGAGCACGTCTTCGGCATCCACGATCCGGAGGTGCTGGCCGCCGGAGTGCTGCACGATGTGATCGAGGATACCACGGTCGATTACGACGACTTGCAGCGGCAATTCGGCACCCGCGTGGCCGACCTGGTGGCCCACTTGAGCAAGGACAAACGCCGGCCGGAACCGCAGCGGGAAGAGGCTTACCACCGGCAGTTGCTGGCCGCCGGGCCGGAAGTGCTGGCCATCAAGCTGGCCGATCTGCTGGAAAATCTCAGCGACGTCACGACCCTCCCCCCGGCGAAGCGAACCGAAGCCGTGGCCAAGTTCCAGGCCACGTTCCAGGTGCTGGCTCCCGCGGCCCAGCGGCACTGGCCCCTGGCTGCTCGATTGGTCGAAGCTCGGCTGCAAGAGCTAGCATGCTAGCGACTTTGGTTTCTATGCATCGAAGGCTGTTTCCGAGAAATCCCGCTGCCTGAAAAGCGGGCAAGAGGAGGAGGCTTTTCCGACTGTTCGGGTGGGGCAAACTTTGGTTCTCGCACCGGGTGGAGCCGTCCTAGCCGCTGCGACGAATTGTTGGACTCTGCTTTTTTCACCGGCCGATAACGGGCTTAGAACCGCTTGTTTCGGTCCCTTCGGCCGCCCAAGAATCCCCCAGCCTGGCTGCTACCAGAGCGGATCACCCCAACAAGGAAACCCGGCAATGAAGCGGCTTGTGCTTTCGCTTTTCGTGCTGGCCACGTTGGCAGCCGCACCCGGCTGTTGCAATCCTTTCTTCTTTAACGAAACCGACCCCACGTTTGCCGACCCGGAGTGTGACTGGACCAAAGGTCCGGTGGGGCTGGTGGAAAAAGCTCGCAAGTGGCATCGCATGGCCACCCCTTCGACGCACTGGGGCCGGGCAGGCGATAGCCCCGTTTGCACGCCGTGTCCTGGCGGCGTGGGCCCGGGAGGGGTTCCCATCAGCCCCGTGCCCGGACAGCCCTCGATGGGAGCGGTGGCCTATCCGTATTACACCAACCGGGGTCCGCGGGACTTCCTCAATTCCAACCCGACGGATATCGGCCCGTAAGGGTGCGTCGGAGCCCCAGCCAAGCCACTACGACGCCGCCTCGATCTGGCTGGACTGCTGAAGAGCGATGATCCACTGGGCCAACTGCTGGGCCTGGCGTTGCTGTCCGTCGATCTGCTTTAGGAACCGAACAATCGTCGGGTTCTCCAGCGGCGTGGTTCCTTGCCTGTGGGACGCCGAGTCCCAGGCCGGATCGTGCAACGCGACCAATTCCGCTTGGGCGTCCTGAAGCACCATGCCGCGATACTGCTCCAGGGCCTGTTGCCAAGTGGCCAGCACGGCCAGCACGTCGCCCCAGTTCAGCTCCGCCGGGG
>Ga0256839_1005039_pt1 | contig 12479 bp, 11 predicted proteins | sample 354166metaG_FD_185968 | JGI IMG/M metagenome (GOLD analysis project Ga0256839, IMG submission 185968) | Hydrothermal vent microbial communities from Mid Atlantic Ridge, Atlantic Ocean - 354-166 | ecosystem: Environmental > Aquatic > Marine > Hydrothermal vents | place: Atlantic Ocean: Mid...
TTATTGGTGCAACGAGCTTGGAACAACTCAAAGAAAATTTGGAAACTGTGGATGTTGAGCTTAGTGAAGAGGTGTTCAATCAAATTGAGCAGGTGCATCAGCAATATCCGAACCCTGCACCATAGTTAGGGTGTAGCAGGTGTAGGCGTGCCATAAGTATAAGGTGTTGTAATCGTAACACCTTGCGTTACACCTGAGCTTGCAGCGGCAGAAGAGGCTGCCGCCGAGGTGGAAAATGAGGCAGCGTTAGGCGTATTACTCCCGCTGGAAGTATCTTGTTCTGAAGCTGTGCCTTCAGATGCTGAGGTGTCTCCGCTTGTTGAAGACATGTTTCCTGCCGCATCGACATTGAGTTGTTCGCCAGGAGCTAAAATTTTCTGAGAACCATTGATGCTGGTGACCACAACAGATCCTTCATTAAGTGATACAGTTGTTGAAGACTTCGGCATATCCGACAGGCTAAGTTGGGTATCAAAAGCCATACTTTCAGCATTTTTGGGTAATGGAACAGTCATCTCATACTCTGTGCCGCGAACGCCAAGCACTGCAGTTGTGGTATGCACTTTAAACCTAGAGTTTTTCGTTGCTAGCTTTTTAACGAAGAAGCGAACCTTACCCCAAAACAAATCAAATCCTGCGAGAAGTTTGCGTTTATTTGTGTAAGCATAACGTTTTAATGAAATACGACTTTTAGGGCTAATATAGACTTTACTACCATCTGTCATAAGTAAGCGTACGCGCCCACGACTTCCAGTGACGATGATATCGCTTTGCTGCAAGAGGTGACCAGGGGTTAGCTTGCTTTTGTTGTTACCGTGCATAACCCATGCGTCACCAAGAACAAGAATGCTACGACCAACTTCTTTACTGTCCGCAATATGTGAGAATGATGTTACAAGAAAAACTGTACAAAAAATTGTGAAAAACTTTTGCATATTAACCCCCCTAAGCTTGACTGAAGACTACAGTAGTCTATACTAACAAGAATTGCAAATGTGTCATGCTGGGAGGTTGGAATGGTGAGGCAAATACTTGGTTGGGCGTTGATGTGTTTATGTGCGGCATTTTTTGCATTGCCAATGATGACCACCATGACTGTTGCTGAAGAAGATAGTGATTATTTTTTCACATTAGACCCAAATAAAGTTCAGGCATCCCCAACATTTTCATTGGCAGCCCCATCGGGGTTAACCCCGTATCAGAAAATTGCTTTCGTCGGTATTGGCGGTGTTAAAGATATGCCTGGAAGGTCTGTTGGCGTGGATGGTGCGATGAGTACAGGCGTTGGTATTGAAGTCTCGAAAGAAGATAAGATTGGTGTTTTGGTTGGGCTTGATTTAGGCAGCATTAATCCAAGTGATGGTGGTGCATTTGATCGTGGGGACGCGAGTTTAGCCTTAGGTAAATATTTTGATGATTATAATGTTGGTGTTTCGATAGGTGTAAAAAACATTACACTATGGCATGGTAGTGCTGGTAGAAACACACCTAGTTTTTATATTGCAGCCACAAAGGTTGTTGTGGTCGACAAGTTTATAACGATTGTGAATGCTGGCTTTGGTAACAACGCTTTCCGAACGATTTATGATACAGCACCGAGAAGTGACCGGGCGAAAAGGGCATCGGGATTTGGTTCTGTCGCATTTTATCCTGTACCACAGTTAAGCGTAGTAGCTGATTACACTGCGGGTATTACATCACTAGGTTTTGGTGCTGTGCCCGTTGCGGCGTGGCCTGTAAGCCTCACTTGGGGCTTGTATGATGTGACCAAAGAAATTCAAGGGCATGATAAAATATCATGGATTGCTTCCATGGCATATGTTCACACATTTTAAACTTTATTTGCCGTGGATATATTCCTCATCATTGAATGTAACAAGCCAGTCGGGAAAATAACAAATAAACCCTGAGACAATCCATGTGCTAATCACCGCTTCCATGCCACCCATCAGCGCAAGAACAAGCGTGAAGTCTTGATAAATATGAAAGGAAGGGTAGCCTGACCATGTGAGTAAACATAGGGTGAGCACTGCATCCACTGCCCACATACACATCAGATCACCAAAACCAACTTTGGCAAAATAGACAGGAATAATGCGTGGAAACTTGTAGTAAAAAAACAAGTGAATGGCAGACGCGATGAACACGGGTAGCAAAACAGACGTGCTGATATTAAAGCCAAGTGTGCTAACATCACCCATACCTTTGGCAAGCAATAAGAACACATGTATGGATGAAAGAATAACAATAGCTGTCCAAGGGCCCACCATCATGACCGTAAGCATGACACCCAGCCAGTGTACGGCCATGCCTAGCTTAATATCGGCTTGAATAGCATACAAGGCTGAAAGGGCAATGAAAATGGTTGCCACTTGAAGCCCCTCAGACCATCCCGACCAAAAACGGGTTTCCGTGCGCCAAATGGAGAGCAGCACTATAGGTAAAGCGATGATGTTACCCAGTATAATCAGCCAATCTGGATAAAACCCCGCAGGAACATGCATGATATATGCCTATGAAAGTGCAGCTTTGACCGCAGCAGAAACTTTTCCCATGTCAGCCTTGCCTTGTGCTTTTGGGCGGACAATACTCATCACCTTGCCCATATCCTTCATGGATGTTGCGCCTGCTTCGGCTACAGCATCAGCAACCAACTGTTGAATTTCAGCATCATTCATTTGTTCAGGCAGATAAGCCTCAAGCGTTTTTATTTCTGCTTCTTCTTTTTCGGCCAACTCTGGGCGACCTGCATCGCGATATTGGGTGGCGGCATCTTTGCGTTGCTTGATACATTTGCTAACAATCGCAATCACATCAGCGTCTTCCAAAGCTTTGCCCAATTCAATTTCTTTATCTTTAATGGCAGCACGCAGCATACGAATAACACCCAAAGCCACCTTGTTTTTTTCTTTCATTGCCGCTTTCATGTCGCCGGTAATTTTTTGTGTAAGCATGGTACATGTTTCCTTTTTTTATGATGGCATTAAGCAGGCTATATTAAGCTTGTCCTTTGGCTATGCAAGCAAAAGACCACAAAAACCAAAGATGTTCCATTAAAAACAGATCTGTGACTTTTTAATGTAATCTTTATCTTGATATGGCTATGCTACGCCACCATGTCATTCTACCACCAAACACTTAAACCCATCTTATACCGTATAGGCTCTATGCCTGTTGCTATTTTACTGTTGCTTTTGTTGTCTGTTGCGTCGGTGATTGGCACAGTGCTTCAGCAAAATCAGGATCAAGCTGATTATTTACATCAGTTTGGTCCCACATGGTACTGGACATTCCGCGCGCTTGGCTTGTTTGATATGTATCACACCTGGTGGTTCTTAACCATTCTTGGCTTGTTGATGTTTTCGCTGGCGGCATGTTTGCTGCGCAACACCCCCCGCTTCCTCAAAGAAATGCGAAACCGTAAAGGCACGCTATCTGCCAGTGCACGCAAGCATATTAAACACAAGTTTGACCTGGTTTTGGATGACAAACACACAGCTATTTCTGCCATCAAGACATCATTGCCAGGTTGGAAGTGGGTGGAAACCAAGGTTGGTGATGTGCTATGGCTGCGGGGAGACAAAGGGCGTTTCCATAAGTGGGGTTATATTTCGGTTCATGCAGCATTGCTGATCATTTTAATTGGCGGTTGGATGAGTGTGCAATTTGGTTTTCGGGGCAATATGGCAGTACCTGAAGGCGGCAAGGAAAGTGAAATATCGTTTCTTCGAGGAACAAGTGTTGAATACTTGAAGATGCCGTTTGAAATCCGTTGTGATGACTTTGATATTGACTTCTTTTCCACGGGCGCACCATCGGAGTTTCGTAGCAGGCTTACCATTATTGATAATGGCAAGGAAGTGATGACTGAAGATATCATTGTGAATGAGCCGTTGTATTACAAGGGCGTGCGTATTTATCAAGCATCATTTGGCGACGGGGGTTCAAAGGTTGACCTCAAGCTGTTTCGCCTAAATAAAAAAGGTAATGTTGATACTGTGCAGGGGCAAGTGTACACCATGTTTGAGGATCCCTATTCCAGCAACAGTATGGAGTTCAAAGATTTTCGCCCCTACAATATTGAAAACATGGCAGCGGCAGGTGAGCCCAAAGAGTTTAAGGATCTAGGTCCTTCGGTTGATTTTATTTTTCGTGGAGAAGGCTTAAAGCCAGTATTGGTTCGCGCATTTATGGAGCCATTTGTGATTAATGATAAAAATCAAGGCTCATTTATGATGATTTCAAAGACGGGTGATGCCCGAGACTTTGAAACTTTTTTGTTGGGGTTGGATTTTTCGGATGAACGAGAATGGGCGCTATTTCAGGCTTTTATTCGCGGGCTTCCTGAAGAATCTGCCAAGTCTGAGAAAGAACAGCAGCGGCAAAATATCCAAGCATTCCGTGCAGCATTGGATGAAGTTTACGGTGATGACAGACCTGAAGACCTAGCCATGCTGGGCAATCGTATCATTCAGGCATTAAAGGTATTGCCAGATATGCCATGGGCGTTTGTACCTGTGTTGGTGGATTATGATCAAATTTACTATACAGGCCTTCAACTTGCCAAAGACCCAGGTATGGATGTGGTGTGGATTGGCAGCACAATACTTGTCATTGGGCTATGTATTATGTTTTATGTGGCACACCGCAAAGTCTGGGTTCGGCTTGAAGAAGATGAGCATGGTCAGGTTAAGGTTGAGGTGACAGGCTTGAGCAACCGAAACCCGCTGGCTTTTGAACAAGAGTTTGAAGATTTGGAGCGACAAATCAAAGAAGCTTATATGCAACAACAAGGAGTACAATCATGACAACAATCACGATGGATTCAAACCCAAGCACTTTTTCGATATTTACAGGGCGAATCGCCCATGTTCGTTGCTGGGCATACTTGGGTATGATGGCAGGTATGGCTGCTATGGCCATGTTTGCGGATATTGCGTATGAAGAGTATATCTTTGCGCTTTTTAGTATGCAGGGTATCACATGGATGGCAGGAGGCGCAGTGCTGGGTATGGCATACGCTTTTACAACTTCAGCGTCCAAGTTTCGAGCGTTTCGCTTTTCTGAAGTTTTAGTGCCATGGCTTGATGGTATTGCGCTTATGGTTGCGCTCATGGGTATTTTTACTTTATTTGAGCCTGCTGAAGGCATGATTAGCTATGAAGATCAGTCCAACTTATTTTCAGGAAAAGTTATTATGACCATGAATGTGATGCTGTTGTTCTCAGCATTGTGTTATGTTGCTTATTTGTTTGCGCCAGACTCATTTATTGGCAAGTTGGGTACTATTACGGCTTGGATTGGTGTTTATGCTGGTGGCTCTGCATTATTGTTGCGTTGGTATGAATCTTACTTGTTGATGGGTGGTGATATTGGGCATGCGCCAGTGTCTAACCTGTATGAAGTATTTATTCTTTTGTTCTGTGTGGTTTGTGTGATTTACCTGGCTCTTGAGCGCCGCCATCAAGCGCGAGGTCTTGGTGCGTTTGTGATGCCCATTGTTGCTGTAGGTGTGTTTTTTGCGATTTGGCTGGAATCTATTGGTCAATCTGATATTAAACCCTTGGTTCCTGCGCTACAATCCTACTGGATGAAAATTCATGTGCCTTTGAACTTTGTGGGTTATGGCGCGTTTGCGGTCGCTTGTGCAGCAGGCATGGCATGGTTATTACGCAATCGTCTGGAAGAGCGCAATCCTGATGCGCGCGTGTTGCGCGTGCTGCCATCATTAAAACAACTGGATGCCTTGGCCTACAAGTCGGTAGCCATTGGGTTCCCCGCGTTTACTTTGGCAACTATTTTGGGTGCGGCATGGGCGGCTGAAGCTTGGGGTGGTTACTGGTCTTGGGATCCAAAAGAAACATGGGCGCTGATTGTATGGCTCGTGTATGGTGCATACTTGCATGCCCGTTTTTCGCATGGTTTACAGGGCAAAACACTGGCTTGGTGGTGTGTGATTGGTTTCTTGGTGACAATTTTCTGTTTTGTGGGTGTGAACATGTATCTTTCAGGGTTGCACTCCTACGGTCAACTGACTTAACGCGTTCCACCCGCGCTTGTGTCTGTACCAGCAAGGCCCATGTTAGCATTGGATACGGGGGTTGGCGTGAGCGCATGTTTACTCCTGGCGAATGGTGCAGTGGCAAGTGTGAGCCTGGCAACATCGCGGGCGCATTCTAAAGTATTGTTGCCGATGTTGCAGGGCTTACTCGATAAACAAGGCTTAGCCTGGCAAGATATACAGAGTTTTGCGGTTGGTGTTGGCCCTGGCTCATTCACGGCTTTACGCGTGGCGTGTGCGACCATTGCGGGTATCAACGCGTCATTGCAAAAGCCAGTGTTTCGCCTTGCTTCACTGGAGATAACAGCAAACCAGACGGATACAGAAGAAGCCTTTTGGGTGATTGAAGACGCACGATCTGGTCTGGTATATGTTGCGGAGTTTGCGGCAGGTCAATGTATTACTGAAGCACAGTGTTTGCCATGGCAAGACTTTCTAAACCTAAAGCCTGCAGCTTATCTGACTTTATCGGATGCGCCAGTGGATATGCAGGGAGCGTTTGCTTTGCCTGTTCAATATTCACGAGAGCAAGCCTTGGCCAAGGTCGCGCAAGCCATTTCAATATCTGATCCATCTGCGTTGTGGGTAGAACCCCTATATTTACAAGCTTCTCAAGCGGAGAAAAATCTAGCATGAATCAACAACCTTTGCGTGTACTATTTGTATGTTTAGGCAATATTTGTCGCTCACCCTTGGCGGAAGTGATTGTGAAATCAGTTGCCCAAGATAGAGGCGTTGCCGATATGTTTTACTTTGACTCCGCAGGCACGGGCAATTGGCATGTGGGGCATGGCGCAGACCCTAGGTCTGCCAGTAAAGCTTTGGAAAAAGGGTTGAGCCTAGACAACCACAGGGCACAACAGATCACAGCAAAAAAGATTCAGGACTGGGATATCTTTGTGGCCATGGATCACGATAATCAGCGCGATTTGATTGCCATGGGAGCTAGCCCTGATCAAGTATGGATGATGCGTGCTTTTGAGGGCAAAGCTCATGCACCTGATGTGCCAGATCCTTATTATGGTGGAGCGCATGGGTTTGAAAATGTTTATGTGATGTTGCAACAGAATGCGCAAGGGCTTTTGGATGAGCTTCAGAAGGTCGCAAAACAGCGTGACTAACAAGCAACCTGCCATACCCCGGTGGTTAAAGTCACAAGACGCGCTTTACCTTGGTTTGTTAGCTATTCTTGTCGGTGTGCTTGCTGGATATGGCGCGCTGTTGATTCGCTTTGGTATTGAGTGGGTGAGCAGGGTATGGACAGGTGAAGGCAGCTGGTCCGAAGCTCTGCATCAGATTCATTGGTCAATCTTTATTCTTGCCCCTGTTACGGGTGGTTTGTTGGTGGGCTGGATCAACACCCGATGGCTACCCAAGGGTGAGGAGCGAGTCATTCCAGGTGTGATGGAAGCGTTGGCAGAACGAGGGGGTAAGATTTCAGCCAAAAAAACCAGTGGTGAGTTTATAGCCAATACAATATCTGTGGGTAGTGGCGCGTCTATGGGACGGGAAGCACCAACAGTAGCATTGGGCGCGTCATTGGCCTCCCTTTTGGGTCAATGGTTTGGGTTAACTGAAAAGCAAATGCGTACCCTGATTGGTTGTGGTGTTGCGGCGGGTATTGCCGCATCATTTAACGCGCCAATTGCGGGAGTGTTGTTTGCTTTGGAAGTGATTCTCGCAGATTATGCTATTGCCACATTTACACCTATTGTGATGTCCTCTGTGATTGCCACGGTGATTACGCGGGCTGAACTTGGCAATTTCCCCATGTTTACCATTCCAGAGTTTCGCCTTGTTTCATCTTGGGAAATCCCTGCTTATATTGGCTTGGGTGTTTTCTGTGGTCTGTTGGCAACGGTCATGGTGAAAAGTATGCCAGTATCACGATCCTTGTTTGCGGCATACATTGAAAATCCATTTTTTCGCCCTGCTGTTGCAGGTTTGCTTTTGGGTATATGCGCATTGTTTATGCCAGAAATCATGTCGATTGGCTATGGTACAGTCGATAGCCTTTTACTGGAAAATACAGAGCCCAGCATTTTGGGCATGGGTATGCCTTTGGCGGCATTTCTTGCGCTATTGTTGGTGATGAAAATGCTCACCAGTGTGATTTGTTCGGGTGGCAAGTTTGGCGGCGGTATGATTGGTCCTTCCGTGTTTGTCGGAGCGACGGCTGGCGCATTGTATGGCGGCTTTGTGCATGACATGTTTCCAACATGGACAGAATCCTATGGCGCGTATGCGCTGGTTGCGTGTGGTGCCATGTTGGCGGCTACAGTGCAAGCGCCCATGAGTTCAATTTTGATGATTTTTGAATTATCCAATGATTATCATATTATGGTTCCATTGATGACAGCTTGTGTTGTTGCTTCTTTGGTTAAGCGATCTTTTGGCAGTGCATCGGTGATTACCGAAGGTTTGCAGGAAAAGGGCGTGGATACGGAGTGGACATTGGAGCGATCATGGATGCGCTCGGTGCCTGTGTCGCGGCTACCTTGGCGATCAGTGCCCTCGGTGCATGTTTCCACCAAACTCAAAACATTGAAGGATGTTTATATTTCATCGGGTAAAGGCTGTGTGATTGTCACCGATGATGCTGGCGATATGGTTGGTATTGTAACATTTGCAGACTTGCAACCATGGTTGCTGGATTCATCTGCGGATGATTTGGTGGTGGCAGAAGAAGTCGCCAATAAGCAGGTGATGACCTTATCTGAAAACGACAGTTTGCTGGATGCCATTGATGTGCTTGATCGGGCAACCTTTGAGCAAATGCCAGTGATGGATGCTGAACACCCCAAGAAGGTCTTGGGTATTGTATCGCGTAATGCTGTGTTTTCGACCTATCATAAACTGATTGTGAAGCATGGTGAACACCATGTGGATAAGGATTAGCCATGCCCTTGAATACGGCACAACAAGCAGCCGTTGAAGCAGGCGATGGACCTCAGCTTATTTTGGCAGGCGCAGGTACAGGTAAAACACGCACTGTTGTGCATCGCATCGGTCACCTGATTGCCAATCGTGGTTATGCGCCACACCGTATTTTAGCTGTAACCTTCACCAACAAGGCAGCAAAAGAGCTGCAAACGCGCTTGTCTGAATTGATTGGTGATGATGGTGGCGGCGTTGTTTCAGGCACATTCCACGCCATTTCCCTGCGTTTTTTAAGAAGTTATGCTGATGCCTTGGGCTATCCCAAAAGCTTTCAGGTCATGGATAGCGATGATCAAAAGACATTGATAAAACGCTTGCTTAAGGCGAAAAACATTTCATCAGATAGGCTGCACCCTTCATTTCTAGGTGGCTGGATTGAGCAACAAAAACATGCGGGATATTTGCCAGAGCAGGCGGCGTCTATGTTGTGGAACGGGCTGGATTTGAAAGACTTATACATCGCTTATCAGGATGAATTAAAGCAACTTGAGCGCATGGACTTTTCTGATTTGATACTCAATGTTGTGCGTCTGCTTCGTGATTTTCCAAGTGTGGCGGCGGCTATGCGATCCCGCTTCGACCATGTCTTGGTGGATGAGTATCAGGATACCAATCCTGTGCAACATGAATGGTTATGTTTATTGGCGCAAGAGCATCAAAATATTACCGTGGTGGGTGATGATGACCAATCCATTTATGGTTGGCGGGGTGCAGATGTGCGGCATATTCTGGATTTTGAGCGGGTTTGGCAGAATGCGCAGGTACATCGCCTGGAAGAAAATTATCGAAGTACTGCCGCGATTCTCAAGCTTGCCAATGCTATTATTTCCACCAATGAAGATAGACATGCGAAAACTTTGCACGCAGTCCGAAAAGGTGGCTTAACACCTGAGTTTCATGTGTGTGTGGATGAATATGCCGAAGCAAAACATATGGTGAACCTCTTGAATGAGCGTTATGCCACAGTGCCATGGTCTCAGATGGCTGTGCTTTATCGCTCCAATCGCCAATCACTTGCCATTGAGCAGGTATTTCGTGAAGAGGATATTCCGTATCGTATTATTGGTGGCTTAAGCTTTTTCGCACGCATGGAAATCAAGGACGCGCTTGCTTTTTGGGCGCTGCTTAATGATTGCGCTGATGGTGTGCATGTGTTGCGCATTTGCAATAAGCCCAAGCGCGGGATTGGTGCGAAGGGGCAAGAAACCATTGCTGCCCATTTGAGTGCTAGCGGGTTAAGGGTTGCCGACTGGCTAAAGGTTGTATTGCAGGCAACCACATTGCCAGCGCCCATCAAAAAGCTGTTGCCTTTGTTGCAAGTTATTCAAGCCATGCAAAAAGATATTGATGTTTTGCCTGATAGAGGTCTGATGCGATTGCTGGAAAGCGTGGGCTATCTTGATAGCCTCAAAGCTTTGGGTGAGATAGAGGCGGCATCACGCATTGAAAACATTGAAACGCTGAAAAATTATATCGAATTATCTTTAGAATCCGGCATGACACCGATTGAGTTTATGGATAGGGCGGCGCTGATGGTGAGCGGCGAAGACGATCATGATGATCAAGATGCGGTAAACTTGATGAGCCTGCATCGTGCCAAGGGCTTAGAGTTTGACACTGTGGTTTTGGCTGGTGTGGAAGATGGCATGTTGCCACACCAAAAAGCGTTGGATGAAGGTGAGGCGGGTATTGCAGAAGAGCGCAGGCTTTTGTATGTGGGGATAACAAGGGCTGAGAATATCTTGCACCTGACATCGGCAAGGTTGCGCCGCATGTTTGGTGATACCACTTACCCTGTGCCGAGCAGGTTTATTGCCGATTTGGGTGATGATGTGTTAAGCAAGTCTGAGGCAGTGAAGCAACCCTCTATGTTCACACAAGCTCAAGCTTCATCAGTCCAAGGTATTGCTGTGGGTGTGTATGTGCATCATCCTAGCTTTGGCGATGGTTTGATTGTGGATTTGGAAGGTGATGGTGATGCGGTGCGTGTAGCCATTGAGTTTGATGCTGTGGGGCTGAAACGGTTGATGCTGAAATATGCGGCATTGACCATATTATGAATGACCTTAGATAAAAGCTGGACAAACCCAAGAAAAAACCTACGATTTTCCCCGCTGATAAGCGCCTTATCGGTCTGGCGAAGGCTTTTTCGCTAGGGGTTGTAGGTATTTGGGGTGCTTTGGGGCTGAAGTTCTTTATAAATCGGGCATTTATCTTTGCTGGTTCATCTTGTTTCGAGAAAATCGGCGGAGATAAAAAGAAAAATAAGGCTTTTTTGCTATTGAAAGCGCATATTTTTCGGTTTGGTGGTAAAAACAATACCCATAAGGCGGTTGCGGTTTATAAGTGGTTGGAATTGTTGGGTAAAATTGGGGTAGTCCCCCCAAATACCTTTGACCTGTTAGAAGGTTTTGAAACAGTAAGCAAATCTTTAATAACCTCCTTGTTTGCAGGCCCCCCAAATACCTTTGACCTGTTAGAAGGTTTTGAAACGACAGGCGACTAGGGCGGATGTTTCGGCAGCACCTGCCCCCCAAATACCTTTGACCTGTTAGAAGGTTTTGAAACAGGGCGGGCAGGAGCAAGGGGACTGGCAATCCTCAACCCCCCAAATACCTTTGACCTGTTAGAAGGTTTTGAAACTTGCCGCATTCAAGGCAGCTGGCGCTGGCAAAGGATCCCCCCCAAATACCTTTGACCTGTTAGAAGGTTTTGAAACCATGATAAGGCATTGATATGATGTTTATAGATAAACCCCCCCAAATACCTTTGACCTGTTAGAAGGTTTTGAAACGCTGTACTCACCATAAAACGGGTTAAACGGTTTCCCGCCCCCCAAATACCTTTGACCTGTTAGAAGGTTTTGAAACATTATAACACATTCATCTTTCGTCGTTAAGACAGCCCCAAATACCTTTGATTTAATTTGAACTATCGCGCCCCACCACCTTTCCCCAAAAGGTGGTGGGGCTTGCTGGTTTTGAAACTTCATAGCGAATCATCACATCGCACTCATCAGGACAACCCAAATACCTTTGACCGACAAGCCTATTCAAGCTATGGGGTAGCTTGAATAGGCGCGGCAGCTTGCTGCGATAAGCAGCATTTCTGCTAAAAAGTTCAAGCTATGGGGTAGCTTGAATAGGCGCGGCAGTATAATCGGCTTGCCGATTGGAAGGTTTTGAAACTAATGGGGTTTCTTTACGGCGATACCAAACGACCTCACCCCCCCCAAATACCTTTGATTTAATTTGAACTATCGCACCCCACCACCTTTCCCCAAAAGGTGGTGGGGCTTGCTGGCTTTGAAACTTCATAGCGAATCATCACATCGCACTCATCAGGACAACCCAAATACCTTTGACCGACAAGCCTATTCAAGCTATGGGGTAGCTTGAATAGGCGCGGCAGCTTGCTGCGATAAGCAGCATTTCTACTAAAAAGTTCAAGCTATGGGGTAGCTTGAATAGGCGCGGCA
>Ga0256839_1005041_pt1 | contig 12470 bp, 12 predicted proteins | sample 354166metaG_FD_185968 | JGI IMG/M metagenome (GOLD analysis project Ga0256839, IMG submission 185968) | Hydrothermal vent microbial communities from Mid Atlantic Ridge, Atlantic Ocean - 354-166 | ecosystem: Environmental > Aquatic > Marine > Hydrothermal vents | place: Atlantic Ocean: Mid...
CCGTCAGGATCTCTCGCTCCGGATGATAGCCATTGCGGACCACCGCCCGCCGCCCTCGCTCATCACGAACCGGGGCATATCGCGCCAGCATTTCCTCTAATTCCGCCTCAATGGCTTGCTGAATCAAGCGCTTTGCGCCCTGTCTCAGCATTCAGTCAACGGATCATCAATCGCCTCTGGTTTCCGAAACTCAACTACGCTATCTTTGCTCATGGTGGCGTACTTCCTCTGTTGGTTTTCAGTTCTCGATAAACCGAATTTCAACAGGGTACGCCGCCTCTATCAACTCAACCTCATACACTACTTTCGATCATAACTCCGGATCGAACGGGGGGTGTGGGACGGCGGCCGTCCGTCCGGGATGGCCGCCGTGGTCAGGGTCAGTCCTTCGGCAGGGAGACCGGTTCCACGTCCATCAAAGAGACGATGATCGCACCGATGATGAAGCCGCTGAAGGCGGCGATCACCAGCGGAGCCGCGAAGGGAATGGCGTGGGGGTTCAGCAGATTGACCCCGATCAGGGTGGAAAGGGTATGCATGTCACTGTCCTCGTTTGGTCGATGAATCGATGTCGTTTTCCCTCGGGAAGGGAGAGGACAGCTTACTTCAGGCGGGTGGTGCCGCTTTGTGACCGGATCACAAAGTGCTGGAAAGCCGGGCCAGCGCTTCAGGATCGAGAATGTCGATGCCGCCCCGGCGTAAACGTATCCACCCGGCGCGCTCGAAACGCTTGAGATGACGCGAGAGCACTTCCCGGGCGCAACCCAGTTCGTCGGCCAGGGACTGGTGGGTGATCGACAGCTCTCGCGTCGGCGCCTGCGCCAACCGTTGCGCCAACCGTTCCTCGACGCCGGTGAAGGCGACCGCCTCCAGACGGGCGATGACATCGGTCAGGCGTTGGGACAGGCGTTCGAACACGAAGCGGCGGAAAGGGGGCGAGCCGCTCAGGCAGACCGAAAAGGTGACGTGATCGATGAGGAAGGCTTGTACTTCGGTCTCCGTGAAACCTTCGGCCGGATAGGCGGAGCGCCCCAGCAGACAGGCGGTGGTAAGGACGCAGGCGTCGCCGGGGACGACCTGGTACAGCAGAACCTCGCGTCCGCTGGCGGTGACCAATTGGACGCGAATGCGGCCCTCGACCACCAGTGCGTAATGCCGGCACGGTGATCCGGGACGGAACAGTACCTGCTTCGGGGGAAGGCGGACGGGCTTCGCCGCCGCCACCAGATCAGCGTTCAAGGGATCGTCGGGATCCAGTTCCGGGAAATGGCGACGCCAGAGTGCCGATTCGTATTCGTTCATGGTGAAACGCCTCGACCGGTGAAAATCAGGGTGAAGCAATAAGGTTCACGACGACTATTTTGACCGGAATACCGCTTTTGCTAAAGTGCCCGTATGGAATCAGGAAATGAGCAACCTTTATCCCGGTTTGCCGAAGGTGACCGGATCGTCGTGCGGCGCCTGGAGGGGGCAGTACCTTTTTCAGCCGCATGGCGGCGCTGGGCATCACCCCGGGCGCGCATCTGACGGTCCTTCAGAACCGCGGCTCCCTGGTGGTGCGGGGACCCGGTACCGGGGTGGCCGTGGGACGGGGGGAGGCCGAGCGGGTATGGGTGGAGAAGGTCGGGGAGAAAGCCCTGGCGGAAGAGACGGAGACCCCGGGCGTTCCGATCCCATCGAGGCGTTATGTCGTCGCCCTGGCGGGCCAGTCCAAGGTGGGCAAAAGTACCGTCTTCAATATGCTCACCGGTCTCAATCAGCACGTGGGCAACTGGCCTGGCAAGACGGTGGGGAAAAAGACCGGCTTTCATCGCTACGGCGACGAGGCGTTGCTGGAACTCATCGACCTGCCGGGCACCTACAGCCTCACCGCCAATTCCGAGGAAGAACGCATCGCCCGCGATTTCCTCATCGAGGCGCGCCCCGACGTGGTGGTACTGGTGGCCAACGCCGCCCAGCTGGAGCGGGGACTGTACCTGCTAGCGGAATTGCTGGCCCTGCCGGTGCCGGTGATTCTCGCGCTCAACATGATGGATCTGGCCGAGCAGGAAGGGCTTCGCATCGAACCCCATGTCCTCGAGGCCGCCGTGGGTTTGCCGGTGATTCCGATGGTGGCCAGACGCAACGAAGGGGTGCGCGAACTGGTGGAGGCCGTCGTCGCCCTGGCGGAGGATCCTCACCGGTCCCGTCCCCGGCCACCTCAGCTGGACCCGGACACCCGGCGGCTGTGGGAACAGGTCAAGGCCACGATCGCCGGTTTCGTGCCCCGGCCCTATCCCGGGGACTGGATCGCCCTGAAACTGCTGGAGGGGGATCGGGAAATCACTGACAAGGTGCGTCGATGGCTGCCGGAGGAACGATGGCGGCAGCTTTCCGCTTGGGTGTGCTGGGGGGGTGGTGTTCGTGCTGATTTACGCGGTGGCGTTACCGCTGCAGGACTGGCTGGAGGGGCGTCTGCTGCTGTTTCAGGAAGCGGCCCGCTGGTGGTTGGCCCGGCGGACGCCGGACTGGTTGACCGCCCTGGTGGTCGACGGCGTGCTGGCCGGCGCCGGAACCGTACTGACTTTTCTGCCGATCCTGGCGGTGTTTTTCGCGCTCATGGCAGTCCTGGAAGACAGCGGCTATCTGGCCCGGGCTGCCTACGTGATGGACCGCTTCATGCACCTTCTGGGATTGCATGGCAAGAGTTTTCTTCCCTTGTTTCTGGGTTTCGGCTGCAACGTGCCGGCGATATTGGGAACCCGCATTCTCGAATCTCCCACCAGCCGTTTGCTCAACATCCTCCTGATCCCCTTGGTGCCGTGCAGCGCCCGCTGGGGGGTGCTGACCTTCCTGGCGCCGGTGTTTTTCGGCGATTACGCCCCTATCGCCGCCTGGGGGTTGGTGGCGTTCAATCTGGCGCTGCTGATGCTGTTGGGGGCCCTGTTCAGCCGTACGCTGTTTCGGGAGGTACACGAGGCTTTCATCATGTGGAGTTGCCCCTGTATCACTGGCCCAACGCCCGTAACGTCTTGCTGACGGTCTGGCATCGGAGCGCTGCTTTCCTCGAGCGTGCCGGCGGTATCATTTTGGCCATGTCGGTCGTGATCTGGGCCTTGAGCCGCTATCCCGGCCCAGGGGTGGAGCACAGCTGGTTGGCCGCCTTCGGCCGGGCCCTGGCTCCCGTCGGTGCCCTGATGGGAATGGACTGGCGTCTGCTGGTGGCGCTGCTTACCGGTTTCGTCGCCAAGGAAAACGTGGTGGCGACCTTGGGGGTGTTGTATCACGGCAGTGGGGAAGGTCTGCGCCAGGTGCTGGCCCGGGTGATCGAGTGGCCCAGCGGTCTGGCGTTCCTGGTGGTCATGATGATTTACATTCCCTGCATGGCCACCGTCATCGCTATTTATCAGGAAACCCGCAGCTGGCGCTGGACCCTGTTCGACATCGCCGTCACCCTGACCCTGGCTTTCGGGCTGGGTCTAGTGACTTACCGGGCGGCGCTGCTGTTTGCCGGAGGCTGAGATGCTCGGGCGTCTTCTTGACCGGGTGCGGCGCCAAGGATGTGTGGATGTGCGCCAGCTGGCCCGCGAACTGGGGGTCGGTGAGGCCCTGGTGTACCAGATGCTGGCGGAACTGGAACGCCTCGGCTATTTGCGCCGCCCCGATGTCTGTCATCTGGGACCCTGTTTCCAGTGCCCCCTGGTGAGACGCTGTCAGCGCCTGTGGTATGTTATCGGGGCGGCCAAAGAACGGGGGAAAGCGAATGTGTGACACCTGCGGATGCAACGATCATGACCACGGCGGCAGCCGTCTGCTGAGGGTGGAGCGGGACCTGCTGGCCAAGAACGACCGTCATGCGGCCGCCAACCGCCGCTGGCTGGCCCGGCGCCAGGGTTTCATGCTGAACCTGATGGCCAGTCCCGGGGCCGGGAAAACCTCGCTGCTGGTACGCACCCTGCAGGACCTCGGGGACGAGATGGCGTTCGCGGTGATCGAGGGGGATCAGCAGACCCGCCTGGATGCCGAACGGGTCGACTCCTGCGGAGTTCCGGTCCATCAGGTCAACACCGGCAAGGGTTGCCACCTGGACGCCCACCAGGTGGGTCACGCCCTGACCGCCCTCGATCCGCCGGACGGTTCGGTGGTGATGGTGGAGAACGTCGGCAATCTGGTGTGCCCGGCTGGCTTCGATCTCGGGGAACAGGCCCGCGTGGTGCTGCTGTCGGTCACCGAGGGGGACGACAAGCCCCTCAAGTATCCCCACATGTTCCGCGGCGCCGACCTGGTGATCCTCACCAAGACCGATCTGCTGCCTTACGTGGATTTCGACGTTTCCCGCTGTATCGGACATACCCGCCGCTTGCGCCCCGGCGTTCCGGTGATCCGGCTGTCCGTCAAATCCGGGGAGGGGCTGGCATCGTGGTACGGCTGGCTGGGGGCACAGCGCCGGCATCGGAGCGAGGCGGTGGCGATCTGAACCCGCCGGTCGGGGAGAAGATCCTGCTGACCGGCCGGGTCCAGGGCGTCGGATGCGTCCGGCGCTGTACCGGTCTCAGCGGTGCCCCCCTGTGTATCGACAACGAGGCGGCCCTGGTGGAACTGGGCGCCATCGCCGACGCCTTCCTGTTCCACGACCGCGACATCGTCCACCGTTGTGACGATTCGGTGGTGCGGTCGATGGGCGGCGAAATCCGGGTGCTGCGCCGTGCCCGAGGCTACGCTCCCACGGTGCTGCCGCTGCCGGCGGGTTTCGGTTCCGGTGACGGCGTTCTCGCCCTCGGCGGCGAGCTGAAGGCGACCTTCTGCCTGCTGCACCGGGGGTGGGCGGTGCTGTCCCAGCATCTGGGGGATTTGGAGGAGGCCCGGACCTTCGCCTGGTTTCAGGAGGAGCTGGCCGCGTGGCGGGAACTGTTCGATTTCCGCCCCCGGCGTCTGGCGGTGGATCGCCATCCCGAGTATCTGAGTGCCAAATGGGGACGCCGGTGGGCCCGGCGCGACGGGCTGGCGCTTGCCGAAGTGCAGCACCATCACGCCCATCTGGCCGCCTGTCTGGTGGAGTATGGCCGTCCCCTGTATCGGGGGCCGGTGCTGGGACCGATCCTCGACGGCCTGGACTGGGGCGACGATGCCACCTTCTGGGGCGGAGAACTGCTGTACGGTGACTACCGGCGCTGCCGGCGTCTGGCCCGTCTGCGGCCGGCGCCCTTGCCGGGGGGCGGCAGGGCGGTGCGTGAACCCTGGCGCAATCTGGTGGCCCGGCTGTGGCAGGCCGGGGTGGCGGGGGAACGTTTCCCGGTTCTGGCCGGATTACCGGTTGCGGCGTTGACGCGGATGCTGACCCGAGGTCTGAACAGTCCCCTAGCCTCCTCGGCGGGACGTCTGTTCGACGCCGTGGCCGCCGCGCTGGGCTTGTTCCCGGAACGCCAGAGCTTCGAGGGGCAGGCCGCCATGGCGCTGGAAACCCTGACCGGCCGCAGTGACGATGACGGCGGCTACGGTTTTGCCATCGGCGCGACGGAGATCGATCCGGCGCCGCTGTGGCCGCAATTGCTCGCCGACTTGGAGGCCGGTGTGCCCGATGCGGTCATTTCCCGCCGACCTGGGGCTGGCCGCGGCCTGGCTGGCGCTGCTGAAGTATTGGGGCGGGCGCTGCGACTGCCGGACCGTGGTTCTCGCCGGCGGGGTGTTTCAGAACCGGTTGCTCCTGGAAACGTTGCAGGCTAACCTGGAGGCAGTCGGATTCCAGGTTTTGATGCCGCGACGGATTCCCATGAACGATGGCGGTCTGAGCCTGGGACAGGCCCTGATCGCCGCTGCCAACGCAGGAGTTTAGCCATGTGTCTCGGGGTTCCCGGACGAATCGTCGAAGTGGTGGACGAGCGGCGCCGGCTGGCGCGGGTGGACATCGGCGGCGTGGTGCGCGAAGTCAGCCTGGCCTGTGTCCTCGAGGACGGACAGCGCTGCGCCGATCTCCTCGGTGCCTGGGTGATCGTCCACGTGGGGTTCGCCCTCAGCCGCATCGATGCGGCCGAAGCCCGGCGCACCCTGGCGCTGCTCGGACAGCTGGAAGGCGATGCGCTATCTGGATGAATTCCGCGATCCGGCCGCGGCCCGCCGCTTGGTCGCCGGCATCGAGGCGGCGCTGGCGCGTCTGAAACCGGACCGCCCGTTGCAGATCATGGAATTCTGCGGCGGCCACACCCACACCATCTTCCGTTACGGTCTCCATCAGCTGCTGCCGGAGAGCGTCGAATGGGTCCACGGTCCCGGGTGTCCGGTCTGTGTGCTGCCACGCGAACGGATCGACCTCGCCATCGCCCTGGCCCGGTGGCCGCAGGTGATTCTGACCAGTTTTGGCGATGCGTTGCGGGTGCCGGGTTCGGAAACGAGCCTGTTGCAGGTCCGGCGACAGGGAGCGGACGTGCGGGTGGTCTATTCCCCCCTCGACGCCCTGGAGCAGGCGCGCCGCGAACCGCAGCGGCAGGTGGTGTTTTTCGCCATCGGATTCGAGACCACCGCGCCGGCCACCGCCTTCACCGTCCTTCAGGCCGCCGCGGAAGGGATCGCCAATTTCTCGGTGCTGTGTCAGCACGTCACTTCCCCCGAGGCGGTGAGGGCCCTGCTGGCCGACCCCGCGCTCAGGCTCGACGGCATCGTCGCCCCGGGCCACGTGAGCACGGTGGTGGGGGCCGACACATTCGCCTTCATCGCCGAGGATTACCGCACTTCGATGCCGAACGCCGCTTCGCCATCCGGGCTTCGTCGGCCGCCGAAGAGGACTTGCCCTGCGGGGCGGTGCTCAAAGGGCGGTTGCGGCCGGAACGGTGCCCCCACTTCGGCACCGCCTGCCGTCCGGAAACGCCGCTGGGGGCGCTGATGGTTTCGTCGGAAGGGGCCTGCGCCGCCTGGTATCGCTATCGGGGGCGGCCGGCGTGAACGAGAAGGTCTCCCTGGCCCACGGCAGCGGCGGTCTGGCGACGGCGCGGCTCGTCCGCGAAGTGTTCGTCGAAACCTTCGCCGATCCGGAATTGGACCGCCTGGAAGATCAGGCCCGGATCGTGCTGCCGGAAGGCCAGCCGGTTTTCACCACCGATGCCTTCGTGGTCGATCCCGTTTTCTTCCCGGGCGGTGACATCGGTCGGCTGGCGGTGTGCGGCACCGTCAACGATCTGGCCGTGGGGGGCGCCCGGCCCCTCTACCTCGGTTGTGCCTTCATTCTGGAGGAAGGGCTGGCGCTGGCGGATTTGCGCCGTATCGCCGAATCCATGAAACGGGCCGCCGACGAGGCCGGCGTGCGTCTGGTGACCGGGGACACCAAGGTGGTGCCCAGGGGGGCGGCGGACCGGGTGTTCATCACCACCAGCGGGGTGGGGGTGGTACCGCCGGGACTCGACCTGGGCGCGCACCGGCTGCGGCCGGGTGACCGGATTCTGGTGAGTGGTCCGCTGGGCGACCACGGCGCCGCGGTGGTCGATGCCCGCGGCGAACTGGGTTTGGAACACGACATCGTCAGCGACTGCCAGCCCTTGGCCGACCTGGTGGAGGCCCTGGTGAGCCAAGTGCCGGTCCATGCCCTGCGCGATCCCACCCGCGGCGGTCTGGCAGCGGTGCTGAACGAATGGGCCCAGGCCAGCGGCCTGGACCTGACGGTGGAGGAGGCGGCGGTGCCGGTACGGAATGCGGTGCGGGGATTGTGCGAACTGCTGGGCCTCGATCCCCTGTACCTGGCGTGCGAGGGGCGGGTGGTGGCGGCGGTGCCGTCGGCGGCCGCGGACGCGGCCCTGGCGCTGTTGCGTCGTCATCCCCGGGGTCGGGAGGCGGCCCGGATCGGGGAAGTGAACGGCGCCGGCGGAACGGTGATTCTGGAGACACCGATCGGCGGCCGGCGTCTGCTGGATCTGCCGGTGGGTGAACCGCTGCCGCGGATTTGTTGATAGCGAGGCAACAGGGGGAGGGGCGTCATGAAGGAAAAGGTTGGCGAGACCGTCGAGCGGGCGGTCGAGCGCCACGGTACCCGGCCGTACCGTTTGTTGGCGGTGCTGCGGGAGATCCAGCGGGAGTGCCGCCACCTGCCGCGGGAGGCCCTGCGGATCGTCGCCGACCGTTTCGGTCTGCCGGTGGCGCGGGTCGAGGGGGTAGTCGAGTTCTACAGTTTCCTGCACACCCGGCCCCGGGGGGAATACGACATCTATTTCAGTGACTGTGTGATCGACGTGTTTCACGGCTGCGAATCCCTGATGGAGCGTCTGTGTGACCGTCTGGGGATTCGGCCCGGTCAGGTGCGCGGCGACGGGCGCGTGTCCATCGCCACCACTTCCTGCACCGGCCTGTGCGACCAGGGGCCGGCCCTGCTGGTCAACGGCCGGTCGTTGCCGCGGCTGACGTCCGCCAGGATCGATGCGGTCGCCGCGTTGATCGAGCAAGGCGTGCCGCTGTCCGGATGGCCACGCGAGTGGTTTCAGATCGACGACCGTTGGCAGCGGCGTGATCGCCTGCTCACGACCTCCTGGCACCCGGGGACGGGGCTGAAGCCGGCGCTGCGCCACGGGGCTGGATGGATGCTGGAGCAGTTGACGGTTTCCGGCCTGCGCGGCCGTGGCGGTGCGGGTTTTCCCACGGCACTCAAATGGCGCTATTGCCAGGAGACCGCCGGTGACCATTACGTGGTTTGCAACGCCGACGAAGGCGAACCGGGCACCTTCAAGGACCGGGAATTGCTCAAACACCGTGCCGATGCGGTGTTCGAGGGCATGACGCTGGCCGCCTTCGTCACCGGCGCCCGCCAGGGATTCCTCTACCTGCGCGGCGAGTACGAATGGCTGGTGCCGCAATTGACGGCCGTGCTGCGACAGCGTCGCCGCCGTGGGCTGCTGGGACGCAACATCTGCGGCCGGATGGATTTCCATTTCGAGATCGAAATCGTCGTCGGCGCCGGTGCCTATATCTGCGGGGAGGAATCCGCCCTGCTCAATTCCATCGAGGGGGTGCGCGCCACGCCGCGCAACCGTCCGCCGTATCCGGTCGCTTGCGGTTTGTGGGGACAGCCGACGGTGGTCAACAACGTGGAAAGCTTCGTCGCCGCCAGTTTCATCGCCGCCCGCGGCGGCGACTGGTTCGCCCGGGTGGGGACGGAGAAATCCCGGGGCACCAAGTTGCTGTCGGTCAGTGGCGACTGTGCCCGGCCCGGCATCTACGAGGTGCCCTTCGGGATCAGCGTGGCCGAGGTGCTGGATCTGTGCGGGGCCGGGGAAACCCTGGGGGTGCAGGTGGGCGGCCCGGCCGGCACCTTCGTGGCCCCGGACGAATATCGGCGTCGTATCGCTTACGAGGACCTGGGCACCGGCGGTTCCTTCATGGTGTTCGGCGCCGGTCGGGATCTGATCGACATCGTCACCCGGTTCGTCGGTTTCTTCGCTCACGAATCCTGCGGTTTCTGCACCCCCTGCCGGGTGGGGACCGCCTTGCAGAAGCAGTTGATGGAAAAGATCCGCCGGGGCTGGGGCACCGCCGGCGACCTCCAGGAACTGGAACAGCTAGGGCGATGGCTGGAAGCCAGCCATTGCGGTCTGGGGCACACCGCCCACAATCCGGTGAGGCACACCCTGGCCCGCTGTCCCGACCGTTACCAGGCTCGCCTCCAGGCCTTGGATTTTTCCCCCGGATTCGACCTCGACGCCGAACTGGAAACCGCCCGCCGGTTGACGGGAAGGTTCGGGGATCGTTTGAGCCGGATTTGAAGCCGGTATCCCGTGCGCTTCAGAAGCGCAGCGTCACCTGGCCCCAGACTTTCTGGGTGTCGGTGGAAAAGCCCTTGGCGTTGTAATAGGCGTATTTGAGCAGCACGTTGACGTGGGGGCCGAAATCGCGGGTCAGCAGGGCGTCGTATTCCTCCCCGTATCGTTCGTCGCCGTTCTCGTCGTGGAAGTCGTGATAGATGCCCACCAGTTTCGCGTCCCACAGACGGAAAGCCACGGTGGCGTAAACGTCGCGGACGCCGTTGCGCGGTGTCCTGAGGAACTTGTCGGCCCAGCCCTGGAAGGCGTGCAGGGTCGCCAGGGGCATGGCGAAGCCTTGGCCGTGATCGGCGGTCAGATTCTCCACCGTCCCCTTGATCGTCACCCCGTAGGCCGACAGGCCCGCCATGAAGCGATAGTAGTCGGTGGCGAAATCCTTGGGGTTGCGTTGATAGTCCATCTGCCGGGCGTATTCCAGATGATACAGCCCCTTGACGGTGTCGGTGAGGGGGTGACTGCCGGCGAAGCGGATGCCGTAGGTCTGGGTGGACAGGGTGAAGTTGGCGCTGTCCTTGCGGTCGTCGTAGTCGAGCCAGTAACCGTAGGCGGCGATCTTGCCGAAGGGCAGGCCGGTATAGGTGATGTGCAACAGCGGCGAGGTCATGTCGATGGTGCGTGACAGGATGTTCTGTACCCGCCAGATGAAATCGACCTCGATCACCGTGTCGGTCAAGCGTTCGTTGCGGATCACGACGGCATCGTAGGTCTGTTCCAATTGACGCCAGATCACGTTGCCGATGAAGCGGTGATCGTCGTGGACGATCCGTTGACGGCCCACCTTGATCATCACGCCGTCGATGCCGGTGTAGCTCAGCCAGGCCTGATTGAGCTCGGTTTCCTGGGGATCGGCCACCACCGAATACTTGGGTTCGTCGTTGCGCAGACTGTTGTAACGCTCCTTGCCCAAGACCCAATTGCCCTCCATCTCGGCGTAGCCCTGAAGGCCCTGGAATTTGGGGGTCAGATACCCCAGCCGCAGACGCATCGTCGAGGCGTGGGCTTCCTGTTTGTCACCTTCCTCGTCCACGTATTCGTAGCGGTAGCGGACGTCCGCCCGAATCCGGCCCCAGTCCCCCTGTAAGGAATCGGCGAGCGGTTGCAGCAGGTCGGTGCACCAACCGGCGGCACTGCTCAGGCACAGTGCAGCGAAGATGCTTTTTTTCATGTCGTTTCAATTCCCTGTGGTTGATAATGAAATTGACATCGTTATAAGAAGCAAGGATCGTTCCATGATCGGTTCAGGGGTTGGGCTGATCCGGGTTTTCCTCCGGGACCAGCTTCATATGATGCAGGTGGGCCATTTCCGGCAGTTCCGGCAGTTTTTGCAGTTCCTCCTTGAGCGCCGCCATTTCCATGCGCCGGATCGCCAGATGCATCCAGATGAGGGAGACGGCGGTGATACCGAACAGTACCATGAAGCAGCTGGTCCACACGCCGATCAGGTCGTTGGAGACCCCGAAGACGATGGGCAGAAAGAAGCCGCCGAGCCCCCCGATCATGCCCACCAGGCCGCCGACGGCCCCCACGTGGCCGGGATAGTACACCGGAATGTGCTTGTAGACCGCCGCTTTCCCCAGGGACATGAAGAAGCCCAGGGCCACCGTCAGGATCACGCACAGCCATAGTGGCGTGGCCAGGGTGAATCGGATCGGGCCACGGACGCCGTGAACGACGTAGTCGGTCTTGGGATAGCTGAGGAAGAACAGACAAATCAGCGAGCCGATGAAGGTCCAGTACATCACCCGGCGGGCGCCGTACTTGTCCGACAGCCAGCCACCCAGGGCGCGGAACACGCTGCCGGGCAGGGCGTAGGCGGCCGCCAGCATGCCGGCGGTCTTGATGTCGAGGCCGTAGGCGCCCTGGTAGAAGCGTGGCAGCCACAGGGCCAGGGCGACGAAGCCGCCGAAGACGAAGAAATAATAGAGGGCGAAACGCCACACCTGGAGCTTCTTCAACGGTTCCAGCTGCATGAAGGCCGCCGGCACCTTCTCGCCCTTGCGCTTGCGCTCGGCGGTGACCGGGTCGTCCTCGGTGAGGAAAAAGAAGACCAAGGCGGTCAGGAACAGGATCGCGGCATAAACCCGGGCGGTGTCTTCCCAGCCCAGGGCCACCACGAGGAACGGTGCGCCGAAGTTGGTCACCGCCGCCCCCACGTTGCCCATACCGAAGATCCCCAGCGCCGTGCCCTGTTTCTCCGCCTCGAACCAGCGCGACACGTAGGCGATGCCGACGGCGAAGGAGCCGCCCGCCAAGCCGACCCCCAGCGCCGCCGCCAGGAACCAGGGATAGCTCGTCACCGTCGCCAACAGCCACACTGCTGTCGAGGTGGCCAGCATGAGCAGCGTGAACACCAGGCGGCCGCCGTATTGATCGGTCCAGATTCCCAGGAAGATGCGGCTCAGGGAGCCGGTCAGCACGGGGGTGGCGATGAGAATCCCGAAGTGGGTGTCGTCGAGCCCCAGTTCCTGTTTGATCTTGAGGCCGATGATGGAAAAGATCGTCCACACCGCGAAACACACGGTGAAGGCGAAGGTGCTCATCCCGAGAATGCGGGTCTGTTTGCGGTGCACGGGTCAAGTCCCAATTCTGCTGTAAATTCTTCTCCGCAGGATCGGCGTTGCCTTGATTTCAGTGGTCGATACTGACCACCTTTTCCCCCTCCTGGTTGGCAGGCTTCTGGGCCTCCCACCATTCGTG
>Ga0256839_1005042_pt1 | contig 12469 bp, 14 predicted proteins | sample 354166metaG_FD_185968 | JGI IMG/M metagenome (GOLD analysis project Ga0256839, IMG submission 185968) | Hydrothermal vent microbial communities from Mid Atlantic Ridge, Atlantic Ocean - 354-166 | ecosystem: Environmental > Aquatic > Marine > Hydrothermal vents | place: Atlantic Ocean: Mid...
GCAGCATAATACGCATCACCTCTCATTATTTGTTTCTTATAGGTTGATTGACATTGACTAAACTTTTCTGATATAATATCTTTAAATTTAAACGTATATTAAGTAAATATTTGAGTAACAGGAAAGTACTATGTCAAAAAGTCTCTATGAAACACTGGGTGTCAGCGAAAGTGCGAGCGCTGATGAGATCAAAAAAGCCTACAGAAAACTCGCACGCAAATACCATCCCGATATCAATAAGGATCCTGAAGCACAGGAGAAATTCAAAGAGATCAACGCCGCCTATGAGGTACTGAGCGATCCTGAGAAGAAAGCACAGTATGATCAGTTCGGTGATCAAATGTTCGGGGGTCAGAACTTCCATGACTTCGCCAGAGGTCAAGGTGCAGGAGTAGACCTCGATGAGATCCTTCGTCAGATGTTCGGAGGCGGTACAAATGCCGGCGGTTTTGGCGGTTTTGGCGGTTTTGGCGGAGCCGGAGGTGGATTTGGTGGTTTCCAAACACCTGATCTGGATATCCATGCACGTATCACCGTGCCTTTTATGGTTGCAATTAATGGTGGCAAGCACCATATCAATGTAAGCGGACAGAGCTTCGATATCAAGATCCCTGCAGGGATCAAGAATGGCGAGACACTGCGTGTAAGAGGCAAGGGCAAAGAGTACAATGGACACCGCGGTGATCTGCTGATCAAAGTGGAGATTGCAGACTCACCTGAGTATGAAAGAAAGGGTAACGACCTCTACAAGACCTTTGATGTGCCGCTCAAAGATGCGCTCTTTGGCGGCAAAGTAAAGGTGCAGACACCTGAGAAGGAGGTCTCGCTCAAAGTGCCTCAAAACACCAAGAACGGACAGAAGTTCCGACTTAAAGGTAAAGGTGTACCGGATAGGAAAACAGCGCTTAGAGGTGATCTCTATCTGATAGCCAATATTGTTTTGCCGGATGTCGATACGTTCGATCCTGAGCTTAGAAAGATGTGTGAAGAGAAATTGTAAAAAAGAAAAGGAGTAGATGATGCATAGCTATGACGAACCTGTATACCTGATCTCAGTGGTGGCCTCAATGCTCAATATCCATCCGCAGACCCTTAGGCAGTATGAGCGTGAGGGATTGGTAGAGCCTTCACGTACGCAGGGGCGTATGCGTCTCTATTCGCAGCGTGATATCGACCGTATGAAGCTGATCTTGCGTCTGACACGTCAGATGGGGGTCAACCTTGCGGGAGTGGATATTGTGCTTCAGCTCAAAGAGCAGATCGATCAGATGCAAGCAGAGATCGATCAGTTGCGTGAAGAGCTAAGCAAGGTCAATCGCAACGGTTCTGTGCACAGCTCCAAGGCATTGGTGGCAAAAAGTGCTTATGATATTATTATTTTTGAAGAGTAGTTTTTATTGAAAAAAACAGTTACGATCGAGATCGGTACGATCAACAGCCTCGAAGTGGTACGTACTACCGACTACGGTCTTATCCTTGAGGCATTGGATGGTGAAGAGATACTTCTCCCCAATGCTTATGTCGACGAAGAGACAATGAAGATAGGGGATATTATTGATCTCTTTGTCTATACTGACAGCGAGGACAGACCGGTGGCGACGACCAAGATACCCTATGCGAAGCTGGGAGAGTACGGCTACTTTACGGTGGTGGACTATAAAAGCTACGGAGCATTTGTCAATTGGGGACTGCCCAAGGATCTCTTTGTGCCGCTCTCACAGCAGAAAGAGCACTTCCATATCGGCAAGAAGTACATCCTGCGTGTCTGTCTGGACGAGAAGACCGGACGGCTCTACGGGACGCAGAAGATCGGCAAGTATTTCGAACGATCGCTCAAGGGGGTGCATCCGAATAAAAAGATGGAGATGCTCATCCTTGCCAAGACACCGCTGGGGTACAAGGTGATCGCAGACAACCGCTATGAGGGGATGCTCTTTGCCAATGAGATCTTTGAGGAACTGCGCGTAGGTGATAGAAAAACGGGGTACGTCAAAGCCACACGCAAGGATGGAAAGCTCGATATGTCGCTGCAACCCATCGGCAAACAGGCGAAGATCTCACAAGCGGAGGGGACGATACTGCAGCTTCTTAAGGAGGCAGACGGTACACTGCCCTTTACCTACAAGAGTGATGCTGAAGCCATAGCAAAAACCTTTGGTATGAGCAAAAAGAATTTCAAGCGTACTTTGACCGCTTTGATGGAGAGTGAGCGTATCGAGTTGCATGGGGATGCCATCAGATTGAGATAAGGAAGAGAAGTGAATCGTATCATTACAGCCGTGATTATCGGAAGCAGCTTGCTTTTTGCAGTCAGTGGAGAAGAGGTATTCAAGAAAAAATGCGCTTCCTGTCATGAACCCTATATCCCCCAGAGCAAACTCAATGAGAATTATGAGCACAACAACACGCTGCTCAGGCTCAAGGCACCGACACTGACCGAACTCTCCTTTAGGCTCAAAGATCAGGTGGGAGACAGGATGATCGATGCGGAGGGGCAGAAGTTTCAGATAGAAGAGTGGCTTGCACAGTTCCTCAAAGATCCCACCGCACAAACCAAAAGCATCCTGCCCAAGAGAGTACGTGCCGTCTATGGAACGATGCCGTCGATAACAGTGAACGAGGATGAGATAGAGGCGTTGGCGGATTATATGTATGAGTATGCAGAAAAGATGATGATCGCGCACGGAGTGAAACGTTACAGCTATGAAGATGCACTCAAAAAGGCAAAAACCGAAGGAAAGATTGTATTGATCGAAGGGTATCTTCCGTACTGTCGCCACTGTATCCGGATGGATCGCAACGTGATGGTCGAACCTATGGTCAAAGAGGTCCTTGACAAGGACTTCGTGCTGGTCAAGATGAACCTGCTTATAGAAAAACTGCCGTTGGGGATGAAGCGTCTGGGGACACCTTCGTTCTACTTCATAGACCCGAGAGATCCCAAGGTGATCGATATGTTTGAAGGGGAGGGAACGGTGGATGAGTTTATCGATCTTCTAAAGAGTATCAAAGATAGATTGTGAGAGTTGTGAGATAATTATCTGTTACAATAGAGCTGATCTCAATATATAAAAGGATAAACGATGGATATGACTGATCTTTTCAGAATGGGTGCGGAGTTGATCCAGAACAACAGTGATGATGCAACGACAGGACTTGATATGGATGACATTGCCGGTGCATTGAGTGGGCTGCTGGGCAGTTCTGAAGGAGGACTGGATCTTGCATCACTGGTCTCCGGACTCTCTTCCAATGGTCTTGGTGAGATTGTAGGCAGTTGGCTGGGTAACGGCGAGAATAAGGGAATCGATGTTTCCCAGATCACTGATCTTCTCGGTTCTGACAAAGTTTCACAGTTTGCAGAGCAGCTTGGCATCAGTACGGAGAGCGCACAACAGGCACTTGCCGATGCACTCCCCAATGTGATAGATCAGGCTACGACCGGCGAGGACTCTCTTGTGGATGATCTCCTTGCCAATATTGGAGGTGCACAGGGTGCGATGAACATGCTGGGCAAGATGTTCGGATAATATGTCAATTTGGCATAGAAATCCTCTCTTTTAATACCTTACGCTATGATGCTTGTGAAAATTCACAAGGATGTAGCGTTGCGGTATCTTCTTTTATTACTTATCCCCTTTTTTCTTTTTGCACACCCCTTTACAGTTGCTACCTACAATGTTCAAAACCTGTTTGATGCTGTACGTAACGGTACAGAGTATGAGGAGTTTATTCCGGGCAGACACGGGTGGAGTGAGCGAATGGCTCAGGTCAAACTTGACCGTACCGCTGAAGTGATCTGCGATATCGATGCCGATATCATCGGGCTTCAAGAGGTGGAGAATGAAGCGGTGTTTGAAGCTTTGCGCAGACGGCTTGCGCGAGTAGGCTGTCCCTATCGTTATGGAGTGATCACCCATAAAAGAGGTGCACCCATTCAGCTGGCGCTGCTCTCTCGGTTCCCCATCGTGCGAAGCAGTGAGATCGAAGTCAGCTACGCACCTCGTGTACGCAACATCCTCGAAGTTACGGTGAGGGTGGAAGGGGATCCACTAACCCTCTTTATAAACCATTGGAAGTCCAAAAGCCGAAAGGGATACGAGAGCAAACGGATCGCCTATGCCAAAGCACTTGAGAAACGCCTAAACAAAATGCCTGCCTCCAAAGAGTATATCATCCTGGGTGATCTCAATACCAACTATGATGCCCATCTTACCCTGCCTGAACGCCTGAACGATACCGGAGGCAGAACCGGGCTGAATGATCTCTTGCAAACAGCAAAAGGGGACGATCTGCTTTCGGTGGAGGAGGTAAGATGTACGAAAGGTGCGCACTATGATCTGTGGCAGGAGCTTCCTTTTTCCAAGCGTTGGAGCCACAAATATTATGGTCGCAAAAGTACGCTCGATCATATACTGCTTCCCGCTTCGATGTTCGACGGCAGGGGAATCGACTATGTTGACGGATCGTTTGGAGTCTTCAAGCGTTCCTATCTCTTCACCACAAAAGGATATATTAACAGTTGGCAGATCAAAGCAGGCAAACATACGGGCAGAGGCTACTCGGATCATCTGCCGATCGTGGCAACGTTCGATACCAAAGCCTACATCCAGACACAGAAGATCAAACAGCACAAACCTGTCGAGGATACAATAGAGACGCTTTACCAAAAAGAGAAGCTGGATAGTCCGATAATCCTGAAGGATGCCGTCGTGGTGCTCAAACGAGGACGGTATGCGGTGATCAAGCAGAATCCCAACGGCAGGGGTATCTTTGTCTATGGGGCGGCAGAAGGATTGGAAGAGGAGAGACGATATGATCTTCAGGTACAGGAGATACATACCTACAAGGGGCTTAAGGAGATCACGGCGATGGTGCGTCTCAAAGAGAGGGGTGAGGCACGTATCGCTGAGTATTACGGCGGATTGGAGCGGTTACGTCAGAATGAGGTGGTTGCCGATATTGTCGGTACTTACAAAAGAGGATATCTCTACACGAAGAAGACGAAGATACCACTCTATTTCAAAAACAGACGTATCTCACCAAAAGAGGGTAGCAAGCTCAAGATATCCATAGCGCATATAGGGTATTATAAGAGACTACAGCTTGTGGTCTACAGCCGCAAGGATTTTACGATCTTGGAGTGATCTTGATGGCATACTATACTTGGATACTGGCGTTTCACGTGATGAGTTTTATCAGTTGGATGGCGATGTTGTTTTATCAGCCGCGTCTGTTCGTATATCACAGCGAGAATAGGGACAATGAAGGGTTTGTAAAGGTCGTACAAAGACAGGAGTATATTCTGAACAAAGCAATCGGTGTCCCTGCAATGTGGGCGACGATCCTTTCGGGAAGTACGATGCTCTACTTGAATCCCGGTATTTTTCAAAGCGGAGGATGGATGCATGCAAAACTTGTTTTCGTCGTGTTATTGGTTGCGTATCACTTTTCTTTGGAAAGATTGAGAAAAAAACTGGCAGAGAATCCTCATTACAAGAGTGGAAAATGGTTCCGATTTTATAACGAAGTACCGACGCTTCTGATGATCGGTATTGTGATCATGGTGGTGATCAAACCCTTCTAAACAATGAAACTAAATGATTTTGTGTTATAATCGTTTACTTTAAAAGACCATTGCAAAAAAGGATATACCTATGGAACTACCTGCACTCAAACTCCCGACGATCGAACTGCCGTTTGATATCCCTACACTTCTGCACCCTCCAGTGGATCACTTCGCAATCGCGATCCCCGTATTGGTGCTGATCATTGAGATCATTAACCTTTTTGCCAAAAAACGGGCAATTGGTGTGATCTCATTTGTGCTGCTGGTCATTGGTATGGTCGCAGCGGTGGCGGCGTACTTTACCGGTCTGCATGACGGAAGCGAAGCATTCGATGCATTGACACAGGCGGGACAGGCGGAACTGAAAGAGCATAAGCTTCTTGGTACCTACCTCATGCTTGCCTCTGCGGTGGTGGTACTCTTCAAACTCCTCTCCTCTATGGTAAGGAGAGGAATGGTGAAGGGGCTCTATCTGCTGATCCTTGTACTTTTTGTCGCGGGCATCCTCAAGCAGGGCAAAGACGGTGGAGAGCTTGTCTATGAGTATGGTGCGAACGTAGAGCGTGTCGCCGATCTGGATAGTGAGCTTTTCGATGCCAAAGAGGAGCTTGATGAGCTCAAAGAGGAGATGGAGTCTGCGACACAAAAAGTTCAAAAAGTGGTTGAAGAGACCAAAGCTGCCGTTTCGGAAGCTGCAGACAGCGCTGCAAAAAAGAGCGAGGAAGTGGTAGAGAGTGTCAAAAAGAGTACTTCAGAAGCAGTAGAAGCGGCAAGTCAGAAAGCCTCTGAAGCGGTTGAAGCGGTCAAGCAGAAGGCGGCTGAACTCAAAGAGAGTGTTACTCCTATTGAAGCACCTGAGATCGAAAAAGTTCCTCAGGTTACAGAAACACCCGAAGTGGCAACCCACTGATCTTCTCGCTTTCGTGAACGTCAACTGTGTTCACGAAACACTCCATAGTCAATACAATTCGTACATTTTCTTTTATGACGATCCGTCACCGGTATTGTCATAGTATTCCAGTTCATATACCTCTTCTTGTTCCACTCTTTTCAATGTGGAAAGATATTTTGCCATCTGTTTGATCTCCTCGTCACTGAGGGATTTGGCAAATGAGATCATGATCGTACCGAACGCACTGCGTGTTTTACCCTTTTTCAGATCGAAAAGGCGTTCACGAAGTACCGACTCTTTGCGCCCCTGAAGTCTGGGAGTCGCTCCAATTCCTTCGGCATAGATACCGTGACACGAACTGCAGCCGTTTTTCATATAGAGCTGACGCATCGCTTCGTTCTCGCCGGTCTGTGTCGCATGTACCAGTGTACAGCATAGTCCGATAACCCATAACGATTTCATCTGATCACTCCTTTGTAAGGGGATAGTGTATTTTAGCCAAATAGAGACCTGAAGCGGGTGCAAGTGTATGGAGATGCTGTTTTTCACCTGCAAGCTGTTCTTTGAGTGTTTCCATATCGCACAACCCTTGAGCATAGAGCATTGCCGCCTGTGTCATCATCCGTACTTGTGAACGCAGAAAGCCGTTGGCTTCAAAGGTAATGCAGTGCAGATCACGAATTTGGTAGCTACGTGCGTTGTAGATGGTACGGATCGTGCTGTGTGGCTGTGATCCGCTCTTGTGGAAGTATCTGAAGTCGTGCTCTCCCTCAAAGTGTACCAGTGCCTCCCTAAGACGCTTCTGATCGTAGGAGGGGAAATAGCCGATATAGTTTCGTTCAAATACCGTAGGCAGGGTTGTCTTGAAAATGTAGCGATAGAGACGTCTTTTGGCATCGAATCGTGCATGAAACGTCGGATATGCCCTTGTGAGGGTACGAAATCGGATCGCTTCGAGTTTTCGGTTGAGCAGGGTTCTGAGCTTGGCAAGATCCCTCTCCCAGAAAGGGGGAACATCGAAGTGGATCACCTGCCCTGTGGCATGTACGCCTCTGTCCGTTCGACCGCTGCCTGTGACGGTACTCTCTATCTGTAGTGAGTGCAGTGTTTGCTCCAGGATGCCTGTGACGGTCTGAGGTGTTGTTGTCTGTCGCTGAAATCCATAGAAGGCACTGCCGTCATAGGCGATGACCGCTTTGAGTCGCATCTTAGAAGTACCTTGCTACCCGCTTGCTAAAGAGCCAAACTCCTCCACCAAACGTGATCAGGACGGCTGTGACAAGTAGAGGGAGATTACCCCATTTTTCCAGTGAGGATGCGATCAGATAGAGTACAAGTGTTGTGCTAAAAATGATGACAAAAGAGTGATTTGCCTGATATCTGGGATTTATCATGCTAAAGGCGGCGACAGCGTACAGTGAGAGAAGAGGGATCAGACTGACAAAAAGGAAAAAGAGCAAACGATGCAAGATGCGCTCTTCTTTCCCTGCCCTCATCCAATAGGCGATCGTATCTTCAAATTTGTAAGGCTGTGCTTTTTGTGTATCGAACGCTTCGAGTGTTTCATATTTGGCTTGCTGCAGGTTTGTGTGTGTATAGGTGTAGCCGTATCCTTCCTGCAGCATCAAAGAGCTTTGTCCTTTTGTTTTTTTGAGTTTACCTCGTTTGGCGGCAAAGAACTGCTCCTCATTCATATTGGTTCTGTTGTAGATCACCAAATCTTTGAAGGTATTGTGTGCATCATCTTTCTCTTTGACGTAGATATAGTATTGACCGAATTTCTGTCCAAGTTTTCCCGGAATAATATTGAGTTTCGCTTCGGCACGCTTTTCTTGCTTGAAGGATTTGTAGAGCTGTTTGCTCATAGGCATCGCAAGCAGAGAGATCGTAAGCAAGAGGATAGAGAAGAGAAGACTGACGATCAGAAGAGATCGAAGTATACGTTCGGAGCGTTGTCCGAGTGCATAGAGTGCGATCAGTTCGTTGTCGGTAGAGAGCCTAAGCAATACATTGGTCAATGCGGCAATAAAAGAAAGAGGCAGCGTATAGAAAATGATATCGGGAACGGAATAGCTGTAAAGTGTCAAGAGTTCGACAAAGGTCAGCTTGATCTGTGCTGTCAGTGCTGCGATCTTGACGAGATAGACCAGTGAAATGATCAGAAAAAAGGGCAGAAATATCGTCAAGAACGACTGTGTGAAGTTCGATGAGATATAACTGCGTATCTTAACCATAGATCAGCCTCTCAAGCAGTTGGGTGGTCTGTGTATCGTAGAGATAGACGATAAAGGTAGCCAGCGCAAGAAAAGGTACGAAAGGGACTCCCGTCTCCCGATTGAGAAGTGAGGGGATGATCGCAAGGATCGCTGAGAGAAAGAGTGCGGCAAAGAAGTTGGGGAATCCCAGCAGTGCACCCATCGTCCCTGCGACGATCACATCCGCACCGCCCATCGCCTGACGGCGTGCAAGCACAGATGAAAGAAGCCCGATGAGGTAGAGACCCCCCGCAGCGATAGCAGCATAGATTGCGGCGTGGAGATAGTCAGGTTGGATCAGTGCGAAGAGCAGGGCGGCAAAGTTGACATTGTCCGGTACCGCCATATATTTGAAGTCGATCATCACCAGCGCAAAGAGTGCGGCGAAACTGAAGGCGACAAAGGGCAGGTACCAGACCAGCCCCAGTTTGATATAGAGTGCCAGAAAGATCAGTCCGGTCAACAGTTCGACTACGGGGTACTGTTTGGCGATCGGTTCACTGCAGAAGGCACATTTGCCTCTAAGGAAAACCCAAGAGAAGATAGGGATATTGTGGTACCACTTCAGAGGGGTATTGCAGCTTTGGCAGTGGGAGGAGGGGAAAGAGATACTCTCCCCTTTGGGGATGCGGTAGATGACCACATTGAGAAGCGAGCCGATCATCGTCCCGAAGATAAAAACCAAAAGTGCCGTAAGTATCGTGATTGTCATGCCAATCCTCCAAATCGTCGTGTGCGCTGTTCGAAATCGGTAATGATCTCATCAAGCTCCTGTGTCGTAAAGTCCGGCCATAGCGTCTGTGTGAAGTAGAGCTCGGCATAGCTGATCTGCCAGAGAAGATAGTTGGAGACCCGCTCCTCTCCGCTAGTGCGGATAAGCAGGTCGATATCACTATAGGGGGTTTGAAGTGCCTGTGAGATCTCTGTTTCCGTTACTTCTCGTTTTCCCTCCCGTATGAGGCTGTTGACCGCATGTACAATCTCCGCCCTGCCGCCGTAGTTGAGTGCGAGGATATGGGTCAAGTCGGTGTTGTTGCGTGTCGCCTCTTGGGTCAGATGTATGCGCTCTTGAAGTTTTTTTGAGAACGCACCGATATCACCGATGGCAAGAAAGCGTACATTGTTCTCCTGATAGGTGGCAAGTTCCTTTTGCAGGTATTTATCCAGCAGACGCATCAGGAAATCGACTTCCAGTGTGGGACGTTTCCAGTTCTCGGTACTGAAAGCGTAGAAGGTGACGGTCTCGATGGTGGGATGTTTGGCGCAGTAGTGGGTGACATCGCGGATGATCTCCGCACCCTGCTCATGTCCCTTGGTGCGGCTTAGCCCGCGTTGCTGCGCCCAGCGACCGTTGCCGTCCATAATGATCGCGAGGTTTTTGAGCACGCTTTTAGTCATCGGCGAGCTTTCGTGCTTCATCGAGGATCTTCGAAGCGAGGGTCAGTTTGTCCGCCTTGCCAAGCGGGGTGATATGATCGGGTGTGATAAACTCGATCTCATTGCTGTCCGTACCGAAGCTGTCACTGCCGCTTAGAAGATTGTAGCAGACGGCATCGACCTCTTTGGCATCAAGCAGTGCTTTGGCATTCTCCAGTCCGTGCGCCTTGTCCATCTCTGCCTTGAAGGCAACGGTTCGGATGCCGTCTTTGTTGATACTGCTGAGGATATCGGGGGTTTGTACCATCTCCAGATTCCACACCTCCCCTAGCATCGATTTTTTGAGTTTACCGCTTTGTGGGAACTTTGGTTTATAGTCCGCAATGGCAGCGACCATAAATAGAAATGTTGTTTTGTGTACTTTTTTTCTATATGTTTGAGAGTTGACGATGGTATCGGAAGTGTGTTGTAGCATCTCTTCGGCACTTTCTACATTGATGATATTGATACCTTTTGGAAGGTCATTGCTCTTTTGGGTTGTAATGTAGCAGACATCCGCACCGCGAAGATAGAGTGAGAGGGAAACTGCTTTGGCCATCTTGCCTGAAGAGTAGTTGGAGATGTAGCGCACCTCGTCGATCTTCTCCCGGGTACCCCCACCCGTGACGACCACACGTCTATCCTTCCAGAACGGATCGATCAGCATCGCCTTGGCTGTCTCAAAGAAGATCTCTTCGGGATTGGCCAGTGCGCCCTCTCCGGTATCACCGCAGGCGAGCTGTTTGCTTTGCGGATCGATGACGACGATGTCGTTGACACGAAGCATCTTGATGCTCCTCTCAGTATAGTGGTTTTTGAGCATCTGTGTATTGGCAGCAGGTGCGACCAGCAGTGTCCCTTTGAAAGCGAGTGCCGTTTGCAGCAGGATATTGTCGGCGATCCCTTTGGAGAGCTTGTTGAGCGTGTTTGCCGTTGCGGGTGCGATGATAAAGACATCAGCCTTTTTCCCCATATCGATATGGTTGAGATCACTGCTCCAGCTCTCACTCTCTTCGGTGAGTACCGAGTTGCGTGTGAGCGCTTCGAAGGTCAGTGGCGAGACAAAGCGCCCGGCCGAGGGGCTCATGACCACATGGACATCCGCACCTGCTTTGACAAAGAGGCGTGCAAGGTCGCACGCTTTGTAGGCTGAGATGGAGCCGGTCACCCCAAGGAGTACCGACCTTCCGTTAAGATCTATCTGCATTGTCTCTCTCCAAAGAATTTGTAGAAGAAGTTCTTGATCGTCTTCATGGGGGTTCTGGAGATAGCAAGTGCACCGCTCTCCACGTTCTTGTTGATGGTACTTCCCGCTGCGATCATCACATTGTCTTCGATGGTCACCGGTGCGACAAGCTGCGTATCGGAACCGACGAAGACATTTTTACCGATGGTGGTTTGGTACTTCTTCTTGCCGTCATAGTTGCAGGTGATAACCCCCGCACCGATATTGCTTCCCTCATCGACGGTCGCATCACCGATGTAGGAGAGATGCCCCGCTTTGACACCGGTAAGGGTGGACTTTTTCACTTCAACAAAGTTGCCGATGTGTGTCTTTTTGAGTACCGAGCCTGGGCGCACCCGCCCCATCGGACCTACATCGGAGTCTTCGATGCAGGCATCTTCGATCACGGAGTGGGATTTGATATGCGCATTGACAAGACGGCTCTCTCCCAGGATCGTCGCACCGTTCTCAAGGATGCATTCACCTTCGAAGGAGGCACGACAGTCGATATAGATGGTCTCAGGCAGACGCATAACAACCCCTTGCATCATCAGCGCCTCTTTGATGCGTCGCTGCATGATCTCCTCGGCGTGTGCAAGCTCGAGTTTGGAGTTGACCCCTTTGAACTCCGCTTCGGGTACGAAGACCGGATGCACCTCAAGCCCCTCATCGACCGCCATCTTGACGATATCGGTGAGGTAGTACTCTTTTTGGGCATTGTTGTTGTCAAGGTTGGGTATGAAGCGCTCAAGCACTTCGGTATCGACCGCATAGATCCCCGCATTGACCGTAGTGACCTTAAGCTGCTGCGGTGTGCAGTCTTTCTGCTCGACGATCTCCTGCACTTTGCCCTCACGGATGATGACACGCCCATAGCCGTTGGGATCTTCCAGTTCGATGACGGACATGTTGATCGCGGCATCACCGGATGTCAGTGCTTTCAGAGAGTCTTTGGTGATCAGCGGCATATCGCCGTTAAGGATGAGGGTGCGGCCGTGTCTGGTGTGTACCCCTTTCATCGCACCTCCCGTACCGGGGAACTGCTGCGCATCCTGCATATGAAAGCGGATACCCTCGTAGTGCGTCTCTATCTGTGCTTGGATACGCTCCGC
>Ga0256839_1005043_pt1 | contig 12465 bp, 16 predicted proteins | sample 354166metaG_FD_185968 | JGI IMG/M metagenome (GOLD analysis project Ga0256839, IMG submission 185968) | Hydrothermal vent microbial communities from Mid Atlantic Ridge, Atlantic Ocean - 354-166 | ecosystem: Environmental > Aquatic > Marine > Hydrothermal vents | place: Atlantic Ocean: Mid...
CCGCGGACGCACCGCCACGCGCAGCGCCTACCAGCACTTCGGCATGCAGGCGCGGGACGGCGGGCCGCAGCCCGCGGAGATTCCCGATCTCTTTCAGTGATGGTTCTTCTGGCCACCCCTCACCCCAACCCCTCTCCCCTCAAGGGGAGAGGGGCTAATAAAATAATTCCCTTTCCTCACAAGAGGGTGTCATAAAAAGCCCCTCTCCCTGTGGGAGAGGGGTTGGGGGTGAGGACAGCGCGAAAGGCATGACATCCCCCGCGGATTTGTTCTAAAATCCAGACTTTTTAATGGGCGCATCATGTTCCTGTGGCCAGTACGTGTATATTACGAGGATACGGATAGTGGCGGCGTCGTCTACTACGCAAACTATATGAAGTTCATGGAAAGAGCGCGCACCGAGTGGCTGCGCGGTTATGGTTTCGAGCAGGACGATCTCGCCAAGCGCGAAGGTATCATCTTCGCCGTGCGTTCCATCGATGTGGAATACCTGCGCCCGGCGCGCTTCAACGATCTGCTGCAGGTGAGTGTGCAGCTCAAGGAGAAGGGCGCCGCCACCATGAAGTTTTTCCAGCAAGTCATCTCACCGGGAACGAATCCACCGCCTGGCGACGTCTTATGTACTGGCGCGGTGCGGCTTGCCTGCCTCGACGCCACCACCCTGCGCCCGCGCAGGATTCCTGAACCATTACTGACGGAGATCGTTTGTGACCGCTGACCTATCCATTATTCATCTGGTGACCAATGCCAGCGTGCTGGTGCAACTGGTAATGTTGTTGTTGCTCATCGCATCGGTCATCTCGTGGGCCTTGATCTTTCGCAAGGGGCGCCAGTTGAAGGAGGCCCAACAGACCATGAATACCTTCGAGGCCAAGTTCTGGTCCGGCGGCGACCTCGCCGAGCTGCATCACAGCATCGCCAACCGCTCGCGCAAGCCCCATGGCGGGGAGAACATCTTTCACATCGGCTTCAAGAACTATCTCAAGCTGCTGCAGCAAAAGGGCCTGTCCCCGGGCGAGATCCTGGACGGCACGCGGCGCGTCATGCGCGTGGAACTCAACCGCGAGGCCGACCTGCTGGAGGCCCACCTGCCCTTCCTCGCCACTGTGGGTTCCATCAGCCCCTTCATCGGCCTGTTCGGCACCGTATGGGGCATCATGAACTCCTTTCGCGCCCTGGGCAACGTCAACCAGGCCACCCTGGCCATGGTGGCGCCGGGCATCGCCGAGGCACTCATCGCCACCGCCATGGGCCTGTTCGCCGCCATTCCGGCGGTGATCGCCTACAACCGCTATGTCACCGACGTAGAGCGCCTGGTGGTGCGCTATGACAATTTCCTGGAGGAATTCTCCGCCATCCTGCAGCGCCAGTCGCGCGAATGAACAGCCACAGGGGAAGCTGACCCATGATGCGCAGAACCCACAGGCGGCCCATGTCCGAAATCAACGTCGTGCCCTACATCGACGTCATGCTGGTGCTGCTGGTCATTTTCATGATCACCGCGCCCCTGCTCACCCAGGGCGTGAAGGTGGACCTGCCCCAGGTGGCGGCGGAGTCCGTGGACACCCAGCAGAAGGAGCCCCTGGTAGCCACCGTGGATGCGGCGGGCAAGCTCTATCTGAGCGTGGGCGACGACCAGGATCTGCCCATCGATCACGACACCCTGGTGCAACGGGTGGCCGCCGTGCTGCGCCACCAGCCGGGGACGCCGGTACTGGTGCGGGGCGACGCCAATGTCAACTACGGCGCGGTCGTCAATATCATGGCGCTGTTGCAGAAGGCCGGCGCGCCCAGCGTGGGCCTGATCACGGAAACACCGGAACAGCAAAAGCAGGGCCGGTGACGACCGCATGAAAAAAGGGAAAAAGAATAAAGCCGCGCGAGGTGGACAAGGTAAATTCACGGGGTGGATAGGCGACCTCATCGGCCGTCCCCGCTACCTCGTCTATGCCATACTGCTCCATGCCGTCTTCCTGAGCCTGCTGTTGTTCAGCATGGACTGGCACGCCGCGCCGGTCCCGCCGCCGCCCGTCAACATCGTCGAGGCGGTGGTGGTGGACGAAAGCAAGGTGCTGGCGGAGATGGAGAAGCTGCGCCTGGCCGAGGAACGCAAGAAGCTGCAGGCCCAGGAGGCCAGGAAAAAACGCGAACAGGAAGAGAAACGCCTGGCGGAGCTGAAGAAGAAGCGTGAAGCGGAGCAGCGCAGGCTCAGGGAACAGGAGAAAAAGCGTCAGGCGGAGGCCAAGCGCGTCGCGGAGCTGAAGAAGAAACGCGAGGCGGAACAACGCAAGCTCAAGGAACAGGAGAAAAAGCGCAAGGAGGAGGAAAAGAAACGCAAGGCCGCGGAAGAGAAGGCGCGGCGCGAGGCGGAGAAGCGCAAGGAAAAGGAAGCGCGCCTGGCCGCTCTCAAAAAAGAAGAGGAAGAACTGGAGCGCCGCCGCCGCGCGGAGGAAGAACAACGCCGCAAGCAGGCCGAGAAGGAACTGCAGGCGAAACTGGCCCTGGAGCAGCAGCGCCTGGAAGCGGAAAAGGAAAGAAAGGCGCGCGGCGTGGTAGAGCAGTATGTGGGCTTGATCACCCAGAAAGTGGAACGCAACTGGCTGCGCCCCGGCAACATCAAGGAGGGGCTGTCCTGCGAGGTGATGGTGCGCCTGATTCCCGGCGGCGAGGTGGTCAGCGTGCAGATCACCCAGAGCAGCGGCGACCCGGTGTTCGACCGCTCGGTGGAGCGGGCGGTGAGAAAGGCCTCGCCGCTGCCCCTGCCGGACGATTCCTCCATGTTCCCGTATTTCCGGGAATTGAAATTTATTTTCAAGCCCGGGGGATGAGAGGGCAGGACAGGCGGCGTTGACAAGGATCGGCCATTGGCCGCACACTGCGCCTTGCCCCGGGGGCGCTGAATCCTGAGGAAGGTCTGATTAGCTCGTCATCCGGCGAAGGCCGGGATCCAGTTATTTGATTTTCCTGGATTCCCGCCTGCGCGAGAATGGCGATTGGCGGATTAATCAGGCCTTCCCTGAATTGTCTATACTATTATGGAGTTGCAGAATTTGAAGCATTTCATCAAATTATGGGCGCTGCTGGCGGCCCTGCTTGTGTCGGCCGGCGGCCAGGCGGCATTGACCATCGAGATCACCCAGGGCGTGCAGGGCGCGCTGCCCATTGCCGTGGCGCCCTTCAAGTGGGAAGGCAAGACCGCCGAGCCGCCGGTGAAGATCGGCGGGGTGATCGCGGCGGACCTGCACCGCAGCGGACGTTTCACGCCCCTGCCGGTGGCGGACATGCTCTCGCGCCCCAACGAATCCTCGCGCATCAATTTTGGCGACTGGCGCATCCTGGGCCAGGAGCACCTGGTGGTGGGCACCCTGCGCGAGCTGGGGGCGGGCTATGAAGTGCGCTTCAAGCTCTATGACGTATTCCGCGCCACCCAGTTGACGGGTTACAGCATCCGCACCAGCGGCAAGCGCCTGCGCCTCACGGCCCACCAGATCAGCGACATCATCTACGAAACCATTCTCGGCGAGCCGGGGGCCTTCGCCACCCGCATCGCCTATGTCACCGAGATCCGCGACAGCGCCGGCGTGCGCAACTACTCCCTGCAGGTCGCCGACTCCGACGGTTTTAACGCCAAGCCCATCCTGAATTCCCGGCACCCCCTCATGTCGCCTTCCTGGTCGCCCGATGGCGCGCGCCTCGCCTACGTCTCCTTCGAAACCGGCCGTCCCGCCATCTACATCCAGGAGGTGGTGAGCGGCAAGCGGGTGCTGATCTCCCACTACCCGGGACTCAACAGCGCCCCGGCCTGGTCGCCGGACGGCGAGCGCCTGGCGCTGGTGCTGTCCAAGGGGGGCAACCCCGACATCTACATCCTCGACCTGGACAGCCGCAAGCTGAAACGCATCACCCGCAGCTTCGCCATCGACACCGAGCCGGTTTGGTCTCCCGACGGGAGTGCGATAGTATTCACCTCTGACCGGGGCGGCAGGCCGCAGCTCTATCGTATTTCGATACGGGATGGTAAAGTGCAGCGGCTGACCTTCGAAGGGCGCTACAATGCGCGGGCGTCCTGGTCCCCGGACGGCAAATATATCGCCATGGTCAACGGAGACAGGGGAAAGTATCGTATCGCAGTACTGGAGCTGGCCAGTGGCGCCATGCGGGTGCTGACGGACACGGAGCTGGATGAGTCGCCCAGCTTCGCACCCAATGGCAGCATGATCATATACGCCACGGAAATCGGCCAGAAAGGCGTATTATCAGCGGTTTCAGTAGACGGCCGGGTACACCAGCGCCTCATGCTGCAGGAAGGCGCAGCGCGCGAACCGGCATGGTCGCCCTATATGCAGTAGCCATAATATTTGAAGACAACAAGGAGACAACAGTGATGAAAGCGCTCAGTAAACTATTGGTGACAGTGGTGCCGCTCGCCCTCGTGTTCGGGTGCGCCACGACGGACAAGACCGCGGGCGGCGATGAGGATATGGCCGGCGCCGGCGCCGAAACCGAAATCGTCACGCCGCCACCGTCCGTGACGGAAGACACCATGGGCGCCGAGGCCATCGCCGCGCCGGGACAGGACGGCGGATTCATGGGTGATCCCCTCGACGATCCTGACAGCCTGCTGTCCAAGCGGGTCATTTATTTCGACTTCGACAGAAGCGAGATCAAGGACGAATTCCGCGACATCATCGAGGCCCACGGCCAGTACCTGGCCGAGAATCCCGGCGTGCGGGTGGTGCTGGAAGGTCATACGGACGAGCGCGGTACGCGCGAATACAACATGGGCCTGGGCGAGCGCCGCGCCAAGTCCGTGCGCCGCTACATGTCCGTGCAGGGCGCCTCTTTTTCCCAGATGGACGTCGTCAGCTATGGCGAGGAAAGGCCCATTGCCATGGGACATGACGAAGACGCCTGGGCCGAGAACCGCCGGGTTGAAATCGTCTACCCGGGCCGCTAGAAACGATTTGTAAACGACGGGGAACAGGGTGATGAGACGAAGGGTTATGGGGGCTTGCATGGCGGCCTGCCTGGGCCTGGCGGGGATAGCGGGCATGGCCCACGCCGAGGATCTGCCGCCCATTGTCGAGTCCACCCCGCTGGAGACGGGCAGGGAAGCGCCGCCCATGCCTCCGCCGGCCCAGCCCGGCAAGGCCGCGCCGCCACGCCCGCCGGTCTCGCCGGCAGTCAGGTCCAACATGAGCGTGGAGGAGCGGCTCAACCGCCTGGAGCGCATGGTGGAAAGCCGCGCCCTCATGGAGATCCTCATGCAACTGGAAGCGTTGCAGCAGGCGGTGCAGGAGATCCGTGGCGAGAGCGAGGTGCAGGGACACCAGATCGAAGGTATCAAACAGCGCCAGCGTGAACTCTATCTGGATATCGACCGCCGCCTGAGGGAGATGGAAGTGACCCTCGCCAATGCCCTTAGTCAGCAGCCGGCCGCCACCGATGCCGCCGTGGCGCAAGCAGGGGCCGCCGCCCCCGCCGCCGATGCGGAAGCCATCCAGAGCCGCCAGGACGCCCTGGAAGAGACCAAGGCCTACGAGCAGGCCTTCAACGTGCTGAAGGAAGGGCGTTACGAGGCCGCCATCGACGCCTTCCGCCAGTTCCTGGGCCGCTATCCCAAGGGGCAGTTCTCCGACAACGCCCAGTACTGGCTGGCCGAGGCCAACTACGTCCTGCGCCGCTTCGAAACCGCCATCCAGGAATTCCGCAAGGTGCTGGAACAGTTTCCCGACAGCTCCAAGATCCCCGACGCCATGCTCAAGACGGGCTACAGCTACTATGAGTTGAAGCAGTGGGACAAGGCGCGCAAGATGCTCAACAGCCTGGTCGAACGCTTTCCCGACACCACGGCGGGCCAACTGGGCAAAAACCGCCTGCACCGGATGAAGCTGGAGGGGAGGTGAAAAACCGGCGGTCTGAAACGGATATTCAGCCGACTCGATGTGGCGCAAGGGAATTGCACATTGAAATGTACAAAATACTTTGAATCAGTAAGGTCGCGGCCTGACAGAGAAAGCATAAAGGAAGAGTGGATTGAGCGCGCCGTGACATCACCACAGCGCAAGTCCATCCAGGCAGACGGGAGAATCAGGTTGTGGGCAAAGATAGAAGAGGCGCAAGGGCGTTATTTGCGTATCATCTTGTTGCCGGATAGCGAGACGGTTCACAATGCTTTTTTTGATAGGGGGTTCAAACCATGAAAGTAAAATACTTCAAGGACACGGATACCCTGTATATCGAATTCCGGAGTTCGAATATTGTGGAGTCGAAGGATCTCGATGAGAATACTGTCCTGGACCTGGATGCCAAGGGGAATATCTGCGCCATAACATTTGAGCATGCAAGCGAAAGAACGGATATCAGCCGCTTAACGGTTGAGGGTATCGCGGCATAGCGAAAGAGTCAGATACCTGTCGGAATGCCGCAAGCCACAACTGAATGCAGTCACCCTCAGCCCCCCAACTCCGCATCACCGAAATCTTCCACTCCCTGCAGGGCGAGGCGCGCCATGCCGGCATCCCCACGGTGTTCGTGCGCCTGACGGGCTGCCCCCTGCGCTGCGGATATTGCGACACGGCCTACGCCTTCACCGGCGGGGAACTCATGGACCTGGAAGCCATCCTGGCGCGCGTCAGCGGCTACGGGTGCCGCCATGTGACCGTCACCGGCGGCGAACCCCTGGCCCAGAAGGGCTGCCTTCCCCTGCTGACCCAATTGTGCGATGCCGGCCATGAAGTCTCCCTGGAGACCAGCGGCGCCCTCGACATCGCCCCGGTGGACCCGCGCGTATGCCGGGTGATGGATCTCAAAACGCCCGGCTCCGGCGAGGCGGCGCGCAACCGCCTTGAAAACATCGCCCACCTCACCGCCCGCGACCAGGTCAAGTTCGTTTTGTGCGGCCGCGCCGACTACGAATGGATGAAAGACATCATGCAGCAGTATGAGCTGGCGGCGCGCTGCGAAGTCCTGGTGCAGACCGCGTGGGGGCAACTGGATGCGGGACAGGTGGGCGAGTGGATACTGGAGGACCGCCTGCCGGTGAGGCTGCAGGTGCAGTTGCACAAACTGCTGTGGGGCGACGTGGCGGGGCGATGAGCGGCGCGGGAGAGACAAGGCGCGCGGTGGTGCTGGTCTCCGGCGGCCTCGATTCGGCGACGGCGCTGGCCATGGCGCGCGCCGCGGGCTGGCAGTGCCACGCCCTGAGCTTCGACTACGGCCAGCGCCACGGCTGCGAACTGCAGGCCGCGGCCCGCGTGGCGCGCGCCCTGGGCGCCGTGGAACACCGCGTCATGAAAATCGGCCTCGGCGACATCGGCGGCTCGGCCCTCACCGACACCGCCATCGACGTGCCCGACACGCCGGGGGAGGGCATCCCCGTCACCTACGTCCCGGCGCGCAACACCGTATTCCTCTCCCTGGCCCTGGCCTGGGCGGAAGTGCTGGACGCCCGCGGCATCTTCATCGGCGTCAACGCCGTGGACTACTCCGGCTACCCCGACTGCCGCCCGGAATACATCGAAGCCTTCCAGGCCATGGCGCGCCTGGCGACCCGCGCGGGAGTGGAGGGCGAACCCGTCACCCTGCACACCCCGCTCATCCACATGAGCAAGGAGGCCATCATCGCCAAGGGCGTGGAACTGGGCGTGGACTACGCCCTCACCGTGTCCTGCTACGCCGCCGACCCGGCAGGCCGCGCCTGCGGCCAATGCGACGCCTGCCGCCTGCGCGCCGCCGGATTCCGCAAGGCCGGAATCCCCGATCCCACCCGCTACCTCGTATCCTCAAGGGGAGGGCAGGGGTGAGGGGTGAAAGCCCGCTTCGGGAACACGACAACCCACAAAATATTTGCCGCACCGCTCCAATAAAGCTAGAATAGCGCGCTCATTCGGGCCGTTAGCTCAGTTGGTAGAGCACCGGACTTTTAATCCGTTGGTCCCGCGTTCGAGCCGCGGACGGCCCACCACTCTTTGTACGTCACTTCAACGCTGCGCGGATTTCGCCGATCAGCTCGTCCAGCGACATGCCATAGGCACTCACGCGCCCCTCCGCCACCGGGAGCTTGCCCGGAAGGCCCTGCAGGGTTTCAAATTCATCACTGTCCGGTATGACCTTGAGGAAAACCACGGCGCGTTCGCCGCTGGCGTAACGGGCATTGCCTGCTATCACCATGCGGGTCTGGCCGGGAGGAACGACGGGCGAGGGAAAGCGCACCGTGATCCGCTTGCCGGAGTGCAGGCGGGGCGGCGACTTGAGCAGCGTCTCGATATTGAGGGTGGCCTTGGCGAGCGGCTCCCGGGTGTCCGTATCCAGCACCCTGACCACGGCAATCACATCGGCCTCGCGGGTCAGTTGGGCGATGGGTACGGGCGCCCACGCCGCCTGCGCCTGCAAGCCCCACAGCAGGTACAGCCATGCGGAAAACAGGGATAGATGCTGTCTGCCTTTGAAGCTCAGAAAGCCTCCATGACCGTCATGCGGCCACCAGGCCATCCGCCATGGGCGTGGCGGTGTTGCGGCGCCGGCCGCGCAGGGAATACAGCAGCCACGCGAGACCGGAACCCAGCAGCCACACCCCGGCCGGCAGGGGAACGGCCGCCACGCCGTAGATGGAAGTGATGTGTTCGATATCGGCGGCGGACAGGTCCGTCATTTCCCCTGTATAAAAACCGCTCATAATATTGTCGCCGTCGATATGACCCAGCCCCAGGGCATGGCCGATCTCCTGCGCGACTACGGTGAAGTAATCAAAAGTGCCTGATGGATCGCCATTGCCTCTTGTCGTGTCCCAGTTTTCGGCGGAGTCCAGCCACACAATGCCCCAGCTGATTTCGTGGAGCGCCGACGTGTGAGTGAAAGAACCTCCTCCCAGGCCCAGGGTGCCTCCCGGGCCACTATCAGAACCAAGTGCGGCCAAGTTCCCGGTGCCGATGTTGATGATGTCATTCAGCGATGCCGACGCATCCTGGACAAAGCTCAGCTTGCCGCCGGTGGCCGCGGACCACGCATCCAGGGCCGCGGTGACCATGTTTTTCTGGGCGTTCGTGATCACATTGGAAAATGCGCCTTCATCACGAAAATCATACTTGACCACCAGCGTGCCAGGAGAGGCGGGCGTGACATTACCCCAGGCAAAATGATGGGCGTCGCCGGTTTCATCAAAATAATGAGTGTCGGGGGAAGCAGGATGACCTTCATTGGCATGATGGGGGGCCAGGGTCAGGCCGTTGCCGTAACCGCCCGCGCCGACGATGCTCGCGCCCGCGGAACCCGTAAACCCGAGCAGCAAAAGCGCCGCCGCCATGAAGAAACGTGATATTTTGCGATGATGCATGTTCTTATTCCCTTATTACAACATCTCCCGGATGTGAAAGGGGATTATGCCATGACGGGCTTGGCCCCGTTTTGAACGCTTCGCCGCCTGATCCGCAGCACATAAAACACCCACGCCAGGCCCGAGCCCAGCAGCCATACCCCCGCCGGCAGGGGCACCGCGGCCACGCCGTAGACCGACCTGATATGTTCGATATCGATGGCCGCCAAAGCCGTGAGTTCGCCGCTGTAGGTGTCGTTCATGATGCTGCCAGGCGCTGTGGTATGGCCCAGCCCCAGGGCGTGGCCGATCTCCTGGGCCACCACGGTGAAATAGTCATAACCGCCGCCGGGGTCGCCGTTGTTGTAGGTGGCATCCCAGGTTTCCGCAAAGTCGAGCCATACCGCGGCGTTGCTGATGCTGTGGATGGCGCCGGCGTGCGTGAACGTGCCGCCGCCGTAGCCCAATACGCCTCCAGCCGCGCTGTCAAAGCTTACGGCAGCCAGATCCCCTGTGCCGATATTGATGATGTCGCGGTCGGCTGCCGCGCTATCCTGCACGAACTGCAGCTTGCCGCCGGTGGCCGCCGACCAGGCATTCAGGGCCGTTTCAGCCGCTGCCTGCTGTTCGGGGGTGATCAGGTTGGCGTAGCCGTTCTGGGAGCGGAAGTCGTACTTGACGGTAATGGGACCGGGCGTCGCGGGCGTGGCGTTTCCCCAGGCAAAGTGGTCTGCGTCGCCCGAGGAGGGAAAGTAGTAATAATGAGCGTTCTCGCCCGTCTTGGGTCCAGTGCCGCTGTGATGTGGTGTAAAAAAGTCGCTGGCGCCGACCACCGAGGCCGAAGCCACGCCGCCCAAGCCCAGGCCGAGCATGAACAAGACCATAATGCGGCAAGTGGCGGACCTGAACTGGGAAAAGGCAAACTGCATCGTGTACCCGGCTTTTAACTATTTGATTTTGCGCGGACAAAACCGCATTATTGTCAGGGGTGGCTTGCAGGAACATGGCTGCGCAGAGGAGATTTCCCAGGAAAACAGCAGCTTTTTATGAGAAGCCAGTACCCGGATTATAACCCCTATCCACATGAGGGGCAATCGATGCGGACCAGCCCCGCGCTTGCCCGCCATGCAACAGTATGACATCGAAGCGCACACAACCCGACGCCCGACAACAGGATCAGCAACGCTACCTGGAACTGGCCAGGGAGATTGTCCTGTCGCACCTGCGAGACATCGATTGCCGGGTGTTTCTGTATGGGTCGAGGGCCAGCGGCCAGGCCAGCGGCCGCTCGGATATCGATATCGGTTTTCTGTGCGACCGGCCGCTGGATGAGAAACGGCTGATGGCGATCCGCCACAGCCTGGAGGAATCCATCGTGCCCTTCCCGGTGGACCTGACGGATTTCACGGCCGTCAAGGATGAGGTATTCAAGCGGCAGGCCCTCGAGGAGGCGGTAATATGGAAATAGATCAGCGGCTGCGGCAGAAAATTGCGCAATATCAGCAGGCCATCGAAGGGTTCAGCGCTCTCCTGGCGATCGATCTGCAGGCCTATGACGGCGTCGTGCGGGACGGCCTGATGAATGGCCTGATCCAGAAATTCGAAATCAGTTCCGAACTCACCTGGAAGCTTATCAAGTTATTCTTGCTTTCAGCACACCAGATCGACGCAAGGACGCCAAAGTCGGCCATTAAGGAATTCTATCTTGCCGGTCTTGCCGACAGCAGTTTGTATGAGAGCCTGCTGCGCATGCAGGACGACCGCAACAGAGCGAGCCACATCTATGATGAAGCCGCCTTCCAGGAAATCCTCGGCAGGCTGAAAACCTACGAGCAAAACATGAAAGACGTTCTCGCCATCGTCAGCGGATAAAACCCAAACCATCCCTGCATGCACCACCTGTTCCGCATCCTCGCCCTCACCTGGATGGGCGTCATCTACCTCGCCTCCAGCCAGGCCGCCATCACCGCGCCGCCCCTCTTCCCCGGCATGGACAAAATCATGCACATGGGCACCTACGCCGTGCTCGGCCTGCTCTACCTCCTCTCCATCAAAGACTGGCGCCGGCGCCTCACCTGGAAAACCGTCGCCCTCATCACCCTGGGCACCACCCTCTACGGCATCAGCGACGAATACCACCAGTCCTTCGTCCCCGGCCGCTACCCGGACGTGGCGGATGTCATCGCCGACGGTATGGGCGGGTTTCTCGCGGCGTTCTCGGCCAGATATTTCATGGGTGGAAAAGGCGCCAGGGGTTCACTCTGAGGGGCGCTTTTTCCTATTAATACCCCGGCAATATTGAACACCACACGGCCATCTTTCATCAATCAGGTATTCGATGTTGGGCAGTAATGGAAAATGCTTGTTCATGGGCTGTCCCTGATCTGTCCTAAGACGAAAAAATACTGGATATTTCGCGCCAGGACACCAGTCGCGCGATCGAGCGTTGCTGTGACTGTACTCCGCCATAGACCACATGATTATGGATGTCTGAGGGCAGGCGGGTATGCTTCAGCCGGTCAGGCAGACGCTGAAAGTGCTTGAAAAAATCTGTCGAAACAGTGATACCGGACTTGATTTCGATGGCGTGCAGGCAGGTGTCCTGTTGAACAAGTACATCGATTTTAGGACCGCGGCTTTCCCGGTAATGGAACATCTGTGGACGCTCACCTTGATTCACCTGAGCCTTGTAGAGTTCGGAGACGACCCAGCTTTCGAAGATGGCGCCACGCAAGGGGTGATGCCGAAGTTGATCGGGCTCACGGATACCCAGCAGATAGCAGACCAGTCCGCTATCGAAAAAATGGAGTTTGGGCGCCTTGACGACTTGCTTGCGGATATTGGCATGCCAGGCCGGAAGGCGGTGAATGATGTAGCTCGTCTCCAGAACCGATAGCCATGCCCGTGCAGTATTGTGAGAAATGCCCGCATCGCCTCCCAGCGCGGAGAGGTTGATTTCGCATGCCGTTCGACCCGCGCACAACTTCAGAAATTCAGAGAACACCTGCAGGTCGCCAAGATTGATGACCTGGCGAACATCCCGTTCGATATAGGTGGTGATGTAGTCAGCCAGCCATTGGTGGGCGGGAATATTACGGTCGTAGATTCTGGGGTAGGCACCTTGCCAGAGCGTGTTGAACAGATCCAGGGGG